>Ga0208823_1000752_pt1 | contig 26936 bp, 24 predicted proteins | sample AD_UKC075_MetaG_FD_184440 | JGI IMG/M metagenome (GOLD analysis project Ga0208823, IMG submission 184440) | Active sludge microbial communities of municipal wastewater-treating anaerobic digesters from USA - AD_UKC075_MetaG (SPAdes) (version 2) | ecosystem: Engineered > Bioreactor > Anaerobic >... | reverse complement strand
CATACCTATACCACCACGTTGTTTAGAGAGATGTGTCCACATCCTTGTAAGTCTCGGTAATAAATATTCATATTGTGCTAATTCTACTTGTGCTTTTGCTACTGCAGTTTTAGCATGATCTGCAAAAATATCTAATATTAGATTTGTTCTATCTATTATTTTGCAATCAAATATTTTTTCTAAATTCCTGATTTGTGATGGAGATAGCTCATCATCAAAAATTACTGTATCGATATCATTTGTCTTAATAAAATCTGCTATTTCATCTGCTTTACCTTTACCCACAAAATATCTCGCATCGATTTTGTTTAGATTCTGATAAAATACTTTGACGACATCAGCATTTGCTGATCTTGCTAAAAAAGCTAACTCTTCTATATATTCTTCTGTTTCTTCTTTAGATTGTCCTGGCAATGAAACTCCGACAAGAATACATCTCTCTTTATGTTTTACTAATGAAATATTTTGTGGTTTCAATTTTTTTTATTTTTTATTACCGATACTTAAAAATAATAATGCAGTAGCAAAGCTAAAGCCATACAGTAACCATAAATATGAAAAATTTAATGTAAAAATATCTAATATTTTATAAAAAGACAATGTCGCAAGTGCTATACTAGAAATCAATGTTATCGTGTGTTTCCTTAAAAAACCTCCTATAAAGAGAAAAATCCCAGAAATCAAAAATAATAAATGAAAGATAAATGCTATATTAAAAGCTGGTTTCATGCGTTGGGGAATATAAGCTTCCATCCATTCTATCGCCGCTTTTTGTAACGCTTGAGGTGCTGCTTGAAGTAATCATTCCCATACTGATGGCTCAAATAATCAACGTCGGAATGAACGAGGAGCTTACGGAATACACCCTCTCTTTTAATTTCGGCAGTTTCAGCTATCCGATTTATACTTTATATGACAGAATAGAGTATGTTCTTTCGGTAGGCGGCCTTATGCTTGGCCTTGCCTTGTTTTCACTTTTGTTCGGTGTGCTGTCGGGGCGGTTCGCCTCGGTTGCGGCGACTGGCTTTGCAAAGAACATCAGGGGTCGCATGTATGACAAAATTCAGGATTTCTCGTTTGCAAATATCGATAAATTCAGCACGGCGAGCCTTGTGACGCGTCTTACCACCGACGTCACCAACGTGCAAAACGCCTACATGATGGTAATAAGAATTCTTGTCCGCTCGCCCGTTATGCTGATACTCGCGATAACCATGGCTACTTCGATTAACGCGGAGTTGTCTCTTATATTCCTTGCCGTCGTTCCTGTCTTGGGCATAGGCCTTGGCGTTATGGGCGCTCTCGGTTTCCCGAGGTTCAACGCCATGCTTAAAAAATACGACGAGCTTAATAGGATAAACCAGGAAAACCTTATAGGAATAAGGGTTGTAAAAGCTTTTGTAAGGGAAAAGCACGAGATTAAAAAGTTCAAAGAAGTATCCCACTCCGCCCAGCAGCTTCAGCTTAAAGCCGAAAAGATGATAGTATTCGCCATGCCGCTGATGAGCTTTACAATGTATGCCTGCATCCTTGGCGTAGCGCTCTTTGGCGGAAAGAAAATTATCCTCGGCGGTATGAACGAGGGCGACTTTACCGCGTTTTTGACCTACATCGCCCAAATCCTTTTCGGCCTTATGATGATTGGCTTTGTGATGGTAATGCTTGTCATATCGAGGGCTTCGGCGGTAAGAATAGTTGAAATCTTTGACGAAGACATAGACATAACCGACGAAAACGCCGTATATGACTTTGTTGAGGACGGAACCGTCGAGTTTGATAGCGTCAGCTTTTCATACTCTAAAACAGGCGGCGTCAAGAACCTTACGGATATCGATTTTAAAGTAAAGGAAGGCGAAGTCATAGGCGTAATCGGCGGAACGGGCTCCGGCAAAACCTCGCTTGTTCAATTGATACCAAGGCTTTACGATGTTGACGGCGGGGCGGTAAAAGTCGGCGGAAAGGATGTAAGGGAATACAAGCTCAGCTCCCTAAGGGATGCCGTTGCCATGGTGCTTCAAAAGAATGTGTTGTTTTCGGGCACCATAAAAGAAAACCTGCGCTGGGGCAACCCCGACGCGACGGATGAGGAGATAGAAGAGGCGGCAAAGGTCGCCCAAGCCCACGACTTTATAATGAGCTTTGAAAGGGGCTACGATACCTACCTGGGTCAGGGCGGCGTCAACCTCTCGGGCGGACAAAAGCAAAGGATTTGCATTGCGCGCGCCCTTTTGAAAAAGCCAAAGATAATGATACTTGACGACAGCACTTCTGCCGTTGATACCGCAACTGAAAAAAAGATTAGGGAAGGGCTTAAAAAGAGCTTTGGAAAAACCACGGTATTTATAATTGCCCAGCGTATCAGCTCCGTTGAGGAAGCGGATAAGATAATCGTCATGGACGACGGTAAAATAAACGCCATGGGCACGCACGAGGAGCTTTTAAATTCGTGCGAAATATACAAAGATATATACGAGATACAAAAGCGGGGTATGCAATATGAAAGGAAATGATTTTTCCCGCAAAAAAGCAATGTCTATAAAAAATCCCGGACAGACTTTTAAAAGGCTGTTTGGCTATCTTAAGCCCTACAGGGTTCAGATTGTTTTTGCTTTTCTGTTTATGATTGCAAGCGTATTGTGCAATGTTACGGGCACATTCATGCTTGGCAAACTGCTTGATAATTATATCGTGCCGCTAAAAAACGGCGTTCCCGGGGTCACCTATGGCGGATTTTTGATGTTTATCGGCGCCATGGCGTGTGTTTATGTTTTCGGGGTCCTTTCAGCATGCCTATATAATATTTTATTGATAACCGCTACAACAAGGGTGCTTGAGGATATCAGAAATCAGATGTTTGAGCATATGCAAACCCTCTCAATAAAATATTTCGACACCCATACTCACGGCGAGCTTATGAGCCTTTACACCAACGACACCGACACGCTTCGCGAGTTTTTGGCAAACGGCACGCCCAATCTGATTCAGGCCGCGGTTACCGTTATATCGATATTCGTGATGATGCTCATAATAAGCCCCCTTTTGACGCTGACGGTGCTTGTAATGCTTGGCATTATGTTTTTGGTGGTCGGCATAATAGGCGGAAGAAGCGGCAAGTTCTTTGTCAAGCAGCAGCAGACGATAGCTAAAGTTAACGGCTATATTGAAGAGCATATAGAAGGACAAAAAGTTGTCAAAGTGTTCTGCCACGAAACGGACGAAAAGAATGACTTTAAAAAGGTCAACGGAGAGCTGTTTGAGAGCGCGTCAACCGCGCACACCTACGCAAACATTTTAATGCCCATACTCGGCAATATATCCTATGTTAACTTTGCGCTTACGGCGGCTGTTGGCGCGGTTATAGCCATAACAGGGCTTGGCGGCATAACATACGGCAAGCTTACATCGTTTTTGCTATACTCAAGGCAGTTTACGCAGCCCATTTCACAGCTTGCCCAGCTTACAAGCGGAATTCTTACCGCTCTTGCGGGCGCTCAGAGGATATTCGACCTGCTTGACCAAAAGCCTGAGGAGGACGACGGCTTTGTGGAGCTTGTCAATATAGACGAAAACGGCAAAGAAGTCTCAGAGCGCACGGGAATATGGGCTTGGAAGAAAACAGGCGATGGCGGTATGGCGGCATATGTCAAAGTAAACGGTGAAGTGAAGTTTGACGGCGTTAACTTTGGCTACAATGAAAACAGTCTTGTGCTTAAAAACATCAATCTGTTTGCAAAAGACGGATATAAAATAGCGCTTGTCGGCTCTACGGGAGCGGGCAAAACCACCATTACAAACCTCATAAACAGGTTTTACGATGTCCCCGAGGGAGCGATACTGTATGACGGTATAAACATAAAGGACATCAAAAAACCGCACCTTAGGCGCTCTCTTGCTATGGTGCTTCAAGATACCCACCTCTTTACGGGCACGATACGAGACAACATCCGTTACGGCAGGCTTGACGCGACCAACGAAGAAATAGAAGCGGCGGCAAAAATCGCTAACGCCGACTCTTTCGTGGCGCACCTTGAAAACGGCTATGACACCGTAATCAGCGGTGACGGCTCCAACCTCTCGCAGGGTCAAAGGCAGCTTCTTGCCATTGCGAGAGCGGTTGTTGCCGACCCGCCCGTGCTTATCCTTGACGAGGCTACAAGCTCAATAGACATGCGCACGGAAAGGCTTATCGTTGACGGCATGAACAAGCTTATGGAGGGAAGAACGGTGTTTATAATCGCTCACAGGCTGTCGACGGTAAGAAACGCCGATTTGATTTTGGTGCTTGAGCGCGGCGAGATAATCGAACGAGGCAACCACGATGAGCTTATTGCTCAAAAAGGTAAATACTATCAGCTCTATACGGGAGCTTTTGAGCTTGAATAAAGAGACCATACGGTCTCTTTTTTAATTGGCATTGACAGCGGCCTTTATGCTATATTAAAATTAGGCAGAGGTGTTTATGAGTTATTCGGTTAAATTAATCAATAAGTTTTCAAGTTTTGTAGACAAAAGCGACACAAAGCGCTTATCCACTCAGACCGAACCCGAAGATGTGGTAAAGGTCAAAAACATCGTCTATGCCGGCGACGGCAGCGATATCTACCGCCTGCTTGATGTCTATTATCCCGAAGGCGCTAAAGGAAAGCTTCCCGTGATAATCGACATTCACGGCGGAGCATGGTTTTACGGCACAAAAGACATAAACCGCATTTACGCTCAAAAGATAGCCCGTGAGGGGTTTGCCGTGGTCAATATGTCATACAGGCTGCTCTTTAACGGCGGAAACATACATACAATGGTTGAGGATGTCTTTGGTGTTTTCAACTGGATTAAACAAAACGAAGACAACTACCCATTTGATTTAAAAAATGTGTTTTTAACTGGCGACTCGGCGGGCGCGCACATCGCCTGCCTTGCCTTAAGCGTAATGGCGGACGAGGAGCTTCAAAAGACATTTAATGTAACAGTTCCCTTTGAAATCAATGCGGCGGGTCTTACCTGCGGAGTTTACGACATTGAATTCTTCATGAAAAAGATGAACCTTTCGCCAATTCGCGCCATGATGAAAGAGTTTTTCGGAAAGGATTATAAAAAATCACCCTTGCTTAAGATAGGAACAATCAAAAACAACAAGGTTGAAAATTTTCCGCCCATTCATCTAAGCACTGGCAGGAAAGACTTTATGCGTTCGCAGGTTCTTGCCTTCAGCAAGGTTTTGGCAGAAAGGGGCGTGGAACACGAGCTGATTGACTTTAATCCAAAGGACGCGGACTATAAACTCACCCATGTCTATTCCGTATTGTTCCCCGACAGAAAGGAATCAAAGATTACCACGCAATCTATGCTTGATTTCTTTAGAGAACACATGAGGGAGAGCTGAAATGGAGTATAGGATAGAAAAGGACAGCCTTGGCGAAGTTAAGGTTGAGGCCGATAAGCTTTGGGGAGCTCAAACCCAAAGAAGCATTGAAAATTTTAACATCGGCCCTCGCATGCCCTACGCCATTATTGAGGCTCTTTTGCTTTTGAAAAAATGCTGCGCAATAGCAAATCATAAATGCGGCAAGCTTGATAAGTCAAAGAGCGATTCCATCGTTTACGCCTGCGACACTCTTCTTTTAGGCGGATACCATGACCAGTTCCCTCTGGTTGTTTTCCAGACAGGGAGCGGCACCCAAACAAACATGAATGTCAACGAGGTAATCGCCCACATCGCGGGGGAGGTTCACCCAAACGACGATGTCAATATGTCGCAAAGCACAAACGATATATTCCCGTCCGCGATACATGTCGCGGCGGTTAGGGGAGTTGTGGAAAGGTTGCTGCCCGCAATATCCAGGCTTGAAAAGACCTTGACAAAGCTTGAGAAAGAAAACGGCGATGTCGTAAAGATAGGAAGAACCCATCTTCAAGACGCAACGCCACTTTCTTTTGCCGATGAAATAAGCGGCTGGAGAATGTCGGTTTCGGAAGGCAGGGCAATGATTGAAGCCGCTCTCCCGTTTGCCAAAAAGCTCGCCGTCGGCGGAACGGCAGTGGGCACGGGCATAAACGCGCCAAAAGATTTTGCCCTTATAGTTGCCGACGAGCTTAACAAAATTTTGCCCTACGGCTTTGACGCGGACTGCAACAAGTTCCACGCGCTCTCTCAAAAAGACGCCGCGGTATTTTTGCACGGCGCGATAAAGGCGCTCTCATGCAACTTAATGAAGATAGCAAACGACATCAGGCTGCTTTCAAGCGGTCCGAGATGCGGAATAGGGGAGATAACAATACCCGAAAACGAGCCGGGAAGCTCCATAATGCCGGGTAAAGTTAACCCGACCCAGTGCGAAGCCATGACCATGGTCGCATCAGAAATCATGGGCAACGACACAACGATATCCCTTGCCGCCTCGCAGGGCAACTTTGAGCTTAATGTTTTTATGCCGGTTATCGGCTTTAAACTGCTTGAATCAATAGATTTGCTAGCGCAGGCTATCGACAGCTTTGACGCTCATTGCGTAACGGGGCTTAAGGCAAATAAAGAGAAAATGACGTACTATTTAAAACAGTCACTTATGCTTTCAACCGCTCTTTCGCCATATATCGGTTACGAGAAATGCGCAAAAATCGTAAAGCTTGCGGCGGAGAATAACATAACCTTAAAGGAAGCTGCGCTCTCGCTTGGATATATAGACGAGGAAAAGTTTGACGAGATAATAAATGAGGCGATAGAGTCGGTAAGAAGAAAATAATCTATTTCATGCTTAGATAAACTGTAAAAACAAAATCTAGCTAAAGAAATTAAGAATGAATTTATAATCTTAAACAAAATCGGATGCTAAAAATTAGAAATGAAATTATAATGTTAAACTTAATATGCATTCCTTTTATATAAACATTTCTTTTATATATAAGCATTTCTTTTTTATAAAAGGAAAAGAAAAAACTTAAACGGATAAAATAAAAAACACTCGAAAGAGTGTTTTTTGCTTTTTAGTCCTTGTTTTCTATGTGGGCAATGCTTTGGGCAAGATTGTATTCACCTATCTCATCGCTTGGGAGCGCCTCAAGACGGATGTTTCTTTCCTTAAGGAGCTTATCCGCTTTTTTAAAATAGTTTAAATATACGCTTTTATAAAGTCCTTTGGTTTCATCGCTGATATAGGGGAATTTAATTGAATCGTCTTTTAATTTTTTATCAAGTTGATAATCCCCATTTACCTTCCATGAATTCAAAATGCCTATGTTTATGGCGTTTGTGGGGCAAAACATCGAGCATCTTGTGCACATGGTGCATTTGTTGCCGAACTTAAATTTTTTGTCAACAATCCTGATATTTGAAACGGGGCAGTTGCGCTCGCATTTTCCGCAATATATGCACTTTTTTTTGCTTACCCTAAAGAGCCTGCCGTTGAATTTCGCAAACCCCCACTCTATTTTAAATAAAGTCGAGTGCGCTCTTTTCATAAGCGGCAGATAAAGGTTTTCTCTCTCTCCATAAAGAGCGTCTTCGGCGTAAGCTTTGGTAAGCGCTCTCGCGTATATATAAAGCTGGCGCGCGACCTCGTCACGATGGCGGAAAATCATGTTGTAGGGCATTACGATATGCCTTTCGTTTATTATATCGTAGCCTTTTAAGGAAAGTATTTTAATAAGCTGCTGGGAAGACGAATCGTTAAGCCAAAGAGGTTCGCCCGATGTTTTAAAGATGAAAGAGCGTATGCCTTTAGCCTCTTTCAGGCTTTTAGCGAAATCTATAAAAATCTCGGGCGGGTTGAAAGCGTGTATGGGGTAGGCAAAGCCTGCGATGTCATAGCCTAAGGCGTCGGGCGCGTTTTTATAATCTTTATCTATCTCGTAAATTGTGGTATCAACGCCTTTTGCCTCAAATTCGTCTTTATAGAGCCTTGCGATTCTCAGTGTGTTGCCTGAGCCGCTGAAGACATAAATTATCGCTTTTTTAATATCCATTTTATCCTCTTATATATTTTTGCTTATAAGAAAATCGTCTTCGCCCTCTTTAAGCGGAAATACATCGATTTCGCAGGCGTCGAAATCGTCATAATAGACCTGCGCGAAGAAAGGTATATGCTTTGCAAGCTCGCCCCATCTCCAAGGCGGGGGAAGGCAGCACTTTGGACACCAGTGGCCTGCTTTTAGGATGGTGTAGGGCGACGCCTCAAAGCGGTGTCCGTCGTGGCACTCCCAAACGAGCTTGGTATAAAGGTCGCCTTTAACCATTGTATTTGAAACGCATTTTCCGCCCCTGAATGCCGCGGCTTGTTTCATGTCGTTAATGTCCAGCTCGCAATCGGGCTTGGTTTCGTCGTAGCCGTGGTCAAGCAACAGTCCTTTTTCTTTTACAAGAGCGGGGTTTTTAAGTTCTTCGTAATCTATATCCCCGCAGGGCGTCTTGCCTTCGCAAAGCAGAGGGAATTTGCTCCAGTCTTCACCGATTTGCTCGTATTTTTCTATCGAGCCGTAGAATGCTTTTATTCTGCCCTCATGTTTGTTCTTTAGCCAGTATTTCGGAGCGTTGGTATTATTGAAAAGCCTTTGTATGGCTAATTTTGAAAGCAGTGGTTTTGGAACCACAACGCCCAATTTGTAATACCAGTTAAGGCGCGCCATCTGCTTCCAAAAGTCTTCGTTGCTCTCGTTTTGGAAGTGCAGGTAGTTTTCAAGCACGTCGGAGTCGTAAAACCAGGTGCCGTGAAAATTCCTTATAACATGCCAGTTGGGCTTTATGAAATCCTTTACGGACGCGCCCATAAGCTTAAAGCCGGCATCGAATGTCTCAAAGCCCGTGCATCTGCAGCCCGCGCCTCCACCTATATTATAGCACTTATTCCAAAATTCTTTCGGCAAGGTGCCGTCTGTGTCATATTCAACCAGGTGGCGCATAAGTATGCCGCTGTCAGAGGCTGTAACCCACTCAAGCGGGGTGTTCCAGCAGGTGTGGAACATGAGCCCGTCTTTCATGTTGTTTATAAAAAGGTTATGGTGAAGTATCGCCGTCTGGCGCAGGGAAATAAAACAGGGGAGTTCGGCGTCAAGAACATAACGCTCCGCCATAAGTTTTGTAGCGGCGTAGTAGTCGTAGCTGCTGGGTATCAAAGGGTCGCCCACTCTTGCCCATGGATGCTTGTAGCTGCGGTTTCCATACAGGGCAACCGTTGCGACATTGACAAACTTTATGTTATCCGCTCTGCCCGAGGCCTTGATGGCGTCAACCAGCCTGACGGTTCCGAAATAGTTGCTTTTCTTTGCCCCTTCGGGGTCGTGGTCGGAATTCGGGGGAATTATCGCCGAGCAATGGAGTATGTAATCGGCTTTTTCGGCAAGGTAGGCGCACACTTTATCGTCAGATATGTCGCCCATAACTATTTCAACTCTGCCGCCGTATCTTTTTTTAAGCTCAAAGGCCAGCCTGCGGTTGCGAGGTTTGTCTCTTAAAACCACCATGCTTTTGAAATTCATGGGGGACTGCATGATATGATAAAGAGTTTGGCTTCCCATGGAGCCCGAGGCTCCCGTTATCGCTACCGTTTTCATAATATTTCCCTTTGGTTCGTTACACTGATTCTACAACAGATTTTATAAAAAGACAATGTCGCAAGTGCTATACTAGAAATCAATGTTATCGTGTGTTTCCTTAAAAAACCTCCTATAAAGAGAAAAATCCCAGAAATCAAAAATAATAAATGAAAGATAAATGCTATATTAAAAGCTGGTTTCATGTGAAAAATTATAGGAAATGAAATAGAATATACTAATAAAATTATCATTATTCGTAGTACCCATAATGCTAATGGAGTAAATGACTTTACTGGTTTCATTTTTTATTACAAAATTATTACAATTATTTTTATTTACAGAATTAACTAATTAAAAAAAAATAATAGCTATTTTAAAATACTTTGTAATTAATTAAGATAGAAGATTAGACAATAAATTTTTTCTAAAAATTTTTGGGCTAATGAAATAACTTTAAAATTAATTTTAGGTTTAAATTAATACGGCATTTTCACCAGCAGAGACTTTTCTTCGTGTGGTTGAGAAAGAAAAGTAAATTAAATAAATAATTATATCAAAAATATTTATTAATTTTACCTAACAAAATTTTATAAATGAAAATCCACTACCACTCCGACCATCTCGGCTCCGCTTCCTTTGTAACTAATGCAGAGGGTGCAGTAATGCATCATTTGCAATACCTCCCCTACGGCGAGCTATTTGTCTCTCAGAGAAACTCTAAAGAGTTTGATAGCAGGTACAAATTCACCGCCAAGGAGCTAGACAACGAGACCAGCTATACATATTTCGGGGCGAGATACTATGATAGTGAGCTGAGTGGGTGGCTGAGCGTGGATCCGATGAGTGATAAGTATCCATCGTTATCGCCATATTGCTATACTGCGAATAATCCAGTGGTGCTGGTGGATCCGAATGGTGCAAACATATCAGAATTTGATGAAAATGGTAATTATTTGGGAACGAAAAAAGATAATTGGTTTCATAATACATTTTTCGGACGTACAGGACGTATTGTTGATAGCGATGGTAATGTTACACAAAAATTTAAATTTGCCGATCCTAAAAATGATGTAAATGACTTAATAAATGGAAAAATAAATAAAATACATTTTGTTCAAGAAGAAGAGATTATAAGTATGCTATCTAGAGCAGGGGCATTTAATCAAGAAAATAAAACCGCAAGTAACGACTTGTTTAATAGATATGACTACATTGGAGAGGAAGGAAAAGGTGGAGGGAAATTTGATTTTGCTACAACCGAAGAATGGGGATTAAAATATCAATATCCAAATATAACCAAAGAACAAACATTATTTTTAGTAGATGGAGTAGCTCATAATGATATGAATTTTGGGAACTTTTTATTCGGAGCAGCAGGCAAAGCTATTGGTTTTACTTTACCAGAATTGCTAATGGGAGCACATTACAATAGTTTATTTAATTCTAATACAAATGGATACAAACCTCAAATAGATTCACGAGATGATCAACTTTCTATATATATGGGAGTTCGACATGCAAACAAGTATAAATATAAAGATATGTATTACAGAGTAGAAGTTCATCCTTTAATAAAAAATTAAATATTATGAAGATAATAAAGAGTTTGATATTCATCATTTTTGCAATATTTTTATTACATATAATACTTTTATTATATAATAGTTGTGAGCAACATAAAAGAGAAAAGGAATTTTTGGATAAATATGAATATGAGGATTTTTCAAAATTTAAAGGTATAAATATGGAGATTAGAAGTTATGATGATAGTGGAAAAATATTAATTCCAGGTAGAATAGACTTTTTAAAAAATGATTCTTTAAAATTTGGTTATTATACTTTAAAAATGGATACACAAGATTACAACATTCCATATATGCATTGGATATGCGCAGATAAAGAAGTAGAATTAGACACGATAAGACTTAAACATTTGGCACAAACATTTATGAAGTACAAAATACCAGGTCTGTATGTAGATACAGCTGGTAACGTTTTTGTTTATATAAAAGATTTTGAAACTATGGCATTTGTAAGATTTGCTAATGAAAATGAGAGGTTAAAGCGAAGTAAAGAATATACATGGAAAAAGATTAAAAATACTGATAATTGGTATAAATGAAAAAAATATTAAACAAATTCGAAACAATAGTTTAACATAGTTTTAACATTTTGCTTAAACCTTTAAACTAATCAACTAATCAACTAATCAACTAATTACCTATCACCCAGTCTCCCAGTCACCAAGTCTCCTCGTCTCCTTTCTCCCCGTCTCCCCGTCTCCCCGTCTCCCCGTCACCCCGTCACCCAGTCTCCTCGTCTCCCAGTCCCCTATTCTCCCCCTCACCCCGTCTCCCCGTCGCTCAATACTTCTCACTAAATTAAAAGCAAAACTATCTTATCAAAAATTTAATAAACATTATTATGCTTTAGCTTAAAAGAAACCTTATTTTTTATCCATGGATTTATAAAATGAATTAAAATATAATAAATAACAATAGAACCCACAGAAATACTAGCTGATATTAATTCATTTTTAAAGTGTGAGAAACTTATGAAATACAGTGCCACCATTAATATTACTGGTAAAACATAAACTAAAATAACAGCCATATAGCCTTGATTAGTTGTAGAGCTAATAATGACATTATCGCCAATTTTATAATCTTCATACCCTTCACGAGAGACAATTATCTTTTTTTCGGCACTTTCGGTAGAAATACAAGTATTTTTAAGCTCACAAGATCCACAAGCACCAGTAGCACGTACCGTTACCTCTATAGTATCTTTTTTTATTTGAGTTATAACCCCTTCGTGAGTTATTTCTTCTTTCATAAGATTGTAGTTTTATTAATACAAAAATACAAAAAAATCATAAATATCTTTTACTGGCATAAAGTTTGTATTAAAATTTCACAAATAAAGAATTATGAAAAAAGTGATTTTATTTATATCTTTGATATTATTTGTTTTAAATATTCAATCACAAGAATTAAAGCAAACAAATAATAAAGCTTTTAAGCAAGGAGAAAAATTAACATATGTAGTTTATTTTGATTCATTTATTACAGGGAAAATATTTGCTGCATATGCTACTTTGATGGTTTCACCTAATGTAGAATATATAAATAATAGACCTTGCTACCATGCTATTGTTAGTGGCAAAACATTTAAAAAATGGGATTGGGCAATATATGTGGATGATAGATTTGATACTTACATAGATACCTTGGCTCTAGTACCGTGGGTATTTTTGAGAAAAGCAAAAGAAGGTAAATTTAGAGCTGACCAACAGACAAACATAAATCAATTTAATAATCAAGCTCAATTTATTAATAAAATAAAAAATACAAATTCAGTTTTTACAATAGAGCCTTATATGCAAGATATGATTTCAGCGATTTATTGGGGAAGGAATTTCGATTTTTCTAAAATGAAACCAGGTGATATTTTTGAAGTAAAATATATTTTTGAAGATGAAATTTACACATCGAAGGTGGTTTTTGGTGGTAAAGAAAAAATAAAAATAGAAAATGGAACCTTTGATTGTTATTATGTTATGCCAGAAGTGCAAGTAGGCAATGTTTTTAAAGATCCTTATGCTATTAAAGCATATTTCACTGCAGATCTTAATCAGATTCCTATCTATGTAACAGCCAAAATACGATTAGGAAATGTTAGAGCAGAATTGTATGAATATGAGAATTTACGTAATCCTTTATCCAGCAAAATAGAATAGACAAACCACTTTGAGATATAACAAGCAATAGCAATTGTTGAAAGTAGTCGAAATAGTTTAAAAATTTTGCTTAAAATTCTAAAAATTCTTTTATCTTTGTGCAATAATTACTAATTTTTTGATATACAATGAGAAAAATAAGTTTGATTTTGATGACATTTGTGTTTTTATCTATAAATATTTATAGTCAATCAGCCACAATTAGAGGATTTGTTTATAATAAAGCAACAGGTGAGCCTATATTATTTACTAATGTTTATCTAGCAGGCACTAGCTATGGTTCTAGCACAGATATTAATGGATATTTTGTTATTACTGGCATTAAACCTGGTACTTATACTTTGAAAATTACAACTATTGGTTATGATACTCTGCAAGAAGAGATTAATCTGAAAGCAGGAGATATTATTTCAAGAAAATATTATTTAACTGAGCGATCAATAAATTTGCAAAAAGTTGAAGTAACAGCTATGCATAGTGAAGATACTCTAGAAACTAAAACTTCGGTAATTAAATTAACCGCCAAGCAAGTTTCAAGTTTACCATCTATTGGTATGCCAGATATTGCTCAATACATTCAAGTTTTACCAGGAGTTATTTTTACTGGAGATCAAGGTGGGCAGCTGTATATACGTGGTGGTAGTCCTGTACAAAATAAAATGATACTTGATGGCATCACTGTTTATAATCCTTTTCACTCTATAGGTTTATTCTCTGTGATAGAGACAGAGCTGATACGTAATGCTGATATTTATACGGGTGGCTTCAATGCTGAATATGGTGATAGGATTTCATCTATTATGGATATTAATCTCAGAGATGGTAATGCTAGAAAGTTTTCTGGTATGGTTGGATTATCTACTTTTGGTGCTAATGTTCTATTAGAAGGACCTATTATTCGTAATTTGAATAATGACCCTAATAAAGGTACTCTCACCTTCGTATTGTCTGCTAAAAATTCTTATTTACCACAATCTTCTAAAGTATTTTATAAATATATTGAAGAGGATGGCTTACCTTTTGATTACCAAGATTTTTATGGTAAAATAACCTATTCTATGCCTAATGGTTCTAAAATATTTGTGAATGGATTTAATTTTAATGATCATGTAAAATATAGTAATATAGCTGATTTTAAATGGAAATCTAATGGCATAGGTACTAATTTTTTTATTCTTCCTGAGGGAAATCTTTCTCTTTTGAATTTTAGATTTTCATACTCAGACTATGTTATCACTCTCACAGATCCTACTAATTTACCTAAAGAATCTGATATTAATGGATTTAATCTTGGTCTAAATATAACTAATTATTTTCAAAAAAATTCTCAAATCAACTATGGTATAGAGTTATATGGTTACAAAACAGATTTTCAATACTATACAGAAGCTTTGCGTTTGATAAGTCAGGTAGAAAATACTACCGAAATAGGTGTCTTTGTTAAAGGTAAAATTTTTGCTAAAAAATTTATTATAGAACCTGGTTTTCGTTTTCAATATTATGGTAGCTTATCAGAAGTTTCACCAGAGCCTAGATTAGCTCTTAAATATAATTTATCTGACAAATTTAGAATTAAATTTGCTGCAGGTCTTTATTCTCAAAATCTTATAAGTGCTTCAGATGATAGAGATGTAGTGAACTTATTCTATGGCTTTTTATCAGGTAGTGATAATCTGCCAGATACTTATAAAGATGAACCAGTCAATTCTCGTCTACAAAAAGCTCAACATATTATTTTAGGTTTCGAAATAAATCCTAATAATTATATTGCTATTAATATAGAACCGTATTTTAAAAACTTTTCTATTTTACAAAACCTCAATAGAAATAAAATCTACGATGATATCGAACAATATTCTGATAAACCTGACGAGCTAAAAAAAGATTTTATTATAGAGTCTGGTGATGCTTGGGGTGTAGATGTGTCCGTGAAATATGAAAAAAAATCTATTTATATTTGGATAGCATATTCATTAGGTTTTATACATAGAGATGATGGTTATACAGTTTATCCACCACATTATGATAGACGTCATAATCTTAATTTCTTGTCAACTTATAAATGGGGCAAATTAAATAATAATGAAGTATCTCTAAGGTGGAACTTCGGCTCTGGATTTGCTTTTACTCAAACTGCAGGCTATTATCCTCAAGCTACTTTTACTAATTTAAACAATGATATTTTAAGTACTAATGATATTTTAGGAATTTTATATGGCGATATTAATAATGGCAGATTACCTACTTATCATAGGCTAGACATCAGCTACACTCACAAATTTCATATCTCTGAAACTGTAACTTTAGATGCTGTCGCTAGTATTTCCAATGTATATAATAGAAAAAATATATTCTACATTGATAGAGTAACGGGCGAAACAGTTTATCAATTACCTGCAATGCCTAGCATTAGTCTTAGCATGAGATTTTAATTTTTTTAATACATTTTTATGATTACTCTTCCTATTTATAAACATTCATATGATATGAGCGGAGCTCATTATTTTGTTAATTTAACCATAGATGATCATGCTGTGGATTTTTTGATAGATACTGGAGCTACTAATACTGTCATTTCCATAGAGCTCGCTAAGCAATTAGAAAGTTTTAGTCAATGCATTAATTTGAATGAAAATCCTATCATCACTTTCAGTGATACTATTAAGGAAGTTGCTATCGTTCCTATCAAAAATTTCTTGATTGGTGATAAATTATTAAATAATATTTTAGTAGTAGCTACTAATTTTTCTTTCATAAAAAATCAAAGTTCATTAGAAAATTTCAAATCATTTGATGCTGTCTTAGGTATAGATTTATTATCTTTATTTAATGCCAAAATAGATTTTAAAAATAATACGATTTCTTTCTACTTTCCTTCTAAAAGATTTCTCAAAAAATATTATAATGAATTATTAGAGAATATCAAAAAAACTAAGTGATTATCTTAATATAAATTTTATCTCCTTTTTTGACTCCTAATAGCTCACTAGCATTGTATCCTTTTATACCAAGCTCGAGTAAATTTTGACTATTAAAAAATGCAAATATATTTTGATCATTTGCATCTATATAACCATTATACAGATTATAAATTTTATAATGCCTTAGAGAAATTTGCCATTTATTATTCATTAGATTAGTGCTGAAAAAATCAAAATTAATATTTGTGATAATATTTCCGAAATTATCAATGTGTATTACTTCTCCAGTTGCTACATTATTATTAAATTGAGGTTTAGGAAAAAAATATGGTATTATCAATTTTTCATCAGTTATTGGAGTAGTCCAGCTATTTATTTCTATTCTATTACATATATTAGTAATAGCAAAGATATAATATTCTAATTCATAAAAAGAACTATAATTGATTGTTTCATTTTTGATTTTATAAATTGATAAATCCAAAAAATTATTATTAATAAAATGGTAAAGAACACCATTATTGGGACAAATAAAATGATGATTAAAACCTCGAATATAAAGGAATCCATTTTCTGGAGGAATATTAGAATTAATCGAAATCAAATGTATCGTATTATCAGGGAAATGATGCCAGGTAGAGCTAAATAAATAATGTGCAGTAGCAAAATCATTAGGATGTATATCATTAGATGTTACTATGACAGTAGCATCTATATCATTCTTTAATAACTCACCATAAAAAATACTAAAATACTGGTTATTAATTCCCCAATCAGTGATTGTAGTTAGATTATACGACATTGTTATTAAATAATTTTATTTGTAATTTTGCATTATTAATGTGTAAAAATAAAAATTTTTATTTGAATGAGTGAAAAAACTTTTGATTTGCATCTGATTGATCATAGTGGCTTCTATGGTATCAAAGATTCTAATATTGAATTGATAAGAAAACTATTTCCTAAGTTAAAAATTATCGTTCGTGGAGATATGGTTAAAGTCATCGGAGAGGATGAGGAGATAGAAATTTTTTATCAAAGGTTTCAATTATTGTTAGATTTGTTTGATAAACAAGGTAAGATAGAAAATAATGAAATTGTAAATTTGATGCTTTATGACCAAGATGAGCAGAGCTCTAATAATTTGAATGGTGATGATTTAATATTATATGGACGCAATGGTATTCCGATAAAAGCACGCACACCAAATCAGAAACGCATGTATGGTGCCATATATAAATATGATATGATGTTTTGTATAGGTCCGGCTGGCACTGGCAAGACTTACACTGCTATAGCTCTAGCTGTTAGGTTTTTAAAAGATAAAAAAATTAAAAAAATTATTCTTACACGACCTGCTGTAGAAGCTGGAGAAAATTTAGGTTTTTTACCTGGAGATCTTAAAGAAAAACTCGATCCTTATATGCAACCCTTATATGATGCACTTAATGATATGCTGCCAGCAGCTAAGCTGAATTCTTATTTCGAAGATGGCACTATAGAGATAGCACCGCTTGCTTTCATGCGTGGCAGAACTTTAGAAAATGCTTTTGTCATTTTAGATGAAGCTCAGAATGCTACTTTAGGACAAATGAAAATGTTTCTGACTCGTATGGGCGAGAATTCAAAATTTATTATCACTGGTGATGTAACTCAAATAGATTTACCACCACATCAGGCATCTGGATTATTACAAACATGTAAAATGCTTAGAAATATTGATGATATCAACTTCATTTTTCTCAATGAAAGTGATGTGATGCGCCATCCTTTAGTATCTAAAATTATTAAAAAATTTGAAGAAAACCAAAGAGATTAAATTCTTTGAATTGTAGTTAAAGATTTCTAAATTATTGTAATTAAAAAGGTTATATAACGTTTATTTTTATTAATCCACAAATGCACACAAATGAGAGTGATGGGAGACTGGGAGACGAGGCGACTGGGAGGGAGGGGGGATAAGTTGATAAGTTGAGGAGTTGAATAGTGATTAGTGATTAGTGGTAAATGATTAGTGATAAGTGATGGGATAAGGAGTTTAGTTTGATATTAGTTGTATATTAGTCTACAAATGAACACAAATAAACACAAAATTAACCTCGACCTTTAGGTCGAGGTAGAACATAAAAAAAGTTACGGGCTTTAGCCCTGAAAAACAAAATCCCACAATCCTTGAATCTCGCAAATCTCAGTTCAGACATTTTTTCTCTGTGTTCTTTGTGCCTTCTTTGAGAACTTTGTGGTTAATATTTAAATGTTCAGTAATAAATAAAAAAATTTTTTATAAAATTACTCTTTTTTAATCTTTACTCATACAAAACGTTATAGAGCAATTAAAAAAGGGATAATTTTTTCAAATTATCCCTTACAAAAAACAAAATATTATAGGAATTAGAAATTAGTAGATTTTGCTAAAGTTAATGAATTAATCATCTTGGTATTCACTTAGGATTTTTTTAACATCATCAGGAGCGACTCTACCATATGTTTTTTCACCTACCATCACTACTGGAGCTAGACCACAAGCACCAACACAACGTAAGCAGTTAAGTGAAAATTTACTATCTGGAGTACTTTCGCCTACTTTTATATTTAGTTGTTTTTTAAATTCATCTAATATTTTTTCTGCACCTCTCACATAGCAAGCTGTACCTAGACAAATGTTAATAGGATATTTTCCTTTGGGTATCATAGTGAAATAAGAATAGAAAGTAACTATTCCATATACTTTAGCTGTAGGTATTTTTAATTCATTTGCTACAGCTTCTTGTACTTCACTTGGCAAGTAACCAAATTTATCTTGCAGTTTATGAAGAATATTAATTAATTCACCTGGTTCATAATTAAATTCTTTACAAGTATCTTTAATGAACTGCAATTGATTTTCGTGTAATTTTATTTTGATATGAGACATAATACCTCCTTGGTTTTTTTAATCATTTTCTATAATAATTTCTGGTTGTTTTTGGAAATATTCAGTATGAAGTAATTCATGAGAAAGTTCACTCATAGGCTGACCGAGATATTCTTCATATAATTTGATTATATAAGGATTTTCGTGAGATTTTCTGAGAGGTAACCTTCTATCTTCTTCATAAATAGCTTTTTGTCTAGCTCTGATTATTTCACTCTTGCCATGATGTTGAGGTTGTCCGCCACCTCCGATACAGCCTCCTGGACAAGCCATTATTTCAATTGCGTGAAATTCACTTTTACCTGCTTGTATCTCTTCTAAAAGTTTACGTGCATTACCTAAGCCATGAGCAATGCCGATGTTTAGTTTTAGACCATCAAAATCTACTGTTGCTTTTCTGATCCATTCCATACCACGTAATTCTTCGAATTCAATTTTCGGTAAAGGTTTTTTAGTGTATAATTCATAAGCTGTTCTAACAGCTGCTTCTATCACACCACCTGTAGTACCAAAAATAGCAGCAGCACCTGTAGATTCACCTAAAGGTCTATCGAAATCACTTTCTGGTAAACTATTGAAATCTTGAACTGTTTGTTTTATCAAGGTAGCTAGTTCACGTGTAGTAATGCTAATGTTAACATCTGGATCATTATTTACTCTGAATTCTTCTCTTTGAGCTTCATATTTTTTAGCTACGCAAGGCATTACTGATACGACAACTAATTTTTCTCTTGGTATATTAAGTTGTTTAGCAAAATAATTTTTTGCTATAGCGCCAAACATTTGTTGTGGAGATTTCGCGGTGCTAGGTATATCTATTAGATCTGGGAAATTTTTCTCAAAGAAATTAACCCATGCTGGGCAGCAAGAGGTTAAAATTGGTAATTTAACAGATTTATCTCCATTCAAATATTTTGTTAAACGATTTAATAACTCAGTACCTTCCTCCATAATTGTTAAATCTGCAGCGAAATCCGTATCAAAAACATAGTCAAATCCTAGTTTTTTAAGAGCAGTAACCATTTTACCAGTAACTATAGTACCTGGTTTCATCCCAAATTCTTCTCCTAACGTTACTCTGACAGCGGGAGCAGTTTGCACTACAACAACCTTATCTGGATCTGCTAAAGCTTGAATAAGTTTACCAGTTTGATCTACTTCTGTCAAGGCAGCAGTAGGGCAAACAGCTACACATTGTCCACAATAAGTACATGGACTATGATCGAGATTTTGTTCAAAAGCTGGGGCTACTACAGACATGAAGCCTCTATTGACAGCAGATAATACACCGCAAGTTTGAACTGTATTACACATCAATTCGCATCTACGGCACATAATGCATTTATCAGGATTTCTGATGATAGCTTGTGAGGTATCCATTCTATAAGTAGATTGTTCACCAGTATATCTAATTTCTCTAACGCCAAGCTCTTGAGCTAATGATTGTAAATCACATTTTCCATTTTTAGGGCAAATGAGACATTCAAAAGGATGGTCACTTAAAATTAATTCTAAGACTGTTCTACGTGCATTGATAATACGTGGGTTGTTTGTTTCTATTACCATACCTTCAGTACATTCTGTAACGCATGAAGGAACTAAGTTTCTTCGACCTTTTACATCTACCATACAAATTCTGCAACCAGCAGGTTTATTTTCTATACAGAAATCTTCTAATTTCATATGACATAAAGTAGGAATTTCTATATTTATCATCCTTGCTGCTTGTAAGATAGTAGTACTTTTAGGTACTTCTAATGGTATATTATTTATTGTTATATTAACAGTTTCCATATTGTATCTCCCTTTTTTAAATTATATAAACTGCATTAAATTTACATGTTTCTAAACAAGTACCACATTTGGTACATAAATCTTGATTGATCACATGAACTTGTTTACGTTCTCCTGCAATGGCATTTACAGGGCATTTACGTGCACAAGCCATACAACCAGTACAATTTTCTGGATCAATATAATAGTGTATTAAATCCTTACATTTGCTTGCTCTACATTTTTTATCTACTATATGCTCTACATATTCATCCCAGAAATTTTCTAAGGTAGATTGAACAGGATTGGGTGATGTTTGACCTAATCCACACAATGCAGTATCTTTTATAACCATGCAAAGATTTTTTAGTAGCTCGATATCTTCCATAGTACCATTACCTTTAGTGATTTTATCTAAAATTTCATTTAACCTTTTATTACCAATTCTACAAGGAGCGCATTTGCCACAGCTTTCCTCTACTGTGAAATCAAGATAAAATTTAGCAACAGAAACCATACAGTCATCTTCATCCATTACTATCATACCGCCTGAGCCCATCATGGAGCCTGCTGCTACTAAAGTTTCATATTCTATAGGAGTATCTAGATGTTTTTCTGTAAGGCAACCGCCAGATGGACCACCTGTTTGAACAGCTTTAAATTTTTTATCATTTTTTATACCACCACCGATTTCATATATAATTTCACGTAAAGTGATGCCCATAGGTACTTCTATTAAACCTACATTATTTATTTTTCCTGCTAGGGCAAATACTTTGGTTCCTTTACTTTTTTCAGTACCTATAGAAGCAAACCATTCAGGACCTTTTAAAATTATAGGAGAAATATTAGCAAAAGTTTCTACGTTATTAACATTAGTAGGTTTACCTTTATAACCTGATACAGCTGGATAAGGTGGTTTTACTGTTGGTTCACCTCTATTTCCTTCCATTGAATGTATGAGAGCAGTCTCTTCGCCACATACAAAAGCTCCAGCACCGTAGCGTAGTTCTATGTCAAAAGAGAAATCTGTACCAAAAATATTTTTACCTAACAAACCATATTCTTCTGCTTGTTTGATAGCTATTTTGAGTCTTTTAATTGCCATTGGATATTCTGCTCTGATGTATATCAACCCATGAGGAGCTCCTATAGCGTAACCGCAAATAGCCATAGCTTCTAACACACTATGTGGGTCGCCTTCTAGCACACTTCTATCCATAAATGCTCCAGGATCTCCCTCATCGGCATTACAAACAACATATTTTTCTGGGCCAGGACTAGCTGCTGCTATTTCCCATTTCACACCTGTTGGGAAACCTGCACCACCACGACCTCTCAGGCCAGATCTTTTAATTATATCTATTACTTCAGTAGGGGTTAATTCATTTAAACATTTGTATAATGCTAGATATCCATCTCTTGCAATATATTCTTCGATATTCTCAGGATCTATTACACCGCAGTTACGTAATACTATACGTAGTTGCTTTTGATAAAAATTTATATGTTTAGAATCTGTGACAGGCTTATTAGTAACTGGATCTCTGAAAAGTAATCTTTCTACTCTACGACCTTTAATGATATGCTCATTTATGATTTCTGTAGCGTCTTCAGGTTTTACATAATTATAAAATGTATTATCTGGTAAAACTTTTACTATAGGACCTCTTTCGCAAAAACCGAAACATCCGGTAGTAACTACTTTGACGAAATTTTCAAGATTATTAGCTTTAATTTCTTCGTTAAGGTTTTGCACTATTTGTGCGCTTTGAGATGATTTACATCCTGTACCTCCACACACTAGAATGTGATATTTGTATGTTCCCATTGCTATTCTCCTTTATTTATCATCTATTGTTTTATAATTTTGAGGAATTATACCTTCTATTAGTTCTCCATTGCGGATATACTTTTCGATAATTTCATCGGCTTTTTCTTTAGTAACCCATCCAAAAACAACTGTTTCTTGTCCTGGAAGTTTTACCTCAACAGTAGGCTCTGCATAGCTATAACCCATATCTCCTGTTTGAGTTACTATAGCTGGAATATTACGTTTTTCTAATTCATCTACTAAAAACGTAAAAATCTCTTTAGCACCTGCGGCGATACCACTTGTAGCCATACCTACTTTGATCTGTACCAATGACTCTGGGTTTTCTGCTTTTTCCCTGAGGCTAATTTGTTCCTCCAGATTCTTTTTAATCTTTCGGAGATCATCCAGTGAAGTAATTTTTGCCATAACGATTAATTATTTGTTTATTTTTTTGCAAAGATAATAATTATTTGTTAATTTAATAACATTGTTATAAAAATAACTATATATAAAATTATCACATATTTAATTGATTAATATCAATAAAAAAATTTTTATTTTTTACAAATTTATAATTTTTTTTTAATAAGTCATTTTTATTTTTTTCAAATTTTCTTCTATATATTTTTTGAGACTACTTCTCATTATATTATTTGTACTTATATCATTTATTATATCTTTAATTTCTATTGTGTCTAAAGTGAAAACGCCATCATCTGTTTGATGTTTGTAAATAAAATGAATATTAGAATGAGATGTAATGAGCAGAATGATAGTACCAGCTATATCTCCCATGGGCTGCCTATCTATATGAGACAATTGAAATGTAGCTTTTATTTCTGTACCTTTATTTAATTCACTTTTAATAAGAAATGAGCCTCCAGCCAGCTCTGCCTGATATTTTAATAATGAGATACCTAACCCTACTTTTTTATCTTTTTTAGTCGTAAAAAATGGATCTGTAATTTTATTTATTGTATTCTCATCTATACCTTTGCCATCATCAATAATTGATATTTTCAAATAATTATTTGTAGCACTCTCTTGTATATCAATAATTATATTTTGTGCTCCAGCACTGATGGAATTATTTACTATATCTATAATATGATCGACTATTTCTTTCATTTTTGGTAATTAATATAAACATCTCTGCCATCAATTTTGTGTAGGGCTTTTCTGATTTCATCAAATGAACGATTTTTTATATGAAAAACAGTAGAGATACTACCTATATCTCTGATATAGTGAGCATCTGAGTCTGATATAAATTGATTATTTTCTGTATAAGGAAAAAATTTTATGATGCTTTGAGGAGTAGAATATTTAGACACTTCATAAGCATCGACAGATATATCTTTAGGGACAATACCTAATTGACTAATCAAACTATATGTAGATCTATCAATGTGAGCTGGTATAAACAATCCATCCAGTTCATGAACTTTTTTTTCTAAATCATCAATTGTAATGTTTGTAGCGTTTATTAGCAGCCAGTCTATCTGATCAATAATATTTTCGTCTTTATCTACGATTAATTGATATCCAAATTTATCAGGATCATTATTAATTTTAATAATATTATCATCTATATATTTTTGGAAAAAATCTAAAGTATCAAAATTTTGAAAAAAGGCTAAACAATGAATTTCTTCTTTTGTTGTAACCTCTAGCCCGCAAAGTGTGGTAATGCCATAATCTATAGAAATATCATAGGTAACCTTACAATTAGCTGATGCATTATGATCTGTTATGCCTATGATATCAAGTCCTTTTTTAGATGCTTCTTTTACAATATTAATAGGACTCATATCTAAGCTACCACAAGGGCTCAGTACAGTATGGATGTGTAGATCAGCTACAAAATCGTACAGATTATCACTCATTATCTTTAAGAATGTAATGCTATATATAATTTCCCAGCTGTATCGAATGAAGTCATAGATGTAGTAATTATCGGAATATTTTCTTGTTTAGCAGCTTCTATAAGGTCGTCTGCAGGTATATTATTATTTGTTATAATTATACATGCTAATTCTTTTAGAGAAGCTATAGCTACGATATTTTTGTGAGTTTGTATAGTAATCCATGCCATATTTTCATTAGCATGAGCTATCACATCACTTAGTAAATCAGATACATACCCATCTGTTATTATATTTGCTATGCTATCCTCACAGCATAAAATTTTGGTATTTTCCCATTTTAATATATCAGCTACCTTCATATTTGGCTCCTTTTTTTGAACAATCTTTTTCGAATATATTTTCACCCCATATTTTAGTAAGAATATTTTTAGCTTGCTCTGTATCTATTAAGTTTTTGTATTGTATAAAAACACAATCTGAAATATGTGCTTTGTTATTAGTAATATCTTCTGCTAGAGTTTTGCAATTTGGTGCACCGCATAATCCACAATCTATATTTGGTAAAAAACACATTATTTCACGAATACGTTCTAATTTTTTAATAGCTTTTTCTACATCATTATCTAAATTCATTGGACGTGGTTCTATAGAATTTATATTCATTTTATTAATAAGTAATTTTTCAATGTTTTTATTGAATTTTATATTTTTTCTTTTATTAGAAGAAGTAGAAGCACGTTTATACATGCTTTCTATAGTTAGAAATCTATTTTTAGTACATAGAATACCACCTGCACAGCTTTCATCACAAGCTCTTAATTCTAGAAACTCTACATCTTGAATTTCATCATTTTCTATTTTTTCTAAGAAATCACAGACATTTACTATTCCATCAACGGCAAAAGATCTTCCTTTCACATATTGGGCTTCACCTCGAGTGAGGCTCCAAGTGATAGCCATAGGAGATAATGAAGTGGTTTGTATTTCCATTAATTCTTCTTCGGTATAATGATTACTATTACATTTATTCATAATCATATTAAAAAAGCTATTCATGTTAATGACTCCATTGATCACACTTTTTTCTTCGCCCACAGGACTTTTGATAGCAGCTATTTTTGCTGCACAGGGAGTAATATAAAAAATACCAATTTCATCAATGCTAAATCCTTGCTTTGTGAAATCATCTATAATAATTTCTGCAGTTAAATCTTTTGGGGTGCGTAACTTAATAATATTTTCTGTAAGAGATGGAAATCGAACCTGTATAAGTCTAACAATAGCGGGGCAAAATGATGAAATTAAAGGTTTAATATTAGATTTTTTTTGATAATTAACAATTTGATTTCTTAAAAATTCAATAGATTGTTCTACTTCATAAATATGAGTAAAACCAAGTTCGTAAATAGCTTTGTAAATTCGTTTAATAGATAAATTGTCGGGAAACTGACCTAACATGACTGAAGGTACTAGAGCCGCTTTAATTTTATATTTATTTAAAGCTGATAGGTCATCTTCTTTAATTTTAATAGCATTTATTGGACAAGCTCTAAAGCATTCACCACAATCTATACATCTATCTGGATATAAAACTGCTTTGCCTTTTCTCACACGTAATGCATGAGTAGGACAGACTCTCATACAATGAGTACAACCTACGCATATAGATCTATCTATTTCTAAAGCATGAGAAAATATTTGATTTTTTGACATAGATTAAAGATAATTTATTAAAATAACTTCTGTTCCTTTATTAACTTCGCTACTGATGTGCATATAATCAGTATTTTTTTTCATATTAGGCAACCCCATACCAGCGCCGAAACCTAATTCACGAACTATAGGTGAGGCAGTAGAATAGCCTTGTTCCATAGCTTTATTAATATCTGGTATGCCAGGGCCTTCATCTTTAAAAGTGATTTTTATTTTTTCAGTATCGATTTCTACAGTTATCACACCATGATATGCATGAGCTACTATATTAACTTCTCCTTCATATAAAGCAATCACGACTTTTTTAATAATTTTATGGTCAATATTTAATTGTTTTAGTACTTTTTTCACTTCGCTACTACATTTACCTGCATTACTAAAATCGCCACCTTGTACTTTATATTTTAAAATCATATTCTATTTAGTATATTGGTTTTACACCGAGATTATACAGTATACCAGAAACTTTAAAAACTGAATATGGACTTTGTATTACAAGTATTTTATTTTCATTGGCTAATTTAATAATATCAGTATTTATCATTTTATTTCTAGCATAAATCACATATTTTATTTCAGCAAGTTCACAAGTTCTAATAGTCTGAATATTGTTTAGTCCAGTTATTAATATTACATCTTCTTTATCTATAGTTAGTACATCACTCATCAG
>Ga0208823_1000749_pt1 | contig 27034 bp, 21 predicted proteins | sample AD_UKC075_MetaG_FD_184440 | JGI IMG/M metagenome (GOLD analysis project Ga0208823, IMG submission 184440) | Active sludge microbial communities of municipal wastewater-treating anaerobic digesters from USA - AD_UKC075_MetaG (SPAdes) (version 2) | ecosystem: Engineered > Bioreactor > Anaerobic >... | reverse complement strand
AAGCATTGCAACCGTCAATCAACCGATTGACCAAGACGTAGAGCAGGCCTACCTCACGCGCTCAAAGTACGTGAGGCACCGCCCACCGCTTCGCGCTCACTTTTACGTGAGGCACCTCGCTGTACGTGTTCCGGGCCCGGAACCCCGAGGTGCAGGGTGAGGGCCAGTTCGGCATCGGCGACGGCACCCTGCCGGGCGAGTGGGTGCAGATCCCACTGGAGATCGCCCTCGGGCCCGAGCGGGCGCTGGAAACCTACGTCCAGTCGGTCAACGCCTTCGACTTCGTGCGTGTCGAGGACGCCGCCACCAGCCGGACCGAGGCAGGCGTCCTCTACTTCAGCACCACCGGGAACGGGACGGCGGCGACCAGCCCGAACGTATACGGCCGGGTCTACGAGATGCGTCTGGACAACGCGATCGCGCCGCTCGACGGGGTCGGGCTGACGACGATCATCCAGGCTGAGAACCTGTACGAGCCGGTGATCCAGCCGGACAACATCGCCATCGACCTGCAGGGCAACCTGACCATCCAGGAGAACATCAACCGCGAGTCCCGCGGGCAGGGCCCGTTCACCACCGGCGAGGGCCGGATCTGGTCCTACAACGTGACCACCGGCGACATCATCGAACTGGCCGAACTGAGTCAGCTGCCCGCCGCGCCGATCTGGCCGACCGTCGATCCCACCAATCCGGCGCCGGGAGGCACCTGGGAGTCCAGCGGGATCATCGACGTGTACGACTTCTTCGGCCAGGGTGCCTGGTTGTTCGACGTCCAGGCCAACACCCTCGACAACGATCTCGCCTACACGCTGGCGACCGGATTGGACGGTCCCGCACCGGAGGGCTTCCAGGTGCGCGAAGGCGGCCAGTTGCTGATGCTGCGAACTGGCAGCCCGCTCGACGGGGGTGACGGCGGTGCGGGCGGCGACGGCGGTGACGGCAGCTGGATCGTCGGCGGCGGCGGCAACGGCGGTGACGGCGGCAACGGCGGTGGCGCCGCCGGCAGTGGCGTGCAGGGCCAGGGCGGCCCGGGCGGTATCGCCGGGACGGGCCGCTTGCTGGCGATCATCCCGCGCCCGGGCACACCCGGTGTCCCCGGCTCCGGGGGTGACGGATGCACTGCCGCGTGCCCGCCGAAGCGGGTGTTCGCTCCGTATATCGACATGGGGTCGACGACCCAGCAGTCACAGACCTGGTACATGAACGACAGCGTCGCGCCCAACCAGACCGGGAACCCCAGCCTGGTGTCGACGATGACCAAGACCGGAATCGAAGCCGCCACCCTGGCGTTCGTCAACCAGCAGGGCCGGGGCGGCGATTTCGTGTGGGGCAGCTCCGCCGAGCCGGCGGCAAATGCCGCGTTCAGCTCACCCCGGGGTCTGGCGATCATGGCCGACATCAAGGCCGCGGTGGACAACGGCCTGTACACCATCGTCTCGTTCGGCGGCATCACCGCATGCCAGAACGGCGTGGAGATCGGCCAACTCAACGGCGAGGCCGTGGCACTGACCAGCACCCCGGTCGCCGGGACGGGCACGAGATCGGTCACCCTCACCCTGACCAAGCCGATCGATTTCGCCACCATGGAGCCCGGCAGCATCAGCGGGCGAATCAAGATCAACGACGCGGTGACCGACCTGTATCTGGTCGACGCGAACGGAGAATTCGCCTTCACCCACCAGGCGACCTACACGGTCCCCCGAGCGACGAGCGGCACGATCGCCCCCGATGGAAGCACCATCACCTTCGAGTTCGACACCCCGGTGACGTCGAACTACGGCATGGTGAACACCGATGTGAGCTACGGCGTGGAGGCCGGTTTCCTGCGGATGAAGCAGGCCTACGCGGACGCCATTCAGCCCTTCTACGACATGGGTATCCGGCATTTCGACCTCGACATCGAGGGCCCCGCCCTGTCGATCGACCAAGCGGGGATCAACAACCAGCGCCACCGCGTCTTCAAGGCATTCCAGGACGAGAACACCTTCCCCGGGATGGAACTCTCCTACGTCCTGCCGATCGGCCCCAACACCGGCTGGGCCCCCACGGTCGATCCGGGCCGGCTCATTCAGTCGGCAGGCCAGATCGGCCTGGACGTGAGCACCTGGAACATGATGGCCTTCGACTACGGCCCGGCCTCGTACCAGTACATGTTGGACAACAACAAGACCATGGTCGACATGCTGATCGGCGAGGCCGAGACCGGGATCACCGTGGATCCGAACTTCCCGATCAAGGGTGCCGTCCAGTACCTGGTGGACTACGGCCTCGCGAAGGACACCCAGGAGGCCTTCCAGAAGCTCGGCGTCACCCTGATGATCGGCCAGGACGACACCGTCTACGTCCCCGGAGCCACTCCCCCCGGCTTCAACCCGGGTGACGGAGCCGCCGTCGAGGCCATCACCCCCGAACAGGTGGGTGGTTCGGACCCCACTGCGACCACCGTGTTGAACTGGGCCCTCGACAAGGGCGTCGGACTGCTGTCGTTCTGGTCGTTGGGGCGGGACCGGCCCAGTTACAACACCACCGCCTACAACCCGAATCTGTCGGTGACCTACCAGACCGGGACACCGGCCGCCGCAACGCTGGAGACAACCAGGACCGCGGGCGGTGGAAGTTCCTCTGTCACCATGTCATTCACGCCGACGGTGAACCGGACCGCGAAGAGCGGCGACATCTTCACCGGCTACGCCTATCTCGGCAGCTTCCTGATCAAACAGGACAACACCCTGCAGTTCACCTACGTGCCACCGGATCTGTCCGTCAAGGCCGTCGGAGGCGTGATCGACCCGGCCACCGGGGTGCTCACGGTCGACTTCAACGGCAACGTCACCGACACCATTTGGGCCCGGGTCGCCCTGGACCCGCAGATCCTCATCGAGTACCAGGACCGCGACCTCGTCTACACCGAATTGTTGAACCCGTTCGACGACTGACTACACCCGATCAGCCAGAAGCAGCACCCACCACCCTCGACCACAGGATCTGGAGAAGCCACCATGACGCATCCGAGCACGAAGAGCCGTCGCCGAGTCCTACCCGTCGTAGCGTGGTTGCCGATTGGCGCGGCGGCGGCGGGCATCGGGATCGCCCTGGCAGCAGCCCCCGCCGCTGCGGCGGAGGCCGACACCGGTTCCGCTGCGACACAATCGGAATCGAGTTCGGCGCGAGGTGACTCCTCCCCCGGGCGCGCACCGCAACGCGGCGCCGCAACGCGGAGCAATCCCGCAGTATCAGCCGTAGCGAACGGCCCACGGGCCGTTGCGGAGGGGTCTGGCCGAGTGGCGAGGCCGGCCGCTGCCATCCCGGGCGCCGGTGCCGGCGCCGCACCGCGAGTCCGCCCGGTGGCAGTACCCGCGTCGTCGGCAGCCGTGACCCCAGCTGTCACGGCAACCGCGACAACCGATTCCGCGACGACGAAGCGCGCCCACCGTGACCGTCGGATCGAGGTGGCCGGCCCGACCGCCGTCGCCACGGCCACAACGGGCGCCGCCCCCACCGCGGACGCCACCGCGCCCGTCGGGGACGTACTGGGCAACATCGCCGCATTCTTCGGACTGCCGGGGGCACCGGCCACCACCGCACCCACGATCGGCGCGCTGCCGATCTTCACCCGCCTGGTGATCGACGACATCTTCGGCGGTTCGACGCCACCGCCAACCGTCGACTCCACCACGGTCATCACCGGACTGTTCCGGGAGATCATGCGCGCCAACCCCACGGCCGAGGAATTGCAGACCTATTCCGCGCTGTGGAACCTCACCGGTATCAACGGGGTGGTCGCCGGTCTCTACAGTTCGACGGCGTTCCGCCAGAACCAGGTCAACAGCTACTACCTGGAACTTCTGGGCCGCGTCGCCACCCAGCACGAATTGTCCTGGGGAACAAGCGGTCTGGTCTGGGGTGTGCCGGAGCCGTTGTTCGCGGCGTCGATCGCCGGCAGCCCCGAGTACTACCTGTCCAGCAACGCCGGCGGTGGACCGAACGGTCCCTCCCCCTCGGCGGTGTCGTTCGTCGACCTGCTCTACCGCACGCTGGTGGGTGGGACACCCGACCCCGCGGTGGCCCCGGACTACGTACAGCAGGTGCAGGCCGGCCTGCCGACCGGCCTGGTCTCGCTGCAGTTCGTCACGACCGACCCGTTCCGGCAGGTCAAGGTCTTGGAGACGTTCCAGGTGCTGGGCCTGAGCCCGACACCCCAGGTGGTCTACGACTATGTCGACCGGTGGTACCTCTACGGCGGACTGACCGGTATCTCCACCCTCCTGCTGGCCAGCGGCGAGAACGCCGTCCGCATCCAGCAGGGCCTGGTCGAGTTGCCCGATATGGTGGCGGCCGCCCAGTTGCAGCAGCTGCTGCTGGCTCCCTACGTCGACGGACCGACGGGCTTCTACGCCCTGTTCAACGATCTCTTCGACAATCCGACGGCCGAGGTGAACTGCAAGAAGACACCGGACAACTGCGCCAACCCGGGACTCTACGAGTTGCTCACCACCGGCGGGGTGAGCCGTGGAATCCCCAACGCCGCCATCAACGTTGAGCAGATGGCGGTTCCGGTGGCCAGGCTCCTGCCCAGCCAGAACGAGATCAGCCTGGCCAGCTCGCTCGGCTTCCCGCTCGGCCGTGACCCGGAGTCCATCAGAACCTACTTCCAGGGCGGCGACGTCAAGGTCGCCGGTCAGTTCGTGCTGACCTCGGCCGACGGCCACTACGTCGTCGACGGGCATCACCGGTGGTCGCAGCTGTTCGTGATCAACCCGTTCGCCAACATCGTCGCCACCGACATCGGCTACGTCCCCAACCCCAAGGAGGCGCTGGCGCAGACGCAGGTGGCGATCGCGGCCCAAACCGGCTGGCTCGGCAGTTCGAGCGCCGGTAACGACAACCTCTTCACGATCAGCCAGACCGAGTTCAACACCCAGGTCGCCGCCATCATCAACAACGGCGCGTACCCGGACGGCACCCCGCTGGCCGGGCAGCCGACCAAGCCGGCGGTGCTGGAGGTGTTCACCGAGTACCTGGGCCTCGACGGGCAGACCGACGACGAGAAGATGGTCAGTATCGAGAACTATCTCTGGAGCAATGTCGAACGGATGCGGCAGAACAACTTCTATATCACCGACGCCCCGGGACGGCCGGTGATGCCGCAGACCAGTCGGAGCACGTTCCAGCCGGTGCTGGGGCTGATGCAGGGGCCGAGTCCGCTGAGCTACTCCTTCCCGATCATCAGCTACCTCGGCTGAGCGTCATCAGTTACCTCGGCTGATCGCCGGTGCGCTACCCGACGGCCGCCCGGCCGGCCTCCAGTCGGGCGACCGGGAGCCGGAATGGGGAGCAGGAGACGTAGTCCAGCCCGGTGCGGTGGAAGAAGTGGATGGATTCCGGGTCGCCGCCGTGCTCGCCGCACACGCCGAGCTTGATGCCGGGCTTGGTCTTTCGGCCCTCCGTGGCCGCGATCTCCACCAATCGGCCGACCCCGTCGGCGTCGATGGTCTCGAACGGCGAGACGGTGAAGACACCCTTCTCCAGGTAGGAGGCGAAGACGGTGGACTCGACGTCGTCACGGGAGAACCCCCACGTCGTCTGGGTCAGGTCGTTCGTGCCGAAGGAGAAGAAGTCCGCGGCGTCGGCGATCCGGTGCGCGGTCAGCGCGGCGCGCGGCAGTTCGATCATCGTGCCGATCGGGATGGTGAGCGTCACCCCCCTCTCGGCGGCGACCTCGTCGAGGATCCGCTCGGCCTCGTCGCGGACCAGGTGCAACTCCATCACCGAACCGACCAGCGGAACCATGATCTCGACCTTCGGATCCCCGCCCGCCAGGATCTGGTCGGCGGCCGCCTCCCCGATCGCGCGGACCTGCAGCGCGAACAGTCCCGGGGTCAGTAGTCCGAGGCGCACCCCGCGCAGACCCAGCATCGGGTTGGACTCGTGCAGCCGTTCCACCGCGGCCAGCAGTGCGCGGTCGGCGTCCTGCTGTACGCCGGTCTCCCCCCGGGCGTCCGCGAGGGCGACCTTGACGGCCAGTTCGGTGCGGTCGGGCAGGAACTCGTGCAGCGGCGGGTCCAGCAGCCGGATCGTCACCGGCAGGCCGTCCATCGCCTCCAGCAGTTCGCTGAAGTCGTTGCGCTGCAACGGCAGTAGCGCCGCCAGTGCTTCGTCGCGCTCCTCGGCACTGCCGGCCAGGACGACCCGCTCGATCAGGACACGGCGCTCACCGAGGAACATGTGCTCGGTGCGGCACAGGCCGATGCCCTGCGCACCGAGATTCCTCGCCCGCGCCGCATCCTCGGCGGTGTCGGCATTGGCGCGGACCGCCAGGCGCCGCCGGGCGTCGGCGTGGGTCAGAATCCGGTCGACCGCCTTGACCAGTGCGGTGGTCTCGTCGTCGGCGCCGGCCAGTGCCGCGTCGAGACCGGACTCGATGTAGGTCTCCACCGGGGAGGGCACCACCGGCATCGCCCCGACGAAGATCTCGCCGGTGGAGCCGTCGATGCTGATCTCATCGCCCTCGTCGATCGGCACCGTGCCGACCCGCGCGCTGCGGCCGGCCGCGTCGACGACGAGTTCCTCAGCGCCGCAGACGCAGGTCTTGCCCATCCCCCTGGCGACCACCGCGGCGTGGGAGGTCTTCCCGCCGCGCGAGGTGAGGATCCCGTCGGCGGCGATGATGCCCTCGAGATCGTCGGGATTGGTCTCCTTGCGGATGAGGATCACCCGCTCGCCCCGGTCCGCCCACGACTTGGCGGTCGAGGAGTCGAACACCGCCCGGCCCACCGCGGCGCCGGGCGACGCGGCCATACCGGTCGTCAGCAACTCCCGGTGGGCCGAGCGGTCGAACTGGGGGAACATCAGCAGCGCCAACTGGGCGCCGGACACCCGAGACAGCGCCTCGTCCATCGTGATCAGGTTCTCGTCGACCAGCTGCCCGGCGATCCGGAACGCCGCTGCAGCGGTGCGCTTTCCGACCCGCGTCTGCAGCATCCACAACTTGCCGCGCTCGATGGTGAACTCGATATCGCACAGGTCGCGGTAGTGGGTCTCCAGCTGGCGCATCACCTTCATCAGCCGCTTGTGCGACGGCGGGTCGAGTGCCTTGAGGTCGTCCAGCGACAGGGTGTTGCGGATACCGGCGACGACGTCCTCGCCCTGGGCGTTGGACAGGTAGTCCCCGTACGCGCCGGGCCGCCCGGAGGCGGGATCCCGGGTGAATGCGACACCGGTACCGCTGGTTTCGCCGAGATTGCCGAACACCATCGTGCAAATGTTGACCGCCGTGCCGAGGTCCTGCGGGATCCGCTCGCGCCGCCGGTACAGCCGCGCCCGGTCGGTGTTCCAGGAGTCGAACACGGCGTTGATGGCCAGGTCCAACTGCTCGCGTGGGTGCTGCGGGAACTCCTGACCGGAGTGCTCCCGCACCGCCTCTTTGAACGTCGTGACGAGGGCCTGCAGGTCGTCCACATCGAGGTCGACGTCGCTGGCCACCCCCTTGGCCGCCTTGGCCTCATCGAGGGCGTCGGAGAAAACCTCACCGGGAATGCCGAGCACGGTCTTGCCGAACATCTGCAACAGCCGCCGGTAGGAGTCCCACGCGAAGCGGTCGTCGCCGGACTCCTCGGCCAGGCCCTTCACGCTGGCGTCGTTGAGCCCGATGTTGAGCACCGTCTCCATCATCCCGGGCATCGAGAATGCCGCTCCGGAGCGGACACTCACCAGCAGCGGGTCGTGCCGGTCGCCGAGCCGGCGGCCCAGGGTGTCCTCCAACTGACGCAGCGCCATCGTGACCTGCACACGCAGTTCGCCGGGCGCGCTGCCCTGTGACAGGTACTCCCGGCACGCCTCGGTGGTGATGGTGAACCCGGGCGGTACCGGCAGCCCGAGCCTGGTCATCTCGGCGAGGTTCGCGCCCTTGCCGCCCAACAGCGACTTCTGATCCTTGTCGCCCTCGGTGAAGTCAAACACGTACTTGGTCAACGTTCTTCTCCTTTGCCGCGGCTCTGCCCAACGTTAAGGGGCGCCGCACTCCCGTTCGGGCAGTTCGGTGAATGCCTTCCGGCAGACCGCCGGTGTCACCGCGCGGATCGGGCCCCGGCGAGGTCGAGGGCGATGTCGACGAGCATGTCCTCCTGGCCGCCGATCATTCCGCGCCGGCCGGCCTCCTCGAGCAGGGCACGCGCGTCGACGTCGAAGCGCTCGGCTGCCGACTCCGCGTGGCGCAGGAAGCTGGAGTAGACCCCCGCGTACCCCAGTGTCAGGGTCTCGCGGTCCACCCGCACCGGGCGGTCCTGCAAAGGCCGGACGAGGTCGTCGGCAGCGTCTTCCAGACCGTGCAGATCGCAGCGGTGGTCCCAGCCCATCCGGGTGGCGACGGCGATGAAGACCTCCAACGGGGCGTTACCGGCGCCGGCGCCCATCCCGGTCAGCGAGGCGTCCACCCGGTTGGCGCCGTGTTCGACCGCGACGATCGAGTTGGCCACGCCCAGCGACAGATTGTGGTGGGCGTGGATACCGATCTCGGTGGTTTCGCGCAGCGTCTGGCGAAGAGCGTCGACCCGTTCGGCGACGTCGCGCATCAGCATGGCGCCCCCGGAGTCCACCACGTAGACGCAGTCGGCGCCGTAACTCTCCATGAGCCGGGCCTGCTGGGCGAGTCCGGTCGGGGTCGTCAGATGACTCATCATCAGGAAGCCGACAGCGTCCATCCCGAGTTCGACTGCGGCACCCAGATGTTCGGCGGAGATGTCGGCCTCGGTGCAGTGCGTGGCGACCCGCACGACTGTGGCGCCGGCCCGGTGGGCATCCCGCAGGTTGCCGACGGTCCCGATTCCCGGCAGCAGGAGAGTGGCGACGCGGGCGCGTTCGACGGCCCCGGCGACGGCCTCGATCCACTCCAGGTCGGTGTGCGCCCCGAATCCGTAGTTGCACGTCGAGCCGGCAAGTCCGTCGCCGTGGGCGACCTCGATGGAATCGACCCCGGCGGCATCGAGTGCGGCGGCGATGGCGGTCACCTGCGCGAGACTGTACTGGTGGCGGACGGCATGCATCCCGTCGCGCAATGTGACGTCGCTGATGTAGAGATCGTGAGTCATGTTCGGGCTCCGACTTTTTGGACCGAAGCTGGCTGGTCCGCGTGAGTGGCGATGCGCTCGGCGGTTGCCTTGGCCGCCGAGGTCATGATGTCGAGATTGCCCGCGTAGGCCGGTAGATAATGCGCCGCGCCCGCGACTTCGAGCAGCACGGTGACGCGGCTGCCGGTGAACTTGCCCGTCTCCGGGATGTACAGCGGGTCGTCGGGCCCGAACCGCTCGAACTGCACCCGCTGTGTGAGCCGGTAGCCGGGAACGTACTCGCGGACCTTGTCCACCATGGTCTCGATGGAGTTCTCGATCGCGGCGTGATCGGCATCGCCGTCGACGAGGCAGTAGACGGTGTTGCGCATCAGCACCGGCGGGTCAGCGGGGTTGAGGATGATCAGCGCCCGCCCGCGTTGCGCTCCCCCGACGGCCACCAGGGCTGCTGACGTGGTCTCGGTGAATTCGTCGATGCTGGAACGGGTTCCGGGACCGGCGGACTTCGAGGAGATCGACGAGACGATCTCGGCATAGGACACGATCCCCACCTGCGACACCGCTGCCACGATCGGGACGGTCGCCTGCCCGCCGCAGGTCACCATGTTGAGATTCGGGGCGTCGAGATGGCAGTCGAGGTTGACCACCGGGACGCAGTAGGGCCCGATCGCCGCGGGTGTCAGGTCGATGACGCGTACACCGGTGTGTTCGAGTGTGGCCCAGTTCTGCCGGTGCGCGCCGGCGGAAGTCGCGTCGAAGACGATCCTGATGTCGCCGAAATCCGGCATCGCCAGCAGCCCGTCGATGCCCGCCGCGGTGGTCGGGACGCCCATCCGTTCGGCCCGGACGAGCCCGTCGGAGTCGGGGTCGATGCCGACCATCGCCCCCATCGCCAGGGGGCCGTCCGAGCGCAGGATCTTGATCATGAGATCGGTGCCGATATTGCCCGAGCCGATGATCGCCACCGGCCAGCGTTGCAGTGTTGACATTGTTCTCCTCAGGCGAAGCTCAACGAGACCGTCTGCGACGACTCGGTTCCCAGACCGGTGATGGTGGCCCCCGCGGTGTCGCCGGGGTGGACGAACGCGGCCGTGGTGAACGATCCGGACATGACGAACTGGCCGGGGAGCAGTTCGGTGCCGAACGGGGCCAGGGCGTTCGCCAGCCAGGCCACGGCCGCCGCCGGATCGCCGAGCACCGCCGACCCGAGGCCGGTGTCCACCTCAGAACCGTTGAGCCACAGGGATGCCCGAGCGCCGGCGAGGTCGATACCGCGGTCGTAGGGCAGCCAGTCGCCGAGCACGACGGCCCCGGAACTGGCGTTGTCGGCGACGGTGTCGCGCAGCGTCAGCTTCCAGTCGGCGATGCGACTGTCCACGATCTCGAGGGCCACCGCCACCGCGGCGGTGGCCTCCCGTACGTCGTCGACGGTCACCCCCGGACCGCGCAGTGCCGTGCGCAGCAGGAAGGCGATCTCGGGTTCCACCCGGGGCGCGCAGAACCGCCCGCGCCGCGCGGTGCCGCCGTTGGGCACCACCATGCTGTCCAGGATGTAGCCGAAGTCGGGCTCGTCGACACCGAGCAGCGTCTGCATCGGTTCGGACGTCAACCCGATCTTGTGTCCGATCAGCGCACGCCCCTCCGCCAGCCGCCGGGAAAGGTTTCGCTGCTGGATCGCGTACGCATCGGCGAGGTCCATGCCCGGGTAGCGCGCGGTGAGCTGCCCGATCGGGGCGGCCTGCGCGTCTGCCTCCGCCAGCAGGTCGGCGGAGTGCGCGATCTGGTCCGTCGTCAGGCTCATTGCTGCTCGTTCTCCTCGATCATCCTTGCCGCGGTGGCGTACAGGGCCTTGCCGTGCAGCCTGAACATCGCGATGAGATCGACGCTGTCGCCACCGATCTCACCGGCGATGAACAGTCCGTCGGCCCCGGCGATCGCGTAGGTGGCCAGTTGGTCGATCTGCGACGGGGACAGGCCGAGACCCAGATCCCGGATGCTCGCCGACAGGGCCTCGAAGGCCTGTGCGCGGACCTGGATGAACATCGCACGCGCCCGCGGTTCGACCGGCCGGCGCTCGAGGGCGAGCATGAGTCCGAGCCGAAGGAAGTCCGGGGAGTCCGCCACCGCCTTCGCGGTGCCGACCGCGACCTCCATCAGCCGGTCCTGCGCCACGACGTCCTCGGGCAACTGCCACACCTGCAGCCAGTTGGCGAAGCTGCGCTCGATGACGGCGGCGATCAGGTCGTCCTTGTCCTTGAAATGCCAGTAGATGGAACTGGCCGGCAGTCCGCACTTGGCGCTGACCGCTCCGATGCTGGTGCCCTCGTAGCCGCGCTCGGCCGCTATCTCGGTCGCCGCGTCGAGAATCCGGTTGCGGGACAACTCGCCGTCGGCCCGCCGCTGGCGGGGGGCTTTCTGCTTGGCCGGCTTGTCTGCGGATGCCATGTTCTCCCTACCTCTTGACTCTGTAACGATCACTACATTACCGTAGCGATCACTACAGAACAAGCGTTCTGGTCACCCGGACTCACCGCACACGACATGAATGAGAGACCCGCAATGAACGACACCTCCACCGAAGGGCCCGCGACCTACGACGTCGCGATCGTGGGGTACGGACCGGTGGGCGCCACCGCGGCCAACCTCCTGGGCCAGATGGGCCGCCGCGTCGTGGTGATCGAGCGGGATCCCGACATCTACTTCCGCGCCCGGGCGATCTCCACCGACGAGGAGGTGATGCGGATCTGGCAGCAGGTCGGTCTGGCCGACCGGCTCAACGCCGATATGCAACCCGGCGCCGGTGCCAACTTCGTCGACGTCAACGGCGAGCTCATCGTGAAGTTGCTGCCCGTGGACCGGGGCAACGGCCACCCGCCGCAACAGTTCATCTACCAGCCAGCCGTGGACACCGTTCTGCGCGAAGGGGTGGACCGCTTCCCCAATGTGGAGGTTCTGCTGGAACACGAGTGCCTGCGCCTCGTCCAGCGTCCAGACGGGGTCGAGTTGATGCTCGCCGATCTGACCACCGACCAGTTCACGCGCGTTCGGGCGTCCTACGTGATCGCCGCCGACGGCGGCTCGAGTTCCATCCGCGGCCAACTGGGCGTCGGGTTCGGCGGCCGGACGTTCTCGGAGCGCTGGATCGTGATCGACACCAAGATGCTCGAGCCGTGGCCCGGCCACGACCAGCTGCGGTTCCACTGCAATCCGGCGCGACCGACGGTCGACTGCCCCACGCCGCTGGGACACCACCGCTGGGAGTTTCCGGTACGCGACGAGGAGGACGAGAAGGACCTCCTGTCCGACGAGGCCATCTGGAAAGTCCTGTCCGCCCAGGGAATCACCAGGGCGAACGTCGAGATCATCGGCTTCGCCTGCTACAGCCACCACGTCCGGTTCGCGGAGCGCTGGCGGGTGGGCCGGGTCTTCCTGGCCGGCGACGCGGCACACGCGATGCCGCCCTGGATCGGCCAGGGCATGTGTGCCGGCGTCCGCGACGTGGCCAACCTGTGCTGGAAGCTCGACGCGGTACTGACCGGCGCCCTGCCCGAGGGCGTGCTCGACACCTATCAGGCCGAGCGACTGCCCCATCTCAAGGAGGTGACCAACCGGGCCGTCAAGACCGGCAAGCTGATCATCGAACGCAATCCGCTGCGGGCCGCGGCGCGTAACCACATCTTCCGAACCGCCAACAAGGTGCCCTACTTCACCACCTGGCTGCGCAACAACCGCTGGCTTCCCGACGCCCGCTATCGCGATGGCCTGCTGGCGCGCAACGGCAACGACGCCGTAGGCCGGCTCGTTCCGCAACCGTGGGTCACCGACGAGAACGCCGCGTTGGTGCGGCTCGACGACGTCATCGGGGGGAGGTGGACCGTCCTGCACACCGGCACCGACGGCGGGACACAGCCCTGGCGGTCGGCGGGCGTGCCGGTCATCAGCATCGCCTCGCCGGGCGGCACAGCGGCCGCCGGCCAGATCGTCGACCGCGACGGAAAGCTCACCCGTTGGCTCGAGCAGCGGAAGGCCTCCATCGTGGCGGTGCGACCCGACGGGTTCGTGTACGCCGCCGGCCGCGACGGCCAACCACTCCCCCCGCCCCCGGCGGGATTCCGCGCCGCGCCACACACCACCGACACCACCCCCACCACCATCAAGGAATCCGCATGAACACAGTCGAATCCGGACGCACCCTTCGCTTCGGGGGCACAGAGATGTACGTCGTCGACAGCGGTGGAAACGGGCCGCCGGTCGTCATGCTGCACGGCGGCGGGCCCGGCGCCTCGGGGGTTTCGAACTACTCCCGCAACATCGAGGCACTGGCGAAGTCCCACCGGGTCATCGTTCCCGATATGCCGGGTTACGGGCGGTCGGCCAAGTTTGTCGACCACAGCGATCCGTTCGGCTACCTCGCCGACATGATCCGCGGCCTGCTCGACGAATTGGGAATCGGCACAGCGCATCTGATCGGCAACTCCTACGGCGGGGCGGCCGCCCTGCGCCTGGCCCTGGACACACCGCACCGCGCCGGCAAGCTCGTCCTGATGGGACCGGGCGGTATCGGCACCACCCGCGGCCTCCCGACCGAGGGGCTGAAGACCCTGCTGGCCTACTACGGCGGCGACGGACCGAGCCGCGAAAAGCTCGCGACGTTCATCCGGACCTACCTCGTCTATGACGGCGCGGCGGTGCCCGACGAGCTCATCGACCTGCGTTACCAGGCCTCGATCGATCCCGAAGTGGTGGCCAATCCGCCACTGCAACGGCCGAAGAGTCCGCGCACGCTCTGGCGGATGGACCTCACCCGGGACAAGCGCCTCCGGAGCCTGCCCAATCCCACCCTCGTGCTGTGGGGCCGCGACGACAAGGTCAACCGGCCCGCGGGCGGGCCGCTGCTGCTGAGGCTGATGCCCAACGCGGAGTTGGTGATGACCTCGCACACCGGCCACTGGATGCAGTGGGAGCGCGCCGAGTTGTTCAATCAGTTGGTGACCGACTTCCTGTCGGCCGATTCCCGATGGGTGAACTCATGACCGACGTCTTCGGCAGGGTCCACCTCGGTTATCTCGTGGTCGAGACCGAAAAGTTCGCCGACTGGCGGCGGTTCGGCCGCGACGCGATCGGCATGCATCTCGACGAGACGCTGCCGGGGGTCATGCGGTTTCGCCTCGACGGCAACGAATGCCGATTTCTGCTGCAGCGCGGCCCCGCCGAGGACACCACGGCACTGGGCTGGGAACTCGACGACCACGCCACCTTCGAGGCCGTCGAGGCCCGCGTCCGCGGCCACGGCGTGCCGGTGACTGAGGGGTCGGCCGAGGAGGCGGCACTACGCGGTGTCGAACGCTTCCTGCGGTTCCCGGGGCCCAACGGTCTGCGGCAGGAGATCTACGTCAGCGCCCGCCAGGCCGCCGAACCGTTGCGGTTGGGGGCCCGGGGAGGGTTCGTCACCGGCTCCGACGGCATGGGCCACGTGGCCATCGCGACGAAGAAACCGCATCAGATGCGCGGTTACTACAGCACCGTGTTCGACGCCCGGCTCAGCGATTACATCGACGAGACGATCAGCGGCCTGAAGTTCAAGATCCGCTTCCTGCGGGTCAACGAGCGCCACCACACCGTCGCGATCGCCTCGGTGAACAGATTGCCGATCAACCCGATCCGCACCAGGATTCAGCACTGCAACGTCCAAGTTGCCGAGCTCGACGATATGACGCTGGCCTACCAGCGGGTGAAGGAACTCGGCTTCGAGATGGCCCTGTCGGTCGGCCAGCACACCAACGACAAGGAGCTGTCCTTCTACGCCCTGACGCCGTCCGGTTTCGAGTGGGAGCTCGGCTGGAACCCGATCGTCGTCGACGAGTCGACCTGGGAACCGACGACCCATCAGGGCATCAGCATCTGGGGCCACACCCCTGAAGGGCAGACGATCATCGACACCCTGCAGCGGTTCAAGGCGGGAGCGGAGTCGGTTCTGCACACCGAGGACACCGTCCCGGCACTCGCCGGGGCCGGCATCACCGACGACTGAGGCGGGTCGCCGATCGGGCGCGAATCAGCGGTGAAAGTCGGCGAATGTGGTCGGGAACACGTTTTCGCAGAGTTCACCAATTCAGCAAAGCGCAAAAGGTGGTGCGCGAATGGTGCGCAGCGACCGAATTCGGCACCCATGCGGATTCACCACGCCACCATCCACGTGTGCTTTTGTGACCAGATTCAGCGCCAGGACACTCATTGACGGGAAATGCTCCGCACCACTGCACACATTGACATGGCCCTTCGGCAAAACCGGACAATAGCCCGATTCGGGCGTGAATCCGGATCTGAATTTCCGAGGGGCCGAGGTCCGTGCTTAGCCTTTTCTTATGCAGAAACTCGCACTGGCGACGATCACAGCGGGTCTGTTCGCAGCGTCGTCGGCAACTGCGTCGGCCGTCCCCCTGGTCGGGACGAACGGCTTGACCCCCAACGCGCGGGCGCTCGCACAGTACATCACCGCCACCTACCCCGGCGTGCAGTCCATCGGTGGCGTGCGGGCGGATTCACGCCCCGACCACCCCAGCGGCCGCGCCCTGGACATCATGATCGGGTCGGATATGGGCCTCGGGGACACCATCAACGCCGACATCCAGAGTCAGACCGGCCGCTTCGGCGTCCAGTACACGATGTGGCGCGTGGCGAACCACTTCGACCACGTCCACGTCACCGTCGGCTGAGCCCCGGACCGGACCCGGGTCGCTCAGGTGACCCGAGCCCAGGGCTGACAGTTCCGCGACTCGAACGCCCTCACCGCGGGGTTGATGTTGGCGTACATCGGGCCGACGGACATGTTCGTCTCGATGACGTTGTCCTTGTTGGCATCCGGGGTGCTGTAGGTGAACCACAGGCACATCGACCCCTCCGTGGGGACGTTGTTGATCCAGATGCCCCAGACCGACGCTGACCCGTCGGTCCGATAGAGGCCGGGCGCAATGTCCGGGCCGACGATGAACAGCCCGTCCCCCGGGACCGGATCCATCGGATCGGCCGAGGCCGGCGGGGCGAGCACGATTCCGGTCAGGCCGGCCACGAAGAGGGCCACCACACGACGCGCTACTGGGAACATCCCGGCCTCCGACTGTCGGCTCCCCTCGCAGCATAGGCCGCGTCGGGCGCGTCAGGGCCTCATCTCGTAGGCGCCACTGTAGGACAGCACCTCGCCGACGAAGGCGGCCTCGGCGGCAGGATCGATCACCGGCTTGCGGACGATGGCCATCGCCGCCTTGCTCTGCTCGTCGGTGGCCGAGGCCTGTCCGTGCAACTGCACGGCGTAGCCGGCCATATCGTTGACGAACACCGCGACCATCCGATCCAGGTGGGCCTCGGTGAGATCGGACAGATCGCTGACCGAACCGGGCCGCGTCTGCCCGTGATCGAGTGCCAGGGCGGCGGACTCCAGGATCAGCTGCGCGTAGACGATCTGGGTGAACAGTTGCCCGAGCACCTGCAGATAGTCGAGATCCTTCTGCTGGTCCTCGGTGGGCGGCGCGGTCAGCACCAACTGGGTGAAGGCGTCGATCTGCTCGCGGAAAACCGCCACATTGGGCAGGTGCGCAAACCGGTCGAAGGACGGCCGCCAGTCGCCGAACCCGATGGCGCCCAAACCCTTTGCCGGACCCTGGTGGAACAGGTAGGCGTCGTCGGCGGCGTCCTGGCGCACCGGGATCGCGGGGTAGTCCTGAGCGGCACCATGCGCGGCACCGAGGTAGCGCGGCATGAACTTGAGCACCAGGGCGATGTTGACGTGCACCGTGCCCTCCAACTTGGGCAGCGCACGGATGTCGGAGGCAGCCCGGCTGAAATAGGTGTCGCGCTCGAATCCGCGGGCGGCGATCACATCCCAGAGCAGGTCGATGACACGCTCGCCCTCACTGGTCACCTTGGCCTTGGTGATCGGGTTGAACAGCAGGAAGCGACGGTCCTCCTCGCCGGCGCTGCGGAAGTAATCCGCCGACCGGGCGGCGAACATCTTCATCGCCACCAGACGGGCGTAGGCGTCGGCGAACATGCGCCGGACATGCGGGAAATCGGTGACCCGGTTGCCGTAGAGAATCCGGTTGTGGGCATGGGTGACCGCCTCGTAGAAGGAGTGCTCGCAAATGCCGATGCTGGCCCAGCCGAGGTTCACCTTGCCGACGTTGACCGTCGCCAGCGCGGCATCGAACGCGGGCTTGCCGACGTGCAGGATGTCGGACTCCGCCACCGGGTAGTCGTGCAGGGTGAACGCGGCGACGAACATCTGCCCGGCGACGACGTTCTTGAGCAGTTCATAACCCTTGTGGCTGGGGTCGACGAGGAAGAACACATGCTCGCCGGGGTGCTGCGGGTCGTCGTCGGCGAAGCGGCCGTACACCGAAAGCCGGCCGGCGGCATTGCCGTTGCCGATGTACCACTTGCCCCCGCTGGCAGAGTAGCCGTCGGCGGTCCGGGTCAGGATCATGTCGGAGGCGTAGATGTCGGCGCCATGGTCGCGCTCGGAGAGTCCGAAACCGAAGATGTGGCCTTCGTCGAGCAGACCCGCCACCTCTTTTCGCGCGGTGTCGTTGGCGCTCAGCCACACCGGGCCCAGCCCCAGCACCGACACCTGCCAGGCGTACCAGTGCGACAGGGAGTAGAAGCCCAGCACCTCGTTGAGTTCGTTGATCCGGGCCAGATCCCAACGCGCACCGTCATCGCCGCCTGCCAGGGCGCCGACCTCGGCCGGGGTGGCGAAGGTGGCGAAGATCTTCTGCTTGGCGACCAGGTCGAGGAAGTCGGTGTACCACTCCCCCGAGTAGTACTCCTCCTTGTTGCGGGCCAGGCCTTTGGTTTCGAAGAAGTCGACCAGCGCCAGGAGCTTTGCGCGGGTGTCCTCATCGAAGGAGGACGGGTCGTAGGTCGCGGGGTTGAACAGCAGCGGCATGGGATAAGGGTAGGTGGCGGGCGCACGGGGGATGAGGCCGCGCTGCGAAAGTTCGCGTTCACTTGACCGGTCAGAGGACTGCACGTTCCAATACCCCCATGAAACTGGCGCGCAACAGCGGGGTGTGGGGGTCGGTGCTGGCGCTTTCGGTGCTGATCACCGGTTGCGGCAGAGGCGGTGAGGCCGCGGCACCGCCACAGGCCTCGACCGTCACCGTCACGACCCAGGCACCGGAGACGGGCGAACCCGACGAGACGGCGAACTGGACCGGCAAAATGACCGCCCGCTATGACGAGGCCACCTCACCCGAAGCCATCAAGGGTCGCGACCTGATGCAGCAGAACAATCTGCTGGACGACATGGCTGACAGCATCAACGAAGGTCTCAAGCTCCCCCAGGACATTCCGCTGATCGGCACCCAGTGCGACGAGGCGAACGCGTTCTGGAGTCCGGACGAGAAGTCCATGACGATCTGTTACGAGGACGCCGCCGACGGGCTCGACATCTACACCCAGCTCGGCGATCCCGATCCCACCGCCGCAGCACTCAATGCCGAGTGGGCGACCTTCTTCCACGAGACCGGTCACATGGTGATCGACCTCTACGGCCTGCCAGCCGTCGGCCGGGAAGAGGACGCCGCCGACCAACTCGCCGCCTACCTCCTGCTCGCGCCCGGTCCGGACGGCAAGATCGACCCGGCTTCGGTGCAGGCGGTCAAGGACTTCGCCCGCGAGTTCGAGGAGTACGACGCCCGCAGCGGCGAGATCGAAACCGAACAATTCGCCGACGAGCACTCGATGAACCTGACCCGGATGTACAACCTCGAGTGCTGGGTCTACGGCGCCGATCCGGAGGCCAACGCCGACCTGGTCACCGACGGCTCGCTGCCCGAGGAGCGGGCCGACCGCTGCGCAGACGAGTACCAGCAGCTCAGCGACTCGTGGAGCATTCTCCTCGAGCCGTACCTCAAATGAGGACAACACGACGCGGTCTGGCGGCCGCCGGACTGCTGGTCCTGGCGTTCCTCGGAACCCTTCTCGGCTACGCCCAGAGCGGGAAAACCCATGTGGTGGAACGCTCTTCACCGGTCTCCGATGGCATCAACATCGAGCTGGACGTGCTCGGCATCGATGCCGTCTCGCGTCAGATCAGCGTGCGCGCGATGCTGGTGCCCGAGGGCCGCTACTTCGATGAGGACGAACAGGCGTTCGCCACGTCGCTGCGGGTGACGACGAGGTTCGCGTTGCGCGAGTCGGCGGACTTCACCGTCGAGGCCGGCCAACCGATCGGCGGGTCGTTCGACTTCGACGTCCCGGTTTACGGCAACGTGCAGGTCTACCCGTTCGATCGCTACGACTTCTCCAACGATGATCCCAAGAAGGTCGGCAGGATCATCCCGGCCCCACTGATCAAGATCGACGAAGTCCTCGACGACGGCCGCACCGCCCCGGTGCCGGTGGGGGTCAGCGACAGGGATCCCGGCGACGAGCCGGGGTGGACCGAATACTGGCGGATGATCACCGACGGCTCGACGTTGAACGTCGAGTTGGTCATGGAGCGTTCCGGGGCGGTGCTGGTCGCGGTGGGCATCGTGGTGTTCCTGGTGCTGTGCCTGGCCGCGTTGTCGGCGTCTGTCGCCTGGGCGGTGGCCACCAAACGTCGGCCGATCGAGCCGACATTCGCCAGTTGGTTCGCCGCCATGCTGTTCGCCCTCATCCCCCTGCAGGGCTTCCTGCCGGGTGCGCCGCCGGTGGGCGCCTGGATTGATGTGACCGTCTTCTTCTGGGTGGAGATCATCCTGATGGCGGGCCTGGCGGTGTTCATCATCTCCTGGTTCAGGTACCGGGAGCCACCGGACTACACGCACCTCGAGAGGGCGCGGCGTGAGCGGGCGCAGCAAATCGAAGCAGAGGACGCGGCAACGGACTGACCGTCGTCCGGCCGCGGCGCGCGGGACGGCGCTGAGACACCGAAGTCGGGTGGCGTTCCGTCCATCCATGCAACACTGATCCATGCGCGATTTGCCAGGCATAAGGCGGCGAACGTCGAAGGGCCCGCGACGCTCCGCCCGGCGCGCACAAGACTCCCCGCCCGCCATGGCCGGCCTGGCGCAGACGTTCGTGGACCGGCGTCTGACACTGCGGCTCACGCAGCAGAACCTCGCCGATCTCGCCGGGGTGTCCCGCTACAGCGTGCAGTCGGTCGAACGGGCGGACGATTCGATCCGGGTGAGTTCGGTGCTGGCCATCGCCGAGGTGTTGGGACTGCAGATCACCGCAGGTGCCGCCGCGGAATGACCAGCCCCGGACTCAAGGAACTGCGCGACGTCGCCCAGGCGGACGTCTACGTCGGGGATGACCTCGTGGCGCGTCTAACCCGCACCCGCGACGAGGGGATCAGGTTCGACTACCTGGACGACTCGGGAGCGTCGGCAGGACCGGTGCGGGGACGATCGGTCGCGTGGTCGTTGCTGCGATCCGCCGACCATCCGGTGTCGACGAAGAGTGCCGCGGTTCCGCCGTTCTTCGCCGGACTGCTTCCCGAGGGGGACCGGCTCAGCGCCGTCGCCGCCGCAACGGGCACCTCCGCAGGTGATCACCTGACGCTGTTGCTGGCGGTCGGCGCCGACACCGTCGGGAACGTCCGCGTCGTCGCGGCGGGCACCACACCGGCGGCGTCGCAGCCACTGTTCGACCCTGATCGGGATGACGACTTCCGGGCGGTGTTCGACCGCGTCGTGGTCGGCGTGGATCCGACGGCGCTGGCGGGCAACCAGCCCAAGGTCAGTGCGAGGATGCCGTCGGCCCCCGGCCACGGCCCTGGCGGGCCGGCGATTCTCAAGCTCAACCCGCAGCGTTACCCGCGACTGGTCGAGAACGAACAGTTCTTCATGACGATGGCCGCGGCCTGCGGAATCCGGGCCGCACAGACCTCACTGATCCAGGACACCGCCGGGCGCAGCGCGCTGCTGATCGAAAGGTTCGACCGCGTGGGCCACGCGCGGATCGCACAGGAGGACGCCTGCCAGGTCGCCGCCATGTATCCGGCATCGAAGTACCGCATCACCACCGAGACCGCGCTGCTGACCCTGGCCGACGCCTGCGCCCGCGGCGGCGGCTCGCGGATCGTGACGCTGGCCGAACTGTTCAAAACCGTCGTCTTCGCGTGGCTCATCGGCAACGGAGAACTGCACGGCAAGAACCTGTCGATCCACCACGCCGACGGGCTGTGGCAGCCGACGCCGGCCTACGACCTGCTCTGCACCCAGGTCTACACCGGCTGGAATGATCCGATGGCGCTGACCTTTTTCGGCCGGGCCAGCATGCTGAGCCGGACGAGCTTCATCGACTCCGGACAGCGTCTCGGCATCAGGAAGCGGGCGGTGCTGGCCATGATCGACGAAATCGTCGACGGCGCCGGGGCCTGGCCGGATCGCTGCGAGTGGATCGGTTTCGACGACCGTCAGACCGCGACACTCACGCGGTGGCTGCGCAGCAGGATCAAGCGACTCAAGGGCGGCCGATGACCACCAATCCGGTTCCGGACGCACGCTTCTCCCCCGGCGCCGCCCGCTTGGTCTGGGCCACCGCGGCGATGTTCGTCTTCTTCCAGATGGTGCTGCAGACCGTCCCCAGCGTGATGCGGGAAGGGTTGGTCGTCGATCTGTCGCTGAGCGAGGCGGGGTTCGGTGGCCTGTCGTCGAGCTTCTACTACCCGTACATCCTGCTGCAGATCCCGGCCGGCATCGCCGTAGCGCGCTTCGGGGCACGGCGGGTGCTGATCGTCGGCGCCGTCCTGTGCACGGTGGCGTCCTTCCTGTTCGCGATGTCACAATCCGCCGGCTCCGCCGAACTGACCCGCGTGCTGATGGGCGTCGGTGCCGCACCCACTGTGGTCTGCACGATGACCCTTGCCGCGCAGTGGTTTCCGGCGAAGATGTTTCCGCTGCTGGCGGCGCTGACCGAGATGGCCGGGATGACCGGTGCGGCCATCGGGCAGGAGACGCTGGGGTTCATCGTCGAAAGCGCCGGGTGGCGGGCCGGAATGCTCACCTGCGGGGTGTTCTCGGCGATCCTGCTGGTGCTCATCGTGCTGTTCGTCCGCAACCGCAGTGCCGCCGGTTCCGACGCAGGGGCCGGGGACCACTGGCCGCGGGCGGGTGACATCAAGCGGCTGATCGGCTCGGTGCCAGTCCTGTGCTCATCGGCCGCCGGGGGGTTCGTCGCGGCGGCCGGGGTGGCGTTCGGGATGCTCTGGGGTGTCTCCTATTTTCAGGACTATCACCACCTGAGCCTGTCGGCGGCGTCGGTCTGCGCATCCTTCTACTTCTGGGGTTGCCTGCCCGGCATGCTGGGCTTCGCCTGGTTGTGCTCCCGCTGGGGTCGGCCGGCGATGCTGCTGGCGATCGGGGCGATCGGGACGGCGCTGACGATGGTGCTGATTCTGTTCGTGCTGCGCGGGCAGATGGCGCTGAGCGCGGCGATGTTCGTCCTCGGGGTCTTCAACGCGTCCTACGCACTGTCCTTCTCGATGGTGAAGGACGAGGTCCCACCAGAGCTTTCCGGAGTGGCGATGGGGCTGACGAACATGTTGATCATGGGGATCGGCGGGCTGCTCTTCCAGCCATTGCTCGGCGTACTCGCCCACGCACGCGGACACAGCGTTCCGGACGCCACCACGTTGAGCGTGACGATCGCCGCGCAACTGTTCGCGCTGGCCGTCCTGGTCCTCGGGGCTCGCCATGGCGGCCGCCGCAGCGTTCCCGGATAGCTGGTCCAGGCTCAGGTGGCCAGCCGGGACGTGATGCTGATCTCCGAGGTCAGGGTGCGGTGTACCGGACACTTATCGGCGATCTCCAGCAGCCTGGCCCGCTGACCATCATCGAGATCACCGGTCAGGGTGATCACCCGTTCGATGCGGTCGATCTGCCCCTGGGTGGTCTCACACGTCTGGCAGTCCGCGGCGTGAATCTTGGCATGCCGCAGGGCCACCCGCACCCGCTCCAGGGGCAGACCCTTGCGTCCCGCGTACATCCGCAGCGTCATCGAGGTGCAGGCGCCGAGTCCGGCCAACAGCAGGTCATACGGTGACGGTCCGCTGTCGTCGCCGCCGACGTCGACCGGTTCGTCCGCCAGCAACCGATGCGCACCCATGGCGATCACCTGCTGGAACGTCCCGTCGCCGGTCTCCTCGACCACCACCTCACCGCGCTGGCCCGTCGGATCACCTGGCTCACCAGTCGGCGATTCGGGTAGGTAACGCTGCGCCCAGGCGCCGATGACGTCGGCGGCGTACCCCGCATCCCGGCGGCGCCCCAGCATGTGGTCGGCGTCATCAAGGGAGACAAAGCTTTTCGGATGACGGGCGGCGGTGAAGATCTGCGCCGCGTTGTCGATCGACACCACGTCGTCCGTGGGCGCATGCAGGACCAGCAGCGCCCTGCGCAGGGTCCCGACCCGACCCAGCAGGGTGCGTTCGGAGATGTCGTCGAGGAAGGAACTGCGAATCCGAAACACCCGTCCGCCCAGGGTCACCTCACCTTCGCCGTTCGCCCGGATGGTGTCGACATCGTCGGTGAAGAACCGGGTGACGTGGCCGGGGTCGGCCGGCGCCCCGATGGTGGCCACCGCGGTGACCTCCGGGATGCGGGAGGCCGCGGCCAGCACCGCGGCCCCACCGAGGCTGTGCCCGATCAGCAGCGCGGGCGCCCGGGCGGTGCTGCGCAGGTGGTCGGCGGCGGCCACCAGATCGTCGACGTTGGAGCCGAAGCCGGAGTTGGCGAACTCGCCCTCACTGGAGCCCAGTCCGGTGAAGTCGAAGCGCAGCACCGCGATCCGCCGGGCGGCGAGCGCCTCGGCAATACCCCGGGCGGCGCGGCTTTCCTTACTGCAGGTGAAGCAGTGAGCGAACAGCGCGTACGCGACCGGAGTGGCGGCGGGCCGTTGCAGCACAGCGCTGAGACTCCGGCCCTGCGGGTTGGGGAAGTCGAAACGGTCAGCCGTGGTCACGGGATGGTCGAGTTCCCCGCCTTCGTCTCCTCGGCCAGCGCGATCAGCCGCGCCCGCACCAACTCCGGCCGCTCGTCGATGATGAAGTGGCCCGCGTCGGCCGCCTCGAAAGTGTAGTCGTCGGCGTTGGCGGTGTTCGGCGACGCCAGCGAGTGGTGTATCGCGAAATCATGCATGCCGAACAGCGCCCGGATCGGGACCGTTGCGCGCCGCTGTTCGGGATGTCTTGCTGCCGAGGGCAATTCGTGTAGCAGAAAGGTACGGTAGGTGTCGGTCGCAGTGCAGGCCACGACCGGGTCACGGAACCGGTCGGCATAGATCTTTGCCGTCGTGGGGGCGACGCGGTGCGCCTTGGGCCCGAAGGCGAAGATCATCCGTTCCAGATACCGGGTCCGCTGCTGCAGGAACATCCCCGCGCTCGCCACGAACGGCTGGTAGGCGAGGAACCGCCAGAAGTGCGGCAGCGTCGTACGCGGGGTCTGCCACGGATGGGCCATATTGCACACCAGATACCCGTCGAACCGGTCGGGTGCGGCCAGCAGCATCCGGTAGCCCACGAAGCCGCCCCAGTCATGGCCCACGAGCAAGGCCCGCCCGATCCCGAGCGCGTCCATCAGGGCCAGCACGTCGGCGGCGACGTCCTCCTTGGCCCACCGGTGCGGCGCCGGCCCGGACCACCCGTAGCCGGGCAGGTCAGGGGCGATGATCCGCAACCCCTCGGGCGGGTTGGCCAGCAGATCCCGGTACACCCAGTGATGCTGCGGCCAGCCGTGCAGGGCGATCACGGGCCTGCCGTCCTCGGGTCCGGCTTCGGTGACGTGGAACCGCACCCCGCGCGCGTCGACGAAACGGCGCCGGACACCGGCAATCACCGGTGGCTCGGTCTCCGGACGTCCGGCGTCGTTGCTCGACACGTGACGCGTTACGCGCTGACCAGGCAGAGGTCAATGCAGACCGGGACCACCGCCGCCGGCGGGGTCTGCACGCCGGGCACCGGGTTGAAGGGCCACAGGTCCGGCGGGATGATGCTGTTGCCGGTGACGCCGGTCAGCCGGGCGATGATCTGCGCGGGGATGTTCACGATCTGGTAGATGATCGCGCCGATGAATTCCACCGGGAACTGCAGGAATTCGGGCACCGCTTGGGCCAAGTCGTTGAAGACCGTGTAGACGACGTAGGGCACGGTCGTCGCGATGGTGCGTATCGCGAGGGAGATGTTGGTCGCCACGTCGGGGTATCCGTACATCGCGATCGCGTCGCTGAGCGCCAGGTGCAGCGAGTCCTGTCCGGGCAGGATCGGCATGTAGTCGTTGGCCGACCGGTCGATCAGCGGCTTGCCCTCGGAATAGGGTTCCGGCGCCAGCCCGAACAACTGCACCACGGTCGGGGTGACATCGATGTTGAGGTAGGTGTTGTTGACCGCGCCCTGGACGTAGCCCGGTCCGTTGGCGATGACGAAAGTGGTTGTCTCAATGGGTGTTTGGAATCCGTGAACGATGAACCCGGGCCGATGAGCCGCCTGACCGTGGTCGGTGGTGACGATCACCGTCCACTCCTCACCCGGATTGGCGGCCTCCCAGGCATCCACCGCGGCCATGATGGCGCCGACGTTGTCATCGACGTTGCGGAGCGCCTCGGCGTACTCCGGCGTTCCGGACCCGCCGAACTCGTGACCGGTCTCGTCGACGCCGACGAAGTAGGTCATCTGGAAACTCGGAGTTCCGGCAGCGGTGTTGAGGATCGCGTCGATGGAAGCCGCGCCGACGGCGTCATCGGTCTCCAGCCAGCTGTCGTTGATCTTCGGGTAGTAGATGATGGTGTCGGCGGGAATCGATCCCGCGCCCGCGATCTGGGCGATGTTCGCCCAGTTGGCGATGGTGGTGGTGGCGATCGAGGGGTCGTAGTTCTCCAGCTGGTTGAAGACGGTCGGCCACTCGTCGTAGGTCCATGGGGTGAAGACGTTGTTGACGACGCCCGCCGTCTCACTCCACACGCCGGTGAGCACCCCGGTCCACGAGGGGTTGGAGATGGTGGTGTGTCCGACGATCGTCGACACCGCCGTAGTCCCGCCGTTCATCAGGTTGAACAGATTCTGGTTGTAGCTGTCGGCCAGGATGGAGCTGAGGTCCGTTCCGTCGATGCCGATCAACAGCACGTGCTGGCCCGCGGGCGCTGCGAGCGGCTGGAACGGCTCGGAGAACACGTTGACGGACGCAGCGGCGTTCACACCCCGGCTACGGCCGCTCACCACGGTGGTCTGCACCGTGGCGGCGCTGGCCGGCAGGACCGGGAGGGTGGGCAGCGGCAGCGGCAGCACCGGCATCGGCGCCCGCGCCGGCCGAACCGGGATGCCGGCCACCGGAGCCGGTGCGGCGAGCGCCACCGGTACGCCGACCGGCGGATTCACGGTCGGGGCAGCCTCGGCGATCGTGGCGGACGGCGCGTTGACCAGTGCCGCTGCCGGGGCCGCGGACGACTCCACCTCGGCGAGGCGAACCTGCGCCGCCGCCCGGGCGGTCTCGCCGTTCGATTCCTTGGCTGCTTCACGGGCTGCGCCGGCCAAGCCCGCAAGCCGGGAGAGTCGCGCATCCCCGCTGGTTGCCGCCGCCTGTGCGGGGGCCCCGGCATCCTTCGACCCGGCGTCCTTCGATCCAGCAGTCTCCTTCGACCCGGCGGTATGCCGCTGTCCCGACCGCACCGGAGCCTCGCCCTGGGAGGCGCTGTTCCGGGACCGCGGAGACGCGGTACCCGTCTCCGCGGAGCTGCTGCTGGATGCCGTGCTGGATGTTGCAGCGCTGGCCGGGCCGGTCTCGGTTGCCGACGAGTCGGCATCGGCCACCGTCGCCGCCGCCAGCGAGCCGAGGCTCATCACACCGGCGACCGCGACGCCGAGACATACCTGTTGGGTCCGCATCGTTCCGCAACCTCCATGAGCGCCGGAATTTTATGTTTTCCTAAGGTAGCCCTAAGCATTCTGTTGCGGTCGCGGTTTCGCCATTTAAACCAGATGCCGAGTTCGT
>Ga0208823_1000747_pt1 | contig 27048 bp, 20 predicted proteins | sample AD_UKC075_MetaG_FD_184440 | JGI IMG/M metagenome (GOLD analysis project Ga0208823, IMG submission 184440) | Active sludge microbial communities of municipal wastewater-treating anaerobic digesters from USA - AD_UKC075_MetaG (SPAdes) (version 2) | ecosystem: Engineered > Bioreactor > Anaerobic >... | reverse complement strand
GACCTCGACCTCGAGCTCGCCCTGGTCGTTCTTGAACTCGTCGATGGGCACGTAGGCTTCGCTCTTCAGCCCGGCGTTGACCACGACGTGGTTGTGCTCGATGCGGACGACTTCAGCGGAGATCACCTCGCCGGCGCGCATGTCGTTGCGCTTGAGCGACTCTTCGAACATCGCAGCAAAGCTGTCGGTGGCGAAGGGGCTGTCGGGGATGTGGTCGAGGGATTGGGTCTGGGCCATGAATGGGTTCCTTGGTGCCGGCGAAAACCAAGTGCGTGTGTGATGCCGGCGGGGTGATGCAACAGGGGTTGCGGTTGGGTGGAACAACCCGGCGGTCCCCAGGCGGCCTGACGGCCATGGCGGGAGGGACTGCCGGAACGGGGTGGCGCTGCAGGCAGCGCCGGCTTCGTGCCTCGGTCAGCCTGGGTGGCTGGTCAGGGCCTGGAACGGCTGCCGCGCTTCCCACCAGGCCAGCAACTGATCGACCGATTCGGCGATCGTCTGGCCCGAGTTGTCGAGCAGCAGGGCGTCCGGCGCGGGCTTCAGGGGGGCGATCGGGCGGTTGCGATCCCGCTCGTCACGCGCCTCCAGGTCCGCGCGAAGGTCGGCGAGTATAGCGGGAACGCCCCTGGCGATCAGCTGCTGATGGCGGCGTTCGGCACGCATGGCGGGGCTGGCAGTGAGGAAGACCTTCAGCGGCGCACCGGGAAAGATCACCGTGCCCATGTCGCGGCCGTCGCACACGAGGCCCGGCAGGCGGCGAAAGCCCAGCTGCAGCGCGTGCAGCGCGGCGCGCACGGCGGGGTGGGCCGAAATGCGCGAGGCCATGCTGCCGACCGCCTCCTGGCGCAGCGCGTCGGCCACGTCGGTGCCGGCCAGCAGCACCTGCGCGCCGTCGAAGCGCAGGTCCAGCGCCGCGGCCACACGGGCCACGCCCGGCTCGTCGTCGGCCGCCACGCCCTGCTGCATGGCCGCCAGCGCGGTGGCGCGGTAGAGCAGGCCCGAATCCAGCTGGTGCCAGCCCAGGCGCTGCGCCACCTCGGCCGCCAGCGTGCCCTTGCCCGACGCAGTGGGGCCGTCGATGGTGATCACCGGGATGTCGTTCGCCGCCGCCTGGGCGACGCCGAACAGGGTGTCGAAGTAGTCGGGGAAGGTCTTGGCCACGCAGCCAGGGTCGAGGATGCGCAACCCGACCTCGGCGCCCGGCGCCGCCACCAGCGGGTTGAACGCGGCCAGCGACAGGCACATTGCGATGCGGTGGTCGTCGTAGGTGTGGATCACCGCCGGCGTCCAGGCACCGGGCGCCGGCGCGGTCACCTCGATGAAGTCGGCGCCTTCGGTCACCGTGGCGCCCAGCTTGCGCAGCTCGGCGGCCATCGCGGCGATGCGGTCGGTCTCCTTCACGCGCCAGCTGGCGATGTTGGTCAGCCGTGTCGTGCCCTCGGCATACAGCGCCATCGATGCCAGCGTCATCGCCGCATCGGGAATGTGGTTGCAGTCCAGCGTCACCGCGCGCAGCGGCCAGGCGCCGCGGCGCACCGTCAGCCGGCCGGGGGCGCCCTGCACATCCGCGCCCATGGCCCGGGCGGCCTCGACGAAGCGGATGTCACCCTGGATCGCGTCCAGGCCCAGGCCCTCGATCACCAGCGGTTCGGGGTTGTCGGCGGTTCCGGCCGCGATCGCGCCCAGCGCGATGAAGTACGACGCCGACGAGGCATCGGCCTCGACGTGGATCTCGCCCGGCGTGCGGTAGGCGCTGCCGGCGGGAATGGTGAAGCGCTGGAAGCCCTCGCGCTGCACCGTGATGCCGAAGCGCGCCAGCAGGTTCAGCGTGATCTCGACATAGGGCTTGCTGATCAGCTCGCCGTCCACGGCGATCGCCACCGGGCCGGCGTCACTCGCCAGCGGCAGAGCCAGCAGCAGGGCGGTCAGGAACTGGCTGGAGACGTCGCCGCGCACGCGGATGGCGCGGTCGGTGTGCAGCCGCCCGCCGGCCCGGCCGTGCAGCGCCAGCGGCGGATAGCCCGGCTGGCCCAGGTCGTCGATGCCGCAACCGAGCTGGCGCAGCGCATCGACCAGGTCGCCGATGGGCCGCTCGTGCATGCGCGGCACGCCGCTGAGCGTGAAGCGCCCGCCCTGCAGCGCGGCCAGCACCGCCAGGGCGGCGGTCAGCGGCCGCATCGCGGTGCCGGCGTTGCCGAGGAAGAGCGCCGCCTCGTGCACCTGCAGCCGCCCGCCCAGGCCGGTGACGGCCAGGGCGCCGTCGGCGCGCCGTTCGAGGGCGCAGCCCAGCGCGTCGAGCGCCGCCAGCATCACGCGGGTGTCGTCGCTGTCCAGCAGGTCGCGCACGACGGTGGTGCCGGCGCTCAGGCCGGCCAGCAGCAGCACGCGGTTGGAGATGCTCTTGCTGCCGGGCAGGCGCACGCTGCCGGCCGCGCCCCGCAGCGGGGGCAGATCAAGGAAGGGAAGGGAGGTCATTTCTTGCCGGCGATCTGCCAGGCGGCCCGCGCCTCGCTGGCGCTGCGGATCATGTCTTCCAGCGCCTGGCCGTTGCCCGCCAGCATGGTGTGCTCCAACGCGTCCAGTGCCAGGCGGAAGCGCTGGCTCTGCTTGAGCACTTCCTCGCGGTTGGCCAGCAGGATGTCGCGCCAGACCGACGGGTCGCTGGCGGCGATGCGCGTGAAGTCGCGGAAGCCCGGGCCGGCCAGCGACAAGTAGTCGCGCCCGGCCGGCTGGCCGGCGATGGCCGAGAACGCGGCGAAGGCCAGCAGGTGCGGCAGGTGGCTGACGGCGGCGAAGGCGGCGTCGTGGTTTTCCGGCGTCATGCGCAGCACCTGGGCGCCGATGGCGGTCCAGACGTCGGTGGCCTTCTGCAGCAGCTCGGGCTGGGTCTGCGGCAGCGGCGTCAGGATCACCTGGCGGCCGGTGTAGAGCGTGGCGTCGGCCGCGGCAACGCCGGACTGCTCGCTGCCGGCGATCGGATGCGCCGGCACGAAGTGCGTGATCTGGTTGCGGTCGCGCAGCACCCGGCGTGCGGTGTCGACCACGTCGCGCTTGGTCGAGCCCACGTCCATCACCAGCATGCCGTCGCGGATGCCGGCGCGCATGGCGTTGAACGTGGCTTCGGTGGCGGCCACGGGCACGGCCACCAGCACGATGTCCGAGCCTGCCACCGCGCGCAGCGCCGATTCGGCCGCAACGTCGATCACGCCCAGGCGCTTGGCCAGTTCCGTCGTGGTCGGCGACTTGCTGTAACCCACCACGTGCTGCACCAGGCCAGCGCGCTTGAGCGCCAGCGCGAACGAGCCGCCCATCAGGCCGCAGCCGATGACACCGAGTTGATTGAACATCGTCAGTGCACGTCGATGGGGTAAGTCCCGACGACCTTGAAGAAGGCGCAGGCCTCGCGCAGCGCGCGCAGCGCCGTGCCCACGTGCGGCTCGTCGGGGTGGCCTTCGATGTCGATGTAGAAGTAGTACTCCCACTGGCCCGAGCGCGCCGGGCGTGACTCGAAACGCGTCATCGACACGCCGTGCGCCTTCAGCGGCACCAGCAGGTCGTGCACCGCGCCGGGCTTGTTGTCCACCGACACGATCAGGCTGGTGCAGTCGTGGCCCGAAGGCTTGGGCGCCGGGTGGCGGTCGGGGTGGGTCAGGATGGCGAAGCGGGTGCGGTTGTGGGCGTCGTCCTGGATCGCCGGGGCCAGCGTGTGCAGGCCGAATTCGGCCGCCGCGCGGGTGCTGGCGATGGCGGCCAGCGACGGGTCGAGCCCGGCCAGGCGTGCACCCTCGGCATTGCTGGACACCGGGCGGCGCTCCACGTCGGGCAGATGGTGGCTGAGCCAGCCGTGGCACTGGGCCAGGGCCTGCGGATGCGCCACCACGGCGGTGATGCCGGTCATGCCGTTGGTCTTGCGCAGCAGGTTGTGGCGCACGATCAGGCTGGTCTCGCCGATGATGAACAGCGGCGTGGTCAGGAACAGGTCCAGCGAGCGCGCGACCACGCCTTCGGTGCTGTTCTCCACCGGCACCACGCCGAAGTCGGCTGCGCCGGCGGTGGTGGTGCGGAACACCTCGTCGAAGCTGGCGCAAGGCACCCGCGTGATCGAGCTGCCGAAGAAGCCTAGCGCCGCCTCCTCGCTGAAGGTGCCGGCCGGGCCCAGGTAGGCGACCCGGGTGGGGGCCTCCAGCGCCCGGCTCGCCGACATGATCTCGCGCCAGATGGGCGCGATGCTGGTTGCCTTCAGCGGGCCGGTGTTCAGCGCCTTCAGGCCGTCGATCACCTGGGCCTCGCGCTCGGGCCGGAACACCGGCGAGCCCTCGTGCTTCTTCAGTTCGCCCACCTCCACCACCACTTGCATGCGGCGGTTCAGCACGTCGAGCAGTTCGCGGTCGAGCGCGTCGATGCGCTGGCGCAGGGCCAGCAGGGCGGGGTTGCTGCTGCTGTCGTGCGGCAGCTTGGGGTCAGCCGGGTCAGCCATGGCGCTGGGCAAAGTCCTTCAGGTAGGCCGCGAGTGCCTGCACGCCGGCTAGCGGCATGGCGTTGTAGATCGACGCCCGCATGCCGCCCACGCTCTTGTGGCCCTTGAGCTGCAGCAGGCCGCGTTCCTTCGCGCCGGCCAGGAAGGGCTCGTTGAGCCGGTCGTCCGTCAGGAAGAAGGGCACGTTCATGCGCGAGCGGCCATGGCGCACCACGCGGTTGGCGTAGAAGCCCGAGCCGTCGAGGAAGCCGTAGAGCAGCTCGGCCTTGGCGATGTTGCGTGCTTCCATCGCCGCCACGCCGCCCTGGGCCTTGAGCCACTGGAACACCAGGCCGGCGATGTAGATCGCGTAGGTCGGCGGGGTGTTGAACATCGAGCCGTTGTCGGCCACGGTCTTGTAGTCGAAGGCGCTGGGGCAGGCGGGCAGGGCATGGCCCAGCAGGTCCTCGCGCACCACCACCAGCGTCAGCCCGGCCGGGCCGATGTTCTTCTGCGCGCCGGCGAAGGCCAGGCCGACACGGGTCCAGTCGATGGGCCGCGACAGGATGTGGCTGGAGCAGTCGATGACCAGCGGCGCATCGCAGCCCAGCGCACGCAGGTCGGGCAGCTGCTGGTATTCGACGCCGTGGATGGTCTCGTTGCTGCAGACGTGCACATAGCTGGCGCCCGGGCGCAGCTTCCAGCCGGCGGGGTCGGGCAGCGACGTGTGGCCGTCGGCCTCGTTGCTGGCGGCAATCGCCACGTCGGCATAGCGCTTCGCTTCGCCGGCCGACTTCTTCGACCAGGCGCCGGTGACCACCACATCGACCTGGCCGCCGCGGCTGAGGTTCAGCGGCACGATGGCGTTCTCGGCCAGGCCACCGCCCTGCATGAACAGGATGCGGAAGTTCGCCGGCACCGCCAGCAGTGCGCGCAGGTCGGCTTCGGCCGCCTCGGCGATGGCGATGAACTCCTTGCCGCGGTGGCTCATCTCCATCACGCCCATGCCGCTGCCATGCCAGTCGAGCATCTCGGCGGCGGCCTGGGCCAGCACCGCTTCGGGCAGGGCCGCCGGGCCGGCGGAAAAGTTGTAAGGGCGCATGCCCGGGCTCCAGGGGGGCGGCGGCGATGCCGCCGGAATCACTTCTTGGCGGGGGCGGCGGGCTTGGCGTTGCCCGATGCGGCGGCGCCCTGGACGCCGGCGGCGCTGAGCTTGGCGCGCATCACCGTCTCCAGCGCCTTGAGCTTCGGGTCGATCTGGGCGCGGGTGTCGTTCACCAGCTTCTGGCCGAGGCCCTGCTGCAGCTCGTTGGACAGCTGCTGGAACTTCTTGCTGACGGGCGACTCGAGCCACACCACCAGCGTCTTCAGTTCCTCGTCGCTGAACTTCTCCTCCAGCGTGGCGCCAATGGTGGCCGGCGCGCTCTTGACCGCACCGCTGCGCAGGATCGGGGCGATGTCCTCGAAGAACTTGCGCGCCTCGGCCTGCAGCTCGGCACCCAGGGCCTCGCGCTTGTCGGCGGGCACGCCGGCCAGCGCCTGGCCGGCAGCCTGCAGGATCTGGTTGGCGGTCTGCGTGGCCAGCATCGTTCCCAGGCCTTCGATGGCCGGCTGCTGCAGGGCCAGCACCTTCTGCACCAGTTCCTTCTTGGCCGGCGACACGGCGCCCTGGGCCATTGCGGCAGCCGCCGCGGTGGTGAGGAGGGCGGCGCAGGCCAGGCGGGCGATCAGCTTCATGGGGTATCCAGGTTGGGGGAATCGGGTTCGGAGGCGGCCGCTGCGCCGTCGTCGTCGCCGGCATCGACGTTGGCATCGTTCTCGACGATGCGCTGCAGGCCCGACAGCTTGGCACCGTCGTCCAGGGCGATCAGGGTCACGCCCTGGGTGGCGCGGCCGAGTTCTCGGATCTCGCTGACGCGGGTGCGCACCAGCACGCCGCGGTCGGTGATCAGCATGATCTCGTCGGCCGGCCGCACCAGCGTGGCGGCGACGACCTTGCCGTTGCGCTCGCTCTGCTGGATGGCGATCATGCCCTTGGTGCCGCGGCCGTGGCGGGTGTACTCGACGATGCTGGTGCGCTTGCCGTAGCCGTTCTCGGTGGCGGTCAGCACGCTCTGGCTCTCGTCCTCGGCCACCAGCATCGCGATGACGTTCTGACCGGGCTCCAGGTTCATGCCGCGCACGCCGCGTGCGTTGCGGCCCATCGGGCGCACGTCATCCTCGTCGAAGCGCACCGCCTTGCCACCGTCGGAGAACAGCATCACATCGTGCTTGCCGTCGGTCAGCGCGGCGCCGATCAGGTGGTCGCCCTCGTCCAGGTCGACGGCGATGATGCCGGCCTTGCGCGGGTTGCTGAACTCGTCCAGCGCGGTCTTCTTCACCGTGCCCAGCGCGGTGGACATGAAGATGAAGTGGTCTTCCGGGAAGCGGCGGAACTCGCCGGTCAGCGGCAGCACCACGGTCACCTTCTCGCCGGGCTGCAGCGGGAACATGTTGACGATCGGCCGCCCGCGTGAATTGCGCGAGCCCTGCGGCACCTCCCAGACCTTCAGCCAGTAGACCCGGCCGCGGTCGCTGAAGCACAGGATCCAGTCGTGCGTGTTGGCGATGAAGAGCTGGTCGATCCAGTCGTCTTCCTTGGTCTGCGCCGCCTGCTTGCCGCGGCCGCCGCGCTTCTGGGCGCGGTACTCGGTCAGCGGCTGGCTCTTGATGTAGCCGGTGTGGCTGAGCGTCACCACCATGTCGGTGGGCGTGATCAGGTCCTCGGTGCCGAGTTCCTGCACGTTGTGCTCAATCACGCTGCGGCGCGCGCCGACCTTGGTCTGGCCGAACTCCTGCTTCACCGCCAGCAGTTCGTCGCCGATGATCGTCGTCACCCGCTCGGGCCGCGCCAGGATGTCGAGCAGGTCGGCGATGACGGCCATCACCTCCTTGTACTCGCCGATGATCTTGTCCTGCTCCAGCCCGGTCAGGCGCTGCAGGCGCATCTGCAGGATCTCGCCGGCCTGGTCGTCCGAGAGCCGGTACAGGCCGTCGGCCTGCAGGCCGTAGCTGTCGGGCAGGCCTTCCGGTCTGTAGGCACGGGCGCCACCGGCCGACTGGCCCTCGGTGCGCTGCAGCATCTCGCGCACCATCGACGAATCCCAGCCCTTGGCCATCAGCGCGGCCTTGGCCACCGGCGGCGTTGGGCTGGTCTTGATGGTCTCGATGAACTCGTCGATGTTCGCCAGCGCCACCGCCAGGCCTTCGAGCACATGGCCGCGCTCGCGCGCCTTGCGCAGCTCGAACACGGTGCGCCGGGTCACCACCTCGCGGCGGTGCTCCAGGAAGATCTCGAGCAGCTGCCTGAGGTTGCACAGCCGCGGCTGGCCGTCGACCAGGGCCACCATGTTGATGCCGAAGGTGTCCTGCAGCTGCGTCTGCTTGTACAGGTTGTTCAGCACCACCTCGGGCACTTCGCCGCGCTTGAGCTCGATCACCACCCGCATGCCGGACTTGTCGCTCTCGTCCTGAATGTGGCTGATGCCGTCGATCTTCTTCTCGTGGACGAGCTCGGCGATGCGCTCGAGCAGCGTCTTCTTGTTCACCTGGTACGGGATCTCGTCGACGATGATCGACTGCCGCGAGCCCTTGTCGATGTCCTCGAAGTGGCACTTCGCCCGCATCACCACCTTGCCGCGGCCGGTGCGGTAGCCCTCGCGCACGCCGTTGACGCCGTAGATGATCCCCGCCGTCGGGAAGTCCGGCGCCGGCACGATCTCCATCAACTGCTCGATGGTCGCGTCCGGCGTCTTCAGCAGGTGCAGGCAGGCGTCGACGATCTCGTTGAGGTTGTGCGGCGGGATGTTGGTGGCCATGCCCACCGCGATGCCGGCGCTGCCGTTGACCAGAAGGTTCGGCAGGCGCGCCGGAAGGACGGTGGGCTCCTTTTCGCTGCCGTCGTAGTTCGGCGCGAAGTCGACCGTCTCCTTGTCGATGTCGGCCAGCATCTCGTGGGCGATCTTCGACAGGCGGATCTCGGTGTAACGCATCGCCGCGGCGTTGTCGCCGTCGACCGAGCCGAAGTTGCCCTGGCCGTCGACCAGCATGTGGCGCAGGCTGAAGTCCTGCGCCATGCGCACGATGGTGTCGTACACCGCCGTGTCGCCGTGCGGGTGGTACTTGCCGATGACGTCGCCGACGATGCGCGCACTCTTCTTGTACGGCCGGTTCCAGTCGTTGTTCAACTCGTGCATCGCGAACAGCACGCGGCGGTGCACCGGCTTCAGGCCGTCGCGCGCATCGGGCAGTGCGCGCCCCACGATCACGCTCATCGCGTAATCCAGGTAGGAGCGGCGCATCTCCTCCTCGAGGCTGATCGGCAGGGTTTCCTTGGCGAAGGGCGTCATGCGGAAGCGGCGGGGCGGCGCCGTAGGCAGGGGTGCAGGCGCAGACCGTCCCGCGCAGCAACCGATCATTCTAAGCGGCGCCCCGGGTGTCGCAGCGATGCAACAACGTGGGTGCCTCAGCGCGTCTGGCGGCTGAAAATCCGGTTCACGAAAGGCCCTATGGCACAATCAATCGTCGGTGGCAAACGCTTGCCAAACCGGGTGTTTGCCGGCTTTTCTTGCTTCCGATTTGGACATTACGCAGGCATCTGCGGCTTTCCTCGAGAGGAGAATCATGAAGAAACTCAACAAGGTGGCGGTGCTGTTCGCGTCGGCCGCCATTGCCGCGCCCTTTGCGGCCTTTGCCCAATCGAATGGTGCCGACAACTGGCGCAGTACCGATGGCACCGTCTGGAAGAACGGCACCAGCGAACTGTGCTGGCGTGATGCCTACTGGACGCCCGCCACGGCGAACCAGGCTTGCGACGGCGCACTGAAGCCCGCCCCCGCGCCCGCTGCGGCTCCCGCCCCGGCACCGCGTCCGGCGCCTGCTCCGGCCCCGGCCCCGGCACCCGTGGTGACGCCGCCCGCTCCCGCCCCGGCCGCCGCTCCGGCCGCGCCTGTCAGCGAGAAAGTCACCTTCGCCGCTGATGCGTTCTTCGACTTCGACAAGGCTGCCCTGAAGCCCGAAGCCAAGGCCAAGCTGGACGACCTGGTCGGCAAGACCTCGGCCATCGCGCTGGAAGTCATCATCGCCGTCGGCCACACCGACTCGGTGGGTGCCGACGGCTACAACCAGAAGCTGTCTGTCGCCCGTTCGGAAGCCGTGAAGGCCTACCTGACGAGCAAGGGCATCGAGAAGAACCGCGTCTACACCGAAGGCAAGGGCGAGAAGCAGCCCGTGGCCGACAACAAGACCGCCGAAGGCCGCGCCAAGAACCGCCGCGTCGAAATCGAAGTGGTCGGTACCCGCGCCAAGAAGTGATCGCAGGCCTTCGGGCCTTGCAGCAACGCAACGCGCTCACCTCGTCGTGGGCGCTTGCGTGACCGGAACCCCGCCTCGGCGGGGTTTTGTCTTTTGAGCGGCAACCAAGCCGCGACGATGCCGCCATGACCTTGAACGCCGATCCCCAGGAACTCGCCAAGTTCGGCGAACTGGCCCACCAGTGGTGGGACACCGAGGGCGATTTCCGCCCGCTGCACCAGATCAACCCCCTGCGGCTGGACTGGATCGACCAGCAGGCCCGCCTGGCCGGCAAGCGGGTGCTCGACGTCGGCTGTGGCGGCGGCATCCTGGCCGAGTCGATGGCGCAGCGCGGCGCCGAGGTGCTGGGCATCGACCTGTCGACCAAGCCGTTGCGCGTGGCCCAACTGCACGCGATGGAGTCGGGCGTCGCCGGGTTGCGCTACCGCGAGGTGGCGGCCGAGGCCCTGGCCGACGAGATGCCCGCCAGCTTCGACGTCGTCACCTGCATGGAGATGCTGGAGCATGTGCCGCAGCCGGCGTCCGTGGTGCAGGCATGCGCCCGCCTGGTTCGGCCGGGTGGCTGGGTGTTCTTCTCGACCATCAACCGCAATGCCAAGGCCTGGCTGTTCGCCATCGTCGGGGCAGAGCATGTGCTCAAGCTGTTGCCGCGCGGCACGCACGAATACCAGCGGTTCATCCGCCCCAGCGAACTGACGCGCTTTGCCCGGGATGCCGGTCTGGCGCCCGGTGCCTTCAAAGGGCTGGGCTACAACCCGCTGACCCAGCGCTACGGCCTGACCGACGACATCGCGGTCAACTACATGCTGGCCACGCGGGCCGCTGCATGACGGCGCGTCCGGTCCTGCTGTTCGACCTGGACGGCACCCTCGTCGACAGTGCGCCTGACCTGGCGGGCGCGGCGAACGACCTGCGTGCCGTTCACGGCCTGCCTCCGCTGCCCTATGCCGACCTGCGTCCCATGGTGGGCTCCGGTGCCCGCGGCATGGTCGGCGTGGCCTTCGGCGTGGCGCCTGGCGATCCGCGCTTCGACCATCTGCGGGACGCCTTCCTGGCGCGCTATGCAGACCGGCTGCTGCAGGCGTCGCGCGTGTTCGAAGCGGTTGTGCCGGTGCTCGACGCGCTCGATGCGGCCGGCCTGCAATGGGGCATCGTGACGAACAAGGCGATGCGCTTCACCGCGCCTCTGGTCGAAGGTCTGGGGCTGGCGCATCGGGCGCGGGTGTTGATCGCTGGCGACACCACGCCGCATGCGAAGCCGCACCCCGCGCCGTTGCTTGAAGCGGCGCTGCGCATCGGCGTGCCGCCTGGCGCCTGTGCCTACATCGGCGATGACCTGCGCGACGTGCAGGCTGGGCGCGCCGCCGGCTTGGTCACGCTGGCTGCCGCCTGGGGCTACCTGGGCCAGGGCGAGCCAGTGCAGGCGTGGGGCGCCGACCACGTGCTGGATGTGCCGTCCGCCCTCTTGAAATGGCTGGATCTGGCCTAAACTCTCGACCACCAGGGGCCGACCTGGCTTCGACGTGGGTGCGGAGTCGGTTCAGGGCATGCCGAGCACCAGTTCGCTCGTAAAACCACTGGAAACAAAGTAACTGCGAACGATACCTCGTACGCTCTCGCCGCTTAAACACCGGTGAGCTTCGCAACGGTTGGCCGATGGGCCGGGTCCAAGCCGCAAGGCAGACGACTGCGAAGTCATTCACATCGGCTGGTGCCTGGCTGCGTCATTCAGCCCGGGACGAGAACCAAGTGACTGGTGGACCAGGCAGCGTGCTGCTGCGCGACCCGGCCCACGAGACTCAAATCAGACAGCTAAGCATGTAGAACTGGCCGGTGATGGCTTGCGGACGGGGGTTCGATTCCCCCCGGCTCCACCAAGATGTAGTTCCAAGGCGTCTCACGCCACCCGAAAGGCCCAAGTAAATCAACGACTTGGGCCTTTTTCTTTGCCCGCGCAGGATCACCAAGGCCCCCCAGGGACCGCCGGCATGCGGGTAACATTGCGGGTAACTCGGCCTCTTCGGCTTCTTCAGCGAAAAGTTACCCGCATGCCAGCCGTCAACCTCCTCTCCGATCTGGGCATCAAGGCCGCCCTCAAGGCCGGCAAGCAGGCGGACGCGCCGAAGCGGCTGCTCGATGGGGATGGCCTGCATCTGGAAGTCCGACCCGGCGGGTCCGGCTGGTGGCGCTTGCGCTACCGCTTCGCAGGCAAGGAAGGCATGCTCAGCCTGGGCACCTACCCCGAAGTGCCGCTCAGTCTGGCCAGGGAGCGGCGCGACGCCGCACGAAAGCTGATTGCCGCAGGCACGGATCCGAGCCTGGCTCGCAAAGAAGAGAAAGCGGCGCGCCAGCAACAGCAAACCGAACAGGCGCTCGCTGCCGCCGGCAAACCCGGCCCGGGCACTTTCGAGTATGTCGCCCGTGAATGGCTGGCCGAGATTCACGAATCAGCGGTCAGCGCCGGCCACGCCCAGCGCACCCGCATCCGCTTCGAACAGGATGCCTTCCCGTGGCTGGGCGGTCGGCCGCTGGCCGAGATCGAGGCGCCCGAGGTGCTGGCCTGCCTGCGCCGCGTCACCGCCCGGGGCGCCATCGAGACCGCGCACCGCCTCAAGGACGCCTGCGGCCAGGTGTTCCGCTACGGCATCGCCACCGGCGCCTGCACCCGCAACCCGGCGGCTGACCTGCGCGATGCGCTGCCGCCGGTGCCCACGCGCCACCTGGCGGCCATCGTCGAGCCCAAGCGTGCGTCTGAGCTGCTGCGGGCCATGGGCGACTATGCCGGCCATCCGGTGACGCGCAGCGCGCTGGCGCTGTCGGCCTTGCTGTTCCTGCGGCCTGGTGAGCTGCGGCAACTGGAGTGGGCATGGGTGGATCTGGACGCTGCGGTGGTGACGATCCCCGCCGCGCTGATGAAGCGCCGGCGCGACGAGAAGGAGAACGGCCCGCCGCACCTGGTGCCGCTGGCCGAGCAAGCGATGCGCCTGCTGCGCGAACTGCAGCCGCTGACGGGGCATGGCCGCTACCTGTTTCCGTCGCTGATCACCGGCGAACGGCCGATGAGCGACAACACCATCAACGTGGCGCTGCGGCGCATGGGTTTCGACCGGGAGACGGCCACTGCCCACGGCTTTCGCGCCATGGCCCGGACCATGGCCGCGGAACGGCTGGGCATCGCGCCCGAGGTGATCGAGGCCCAACTGGCCCACGCCAAGAGCGGGCCGCTGGGCGCGGCCTACGACCGGGCGCAGTACCTGGACCAGCGCCGCGACCTGATGCAGCGCTGGGCCGACTACCTGGACCGCTTGCGCACGGGCGCCGAGGTCATTCCGATCAGGCCGCCCGAGGGTCAGCGGCCGAGATAAACCGCTGTGATCTGCTCGCGCTCGTGCCCCAAGGCCGCTGAGATGGCTAGCCTGGCGGCGCGATCTGCGATCTTCTGGGCCGCGCTGAGCTGCCGTGACATCGGTCCACCGGCAGCCGGTGCCTTCCAGCCAGTCAGCGCCTCATAACGCGCTTGTGCATAGGCGTGCCGCAGCCCGTGCACATGGTCGATGCCGGCCTTGGCGGTCTGGGCCTTGAACCGGTTCAGCTGATCCCGGTACGACAGCTCTGCCGGGATCAGGCTGCCGGCGCCGGCCAGCGCCTGGGCGTCGGCCAGCACGGTGCGCTGCTCGTCGGTGGTGATCGGCACCTCGCGCTCGCGTCCGCCCTTGGTCCAACTGGCCTTCAGGTACAGGCTGTCACCCCGGTCGGCCCACTGCGGGCGCAGCTTGATGCTCTCTTCGCGCCGCAGTCCGAAGGCCGCCTGCAGGCGCAGCGACATCGCGGTGTAGGGGTCGGCCACGCTGGCCAGCTTGTCGGCATCCAGCGCGGTGGCCTTGCTGTCGTTGCTGACGTGCCGCCGATCGGCGATGCCGTAGCTGGCGTTCTCGCGCGCCACGATGTTCTGCTTGCCGATCTTCTCGGCCAGCCAGCGCAGCGCGGCCATGCGGTTCTTGAACGTGCCGGATGCGATGCTCTCGGCATGCCAGCGCTGCACCAGGTGCTCGACATGCTTGGGCTTGAGCCCCGACGCCCGCAGGTGCCGAAAGCCGCCCTCGGCCAGCTGGTCGGCCACCATGCTGAGGATCACCTCGCGGTCATGCTGGGTCTGGAAGGCGCCATCCCGGTTGCGCTCGGCCAGGCGCTTGAAGTCGTGATTCAGGTCGCGCATTGGGAGGCTTCCTTCTCATCCGCCTGTCTTCGTTCGGCCTGGGCCGGTGTGGATCTGGATCTGTGGTGTAGACGCGGTCTGGTCAGTGTTTCTGTCCATCCCGTCCGCCGCAGCGGCCGGGAATCACAAGGGACGCGGGACACCACTCCCGTGTTGTGCAAGTTGGGGGACTGCTTGCCGGCGTTGCACGCGCTGTGGCAACCGCGCTGCGTGCCTGGGGGCATTGCGCACGCGGGGACCATTGGCCCAGGGTCCAAGGGGTGTGCATCGCACACGTCTGTGGGTGATCCGATGACGGGGATCAGCCGGCCCACCCGAGTCTGGCCGGGGTAGTGCGCGCTGCCTGCGCGTTAGCGAAGGCGGTGATGCAGCAAGGCAGAACTGCCCTGCAGGCGGAGGCCTCCAGGACCTCCGGCCCGTGCGGTCAACGCCGCTGCGAGCCCGTCACTTCGATCCGTCACTGCCGCGAACGGCGATGTTGTCGAAGCGCATCAAGCGGTTACAGGCGTCGTCACTGTCAGCGCTGCTTCCAGTGACGACGCCGCGCGCTCATCCAGCTATGGTGCCAGGTGAGCGGCTTCACATGCCGACATCGGCGGCAGCCTCCAGGGCTGCGCGGTGCGGCGGCTGAGCACAGCCAGGTCGGCGGTGCTGCTCGGTGCAGTGCCGCTGGCGGTGGCCAGGGCGCTGTCGTGCGGGACGGCGTGTGCGTGCGCTGCAACCTGGTGAGGGCAGCGCCTCTTTGCGAAGAACACTTCAAGGCAGGTGACGACTGCGACGACCTGTTGACACCACCGATGGGTGCGAGGTTCAGGTGCCTCAGAGAGAACAGCAAGTAGAGGCCATCGGCACATCGGAGTCCAGGCAAATCCGCGTCCGATCTGCAACTGACGCCGAAAGCGTGGCGAGATCAGTAGGCTCTCGGCGCCGGCTCGACGGTGCATGCGACTGCGCCAGGCGGCAGCCCGAAGCAGCGGCCGTTGGATACTGTTCCGATGAAATGCCCGTCGCCTCTTGATCGTCGGACCCTGCTCGTGCAGTCGCTGTTGGCCGCCGGTGTGTTCGGTGCCCCAGGGAGCGAGGCGCTGGCCGCCTCCGGGCTCCAGATTGAGAACGTCACCAGGCTGTATCCCGTGGAGGTTGCGCGGGTCGTCGCGCCGCGGAGCACGGGCGACGTCAGCTCGGCCATCACGTCCTGGCCTGGCCAGGTTGCTGTCGGCGGCGGGCGCTTCAGCATGGGCGGGCAGGTTGCTGTCCGCGGTGGCCTGCACATCGACATGCGGCAGATGAACGGCCTGGTCTGGCTCCGGCCAGAAGACCGGGCTGTTCGCGTGCAGGCCGGCATGCGCTGGCGCGATCTGCAGGACCTGCTTGATCCCCGCGGGTTGGCGGTCAAGATCATGCAGAGCTATTCAAGTTTCACCGTGGGCGGCTCGGTGTCGGTCAATTGCCACGGGCGCTATGTCGGCCTGGGTCCGGTGGGCCACTCGGTCCGCGCGCTGCAGCTTGTGACTGCCGATGGCGACGTGCTCGAAGTCGGTCCGCAGTCGCGGCCGGCGCTGTTCTCGGCGGCCATCGGCGGCTACGGCGCCGTCGGCGTCATCACCGAGGTGGAGCTCGATGTCGTGCCCAACGTGCGGATCGAGCGGCGCGTGTCGCCGGTGCCACTGCGTGACTATGCGGCGCACTTCCGCCAGGCCGTGCTGGCGGACCCCACGGCGGTGCTGCACAACGCCGACCTGTTGCCGCCGGACTTTGCCGCGCCGGTGTGCGTGACCTGGCACCGCGTTGGCGATGACGTTGCCTTGACCGAGCCGGAGCGTCTGGTGCCGCGGGGAAAGTCGTATGCGCTGGAGCAGAACGCCATCTTCGTGATGACCGAGCTGCCCGGCGGCGCCCGCCTGCGCGAGAAGGTCATCCATCCAATGCTGATGCGCCCGCCGGTCGTCAAGTGGCTCAACCACGAAGCCAGCCTGGATGTCGCCGAGCTGGAGCCGCGCACGCGCGCCGTGTCGACCTATGTGCTGCAGGAGTACTTCATCCAGGAGTCCGGCTTCCTGGGCTTTGCGCAGGAGATGGCCGAGCTGCTGCGCCGCCGGCATGTGGAAGCCCTGAACGTGTCGATCCGCCATTCCCCCAAGGACCGCGTCTCCGCGCTGCCGTGGGCACGAGAGGATGTCTTCTCGTTCGTGCTGTATTACAAGCAGCGGACCTGGTCCCGTGCGCGCGATGAAGTCGGTGCGTGGACTCGCGAACTGATTGCATTGGCGTTGCGGCATGGTGGTCGCTACTACCTGCCCTACCAACTGCATGCCACGGTCGACCAATTCAATCAGGCCTACCCTGATGCCTCCCAGCTACGATGGACCAAGCAGCAGGTCGACCCCACGGGGAAACTGTCCAATGAGCTCTGGCGGAAGTACCTGTGAGTGAAGACTACCGGCATCGGTGGTCCACGGCAGTTGTCACAAGCGGCGGCGGGATCGGCCGCACACTGAGCTTGAATGTCAGCCGTCGCGGCAAATGGGTTGAGGCAGGAGCCGGCCAAGAACGGTACTGGCCGAGCGGTTGCTTCAGGGCGAAGAGTCCACGCGCCTGTGGAGTCCTCAAGCCCCAAGGTGCCAACTTGTCGGTGTGCCATGGCACCTCTAGACTAGCTGCACGCGTATCCGGAAACGCCTGACAGAATGATTGGCGTATCCGAATACACTGCGCGGTTTGCGCTCTATATCAGGTAGGCGTCACGAAAGGCCTGCACGTCGCCTGCCGAAAATTCGCAAAAATGAATCAACTCTGTTTACTCACCGATCTCACGAGTTCCGATGTGGCTGCATGGGCGCAAGCAGTCGTCGGGATGCTGGCGATCATTGTTGGTGCAATAGCAGTGCACTGGCAAGTTCGGCGCGGTCGCCTGGAATTGGCCGAGCGCGAAGCTCGTGCGCATGATGGCTTGGCCCGGCTAATCATCCATCTCAAGGACGCTGCCGTGGAGGCCCGGGCGGAGAAGAGCAAGATCCAGCGTTGGCCTCAAGGCCATCCAGCCGAGCCAAGCCTCAGGTTCCAGGAGCTTGCGGAGTCCATTCAACATTTTCCGCTTGAGTCGGTGGTTGCAGAGGTGCCACTTGAGGCACTCCTGAACGCTCGCCGTGCTTCCAAAGAGATGTGGCCGCTGGTCAGTCCAGAACCCGAGCTTTACGTAAACCCAAACTTCGAACGGACATTTGGTGAGTACATCGGCTTGCTGGAACAGCAAATTCTGTTGCTTCGAGTCGAGGCACAGCGCCTCATTAACGGCGAGCGGGCGCGACATGCGGCAGCGGCGCCGGAAATGGAGGCAACGTGATACCCAATCTTACGGGGCAGCGGACGGCTTTGTCGTCCGCTGAGCTTGCACGTTAGGTCCCGCGGAAGAAACTATGCCAACCATACCCCTTCGATTCGATCCGCCCGCATGGGAGCACCACGAAGGCCACTTTGATTTCACCGAGATTTCGGGCATCACAGTAGCCACCTGGAATCTATTGGGTCTCTCTGTTCGTCATCCAAGCGGCTCCATGTGGGCCGATTTGAGCGAAGTAAAGAGCGAAACGCCGGCGCTAAATCTACTGGGCTACTTTGGATTCAATCTTGGCAAATATTCTGAGATTTTTCTTGGTGACATACCAAACTACGCAACCTTTAGGATGGGCAACGTAGAGGTAACATTTGGGCAGCCATCCCCTCTCATAACCTACCTGTTTGATGGTCATCGGGACAAGCATTTTCACGGACACTGGTTCGACATGGCAACCATCAGAATATATGGAAGCTCATTCGAAGAGTATGAGATCATACTGCTTAGCGCTTTTGATAGATACGAGGAAAAATTCAGCGTGCTTCCACACGTGGTGGAGATCAGTCCGGTTGAATGGGCCGACGTCACAGAACATGACGACGACGATCAAGGCGAAGTCACTCACCAGTTTCCGGCAGCTATCCCGGCAGACGTTGAACCACTGCGATGCATGTACTATGCAAAAACGAGTGCAGAGCCCGCCGCCGCATGTATTCAATACTTCAGGGTACTGGAGTATTACGCGTTCTTCTCCCTGTCTCAAAGATTGAACACACTTCGCCGTGACAGTGGCATTTCCGACAGAGAGTTTTTCTTATCGACTGCGCAGTTACTGACCAAAGACGAAAAGGGTCCGATCATAAAACTGGTCGCAGAACTTGCCACAAATGAACTCTTGTCTCTCGCCAAAGACAGCGGTCTGGTTGCAAGAATCGATTCAAATCTTCTGGGTTCAAATTTGTATGACTTTAGAAATTCTATTGTTCACGCAAAAAATGACTTTCGAACAGCAGTCATGGTCGATCCAATCGTATCAGGGCCAACGACAACGAATGCGTGGAGGCGAGTGCTTCACCAACTTGCCAAGAGTGCATTGCAAAATCATGCATCCCAACGTTTCATCGGCGGGGCCTAGTCATGCGCTCAGAACTTTACGATTGGGCGGGTGGCGTACAGCTTGAACGACTGCAATTGGTCGTCGAGTTTGCGAGTGTCCACGAATGCATAGGGTCGAATGCACGCGCACGCCGACCCAGCAGCTAGCGGACATCGCGCCCGCCGGCCATGCCGTTCGCCTCGTCCGTCATCTTGAAAACAGGCGCCGATGTCCTGCGAGCGGCTGCCGCCCAGCTGGCACAACGCCGATCGCCAGCTTCCTGCCACTGCCGAGGCTTGCCCGCCACCTGCGACCATGATGGGCGCTGGGTGGGTTTGCAGATCAGCCGGTCTGCAGCCCGCATGAACACTGGCGATCCGGAGGGCACCGCTTCACGCGAGACGGCAGCGAGCCGCTCACCCGGAGCACTTCGCTCAGCGACGCATGAAGCAGGCGGCATATACTGAGCGTATATCCCATCCTGAGGGGCTCTGCGATGAGCATCACATCCGTCTTCACCAACAACCGATCTCAGGCCGTGCGCTTGCCGGCGGACGTGCGCCTGCCGGATAGCGTCAAGAAAGTGCAGGTGCGCGCCCGCGGCGTGGATCGCATCATCTCGCCGGTGGGGCACACCTGGGACGAGTTCTTCATGAACGGGCCGCAGGCGTCCGAGGACTTCATGGCCGAGCGCGCCACCCAGCAGCAGGCCGACCGCGAAGCGTTCTGACAACGCGACGACGCCATGCTGAAGTACATGCTTGACACCAACATTGCCATCTACGTCATCAAGCGGCGTCCGATCGAGGTGATGGGCGTGTTCAACGAGAACGCCGGGCGCATGGCCATCTCGTCGATCACCTTGAGCGAGCTCTGCCACGGTGCCGAGAAGAGCACCAAGGTCGCGCAGAACCTGGCGGTCGTGGAAGAGTTCACCAGCCTGCTCGAGGTGCTGCCCTACGCCGCCAAGGCCTCGCAGCACTACGGCGCCATCCGCGCTGTGCTGGAGAAGGCGGGCACGCCCATCGGCGTCAACGACCTGCACATTGCTGCCCACGCACGCAGTGAGGGCCTGACCCTGGTGACCAACAACCTCGGGGAGTTCAAGCGTGTGCCCGGCCTGCTGCTGGAGAACTGGGTCGGCGACCCGGCTTGAGTGCTGGCAACCCCGGCCGTCGGTGCTTTCCAGCGCCAGTGGCGGTTGCAGCACACGTCACCCCGGCCCAGCCCCACCTGGGTAACTTTCCGGGTAACTCCCCCAGCCCGAACGGGCAAAACCCAGCATCCACGGGCCCTGCAGCCCCGAATGTGAGTGACCCCGGCCCACCAAGACAAGGTCCACAAAAGACCACGCAAGACCGAGGGCGCCAAGTCGATCGACGACTTGGCGCCCTTTTTTCTGGTGCGGCCTGTGGGCTGTTGACCCTCAGGGCAGGCTGCCGCCCGTTGTGCACCGGCGGCCAGCGCACTGCGGTTCAAGTCGGCCTGCGCTTCGCCGATAGACCGTGCATGCGTCCTCTTCCGAGATTCGGCCTGCCTGGCACCGAGACACCTGCGCCGGGTGACCCGTGGGAGCCGCTGCGTCGGGCGCCACGCCACAGCGACGAAGCCCTGACCGGCACCACGCGGGTGTGGCTTCGCAAGCTGCCGGCGGGCCGGCGGCCGCAGCAGCTTTGCATGCAGTTCCCCCGGGTCGCCAACCGCCTGGCCTGGCATTGGTGTGATCCGGTGCAGGCGCGCATGGTGCTCGATGACCTGCTGCAGGACCGCCGGGGCGGGCGCGCCGGTTTTCCGGCCGCCGTGGTGCAGGAACTGCGCCGCCTGCGCGACTACCACGACCGCATGGCCGAGCAGGCGCAGGCGCCGGGCTACCTGGAACTGCTGCGCCGCTGGTGGCCGCGCCATTGACGGCGGCCCGCAGCCGTCGCCCTGCAGGCCCTGCCAGGCCCGGCCATGCCGTGCCGTGCATGCGCAGGGCTAACATGACCCGACGGCCCGTGCGGCCGGCTCCATCGGCCACTGCATGACTTCCACTGCTTCCCGTCACCGATCCGCCGGCGCTCCAGCGTCGCCGGGCCCAACGCAAGCGTCGTCCGGTGAGCCGCCGGCCGGCACGCCAGCCCGCCCGCGCGGCCGGCTGGACTGGCACCAGTTGCTGCGCTGGCTGGTCGACGACGGCCTGGTCAGCGACGACGACGCGCAACGCCTGGTGCGGCGCTTCGGCAGTGGTGCCAGCAGCCTGCATGCCCTGGTGCGCCTGGGCGGCGCCGGCCTGCAGCACGACGGCCGTGCGCTGGACTGCGAGGCGCTGACCGAATGGCTGGCGCGCCGCGTGCAACTGCCCTACCTGCGCATCGACCCGCTGAAGGTCGACGTCGGCCGCGTGGCCGAGGTGATGAGCCTGCAGTACGCCGAGATGCGCAAGGTGCTGCCGGTGGGCGTGGCAGCCGACGCGGTGACCGTGGCCACCAGCGAGCCGTTCGATACCGCCTGGGTGGCCGAGATCGAGTCGCACAGCCGCCGCCGCGTCAAGCTGGTGATCGCCAACCCCGACGACGTGGCGCGCTACACCAGCGAGTTCTACAACCTGGCCCGCTCGGTGCGCAACGCGCAGAAGAGCGGCGAGACGGCGGCCACGGCCAGCTTCGAACAGCTGGTGGAACTGGGCAAGACCAACAAGCAGCTCGACGCCAACGACCAGGGCGTGGTGCAGGTGGTCGACTGGCTGTGGCAGTACGCCTTCGACCAGCGTGCGTCCGACATCCACCTGGAGCCGCGGCGCGAGATGGGCGCCATCCGCTTCCGCATCGACGGCGTGCTGCACACGGTCTACCAGGTGCCGCTGACGGTGATGAACGCGATGACCGCGCGCATCAAGCTGCTGGGCCGCATGGACGTGGTGGAACGCCGCCGGCCCCAGGACGGGCGCATCAAGACCAAGCGCCCGGACGGTGCGGAGTGCGCGGGCAGCATCGGCGCAGAGGTGGAGATGCGCCTGTCGACCCTGCCCACCGCCTTCGGCGAGAAGCTGGTGATGCGGGTGTTCGACCCGGAGACGGTGGTCAAGAGCGTGGAGGCGCTGGGCTTCTCGTCGCACGACGGCGAGCGCTGGGCGCAGCTGATCGGTCGGTCGCACGGCATCATCCTGGTGACCGGCCCCACCGGCAGCGGCAAGACCACCACGCTGTATTCCACGCTAAAAAGCCTGGCCACCGATGCGGTGAACGTGTGCACCGTGGAAGACCCGATCGAGATGATCGAGCCGGCCTTCAACCAGACCCAGGTGCAGGCGGCGCTGGACATGGGCTTTGCCGAGGGCCTGCGGGCGCTGATGCGGCAGGACCCGGACATCATCATGGTCGGCGAGATCCGCGACCTGGCCACGGCCGAGATGGCGATCCAGGCGGCACTGACGGGCCACCTGGTCTTCAGCACCCTGCACACCAATGACGCCGCGGCGGCGATCACCCGGCTGGCCGACCTGGGCGTGCCGCCCTACCTGATCTCGGCCACGGTGATCGGCGTGCTGGCCCAGCGCCTGGCGCGCACGTTGTGCGCGGCCTGCAAGGTGCGCGACGAGGACACCACGCGCGAATCCCTGGACACGCTGGTGCGGCCCTGGCGCATGTCCGGCGGCGTGCGGCCGTACAAGCCGGTGGGCTGCCTGGCCTGCCGCCAGACCGGCTACCGCGGCCGCGTCGGCCTGTACGAGCTGCTGGTGATGGGCGACGAGGCGCGGCGTGCGGTGCACCCGGCGCACGACATCGCGGCGCTGCGCCGCCAGGCGGTCAAGGACGGCATGCGGCCGCTGCGGCTGGCCGGCATGATGAAGGTCGCCGAGGGTCAGACCACGGTCGACGAGGTGCTGCGGGCCACGCCCGCGTGGTCGGAAAGCTGACCCGCCGCATCCGCCTGTCCCTGCCGGGACAGGCCGGCGTCGATGACGCCGGGCTTACGTGGAAACCACATCGGGCCCCGAGGGGGCGCTACCTAGAATCCGGCACGATTTTGAATGCCGCCTCGAGGAGAGCGAACGATGAAAATCAAGAGCCAGAAGGATTTCTGGTCGGGCCTGATGTTCGTGGTGGTGGGCCTGGGCTTCGCCTGGGGCGCCACCAACTACAGCTTCGGCACGTCGGCCCGTCCGGGCCCCGGCTACTTCCCCTTCGGACTGGGCATCCTGATGGCCATCATGGGGGCGATGGTCTGGTTTGGCTCGATCACCGTCGAGACCGAGGACGGCGACCCGATCGGCCCGATCGCCTGGAAGCCGCTGATCATCATCGTCGCCTCGGTGGTGATGTTCGGCCTGATCCTGCCACGGCTGGGTCTGCTGATCTCGCTGCCGCTGCTGATCATCGTCTCGGCCCTGGCCGGTGACGAATGGCACTGGAAGGACTCGCTGATCAGCGTGGTCGTGCTGACCTTGGGCTCCTGGCTCATCTTCATCAAGGGGTTGAGTCTGGTGATTCCGCTCTGGCCGACGTTCATGACTGCTTCGGCGGGCTGAGGAATCATCCATGGAACTGCTGCACAACCTCTCCGTCGGCTTCGGCGTCGCCTTCACGCTGACCAACCTGCTGTACGCCTTCGGCGGCGCGGTGCTCGGCACCCTGATCGGCGTGCTGCCCGGCCTGGGTCCGGTGACGACGATCGCGATGCTGCTGCCCAGCATCTACGCGCTGGACGCCACGCCGGCGCTGATCATGCTGGCCGGCATCTACTACGGCGCCCAGTACGGCGGCTCGACCACCGCCATCCTGATCAACGTGCCCGGCGAGTCCAGCTCGGTGGTGACCGCGATCGACGGCTACCAGATGGCCAGAAAGGGCCGGGCAGGGGCCGCGCTGGCGGCGGCGGGCCTGGGCTCGTTCTTCGCCGGCTGCGTGGGCACCATCATCATCGCCGCCTTCGCGCCGCCGCTGACCGAGGTCGCCTTCAAGTTCGGCCCGGCCGAATACTTCAGCCTGATGGTGCTGGGCCTGATCGGCGCGGTGGTGCTGGCCTCGGGCTCGCTGATCAAGGCGCTGGCGATGATCGTGCTGGGCCTGCTGCTCGGCCAGATCAACACCGACGTGATCTCCGGCGTGCCGCGCTTCAGCTTCGACATCCCCGAGCTGACCGACGGCATCGGCTTCGTCGCGATCGCGATGGGCGTGTTCGGCTTCGGTGAAATCATCGCCAACCTGGGCCGCCCGGCCGAGCACCGCGAGGTCTTCACCAAGAGCGTGACCGGCCTGTGGCCGACCAGGCAGGACTTCAAGGACGCCTTCCCGGCGGTGCTGCGTGGCACCACGCTGGGCTCGGTGCTCGGCATCCTGCCTGGCGGCGGCGCGCTGCTGGCCTCGTTCGCGGCCTACACGCTCGAGAAGAAGAGCCGCGGCCGCCCCGGCGAAGTCACCTTCGGCCAGGGCAACATCCGCGGCGTGGCCGGCCCCGAGGCGGCCAACAACGCTGGCGCGCAGACCAGCTTCATCCCGATGCTGACCCTGGGCATCCCGCCCAACGCGGTGATGGCGCTGATGGTCGGCGCGATGACGATCAAGGGCATCCAGCCCGGCCCGCAGGTGATGACCAGCAACCCCGAGCTGTTCTGGGGCCTGATCGCGTCGATGTGGGTCGGCAACCTGATGCTGGTGATCCTGAACCTGCCGCTGATCGGCATCTGGATCAAGCTGCTGACCGTGCCCTACCGCTTCCTGTTCCCGGCCATCGTGGTGTTCTGCTGCATCGGCAGCTACACGCTGAACAACAACAACTTCGACGTGTTCATGACGGCGATCTTCGCGGTCATCGGCTATGCCTTCTACAAGCTGGGCTGCGAGCCGGCGCCGCTGCTGCTGGGCTTCATCCTGGGCCCGATGATGGAGGAGAACCTGCGCCGCGCGCTGCTGCTGTCGCGCGGTGACTGGACCACCTTCGCCACCCGCCCGCTGTCGGCCGGCCTGCTGATCGCGGCGCTGCTGATGGTGGTGGTGGTGATGCTGCCGTCGATCAAGGCCAAGCGCGAAGAGGCCTTTGTGGATGATTGACCCCCCCGAAGCGCCTGCGGCGCTCCCCCCAGGGGGCGCCGCCAGCGGCCCGGTGGAGCCGGTTCCGCGGCGACTGCTTGACAAGGGCGCACACTGCGCTGCATGAAGGAACGGCCCCGCGAGGGGCCGTCTTTCATGGTGCTTTCAGCGCGTCGTCGACGGCCCGCAGCAGCCTGGCCCGGTCCAGCGGCTTGGTCAGGAACTGGGTGGCGCCGGCGTCGAAGCATTCGTCGATGCGCTGCGGCCGGCTCTCGGCCGAGACCACCAGCACCGGCAGCGTGCGCCAGCGTGAATCGGCCTGCAGCGCCCGCAGCACCTCGATGCCGGGGCGGTCGGGCAGGTCCAGGTCCAGCAGCACCAGGTCGGCGTCGGCGGCGCGGGCCAGGCCCTTGGCCGCGGTGTCGGCGCAGACCAGGGTGATGCCGGGCCGTTCGGCCAGCAGGGCGCGCATGGTGTCGGTGTCGGCGGGGTCGTCCTCGATGTAGAGCACGGTGCCGATGCTGACCTGCGGCCTCAGCGGCTGGGTGCTGCTGACCACGGTGCGCTGCGGCTCGCCGGCCGGCCGCGGCAGCAGCAGGCGGAACACCGAGCCCTGGCCCTCCCGGCTGCTGACCTCCAGCGTGCCGCCCATCAGGTCGGCCAGGCGGCGGCAGATCACCAGGCCGATGCCGGTGCCCTGCGTGCCGGGCTGGCCGGGCTGTCCCTGCATCGCCTGCGCGGTGTGCTGGTCGCGCCCCAGGCGGTGGAAGGGCGTGAACAGCTCGCCCAGCTGGGCCTCGCTCATGCCGATGCCGGTGTCCTCGACCTCGATCGCCAGCTCGCCCACGCCGGCCGGGCGGGTGCGCAGCATCACCTGGCCGCCGCGGTGGTTGTACTTCACCGCGTTGCCCAGCAGGTTGACCAGCACCTGGCGCAGGCGCACCGGATCGGCCTGCACCCGTTCGGCCTGCGGGCTCAACGACAGTTCCAGCGTCACCTGCGCCTGCTGCGCTGCCGGTTCCAGCATCGCCATGGCCTCCTGCGCCAGCTCCGGCAGGGACACCGGCTCCAGCGTCAGGCGCAGGCTGCCCGCCTCCATGCGCGACAGGTCCAGCACGTCGTTGATCATGTCCAGCAGGTGCCAGCCGGCCTGGCGAATCTGCGTCAGGCCATGTCGGCGCTGGGCCGGGTTGCCGCCCAGGTCGTCGGCCATGTCCTCGCTGCCCAGCATCTGGGCGAAGCCGAGGATGGCGTTCAGCGGTGCGCGCAGCTCGTGGCTCAGGCGCGAGAGGAAATCGCTCTTGGTGCGGCTGGCGATCTCGGCCTGCTCGCGCTCGCGCTCGGCCTCGCGCAGGCGCAGCACGGGCGTCAGGTCCTGCAGCGCGCCCACGGTGGCCACCGGCGCGCCGCCGGCATCGTGCAGGGTGCGCAGGCTGGCGGCCACCTGCAGCACGCGGCCGTCGGGCGTCAGGTAGCGCTGGCGCCGCGCCTGGCCGCCGCCCAGGGCCGCGGCGGTGCCGTCGTCCTCGGCCACGTCGGGCAGGCGGATCTCGTCGAGCGGGCGCTGCAGCAGGGCGCCGGCCTCGCAGCCCATCATCTGGCAGAAGGCCGGGTTGACCTCGACCAGCCGGCCCGCGGGGTCGACCACGGTGACGCCGATGCTCACGCTGTCGAAGATCGCCCGGAAGCGCTGCTCGCTGACCGCCAGCCGCGCCTCGGCCTGGCGGCGCTCGTCGATCTCGGCCTGCAGCGCGGCGGTGCGCTCGCGCACGCGGTCCTCGATGCGGCGCAGCCGGCCGCTGATCGCCAGCAGCAGGGCGCTGAGCATGGCCGCGCCGATGACCGCCGGCAGCGCCAGCAGCCAGACGGCGGTGAAGAGACGGTTGTCGGCAGTGGCCGGCTCGCTGACCACCAGGTACAGCGTGCGGTCAGCCAGCGGCAGGCCGGCGATGGAGAAGGCGGTGGCCGCGGCCGGCTTGTCCTGCTCGCACCGCGGGGGGCCGGCCAGGCGCTGCCGGGATGGCACGTCGAACAGGGCGTCGAGCAGGCAGACCCGCAGGTTCGGATCGTCGTCGTCCGGCAGGCCCGGCGCCAGCAGCGCATGGCTGTCCACGCGCACGAAGACCAGCCACGCCGCCTTGCTGCCGGCGGCGGGCGCCACCGCCTGCAGCAGCAGCAGCTGCGCCGTGCCACCGCCTGCTGCGCCAGACAGCGGCAGCACCTGGGCCTGCTCGGGGCGCGCCAGGGCGCGGGTCACGGCCGCCTGCAGCGCCGCGTCCAGCACCGGCACGCCGTTGGCTGCAAGGCGTGCACCTGGCAGTGCCGCTTGCTCACCCGGCTGCAGCCGCGCATGGACCAACCGCATGGCGTCGCCGTTCGCCGAGCGTTCCAGCCAGCCGGCGGCGCGCAGTCCGGCGATGCGTGCCATCCAGCTCGCCGACAGCTGGTCGAACAGGGCCGGGTCCTGCCGGGCGGCATCGACCGCCAGCACGCCGCGCAGCGTCAGCACCGCGTCCATCGGTGCGGCCAGCAACTGCTGCGCACGCACCCGGCGCAGGTTGGCCTCGCGCGAGAACTGCACCG
>Ga0208823_1000742_pt1 | contig 27139 bp, 28 predicted proteins | sample AD_UKC075_MetaG_FD_184440 | JGI IMG/M metagenome (GOLD analysis project Ga0208823, IMG submission 184440) | Active sludge microbial communities of municipal wastewater-treating anaerobic digesters from USA - AD_UKC075_MetaG (SPAdes) (version 2) | ecosystem: Engineered > Bioreactor > Anaerobic >... | reverse complement strand
CAACGGATACGCGCTGAACCTGACCCAGCACATGGCCGACTTCCTGCGCCGCTGGCCCGAACTGCGCGCCGATATGGACGCCAACGTCGAAGCCCGTGCCGAGTTCCTGGCCTTCCGCGACCGCGTCGCCAACGACGACCTGCCGCGTTTCGAGCTGGAGTTCAAAGAGCAGCTCAACAAAAACGCCATCCAGGAACTCGCCGGATTCAATAACTGGCTGGGCCGTCAGGGCTCGGCCATCGACGATCGCGTCCAGCGCATCAACGAGGCGCTGGGAGCGGTGCCCTACAACCCGGGTCGCTACATCCGGCTGGAGAAGGAGCCGACCACCAATCAGGATGTGGTGCAGTTCCGCTCGGATCTGCGCAACCTGACCAACGACACCCTCGCCGTCGATGGAGACCAGTATTCCGAGCAGCGCTTCCTCGACGTCAAGCGGATCATCGAGCGGTTCCGCGGCCGCGACGGCTATGCCGAGGCCGACAAGAACTGGACCCGACGGGTCACCGACGTCCGCAACTGGTTCGTCTTCTCCGCATCCGAGCGAGACGCCGAGACCGACGTCGAGTGGGAGCACTACAGCGACTCCGACGGCAAGTCCGGTGGCCAGAAGGAGAAGCTCGCCTACACCATCCTCGCCGCATCGCTGGCCTACCAGTTCGGCCTGGAGTGGGGTGTCGAGAAGTCCCGGGACTTCCGGTTCGCCGTCATCGACGAGGCGTTCGGCCGCGGTTCGGATGTTTCGACGCGCTACGCCCTGCAACTGTTCGCCGCGCTCGGCCTGCAGCTGCTCATCGTCACCCCGCTGCAGAAGGTTCACGTCATCGAGCCCTACGTGAAAGCGATTGGATTCGTGGACAATCCGACCGGACAGTTCTCCCGGCTGCAGACGATGACCATCGAGGAGTACCGCGACCGGCGCGACGACCGGCGACCGTGACGGCAGACTGGATCACGCCCGCGGACATCGCCGCCAAGGTGCGGCGCAGGTGGGACGACGGTTCGCTGCTGCGGGCACACGCCGGCGGTGCGCCCTTCGAGCCCATCGACGTACCGCTGCGCGGTCCCAAGCCGTCGCAGGTGGGTGACGATATCAACGCCGTACGGGAGTGGGTCGCCGCACTCGACGCCGGCAGCCGCGACGGCCACCGTTACGCCCTGCGGTGGCAGGCGATCGGGGGCAGACAGATCGGGCGCAACCAACTGCCGGTCCGCGCGGTGGTCTCCTCGTTCGAGCAGGCCTGGGCTCTGTTGGGGGTGTCGGCGGAGGTGCGCCGGTTCGACGCACTTATGGAGCTCGCCGGCCGGCATCCGCCGGTGCGCACCTGGATCGCCGAAAACCCGCACCGCGCAATCGAACTGGCCCCCGAGCTGCCCCGGTTGATCGCCGCCTACGAGTGGCTGGACAGCCACCGGAATTCGCGCCGGTACCTGCGTGAGATCAGCGCACCCGGGGTGGACACCAAGTTCGCCGAGCGCCATCGACCGGTGCTCGCCGCCATGCTGGGTGTGTCATCGACCGGGCAGGGTTTCCTCGCCGATCTGGGCCTGCGGTCCAAACCGGGGCTGGTGCGGCTGCGGCCCGCACCTACGCTGGGATTTCCCGCGCCGGTGACCGAGTTGGCCGTGCGGACCGAGGAGTTGGCGCAACTGACCGTCGACCCCAGAACGGTGGTGATCGTCGAGAACGAGATCAGCTACCTGTGCATCGACGTCCCGCACGATGGGATCGTGTTCTGGGGGAAGGGTTTCGATGTCGACAAGGTTGGTCGGCTGCCGTGGCTGGCCGACGCGGAGGTCATCTACTGGGGAGATATCGACACCCACGGGTTCGCCATTCTCGACCGGCTACGGGCCTGGCTCCCACAGGCCCGCTCGGTTCTGATGGACCGCCAGACACTGCTGGCCCATCGCGACCGCTGGGGTACTGAGGATCGGCCGGCGTGCTCGGCTCTGACCCGGCTGACAGCCGAGGAGCAGGACCTCTATGCGGACTTGGTCGCCGACGCGATGGGGGAGAGGGTGCGATTGGAGCAGGAACGGATCGACTGGGCGTGGGTCGAGGAACGGCTGAGATCGGTGCGTTCCGTCAATACTTCTGGCGTGGCGCAACGTAGCCAAGCCTGATCAGTGCTTTGCGGAACTTCGCGTCCTTATCGTGCCGGACAGCGAGATGACGATCGCCCAGTAGCCGGCACAGCGGGCGGAGGTTGCGGTCGTTGGCGATGAGCGCGGCGGTGGCGGGATCGGCGCATTCGATCACCGAGACGTCGCCGATGGCGGTGAGCAGACCGGCTCGACGGACGACATCGGCGAACAGTGTGCTCACGGTGCCGGGCAGGTTGTGTTCGCTTCGTTCATCGAGAAGCGCCGCGAAGCGTGCGATGTCGTGACCTGCGTCGATCGCCGACAGCAGGCTCGCGGCCGACATCGTCCACACATGATCCGCACTCTGTCGTGCGTAGGCGTCGAGCATGAGACGGTCCGCGGCGGACAGTTCGCCGGTTGCAACGATGTCGAGGTTCGCCAGCACCTTCAGCGGCACGCCACCGGAATGGGCGGGCGCGGGCGGTTGGTAGGTGTCGGTCAACCCGAGGGCATAGGCGCCGAGGTCGTTGAGCCTGATCGACCGCAGGCCGTCGTAGCGGCTGAGGGTGTCCAGGTAATCGCCTCCCCAGTTGTGCCGGAAGTCGTCGCGGGCGCCGGCCGCACTCACGTAGTCGAGATCGATCAGTCCCAGAGTGCCGGCGTACTCGAACAGGACGGCGAGCGTGTAGCGCCCTTCGATGATGCTCCACCCGTGACATCCGTCGTAGCCGAGGCTGCCGTACTCGGGATCGACGAGGTAGAGCTTCCACAGCGCCCGTTCGCTGCGCGCGATGGACGGATTGAGCCTTCGGCGTTGCATGACGGCGAACAGGTCATCCACCGCGACCCACTCGCCGGGCCGGCAGGTCGCCAGCGCGGATCCGATGACCGGTCGGCGGTTCTTGACCGCGGTCAGTACGTTGCGGGATCGTTGGCCCTTGATGTGCTCGATCCGGCTGAACTCGTCGATCACTCCGTGGGCGAGCCACCGGTGCCAGAGGCGGCGGATGGCGTCGGCCGCCGGTGCGGCCAGCGCCCTGCGCCCCTGCGGGGTCGGCTGCAACCGGGTGCCCTCGAGTTTTGCCAGGCCGCCGGATTGCAGCAGCAGCGGCCAGGCGAAGGCGGCGATGGGCTCGTCCGGGTAGAAGTCGCCGCCGGCCAGATGCGCGCCGATGACGCCGATGGTGGCCGCCGACGGCCGACCGGTCGTCGCGCTGCACTTCACCTGGCCCGACGCGCACAACTCCAGCACGGTGTGCAGGTTCGTGAGCGCCTCCGGTTCGGTCAGCCGCACCTGATGGGAGTCGGGGTGGGGAGCTTCGCTCACGGGATCTGCCTCACCGAACGAGGCTAGCTGCCCGGGGCGCTGCGCCCGCACGGTGATCATCGAGGAACGGATGCGCTAGCAAAATGCAAGCAATGTGCTAGCGACGGCGCTAGGCTTACCGCATGCGCACGCTGTATCTCCGGAACGTCCCAGACGACGTCATGGATCGCCTCGAGCGGTTGGCCGGCGCCTCGAGGATGTCGGTGAACGCCGTGGCCATTCGTGAACTCGATGCGGCGACACGACGCATCGACAATGCGGGGTTGGTCGCCACGCTGCCGGACCTGGAAGTCCCCGCGGCGGCGATCGTGCAGTCGGTCAACGCCGACCGGAGGTGATCGTCGTCGATGCCTCAGCGGCGGTCGCGGCTCTCCTCAACGACGGCGACGCTCGCACGCTCGTCGCCTCCGAGAGCGTGCATGCCCCCCATCTGATCGACGCCGAGGTGGCCAGTGCCTTGCGCAGACTGGTCCGCGTCGGGACGGTCAATGCTGACGACGGACTGCGCTGTGTGGAAACGTGGAGTCATCTCGCGGTGATTCGATACGCCGCCGCCACACTGCTGCAGCGGACGTGGGAACTCCGCGAGCGAGTCTCGGCCTATGACGCGATGTACGTGGCGCTCGCCGAACTTCTCAACTGCGCATTGGTAACTGCCGACGCACGCTTGAGCCGAGCGCCCGGTCTGAGATGCCCTGTCACCGTGGTGCCGGACTGATCGTTCACCTCGTGGTTCCTGCTTTTTGGTCGTCGGTCAAGCTCACCTGCACGATGACGTCATCGAGTGACACGGAGGCGGTCGAACAACCGGACCCCAACGTCGGAACACGCGGATTTCAGGTGCTTGTCTCGCGTCCACAGTGCTGCGCCGGGAGTCACGGCCACGGCGGCCAGCAGGTGCACGTCGATGACACTCAGCCCACGACCCCAAAGCCGGTGCCGATCGGCGAGGTGGAGGATCTCGTGGTGGCCGATCGCCGGAAACTGACGGAGGTTGGCGAGAAGATCGAGCATGACGTCGCGCTGCCGCAGCGGGCCCAGCGCGATCTCCTGGGCAATCAAGTAATGGCAGCCGACCTCGTCCACGCCGAGTAGTTCGACGAGGGCGGGTTCGGCCTTGTGTAAGTGGTCGATCCAGATTGATGTGTCGACCAGGATCATCGCCGGCGTGGAGCGGACGTGGCGGATGTGTCGGTTCCGCCCAGCGCGGCGAGTCGTCGCGCGCTCTCGACGCGGATCAACGTCTGCAGGCCTTGGCGCAGCAAGGCGGTGTTCTCGTGAACGCCGGTCAACTCGGCGGCTTTGGCGAGCAGGTCGTCATCGATGGTGACTGTGGTCCGCATAGTGCACCTCTTTACGCATCAATTGATGACGATTATTATGCCAGAATCGTCGGCCGGTTGACGCGGAAGAAATGTTGCTCCGTACGTGCTTCGGCTGTGCGCTCGGGACACCGGGTCGTTGGTGCGGGATGCGGACCAGGATGAGGGTGTCGGTGGCCTCATCTACTCTGAGTTTCGGGAAGCTTTCACGGGCGGTGTGCAACGTGGCCGGACTGGATGTCGAAGTGCGTCACGATCGCCTGGGACGCCCCCGGACGTGGCGCGGGAACCGCCGTGGCAGAACACGTTCGGAACCCGGCGGCACGATTCACGTCCGGACTGTCCAAAGGGTCGCGGCGGGAAGGCTCCGTCAGATGGCTTCGGGGAACGGAATCAGGGGAGGAGTCAGGTATGAGTGGTGTGGACATCATCGGCGACGTTCACGGACATGCGTCCAAGCTGGAGCACCGGCTGCAGGATTTGGGTTACACCATCGACGCGGACACCGGCGCCTACCGGCATGCCGAGCGCAGTGCGGTGTTCGTGGGGGACCTCATCGATCGGGGCCCGGAACAGTTGCGGGTTCTGCAGATCGTCAAGGCCATGGTCGACAGCGGTTCTGCGCGAATGGTGCTGGGAAATCACGAGTTCAACGCGATCGCCTACGCCACCGAACACCCCGACCGTCCCGGTGAGTACCTGCGCCCCCACAACGACAAGAACACCCGCCAGCATGCGGCGTTCCTGGAGCAGCTGACCGCTGAGCAGCAGAGGTACTACCTCGACTGGTTCGGAACGCTGCCGCTGTGGCTGGACCTGGGTGGCGTTCGGGTGGTGCACGCCTGCTGGCACGAGCCGTCGATGGCGGTTGTGCGCGCGGTGTGCGGGTCGGACCGATTGTCGGGCGTCGAGCACCTGGTGGCGGCATCCACCAAGGGTGATGAGCTCTACGACGCGGTGGAGATCCTGCTCAAGGGGCCCGAAATCAGCCTCGTGGACTACGGCCAGCCGGCCTATGTCGATAAGGACGGGCACCGGCGCACCAAAGCGCGGGTCCGCTGGTGGCATCAGGGTGCGTCCACGCTGGCGGATTTGGCCGAGGTCGGGGCCTTCCGGACCGCCGATGGCAACCCCTATCCGCGGCTTCCCGAGATCGAGGTCGACGAGCGGGACCGATCGTTCGTCTACAACGACGCCATCCCGCTGTTCTACGGCCACTACTGGCGCCAGGAGCCGCCGGTGCACCTCGACGACTGGACCGAGTACACCGCCTGCGTGGATTTCAGCGCCGGCAAGGGCGGCACCCTGGTGGCCTACCGGTGGGACGGCCAGGCCACCATCGCGATGCAGAACTACGTCCCCCACGGCGCGGATGTCGTCGCGCAGGCCCCGGCTGAAGGGTGACGAAGTGACCAGCACAAACCGGGGAGATAACCAAATGAACGATTCCTATGAGGATCCAACCGATCCTTCGACACCGCGCGCGGGTATCCCGGACGAGGTGATTCAGGCATTCATCGATCGCGTACTTAATGACGGGAGCCGACGTCACTATCTGTCGGTCCGCCGGCCCCGAGACTCCCAGGAGGAGTCTCAGTGATCCAGACCTACGCCGTCCGTCGCAACCGCGCGCATTCCACGCCGACCACTGAGTGATCACCCGATGACCGATCCCGGAGGGACGGTCCTGCTCGGTGGCTACGCCGCCAAGCAGTGTCCGGTTCGCACCCACAACGACTACTCGCCGGTGGTGCCTGATCCGGAGTGGGTGGCCCCTGCGGAGTTGCAGGCTCTCTTCGACGCCGGCCGGCAGTTTGAGGCTGAGGTGTTCGCCGAACTCGTCAGGATCCATCCCGGCACCGCCGAACTGATCGATCCCGACCTGCGCAAGGACGTGGCGATCGGGAAAACCCTGGCGGCCATGGCATCCGGGATACCGCTGATCCTGGGCGGATGGCTGCCCGACGACCCCGCCGGCGGGCGCACCGGCAGGCCCGACATCCTGGTCAGGGTCGGCGGCGGCTATCTGCCCGCCGACGTCAAGAACCACAAGACCCTCAAAGCCGCCAAGAAGGCGTCCAAGCCGGTGTCGGCTCTGGTGCGGCCGGACATCTGGTGGGATGCACCGGGGTGCACCGCGACTGCGCATCACTACGAAGACGGCCTGCAGTTGGCGCACTACACCCGCCATTCCTCCGGATGTTGGCGTGTTGCGCCATGGTTGCGGGGAACTAGAAGTAGCGTCAGTGTTCGATGGAGTGCCTTGGCGAGATAGACCGGGAATGGTTGCTGACGTGGGCGCGAAGCAACACGCTTCCACCCGACATTTTTCATCCGCTCGCCGATGAATTCAGCAATATTTCCGAACTGGAGAAAGCGCACGATATTCCCATCGGAACGCCGGTATTGATAGATCCGGAAGGCCGATGCGACTACCGATTGTCAGAGTTCTTCCTCTCTCCGCACTTCTGCCGGTTGCGGGATTCCACCAAACATTCCTATGCCCTCGACCTCCGGTTCTGGATCGAATACTTGGATTCCCGGGGCAAGGATTGGTCGCAGGCGACGCCAGCCGATGTCAACACGTATTGGCGGTGGCGGTCCCGTGCGGATCTGAACGACGATGCCGTTGGCGGGTCGAAGCTGAACCGCGAGTTAGCGGCGATTTCTCTGCTTTACCGGTGGGCGTCTCATCCCAGCCGTGGCCACGTCGCCTTCAATCCTGTTGAGCGTGAGACGCTCCAGGCTGAGAACGCCGATAGGCGCGTTCGGTCCAAAGATGTTGTACAGCAGCGCGTGAAGTGGCTGACGCCGCGCACCTACCGGTTATGGCGAGATGTTGGTGTCGACGGCTACGACCTCGATGGACTGCGAGACGAGTCTTTCCGCGGCCGAACGGTATTGCGCAACCGGGCGATGGTCGAACTGCTGTACGGCTCGGGGCTGCGCATTACCGAAGCGGCATCGCTTCTCACCCCGGAGCTTCCTGCGCGCTTGATGCCCGGAACCTTTAACGAGGCTAACCTGTCGGCCGCCATCGCCAAAGGTGGCCGTGGTCGCGTCTGGTACCTGCTCGATGACGCTTCAGCGATAGTGAGCAGCTACATCGCTACCACCCGCCGATCATCGGTCGAGCGTGCACGGCGGCACGGCCGTTACGACGATCCCTCCACCGTTCACGTGTCCGACGTCAAGGTGACCACGCATTCTGTTGAATACAGGTACAACAATGCCTGGCATAGCCACGACAGCGTCGACACCGAGCAGCGAATGAAACTGATCGTCGATCGTGGTGAGGGTCCCGAGCCATTGTGGCTGTGGCTCAACGAGGCTGGACTCCCGATGAGTAAGGACTCGTGGACAGATGTGCTGAAGACTAGCAATAAAAGAGTGGAGAAAGTCTTCAAGCAAGCGCGACTCGACGGACGGATCGACCCGAACCTTGGGCATCCTCACTTGAGTCCCCACAGTCTGCGCCATTCATTCGCGCTCTTCATGCTCATAGCCCTGCATCGGTCGATCGACGCCCGCTGCGGGTCCGACCATGTAACCGGCTACGACGAGGAGCGATATCGCACCGCCTGGGAGATGGTTCGCGACCTCTTGGGGCACGCCAGTCTTACGACGACCCAGAGCTGCTACCTGGCGCCACTGAACGGGATGCGTCTGCGCTCGCTGATTGATGGTCCTGATCTCCAGCGTGCGCTGCGCGGTCTGTCGGCACTCGATCCCCGCATCCTTGATCTCGAAGTCGGCGAACGTGGCAACCAAGAAGCGTAGCCAGCTCCTACCTCCGCGCGACTTCACTGGCGAGATCTATGCAGACGCAGACGATGCCTTGTCTTTCCTTGCAACGAACGAAACAGGCTCAGAGTCAAAGATATTCGATCTCGAACCTCTGCCAGGATCGCGCCTGCTGAAGCGGGAGCTCCTTGCCAGCATGATTCAGCTGAATGGGCCCCGCGGACCTCGGCGCTCCGTCTACAGCGTTCAAGCCGCCTACAACGCGGTCAGCCTGTTCCTTCGGTGGCTAGATGAGCAGGGGCACCAGGCCCGGTCGCTGGCAGATGTCAACGTCGCACTCTGGAACAAGTGGTTGCTACGCAACAGTGGCGGCCGGACAACCAGCGGCTACGCGGCAGTGGTCAACCTTCGGGTAGTGCTTAGGGCGACCCAACTGGCCACGCCAGATCTCGTGGCGGCTATGAATCGCAGGATCACAAAGGATGAACAGCGTTCACAAGAGTCCTACAGCGAGGAGGAATTCCGACGGATTCGCCGATTGGCGCGCAAGAGCATCCATACAGCAGCGCGGAGGATTTCGGCGAACTACCAACTGCTTCTGCGGCTGCAATCAGGCGTGCCGGTTGACGCCAAGCTCCGGCTTCGCGCTGAGGCCCTGCTTGAGCTCTTCGAGACGGGGGACGTGAGCAGCCAGGCCGCCTACGTGGCCCTTGGCGCCTGCGACTCCGTGGGGCGCGGCAGCCTTCGGCCTTTGCGTTCCGCTCTGCTGTTGACTCCACGAGAAGGGTGGGCCGCGGCGGTTCTCTTAGCTGCGGAAGCAGGATGGAACCGATCAGTGATCGAACGAATGCCGCTGCCGGACAACAGCGTCGGTGCCGGCGAGGCTGCGCCGGTCTACAGCGTGACGGTTTATAAACCTCGGCAAGGCCCCAACAGGCAGCACTCGACATCGACTGAACCCGCTACCGACGGCGCGGGAAGGGCGCTTTCCTGGCTGATATCAGCTACGGAGCCGGCTCGAGCGGCGTTGGCTAGGTTCGATGCTCCTACGGATCGGTTGCTGATTTACGGGCGCTGGAACGGCCCGTCTGTTACTCATTTGCAGTTAGGCTTCGGAATTCCGCAGATGCGGGATGCCGAGCAGGCCATCGCTCCAAAGCAACCGACCCCATCTCAACTGGTAGGGGTCTCGCTGCGCAAACTTCGTCGGACCCGCCAAGTCGTCTTTGACCGCAGTCCTGCGCAAAACTCACGTGCAGTTCATGAGGAGACCTACGTCCGCAACGACTCCGCGACGCGGGAACAGGTCCGCCCTGTGATCGAGGAGGGAATCAGCAACGCCCTTCTTCACGCTTCGGCAACGGTCGTCATGAGCCTTGTGTCCGAGAGTGATGCCGGTAAGGACGTCTGTTCGGGAAAGCTGGACACCGCCATTGCCGCCTGCCGCGACTACGCACACCACCCTGAAACAGGCCAACCGTGCAAGGATTCCTTCCTCGCCTGCCTCGGCTGCACCAACGCGGTCGCCACACCGCGGCATCTGGTGAGGATCGTCGCCCTGCATGACGCGCTCCAGGAACTCAGCGGCTGCCTAGAACAAACGGACTGGGCAGAGCGATGGGAAGTTCACTTCTGTCGGCTGTGCATGCTTCTTGACCGCCATACTTCCGAGGCTGAACTAGTCCAGGCTCGGCAGTCGGTCACGGAATCAGACCGGGCCGTAGTTGCCCGACTCCTGTCAGGAGGGTATTCGGCTGCATGACGAGACCGGTTGTAAACCAAAGCACAGCGTGGTCGATCGCACCAGGTGACCCTGCAATCCAAGCACATCGCATTCATGACGCACAGCACGCTATTTCTTTATACGGAGAGCGCCGTTGGAACCTTCGCCCACTCGGCGGTCCGCCGGGTTCAAGCTGCAAAGCAATCATATGGGACGGCTTTCCGGAACCCTTACGGGAGACGTTCCGGCGAGCGGCATGGCTGGTCATCAACACGCCTACTCCGGCAGTGATGCTGGAGCGTTCGGGGTCGTGTGCCGTCGAGTACCTGGGCGCAGGGACCATCGCCTTGTGTGTTGGAAGCCGATGGCGTTGGTTCGCGAAGTGGCTACACGAGGAGGGTTTTGAGCGCCTCTGTGACGTGACCCGTTCCGATTTGGAGCGATTCGCCAAGAGGGTTCAAACGTCGACTTACGCACGTGAGTCGAAGCTGGCGTTTCTCGCAGGTGTGACCCGTTTGTGGGCGCATGCGACCCAACTCCCTGAGAGCGATGTACTGCCGATGCCTCCGTGGGAAGACGAGGCGTTGGCTCTCTTCCTGCCCGGCGGTGGTGTGAGGCGCGACAACGCTACGCCGATCGTTCATCCATCGACCATGTCCCCGCTGCTGTTTTGGGCCCAGGAGTTCCTGAACTTTGCGGTCGACATCCAAGCGGCACAGAAGCGTTGGCAAGAGCTCCTTGATTCCATGCCCGCAGTCCGGTCGGGACATCAGCGTCAACGCGCAGTTGCTCTCGTTGCTGATTGGATTGCGACCGGCAGGACAGCTCTACCGGAGTCGCCAAAGGTCATCGGGCGGCTTGATGTCGAGTACCTCGCAGCGATCCACGGGGGGATCCATCCGTGCGATCTCCATAGCGCGTTTGGAGCGAATCGCCGCCTGTTCGTGGCAGATCGGAATGAACCTAGCCCCATTGACTCGCCAATAGTGGCGACCGTGGATGGGAAGCCATGGTGCAGTGCAATAAACCGCAGGGAGCTGCAGATCCTGCACCACGCCGTCCAGGGCGCCGCGTTGGTCGTCATGGCATATCTGACTGGTATGCGTCCCCAAGAGCTACTGGCGCTCAAGCCTGGTTGTTGCGTGCGTGAGCGCATCAGTGCAACCACCGTGCGATATACCGTTCACGGCCGGATGTTCAAGCATGTGCGTACTAACGGGAGCACCAAGCCCGACGGGGTTGAGTCCTCGTGGGTGACTATTGCGCCCGTGGCGAGGGCAGCCGAAGCGATGGCACGGCTGTTCCCGGTTAGCGACGTCCTGTTCCCGTCTCCCGACGACGGCGCCATTCCCATGTCGACCGCCTGCGCCTCAGATCGGATAGCAACGCTGATTTCTGCCGCCAACGGAATCGCCAGGAGCCTGGAACTTCCTGAAAGTTATTTGATCCCGAGAGATCCGGCAGGTGCAGTCACTTTGAAGCGATTTCGCCGCACCCTGGCATGGCACATCAGGCGGCTCCCGCACGGGCGAGTCGCACTCGCAATCCAATACGGCCATCTGCGGTTCTCCCATGGTTCTGGGTACGCCGGCTTGGCAACATCAGGGTTCGCCAAACTGATGGACCGCGAAGAGGTGACAGCACTGCGGGAGACCGTCGAGTTGACACGGCGGGAGCTTGCTGACGGCGGCGGCGTCTCGGGGCCTGCGGCCAAGCGGCTCATCGACCTCGTGGGCCGGGGAATCGACTTCGAAGGTGCATACCTCACCGACCGCGAGGTTCGGCGGATCAAGGCCGATACTCGACTGAAGCTCTACGACAACCCCCACAGTTACGTTGCCTGCCTATTCGACCCGGAGAGGTCACTGTGCCGTAATCCGCGCACCATGGCGGCGATCACTGAGCCCAAACTCGATAAATGCCAACCAAACTGCCCGAACATCGCCCGCACTGACCGGCATATCGCTCAACTCGCCGGAGAGGTCGATCGACTTCGGTCCGAAGCCGAGAGCTCACTGACCCCAATGCCAATGGCTCAACGAATTGAATCCGAAGCCGACCGCTTGACAGCCATCATCGACAGCCACCGTGCGACGGCAATCCGGCCGGAAGCTACGAACAAGGAGGTCTCCGCGTGAACCCGACTCATGCAGAAACATCAGACGACACAACGGAGCACATCATGGCGGCAATGATGAGGGTTCTGTCGGGTCAGCCGAAGCTCGCAAAGCCAGGGGACCTCACGATCACGGCGGTCGCCACAGAGGCTCAGTTAAAGCGGCACCACCTGACGCATAAGCACACCGATCTCAAAGACCTCTTCTACCGATTGCGTGACCAACCCGGAAATCCGGCCAGCGAGCAGAAGGCGGCCGCCGCAGCCGAGGTTGCAGAGCTGAATGAGAAACTGGCCGAAGCGCGCGAGGACGCGCGCAAGTGGAAGTTGACTGCACACACGTTTGCCCGAGCAATCAATGTGCTGACCATCGAGAACGCGCAACTGGCCGAGCAGCCCCAGAGCCTTCGGCCGCTGCGCGCAAGCGCACACCGGTGGGAGCCGGCCGGGGTTCAGCGCTAACAGGAGACTGTGGCAGTTCCCTCTATACCGAGGAATTCGTTGCGAGTACACCGATACCGAGATGCGTCGCTAGACACTCACTGTGAAGGACCTCTAGACCATAGCGGCAGGCCCTCCAATCGGGACCGAGAAAGTTGTCCACAACTTCGGAACCGTTAATGAGTTGTTCTCTCAATTCACGTGTTTGGGCAACAACATTCCTAGTCCGGTTCTCACCTCGTCGATGACGAACGCGACATAGACGAACACCCCGATCACGAGCTTGACGTAGGTGAATCCCGCGACCAGCAGCACGTTGGAGGCAGAGGCGCCGAATTCGCGGTCCACCGGATCCGGCGGACGGACCGCGTCAGGATCGGGGGATCGTGGTGCGGACCTTCTTCTGCCGACGTACGCCCTGCCAGCCGTTTCGGCGCATCAAGCCGCTCTACGGTGGACTTGGCCACCGGACTGCCCTCAGGTTGCAGCTGGGCCCACATCTTCAACGAACCGTACAACGACTCGGCTGCGCCTGCCGTGCGCGTCGGGCTCGTAGTAGCCTCGATAGCACCGGGCGTTCGACGGCACCAAGGCGGAGGTATCCATGAGTCAGCAGCATGTGCACCAATACGTCAAGTCCGTCCATCAGGTCCGCCCACTCGACGGTCCGGCAGAGGACATCGTGCAATGGAATTGCGCGTGTGGCGCGGTCAAAGGTCCCGAACTGGACAACTCTGGCCCCAAGCCGGGCGAATGGATCTAAGCCGCGACACGCCGATGAGTAGACGGGCAGTAGTCGATCCTCGCTGAGGGATCACGTAGGGGTGCGTGACGTTTCACGCAAGTGAGGGCCTCATGGAGACCGAGCAGTTACCGAAGCGGGGCGCGGGTTAGCTGCCGGCTACCCTTGCGGCTCAAGGGTTAACGCGCTCCCGATCAAGATGCCGAGGACATTCGCGGTCGACAACCCAGCAGACCAAGCAACCTGCTGCGACGACGCCCGTCCAGAGCATGCCCCTCAACTCCGTACTCAGTGTCCGGCAGCTGGGGGGCGACATTCAGCCCCGGGAAGCTGGGCGGCGGCGCACAGCGGCAAAAGCGAGTTCTGGACCACATCCCACAGCTGGCTGGTGGTGTAGTCCAGGCTCCCGCCCAGGAATCCCGCTATGACCTGCGGTCGTTCAGAGGTTTTCAGATCTTCCACTCGGAGGAACCGACAGCCCGAGTGGTCAGCGTCATAGCGGACGGTGCGAAGTTGGCCCTGGCCGTCGATGCAGCCAAGGAGATACGGCTGATTGCCGCGAAAGATCGCGACACGGCCGTCGCCTTCGGGTCCCACGAAGTAGTGGTTGTAGTAGGTGCCGACGGCAAGACCGATCAGTAGGACGATCATTGCCGCTAGTGCCACCAGAATGGCGGTGCGCTTCTTCCCAGCCGATCCCGAGATACGCCCACTCTCCCCGCCACTAGTGTCACCGCCGCCACCGGCGCCGGGAGCGTCTGGATGTTGTGCGGGGGTGGCCGTTTGTGCGTTGTGGTCGGTGTCCTGGGGTGCGAGTCGTGTTCCGCAGAAGCCGCAGTACTTGCGTTCAGCCGGGTTGGCATGGCCGTTGGGGCAGAGTCCGGCGAGTGGGGTTGCGCACTGTCCGCAGAATCTCTGGCCCGCAGGGTTGGGGTGGCCCTCAGGGCATTTCACGGTTGCCTGGGTCATGTCGGGCTCCTTCGGCATGTTCGATGTCAGTAGCCCAACCGCTGGTGCGCGGCTGCTAGACAACCTTGTTGGGCGTCTTCTCGGCTGAACGGCTTCGGTGGTGGGGTGGGGTTGAGGACCGGGTCGTCGGCGAACATGGCACCGAGCTCGATTGCCGATTTGCAGGCCAGCTCAAACGGCACGCCGGAGTTGACTTCTGTGACCGCCAGGCTCCCCGCTTTCTCACCCCACACGTATGACGGGGAGTGACCTCCGATGTGGCTGCCGTGGTTTCCGATCAGCGCGTAGAGAACCAGCAGTGCGGCCACGATCCCGACAGCGACCGCTGCCCATTTGAGGTTCGGTGACCGGTTCCTTCCGGGTGGGTGTGCGGTAGGGGGGAATCCCGGCGGGGCTACCGGCGGACCGGAGGTCGCCGGGGGATCGGCCGGTGGGGGCGCTGACGTGCCGCATTGGCCGCAGAAGGGTTGCCCAGCCGGGATGTGGTGCCCGTTGGGGCAGGTGACGGTGAACGTCACCGCGGCGGCGGTCGCGGATGGCGGTGGTCCTGGGGCCGGTGGTGTCAGGTTCGGCTGGACGGGATCGGGGTGGGTGTGCGGCGGCGGCCATGCCGTTTGCCGCGCTTGGGGGTGGCCGTCGGAGCCGTGGGTGGGGGTTCTGCCCGTATCCGCGGCGTGGAGGGGCGGGGGTGGGTTGTTTGCGGGGGTTCGCCGGCGTTGAGGGGTCCACTGGATGCCGTCCCAGTAGCGTTGTCCGCCTTTGCCATCGGGGTCGGGATACCAGCCTGGCTCCAAGTGGGCGTTCATGCCGGCTGCCAGCGGCCGGTTGGGGCGGTGGGGTCGCTTCGGAGCGTTGCGCCGGCTTCCGCAGTTGGTGGGTGGCCGGGGTGGTGTGCGGGCCACAGGGCGACGAGGGTGCGGTCGTCGTCGAAGGTTTCCCGGCTGAAGTCCACGGCGTGGGCGAACTCGATCAGCGAGGGAGGCCCGGGGCGGAGCAGGACGTCCCGAAGGAGATCGCCGACCGCGCTTTGTCCGTCGCCGAGTGGTTCACTCACACCATCGGTGCCGATGAGCAACACATCGCCGGGGTTGATGTCGATCACGATGGGCTCGATGTGTTTGGGGACTCGGGGTAGTCCCGTGACCTCTGATGAGGCCACCCCTTCTGGGCTTCCGTCTTTTCCACCTGCCAACTCCTGGAAACGTCCGCCTGAGAGCAGCCAGGTGCTGGAGTCGCCGCAGTTGACGACGTGGGCGCGTAGGTGCCCCGGACGGAGTGGTTCGATGACCGCGCAGACGAGTGTGGTCGCGAATTCCTGTTCGGCGCGAAGTGGGTCTGGCTGATCGAGTCCAAAGGTGTTCTGCGCCTTCATGCTCAAGGCCCAGGACGCGCTTTGGAACAGGTTAGACCAGTCGGTGTCGGCGACGTCGGCGGTGAGGTTGCGGGCCAGCCAGGTTGCCGCGTTCCGTGTGGCGCTGGTGGCTCCGTGGTGGGACTGGGTCGCTTGGGACACTCCGTCGGCCACGGTGATGATCGCCCGTCCGTCCGGCAGGTGGTGCATCGTGAAGTCGTCTTGGCGGGGGATGCCGTGGCTGCGGTGGAGATGGCCTCGCACGGAGGTGCCCCGCAGGGTCATGGTCGAGGTGGACCACCCGTCGATTGCGGTGTCGGGATGGAACGGAAAGGACCGATAGGTGTCGGCCGTCGCTGTGGGCTCGGTGGGCGGCGATGGGGAGCCCACGACGATCTGCGGCACCACGGTGGGTCCGAAGATCGGGGCAACCCCTGGCGGTGCGGGCGGCTCCGCCATTCGGATGGGTTCGCGAAGCGGGGTCCATGCGGGCAGTGCCGGATCGGTGATCGCATCGCGGGGCCGCTCGTCGGGAGGGACTTGGGGAGCGCGGTGTCGGGGCCACGGCCACCAGCGCCACCGTCGTCGGCCCGTTCGCGGGTCCCGTACCTGAGTCCTGGTCGCCTCTGGTGCCGGGGCCGCGTCAGGTTTGGTCGCTTTCCTTCGCCATGTCATGGCAGGACGGTGGGGTCGTTCCCGCTACTGCTGCCGGTCACCGTGCTGAGTGTTGCGATGATCCGTCATCGTCAAATTCGATCGCCAGATTGAATCCTTCGGGCGGCTCGAATTGAAGATCGGCGGTCTCTGAACCCGCTACCTGGCCTGAACTGATGACCGACTGGGTCAGGGACACAAAGAATTCCTCCAACGCGCCCGCGATGTCCCGCCCGTGCAGAGACATCAGCGCCCAATTCGGCTTCGTGGCGACTTCACCGATGGTCGCCCGATCGGCCTCCCCGATACCGAAGGCCAGGATGTTGGGGTGGTCAGGACGATTGAGGACCCGTTGACGGGCGGCCCTCCAGTCCTCGTTGCCGGTCGGGCGTCCATCGGTCAGGAAAAACACCGAGGGGCGGTGAACGACGAAACCCTGCTGCTTCAGGCTTGGAACATCCACTGACAAGCGGTAGTCCAGTTCATCGAACGCCGCGGTATAGGAGGTGACCGTCTGCGCGGTCAGCGGCTGCATCTCCCCTTGGAGGAACCGCATGTCCGCAGGTTCAAGGTAGGTGAACGCCGTTTCGGAAAAACCGATCACGGAGAACCTGACCTTGCCGGCGGCCCACGGCTCCCGCTGCAGGGCGGCCTGCAGGCTCAACAGGCCGTCGTTGAGCTCGCTGATGTATGGCTCCATCGACCCGGACTCGTCGGCGACGAAATAGACCAGAAGTACTCGTCCGCGTGGCTCCACGACTCACCCCCACCCACAATCAACACACCCACTCGTGGTTGTGAAGTTAGCCAACAACCCTGAGTCAGACAACCCGATCAGGAAATTCTTGCGCGTTTCCTCGCCGCGCCGACAGTCACGCCGGGCAAAATGTATGTCAGGCGAACGGGAGGAGCCAGGTATGGGGCAGCCACATCAGCCTGGGTGGTACGACGATCCGCTCACCTCGGATCGCCCCGCCGAGCGCTACTGGGATGGCACCGACTGGACACCACGCCGCAGGCCCAAGGCGGCGGGATGGTCGAGCAGCAGTACCACCGCTCCGCCGATCCCTCAGTCTTCGGTGCATCCCTCGCCACCCGTTGCGGCCGATCCGCCACCTTCACCGCCACCGAACCCTCAACCGCCCCAGGGGCCACCGTCACCTCCGCGCCCACCTGCAGCCATGCCTACCGGCCCGGCTTCGGCCGACGGACCGTCTGCGAATTGGCTTTCGAACCAACCGGTTCCGACCGGCCAGGGCCTTGCGAAGGGATTCGCCGGTTGGTGGCGAGGTCTAACGAGTCGGGGGCGTGCGGTCGCCGTAGGTCTCATCGCGTGCCTCGTCGCCCTACTGCTCCTGGTCTCAGGCGCCCTAGACAGCCCGAACTACCGGCAGTGCATGCGTGACGGTAAGCACGCACTTGAGGTGGAAGCGGGCGGGGGCGACAAAGAGACAGCTGATGCCATCGAGAGATTCTGCGCAGAGACCTTCGGTCACTACATTTTCAGCCCTCGACAACGCTGAACACGTATGCCCACCGACCCGGTCTTTCATCCCTCAGGACTAGGCCACGTCGGCTCCAAACAACGAGGGCACAAAGCGATCCAAGGGGGAGACCATGACGAACCCGCAGGCTGACCCAGGCTGGTATGACGACCCGTCCAGTCCGGGTTCGCAGGCCGAGCGGTACTGGAACGGCACCGAATGGACCCCGCGCCGCCGGCCGAAGACGCCGACCCAGCTCTCACACCCGGATTCACTGTCGTCGGGCCACACGAACCCCGCTGCCGACCGTGCCGATCCGGTGCAATGGCCACCCACACCGCCACCGCCGCCTCCGCATGGCCCGTCGGCAGCCCGCTCGTATCCAGACCCCGCCGATCCGACCCGGACGAATATCTGGAACGGCGTCCAATGGGCTGACGCCAGACAAAACACGGGCAGTCCCGGCAGTGGTTCTGTTCCTTACCCCGACGCCAGTGGATATCAATCGCCCCAGGGCCCGGCTTGGCCTCCCCAACCGCCTGGTGGGATTCCTCCTTTTCAACCCCCGCCGATGGCATTCGCCCCGCAGGAGAAGTCCAGCGCCGTCGCCGTGGTGCTGACCATCCTGTGGCCGGGCGCGGGTCACCTGTATCTGGGTCTCACGCAGAAGGGAATGCCCTATGTAGTGGCCAACGCCATCGGACTCGCGTTCGGGCTTTTCCTCTTCATCTTCCTTCCCGTCACCTTCCTGATCTGGCTCATCACTCTCGTGATGACCGTCGGCGATATCACCCAGGAGACCAACGTCGTCAACGAAGCCATTCGTCGCGGGCAGCGAATCCAGGGATGACGCGCTCCGGCAGTTTCCCCACCAGGCCGGGCGTCGGCGGGATGTCACCGTGAGCGCCCAGGTGATCGACGTCGCCCAGCTCGGCGCGCTGACCAAGATCGGCCAAGGCGGCCAGGGGGTGGTCTACCGGTGTCCGCAGGGCCGAACAGCTTTTGCCCCGACCATTGTGTACAAGAAATACCGGGACCGCACCGCCGAGGACATCGACTTCGATGCCCTTGCCGCAATGCCTGGGCTTCTGTCGGAACAGATGTCCAACAGCGAAGCGCAAGAACTGATCTCACGTGCGGCCTGGCCGTGCGCCGTCGTTGAGACCGAGGGCAAGCCGTCCGGCTTTGTCATGCCGGCCATTCCGGATCGCTTCTTCACCCCGCTCAGCACCGTCGCCGGGGTCCAGAAAGTCCCCGCGGAATTCCAGCACCTGCTCAACGATGCCGATGTCCTGAAAGCACGAGGCGTCGACGTCGACGACCGACGGCGCCTCACGTTGCTCTACGAAGTCGCCTCAGGCCTGGAATTCCTTCACCAGCATGGAATCTGCGTCGGCGACCTGTCCCCGAAAAACCTGCTCTTCTCCAGCGCGCTGCACGACGACATCTACTTCCTCGACTGTGACACCATGCGCGTCAACGGGGTTTCGGCACTGCCCCAGGTCGAAACACCGGGCTGGGAAGTGCCCGTAGGGGAGGAACTGGCCACCGTCGCCTCCGACACCTACAAGCTCGGACTCCTGGCTCTCCGGCTCCTTGTCGGAGACCAAGACGTCAGCGACCCACAACGACTTCCGACATCCGCCCCCGCCGCCCTGCGGCGGATCATCACCGACAGCCTTGACACCCAGCCCCAGCGGCGCCCAGTCCTTGCCGCGTGGAAATACATCCTCGAAGGCGCTGCGGGCGACCTCCAACAGCAGAAACTGCAGACACCCCACACCACGGCCGACCCCACTCCGCCACGGTCATCCGATGAACCCCAGCTGCGAAGCAGACCAACACTTCCATCACAGCAGCCGTACACGGCAGCTGCACCGACTGTCAGCGCACCGGCGGCCCATCCGGGAGTCAACCGGCCACCCGTGCCCCAGCACGGCGCATCACCACCGCGCACGGCCGCTATCGGGGTCAACTCGCCCGCAAAATCCAGCGGGGAACGAGGCGCCCTGGCAATCGCCGGACTTGTCGCGCTGGTCCTGTCTATTTATCTTGGGGGGCAAGTGGGCGGCGCCGGCGGCGCCACGCTCGTAATTTTCGGGATCGTGGTCGCTCGGTTCGCCTACCAGTCGGCGCGGCGTTAGACAGACTCGGGCAAATACCTTGACGTGGAAGGAGTCTCAGCCCCATTGACAGCTTCGACCATCACATGCCCTGACGGACATGCCAACTCACCCGAACAGCACTACTGCGGGGAATGCGGGGCATTTCTGGATGGGCTGTGCCCAAACGGGCATTCCAACCCGCCCGAGAACGTGTTCTGCGGCGAATGCGGAACACCACTGACCAACGACACCAGTTCCAGTCGGCAAATGCCGGAAGTCGGCAGCCCCGCTGTGGCCGATCCCGCTGCCGCCGGCCCCGCCTCGTCGGAAACTCCAGGCATGGCTGCGATACCAGGCACCGCCGTCACGGGAGATGAATCGACCGCCGCCGAAGGTCTCAAAGAGCGCACGTCCGATCAGCGCCCCAGCCCGGAAACCTCCCGCCCTCCCGTGAAGCACCTCCCGACCGCGATCGAGCACACTCAGCTCGGTGAGTTGACCAGGATCGGGAAAGGCGGTCAAGGGACCGTCTTCCGCGCCCCTAATATCCACTCGAAATTCGCCCCCGAGCTGGTCTACAAGCAGTACAAACCCAAAACCCTCGCCGAGGTCGACGTCGGCGCCCTGGCCGCCCTGCCCGCGCTGCTGAGCGAAGTCCTCTCCGAACCCGAGGCACACAAGCTCGTCTCGATAGCGGCCTGGCCCTGGGCCGTCGTCGAGACCGACGGAACCACCACCGGCTTTGTCATGCCAGCCATTCCGGATGCGTTCTACATCCGGATCGACACCGTCAAGGGACCCGAACGCGCCCTCGCAGAATTCCAGCACCTGCTCAACAACTCCGATTTCCTTGCCGCGCGCGGGATCACGCTGACCGACGATGTCCGCCTGCGGTTGCTGCGCGAAGTGGCCTCATCGCTGGTGTTCCTTCACGAACGCGGCGTGTGCGTCGGTGACATCTCGCCGCGTAACCTGCTCTTCGAAGTGTCCACTCCCGCGGTGTACTTCGTCGACTGCGACACCATGCGCGTCAACGGGACCTCAGCGCTCCCGCCGGTCGAAACCCCGGGCTGGGAAGTTCCCGCGGGAGAGGAACTGGCCACGGCCCACTCCGACGCCTACAAACTTGGCCTGCTTGCCCTGCGCCTGATTCTTGGCGACCAGGACGCCACCCACGCCGGCCGACTTCCCGACCACATCCCCCCGTACCTTCGGCGCCTGATCAGCGAAACACTCGACACCGACCCAGCCCGCCGGCCGCTGCCCACAGCGTGGGTTTCCATCCTCGACCGCGTCATCCGGGAATGGACGCCAACGAGCCCCCTGCCGGGCAAAAGCGCTCCCGTCCTGGCCAAGTCGGGCCAGACCCCCTCGGTGGTCCTGCGCAGCAGACCCCCCGCGCGCACCGGGCCGAACCCGACGCGCAACGTCACCGCAGGGCGCCCGCAGAGCGTTCCGCCGCCAAGCGTAATCCCGTCACCGCCGAATCCTCAGGAGGCGGGCAGTGGACTTGCCGCTTTGGGAGTGATTGCGGCTCTGTTCGGCGTAGCGCTACTCCTATTCGTAATCGCATGGATCGCTCGCTGACCCGGCCCGGCGACTCCCGCAGTGGACTGGGTCGCGCGGTGTCGACAGCCGTCACCTCATGCCGGAATGGGCTTGCTAGGCAGGGTGTTTGCCGCCCCGCGACCCGGCCGCCCGTGATTTGGTCTCACCGGGCTTCGAGGACAGCTCGGACGAGATCAGGTAGTACCTCGATGGGAGGCAGCTGATGGGTGAGGACTGCGACCAACGCTGCGCATGCAAATATCAATTTGCCTGTCTGCCTTACCAATTCGGTGACTAACGGCATGACTGCCTTCACCAATTTGACAGCACGGCTGGTTCGAGAACTGGTACGCTTACCCATTAGGCATCCCCTTTCAGGGAGTCTCCGTTCGGCGAAGCTCCGCAGTTTCTTGCCGCGGAGCTCCAAGCCGCCGGACTGGATCAAGGCATTTCCAGCGGCTCGCAGTTTCTGGCTCGAGACGGCCCCGTTTACAGGTCAGCTAAGAAAAGTCCCAGCTAAGGAGGCCCGCCGGGTTGTGCGGGTCGAAGGCAGCGGCGGCAAGTAGCAGACAGCGGAGAATTTTCCTTCCCCCATAGAAGGACTAAATAGACTCCATAACGGTCCCAACATTTCGATTCCAGAGAGCTCTCGGTCGCTGTCGACGCGCCCCAATGCCGTGGCTGCAGTGTTTAAATAGGAGTTAGGGATCAGATCGTCGTGGCAGTCCGAAGTGCACAGCCAACGCGGGAGGGCACACCACCATGGCCGATGCGACCACCGTGCTGTGCCTAGCTGGGCACAGCAATCGGCATGGGCAGAAGTTCTGCGGCCAGTGCGGAATGTCGTTGCAACGGAACTGCTTTAACGGCCACCCCAACCCCGCTGATCACAAGTTCTGCAGCGAATGCGGAGTACCAGTGAGCGACGTCCCCCGCAAGGATTCCGCGGCTGCATCTTTGGAAGAGGGGAATATCGAACTGCCTGCTGCGCCGGGGGCACCTGGACTCAAAAAGGTCAGCGCCGAGCCCGTCAAAGTCGACGAGGAGGGTACCGTCCGCGACCGTCCGAATCCCGACGTCGCCGATTCGCTGTACGAGGGCCTCAGGATGTGCCCCAACGGCCACACCCATTCCAGCAGCAAGTCGGCCTGCAACGTGTGCGGACAGCCACTAATTGCAGTTGGCGGAGCCGGAATTCAAATCGGCCCGGAGGTCGGTTCGCGGTACCAGCCCTACACCGCTCAAGCGGCGACACCACCCATAGTGGTTGGAACGACCATTACATTGCGGGATGGAAAGCTTGCCACCATCGCCCGAATGTCAGGGGACAACGTGTGGCTGGATGTGACCGAAGGCGACAGCAGCCTCGGCAGATTCAAGTTCCCCTACAGGCAGGTGGCCGCGGCGATCCTCGGTACTGAGTACCTTCCGCCGTCGGTGGGTACCGAATTCACGCTGCGTAACGGCTGGCTCGTCACGGTCACCAAAGTTACCGGTGCGGAGGTCTGGCTAGATGCCATAAAGGACGGAAACTGGTTGGGAAACTACAAGTTCCCGCTCGCCGACGTTGAAGCGGCCATAGAAGAGGACCGCAAGGGCAGGCGGATTCCGCCGAAGTAGTGGAGTCGCCGGCCAGCCAATCCTGCTGACGGGACGGCGAGACCTTCGATAGAGTCACTGCAGGTGACTCGCGTCCGAGCGCTGCCGGATTGCCGACAGCGCTCTTGTCATCACACGGGATTTTTTCGTCGGCCCGCCGAAATGCTGGGAACAGCCGAGCGGCAGTTTGGGATCCTCTGCAGGCGCAGATTCACTGGGCGGATGCGCCGGATACTCCCCGGCGTTTCGGGGGCGCATTTTCCTACCCGGGTGACCACTGAGCCTGCAATCCCATTTTGAACGAAATGACAAAAATACGGGATGCCTGTCTTCATTAGTTTGCTCGACCTGTGTTGCAGAGGTGCTTCCCCCGCGGTCTTTAGACTCGATAAACGGTAGTCCGAGAAGCGACTGCAACACGTCCAAACCCCCCAAGGAACCGGATGCTCCAGGCCTGCGGCTTCCATCCCGGACCGGACCGGCTCTTCGGGGCGATCATCGGCACCAGCACCCTGGCGGTGTCGGGCCGGGACCATGAACTGGTCTTCGTCTGGCACGACCTGTCCAAGCCGACCCGGCCGACCTTCTCCCGCAGCAGGGGCAGGGTTGTGCGTTCGGTGCTCGAACGCTACGACCACGAACACGGCTTCCGGGTGAAGGTCGCGGCCACCGCAGCGCGGATCACCGGAGCCGCCGACGACCCTGAGCCGCTGGTGGTTCCGATCGGTCAGAAGGAATGCGGGCAGTGTCCGTACGAGCTGTGGTGCGCCGAGGCCATGGGCCCTGAGGACCCCTCGGTGCTGATCACCCGCGGTCGGCTCGACCCTCGCGAGTGGCAGACGCTGCGGCGGATGGGAATCGGAACCACCGGCGCGCTGGCCGACCTGGAGCCCGAGGACCCGGCTTTCCTCGACGAATACCACCCGGAGGTAACCCATTACAGTCGGGAGCAAGCCCTCATCCGGTTGCAGGCCGCTGTGCGGCAGGCCCGGATGATCTGCGACGGCGTCGACTTGCAGCCCATCGACGCCACGACAGTCGAGGTGCCCTCAGCGGACATCGAGATCGACTTCGACATCGAGTGGGACACCTCGGGGCGGATCTACCAGTGGGGGCTACGGGTGCGCGACGGCCAGGACGACACCACCGCCCGCTACGAGCCAGTCGTGTCCTTTGAGCCCCTCGACGACGAGGCCGAGCTCGCACTCGCCGAGCGCGCCGCCGCCCGGATCCGCCAGCTGCGCGCTGAGGCCGAGGCGGCTGGGCGCACCGTCGCGGTCTACCACTGGTCACACCCCGAAGTGAGTATGACCCGCAAGTTCGCCTGCGTCGCAGCCGCTGTGGATGGTGTCGCCGTCGACCTGCTGGCCTGGTTCCTGAAGACGTTCCACGTCCGGGGCGAGGCCTCCATCAAAGCCGTCGCGCAGTTCTTCGGATTCACCTGGGCGGTGGACGATCCGGGCGGCCGGCTGTCACAGGCCAAGGTCGAGATCGCCCGCGCCGGCGGCGACGAGGCCCCTGCCGCACGGCAGTGGTGCCTGGACTACAACGAGTCCGACGTCGCCGCCCAAGCGGTGATCCGGGACGGGATTCGCGCGATGTTTCCCGTCGGGGAAGCCGGCGGCTGAATGGGCTCATGGGAGGCACAGAATTCTGCGGCGAAGGCCTCGGCAAGCCCCCGCGCGCGCCGGCGGTACTCCGTCGGGGACAGGCCACTGTCACCCCTGATGTAGCGAGAGGCCAAGCGCGCCAGAGCATCTGCGCCCTCATTCAGGGGCTCGCCCTGGTGGCTGCGAGTCCACCGGATGTCGATTCGGGCCCGATTGAGGTGGAGTCGGCGTTGGGCGATCAACAATCCGGCCGTCTTACCCGCCGCACGTTCAGTGCGGTATCCCTCAGGCAGAATCTGCTGGCCATCCATCCACTTGCGCGCCATGGACACCGCGTAGCTGTTATCGCAGAAAATGTTCAACCTGCGGCCGGGGACTTTGCGAACGGCGTCGTCGATCGCGCGTAACTCGGCAACCATCGATGCTCTGCAGCCGATGAACCTCCGCGAGTCGATCCGTCCTTGCAGGCCGTACCGGCCGTCGGAGGCCAGCCACCCGTATCCGCCGAATCGTCCCCGCACCGAGCCATCGGCGGCGACGGTCAGTGCGGGGAGCAAGAGTTGATCGACCGGCGGTGGGGTCTCGGCCGGCAAGCCGGCTTCGGCCGCTGTCATCAGGTCTCCGTCGCGGGGTCCCGGACCCTGAATCGTGCAGTTCGGCAGGGCGCTTCGCAGCTCCTCCTGATGGGCCCACAGCAGACTTCCGCGCGGCACCCTCACCAGGAAGCGGATCCGGTCCGGCAGGTCGATCTCTCTGCGGATCTGTACGAAGACCTCCAGCAGTGCGACATCGGCGGTCGCGGACCGGAGGGTTCCCGACCATCGCAACGCGGCGTCGTCGCCGTCAACCGCGGAGAACAGGAAGCCGCCCCCATCGGCCTCCTGAACGGCGACCGCGATGCGCCTGATCGGACGGACCTCCGCCCGCGACACCCCGCAGATACGCGGCGTTTCCAGCAGTCCTGATGTCACGTTTCCTCGCTCCCTGGCTTCGGTTACCAACGGTACGTCGGGCCTCCGACACGTCCGCGCCTCCTGCGGAGACGTCGCGGTCTGCACCGTCGTCACGTCGCGCGCCATCAGCAGCCCTTTCGACGGCTTTCCGTGTGCGCCGGTCCCGGGCCTGATCCCCATGCGACCCCGCACGCCGGGGCTGGGGGTTCGGGGAGGGCCTTCACGGTTTGCCCCGATCCCGCGTCGGAGGTGGGCTGGTCGGTTACGTTAGCGCCACACGCTGGGCGGGAGTACCCGGCGGAGACGAACAGGTGAGGCACCGTGGCGCTGGGCATTCCGGGACGACGCCGGTGATCACGCCGGCGGTGGGGTTCATCGGTCTGGGCAATATGGGCGCCGCGATGGCGACCCGCCTACTGGAGGCCGGTTTCGGCGTCACGGTGTACAACCGGTCGCCGGGCAAGGCCGAAGCCCTCGCGAAGCGCGGCGCCACGGTCGCCGCCACCGTCGCGCAGGCCTGCGCCGGTGACGTGGTCATGACGATGCTGGCCAACGACGATGCCGTCGATGCGGTCGTCAGCGGCGACGGCGGGGTGCTCGCGACGTTGCGCGAGGGGGCCACCCACATCTCGTGCAGCACCATCAGCGCGGCGCTGTCGCAGCGCCTGACGGCGGCGCATGCCGCAGCCGGCCAGCAGTTCATCACCGCAACCGTGCTGGGCCGTCCGGAGGCCGCCGCCGCGGGCAAGCTCTTCGTCCTTGCCGCTGGTCCCGCGGAGGCGGTGCAACCGTTGCTTCCCGTACTGGATGCGTTGGGCCAGCGCACCTTTCGAGTTTCCGACGCCGCGGCGGTGGGCAATGTGGTGAAGCTGAGCGCCAACTTCCTGCTCGCCAACGTCATCGAGTCCCTCGGTGAGGCGGTTGCCCTGGTTTCGAAGGCCGGCGTGGACCGAGGCGACTACATCGACATCATCACGTCCACATTGTTCAGCGCACCCGCCTACAAGACCTATGGCGGTTTGATCGCCCGCGAGGAATTCGAGCCGGCCGGTTTTGCGGCGCGGCTGGGGATCAAGGACATTCGCCTCGTCCTGGCTGCCGCCGAAGAACTCCAGGTCCCCCTACCCATCGCGAGCCTTCTGCGGGACCGGTTCCTGACGCTGTTGGCCGCCGGGGGAGGAGATCTGGACTGGTCGGCGATCTCGACCCTGGCTCAACGCGATGCCGGGCTCTAACCCTCGATCCACCGATGAATTAGGTTCAGGACGGGTGTCGCAATAAGGAAAGTGCCCTCTGAGCTGGGATGATTTGAGTTCTCACACAAAAATCTGACCAGCGCAGGAAAGGCACTTTCGGTGATAGT
>Ga0208823_1000732_pt1 | contig 27355 bp, 29 predicted proteins | sample AD_UKC075_MetaG_FD_184440 | JGI IMG/M metagenome (GOLD analysis project Ga0208823, IMG submission 184440) | Active sludge microbial communities of municipal wastewater-treating anaerobic digesters from USA - AD_UKC075_MetaG (SPAdes) (version 2) | ecosystem: Engineered > Bioreactor > Anaerobic >... | reverse complement strand
TGGGTCTGGTGCGCCGGCGCCGTCACCTGCCGCATCGGCCGTGCTCGACGGCCAGGCGGCGCTGTACCGCAGCGTCTGCGCCGACTGGCCGCGGGGCCGTGTCGATGCGGCGTTCTACACCGTGCCGCCCGCGCCGGCACCGGCCTGGCTGCTGTCGGGCACGCTGGACCCGGTGACGCCGCCGCGCCATGGTGCACGCGTGGCTGCTGCGTTAGGCGTGCGTGCGCGTCACCTCATCGTGCCCAACGTCGGCCACGGCGTGCTGACCCAGGCCTGCCTGCGCGAGGCCGTGGCGCGCTTCATCACCACCGACGACGACGCGCAGGCGCTGGCGCAGCCGGCCGACTGCGCCGCCGCGCTGCCGCGGCCGCTGTTCTTCGTGCCGCCGGGCGCAGCCAGCGGGGCCCGGCCATGATCACCGTCGAGGGCCTGGCCAAGCAGTTCAGCCAGGGCAGCGGGCGCCAGCGGCGCGTGGTGCCGGCCGTGCAGGCGGTGGACTTCACCGCGCGCGATGCCTGCATCACCGGCCTGCTGGGCCCCAACGGCGCCGGCAAGACCACCACGCTGCGCATGATCGCCGGCCTGCTGCGGCCCGATGCCGGGCGCATCACCGTGGGCGGCATCGACGTGGCGCTCAAGCCGCAGGCGGTACAGGCGCGGCTGGGCGTGCTGTCGGATGCGCGTGGCCTGTCCCCGCGGCTGACGGCGCGCGAGAACATCGTCTACTACGGCCGGCTGCATGGTCTGGACCGCGACCGCGCCGAGGCCCGCGCCGAGGCGCTGGCCGGCGTGCTGGAGATGGCGCCGCTGCTGGACCGCCGCACCGAAGGCTTCAGCCAGGGCGAGCGCATGAAGACCGCGCTGGCCCGGGCGCTGGTGCACGACCCCTCGCACATCGTGCTCGACGAGCCGACCAACGGCCTGGACGTGCTGGCCACCCGCAGCCTGCGCGCCGCGCTGCGCCGGCTGCGCGACGAGGCGGGCAAGTGCATCGTCTTCTCCAGCCACATCATGCAGGAGGTGGAGCGGCTGTGTGACCACGTGGTGGTGGTGGCGGGCGGGCGCACCGTGGCCGATGGCAGCGTGCCGGCGTTGCTGGCGCAGACCGGGCAGGACGACTTCGAGGCCTGCTTCGTGCAACTGGCGTTTGGCCCCACGGCGGTGGGAGGCGCTGCCTGATGCAAGGCGCTTGGCAAGTCTTCCTGAAGGAGCTGCGCGACGCGCTGCGCGACCGCCGCACCCTGCTGATGGTGCTGCTGTCGTCGGTGGCGCTGGGGCCGCTGCTGCTGGTGGCGCTGTCGGTGCTGGTGGCCGACTTCGAGGCCCGGGCCGAGGCGCGCACGCTGTACACGGTGGGGCTGGACGGCGCGCCCACGCTGGCCAACTACATCGCCCGCCAGGCCTGGACGGTGCACCCGGCGCCCGAGGGCCACGAGCAGGCGCTGGTGGCGCGGCAGTTCGAGCACCCGGTGCTGGTGGTGCCACCGGAATTCGAGCGCGACCTGGCGGACGGCATCGCGCCGGAGCTGCTGCTGCTCAGCAGCAGCGCCAACCAGCGCGCCGAGGGCAGCGCCGGCAGCGTGGCCGCGCTGCTGCAGGGCTTCAACCAGGAGCAGGCCGGCCTGCGGCTGGCGCTGCGCGGCGTGGCCCCGCAGGCGCTGCAGGTGCTGAAGGTGCAGCGCCGCGACCTGGGCGGCAGCCGCGCCGGGGCGGCGCAGTTCATGCGGCTGCTGCCCTTCTTCGTGCTGATGGCGGTGCTGTACGGCGCCCTGCATGCGGCGCTGGACACCACCGCCGGCGAGCGCGAGCGCGGCTCGCTGGAGCCGCTGCTGATGACGCCGCAGCCGCGCTGGGCCCTGGTGCTGGGCAAGTGGGGTGCGGTGGCGGCCATGGGCATGGGCGTGGCGGTTCTGGCCTGCGCCGGCTTCCTGCCCGGGCAGTGGCTGCTGCGCAGCGAGGCGCTGGCGGCGATGTTCCAGTACGGCCTGCGCGAGCTGGGGCTGTTCCTGGCGGTGCTGCTGCCGGCGGCGGCGGCGCTGGCGGCCTTGCTGATGGCGGTGGCCATCCGCAGCCGCAGCTTCAAGGAGGCCCAGGCCGGCACCACGGTGGTGGTGCTGGGCGCGTCGCTGCTGCCGATGCTGACCAGCTTCAACGGCGGCGGCGAGCAGCCCTGGCACCTGTGGTTGCCGGTGCTGGCCCAGGTGACGCTGATGCAGCGGGTGCTCGAAGGCGGCGCGCTGGGCGCCGTCGACCTGCTGCTGCCGGTGGTGGTGGCGGCGCTGCTGACGGCGGCCTGCCTGGCCGACGTGGCGCGCCAGTTGCGCGGGGCAGCGTGGCGCTGAGAAGCGCTCAGGCCGCCAGCGGCGTGGCCATGCGCCGGGCGGCGGCGGACGTGTCGCGCGCCTGCACGACCGCATGCTGCACCGCCTGCTGCCAGGGCATCGCATGCACCATCGCGCAGAAGTGCCGGGCCGAGGCATAGGGCGTGAGCAGGTCGCCGTCGGTGCCGACCAGGCGCAGGTTGGTCACCACGGCCATCGGGTCGGCCATCGCCAGCACGCCGTCGCCCAGCTGCACCCAGTCCCAGGCGAAGCCGATCGCGCCCTTGCTGCCGCGTGTGCCCCACAGCGTCTGGCCGGTGGTGCCGGCAGTGGTGTCCACGCTGTGCGTGACCTGCGTGCCCAGGTGCTGCAGGCCACCGGGGCCCTGCCTGCCGACCTGCCACAATATGGGCGGCCAGGCGCGCAAGGTCCAGGGCGGGCATGGCTGGGGCATGGACTGCATGATGTTCACCGTGGCAGTTTTGGGTATGAGCAGCAGTTTTCGGCAAGCATCGTCAGATGGAAACATGTAAACCCTTGCAGGGCTGTCCCGCGGTGACCGGGGTGCGCTGAGCCAGCGGCATGCTGCCCGCCGTCTACACCTCCATCCTCGGCGTCGAGAGCCGCATGGCCTTCCGCGACGCGGTGGTGCAGTTCTCGCGCAGCCTGGGCTTCGACACGGTGTCCGCCATGGCCGTGGTCGACCTGGCCATCGGCAGGTCCGAGTTCGTGTCGGTGGACAACGCACCCGAAGGCTTCGCGCCGGTGATGCAGAACACCATGGGCATGCGCCGCGACCCGGTGATGCAGCATTGCCGCCACCAGTCGGTGCCCATCATCTGGAACCAGGACACCTACACCCGCCAGGGCATGGGCGACCTGTGGGAGGAGCAGGCGCGCTTCGGCTACCGCACCGGCATCGCGATGGCGCTGCACCTGCCCGAGGGCCGGCACTTCGCCTTTGGCGTCGAGCGCGACCAGCCCCTGCCCGAGGACCGCGATGCGCTGCAGCGCATGGTGGCCGACCTGCAGCTGTTCGCGGTGCATGCGCAGGACGCGGCGATGCGCCTGCTCTCGCCCGCGCTGCCCGCGCCCCTCGAGCGGCCACCGCTGCTCACCCCGCGTGAACTGGAGGCGCTGCGCTGGACGATGGAAGGCAAGACGGCCTGGGAGGTCGGCGCCATCCTCGGCATCAGCGAGCGCACGGCCGTGCTGCACGTGAACAACGCGATGCACAAGCTGGGCTGCGCCAGCAAGCACCAGGCGGTGCTCAAGGCCCTGCGCCTCGGGCTGATCAGCTGACCGGCACCCGCCGGCGCTGCCAGTGGCTGCGGCCACCGCGCCTGGGCGTCGCCAGGCCCATACCCCCGCATTCGCGCGGGTGGATTGCGGCCATTTCGGTGCATTCCTCCGTCCTGTAAGAGTTGACAGTTTCTCCACATCGTGGGTGCTGTTTCAATTTGTCTGAGCGCCGGGACAGGCGCCAGCCTCATAGCCAGCCACCAACACGACGCCAGGAATCGACCATGCAACGCACCACCCGCCGCATTTCCACCTGCCTGCTGCCGAAAAGCGGTTGGATCACCACCCTGCTGCCGAAGAGTGGCTGGTCGCCCTGCCTGCCGAAGAGCGGCTGGTGAGTTCGCGGCGCCGCCAGGCGCCAGGCCGCGACCAGCGCGGCTGATCCAAGCACAACGGCCCGGTTGAACCGGGCCGTTGTGCTTGGGGCGGCACCGAGGCCGCCGATGCCTGCCGCTCAGGGGCGCTTGAGCGGGCAGGTGTTCAGGCCGATCAGCGGATAGGCCGGGCAGAAGCCGACCGCGCCGGTGAGCAGGGGCACCACGCCCAGCCAACCCCAGGCGCCGATGGTGCCGGTGGCGGCCAGGGCGATCAGGGCCAGGCCGGCGCCGATGCGCAGCAGGCGGTCGATGCCGCCGACGTTGTGTTTCATGCTGTCCTCCAGGTTGCGTCGGCCGATGCCGACGCAGCCCACTGTGCCCGGCCGCCGGCGTCTGGTCTGTGACCGCGGTCACCGGCGTGGGCCAGGCTCAGCGCGTGCCGGCCGCCAGGGCTCGCAGCGCGGCGGCGTCGAGGATCTCGATGCGCTCGCGGCCGGTGCGCAGCCAGCCCGCCCGCTCGAAGCGGCGCAGCAGCCGGGTGACGATCTCGCGCACCGTGCCCAGCTCGTCGGCCAGCGCCTGGTGCGTGCCAGCCACCACGGTGCCGTGGCCCAGAAGGGCGGCGGCCAGGCGCTGGTCCAGGCGCTGGAAGGCCACGGCCTCGGCCAGCGCCATCAGCTCGGCCAGGCGGTCGGCGAAGAGGCCGAACACATAACGTCGGAACGGCGCGGCCGCAGTCCACTGCTCGAAGCCTTCGGGCGCCAGCAGCACCAGCTCGGTGGGCTGCACCGTGTGGCCATGCGCCACCAGCAGGGCGTGGCCGAACAGGCAGGAGGTGGAGGCCACGCACAGCTCGCCGGGGCCGACGCGGTACAGCTCCAGCGAGCGGCCCTGCGGGTCGCCACGGGCCACCCGCACCTCGCCGCCCAGCACCATCGGAAAGCCCTGGCAGGGCGTGCCTTCGGTGAACAGCGGCTGCTGGGCCGGCACCTGCACATGGCGGGCATGCTCGGCCAGGACCTGGCGCAGCAGATTGCCCGGCAGGTCGCCCAGCACCGGGTACAGCGGCAGCAGGCGGTCGGCCAGGGCTTGGGGGGATGGTTTCATGGGTGGCGGGCTATGGTTGCAACTGAAGCAATCAATTGGCTGTTGGTGATAGTTTTGGACAAACTTGCGCCATCGTGGATTTCGGGAGTCCTGGCATGGCCAAGTCGGCAAGTTTCGGTGTGATGCATGTGGTCATCGCCTTCGGCGTCAGCTATGCGCTCAGCGGCAGTGTGGCGGTGGCCGGTGCGATCACCCTGGTCGAGCCGGTGTGCAACACGGTGGCGCACTACTTCTTCGACCGCTGGTGGGCGCGGCGTCAGGCCGGTTCGGCCGGGCCCGGGGCGGCGCTGGCTCCGGCGGCCAGCGGCTGAGCCGCCGGGGCGGTCGCCGCCTCCAGGCACACCAGCCAGTGCATGGCGTGGGCGCGGCTGTCGCCGCACATCTCGGCCGAGGGCTGCAGCGAGCGGCAGACGTCGGGCCGTTCGGGCCGGCCGAAGATGCGGCAGCGGCCGGCGCCGTCCAGCTGCACGCAGGCCACGCCGGCCGGCTTGCCCAGCGGCATGCCGGGAATCGGCGAGCTGATCGACGGCGCGGTGCAGCAGGCGGCGCAGCCGGGGCGGCAGGCGGGTTGGGCGGCCGGAGTGGCGTCGGTTCGGGCGGTGGACATCGGGTGGCAGGCGGTCAGCCGCGATCATCGCCGCAGGCAAGGCCATCACGCATGGCGGCCCCCCGCGCCGGGCCTGGGTTTTTACAATGCGCACCCCACCCTGCCTGCGACGCGCCACGCCTGGCGCCCGCCCCCACACCGTGCTGCACCCTCAAACATTCGATGTCATCGTCGTCGGCGGCGGCCATGCCGGCACCGAGGCGGCGCTGGCCGCTGCCCGCATGGGCTGCACCACGCTGCTGCTGAGCCACAACATCGAGACCCTGGGGCAGATGAGCTGCAACCCCAGCATCGGCGGCATCGGCAAGGGCCACCTGGTCAAGGAGGTCGACGCCCTGGGCGGCGCGATGGCCGCGGCCACCGACGAGGCCGGCATCCAGTTCCGCATCCTCAACGGCAGCAAGGGGCCGGCGGTGCGCGCCACCCGGGCGCAGGCCGACCGCATCCTGTACAAGGCGGCGATCCGGCACCGGCTGGAGAACCAGCCCAACCTGTGGCTGTTCCAGCAGGCGGTGGACGACCTGACGGTGGAGTCCGATGGCCAGGGCACGCGGGTCACCGGCGCGGTGACGCAGGCCGGCATCCGCTTCCGGGGCCGCACCGTGGTGCTGACGGCGGGCACCTTCCTCGACGGGCGCATCCACATCGGCCTGCAGAACCATGCCGCCGGCCGCGCGGGCGACCCGCCGGCGGTGACGCTGTCGGCGCGGCTGAAGGACCTGCAGCTGCCGCAGGGGCGGCTGAAGACCGGCACGCCGCCACGCATCGACGGGCGCAGCATCGATTTCTCGAAGTGCACAGAGCAGCCCGGCGACCTGGACCCGGTGCCGGTGTTCAGCTTCCTGGGCCATGCCGATCAACACCCGCGCCAGGTGCCGTGCTGGATCACCCACACCAACAGCCGCACGCACGACATCATCCGCTCGGGCTTCGACCGCAGCCCCATGTTCACCGGCGTGATCGAGGGCGTGGGCCCGCGCTACTGCCCCAGCATCGAGGACAAGGTCAACCGCTTCGCCGACAAGGACAGCCACCAGATCTTCCTGGAGCCCGAGGGCCTGACGACGCACGAGTTCTACCCCAACGGCATCTCGACCTCCCTGCCCTTCGACATCCAGCTGGCGGCGCTGCAGTCCATGCCCGGGCTGGAACACGCCCACATCCTGCGGCCCGGCTACGCCATCGAATACGACTTCTTCGACCCTCGGGCGCTGAAGAGCACGTTCGAGACCAAGGCCATCGGCGGCCTGTTCTTCGCCGGCCAGATCAACGGCACCACCGGCTACGAGGAAGCGGCGGCGCAGGGCCTGTTCGCCGGGGCGAATGCCGCGCTGCAGGCCCAGGGCAAGGATGCGCTGACCCTGGGACGCGATCAGGCGTATCTCGGCGTGCTGGTCGACGACCTGATCACCAAGGGGGTGAGCGAGCCCTACCGCATGTTCACCAGCCGCGCCGAGTTCCGCCTGCAGCTGCGCGAGGACAACGCCGATGCCCGGCTGACCGCCATCGGCCGCGGCCTGGGCCTGGTCGACGACCGGCGCTGGGACGCCTTCAACCGCAAGCGCGACGCGGTGGCCCGCACGGCCGAGGCGCTGAAGCGCTGCTGGGTCAATCCGTCGGTGCTGGCGGCAGCCGATGCCGAGCGCCTGCTGGGCAAGGCCATCGAGCATGAATACAACCTGGCCGACCTGCTGCGGCGGCCGGGCGTGGACTTCGACGGCGTGCTGGCGGTGGCTGGCGCGGCTGGTGTTTCGGCCACTGTTTCACGTGAAACATTGGCTGCGGAACTCGGCGTCACCGAGGCTGCAACGGTGGTCGAGCAGGTGGAAATTGCCGCCAAGTACGCCGGCTACATCGGCAAGCAGGCCGACGAAGTGGCCCGGACGGCGCACTTCGAGCACCTGAAGCTGCCCGCCGATCTGGACTATGACCAAGTGAAGGCGTTGAGTTTCGAGGTGCGGCAGAAGCTGTCGCGCCACCGGCCCGAGACGCTGGGCCAGGCCTCGCGCATCTCGGGTGTGACGCCGGCAGCGATTTCACTGCTGCTGGTGCACCTGAAGAAGGGCCGATTCCAGGGCTTTGCCGACAAGGACGCGGCCTGAGATGGCAAACGATTCCACCAGCAGTGCCAGCCGACGCCAGGCTCTGCAGCAAGCCGCCGGCCAACTCGACCTGCCGCTCGATGCCGCCCAGATCGACCTGCTGCTGGCCTATGTCGACCTGCTGCAGCGCTGGAACCGCGTCTACAACCTGACCGCCCTGCGTGACCCGGCCGAGATGCTGAGCCACCATCTGATCGACTGCCTGGCGGTGCTGCCACCGCTGCGTCGCTGGTGGGCCGGGCACACCGAGGGCACCAACCCGCCAGCCCGGGTGCTGGACGTGGGCAGCGGCGGTGGCCTGCCCGGCGTGGTGCTGGCGGCGCTGCAGCAGGGCTGGCAGATCGATTGCGTGGACACGGTGGCCAAGAAGGCGAGCTTCATCCGCCAGGTGGCCGCCGAGCTGCGGTTGACCGGGCTGCGGGGGCTGCATGCGCGGGTGGAATCACTGCCGGTGCCGCCGGGCGGCTACCCGTTGATCACGGCCCGGGCCTTTGCCTCGCTGGTCGACTTCACGAATCTGACCCGCCCGCTGCTGGCGCCGGGCGGTGTCTGGATGGCCATGAAGGGCAAGCTGCCCTCGGACGAGCTGGCTGCCTTGCCCGCCGACATTGACGTGTTTCACGTGGAACAACTGCAGGTGCCGGGGCTGGATGCCCAGCGTTGCCTGGTCTGGATGCGGCCGCGCCAGGCAGAGGCGTGATCAGGGGGTGATTCCCTGATCGCCTCGAAACTGCGGCGGACGGCGACAAACCCGGCCTGACCCAGCGGCGATACTCCCGGCATGGCCCAAGTTTTCTGCATCGCAAACCAGAAGGGTGGCGTCGGCAAGACGACCACCACCGTGAACCTGGCCGCCGGCCTGGCCCGCCTGGGCCAGCGCGTGCTGGTGGTCGACCTGGACCCGCAGGGCAACGCGACCATGGGCTCGGGCATCGACAAGCGCGAGATGGACCTGTCGGTCTACGACGTGCTGCTCGAATCGGCCAGCGTGGTCCAGGCCGCCCGGCGCAGTGAAGCCGGTGGCTACGACGTGCTGGGCGCCAACCGCGAACTGGCCGGCGCCGAGGTGGAGCTGGTGGGCCTGGACCACCGCAACCTGCGCCTGCGCCGCGCGCTGGAGGCGGCAGCGCAAGACGCCGCGGGTGGCTACGACTTTGTGCTGATCGATTGCCCGCCCAGCTTGAGCCTGCTGACGCTCAACGGCCTGTGCAGCGCCCATGGCGTGCTGGTGCCGATGCAGTGCGAGTACTTCGCGCTGGAGGGCCTGTCCGACCTGGTCAACACCATCAAGCAGGTGCACGCCAACCTCAACCGCGACCTGCAGGTCATCGGCCTGCTGCGGGTGATGTTCGACCCGCGCATCACCCTGCAGCAGCAGGTCAGCGAGCAGCTGAAGGCGCATTTCGGCGAGAAGGTGTTCAACGCGGTGATTCCGCGCAACGTGCGCCTGGCCGAGGCGCCCAGCTACGGCCAGCCCGGCGTGGTGTTCGACGCGGCGGCCAAGGGTGCCCAGGCCTACCTGGCCTTCGCCGAAGAATTGCTGCAGCGCATCAAGACGATGAAGCGCGGCGTCTGAGTCGCGGGCGGAGAGGTGCAAGCATGACGGGCACACGCATCGAGACCCAGTTGCCCGACGCGCTGCTGTCGCGCATCGAGGATGCCGGCATCAACGCCAGCGCCCCGCCGCAGCAGCGCTGGGTCGATGGCTGGCTGCTGCGCTATTCGCCCGGCAAGGCCAAGCGCGCCCGCTGCGTGCAGGCGGTGGCGGCCGGCCGCCTGCCGCTGGATCAGCGCCTGGCGCTGTGCCAGGCGGTGATGGCCGGGGCCGGCCTGCCGCTGGTGGTGCGCATCACGCCCTTCAGCCTGCCGGCGGGGTTGGACGAGGCCCTGGCCGCGCTGGGCTGGGCCCGCTTCGACGACACCCGGGTGATGGTGGCCCCGCAGTGCCCGGCGCAGGCCGAGCCGGTGCCCGCCGGCCTGCTGTGGCAGCCGCTGGACGGCGCAGCCTATGCCGAGGTCGTGGGCGCGCTGCGCGGCTCACCCGCGGCGCAGCGCGAGGCCCATGCCCAGCGCCTGGCGCTGTCGCCCGTGCCCTACCAGGGCTGGGTGCTGCGCCGCGCCGCCGACGGCCGGGTGCTGGCCTGCGGCCAGAGTGCCGCCGAGGCCGACCTGGTCGGCCTGTACGACGTCTTCACCGACCCGCAGGCGCGTGGCCAGGGGCTGGCGCGCATCCTGTGCAGCCGCCTGCTGGCCCAGGCCCATGCGGCCGGCGCCCGCACGGCCTACCTGCAGGTGGACGCGGACAACCACCCGGCGCGGCACATCTACCGCCGCCTGGGCTTTGCCGACGCCTACGCCTACCACTACCGCAGCCCGGCAGCCGACCCGGACTGACCGCCACGCGGCGCGCCGGGGCCACCCTTTGTGAGCAGCCACTGACGCCACGCGGCCTGTGGCTGCTCAAGTTTGCCGGGCTGCACCCGATACCGATCGGGCAGAGGGCGGTTGCATGGTGCAGCGCCCCGCCTGCCGGAGCCCTGCTTGCGCCCTGCCCGCCGACCCGTCCAGCCCGTGCCGCCGCCGCGCCGCCGGCTGCGCCGTGGGCGGCCGCCGTGCGTGCCGGCCGGGCCGTCGCCAGCCGTCCTGCTCGATGCCCTGCCGCACGGCGTGGTGCTTCGCGACGCCCGCGGTCGCATGGTGCACGGCAACCCGGCCGCCAGCGCCCTGCTGCAGCTGGCACCGGCACAGCTGATGGAGCAGGCGCCGCCCGACCCGGGCTGGCAGATCATGCATGCCGACGGCCGGCCGATGGCGCCGGCCGAGCGGCCCTCGGAGCGGGCGCTGGCCCTGGGCCAGGACCTGGCCGATGCGCTGATGGGCGTGGGCCTGCCCGATGGCCGCACCCGCTGGCTGGCGGCCAGCGTGGCGCTGCTGCGCAATGCCGTCGGTGATGTCACCGGCTCGCTGGCCTGCCTGGCCGACGTGACCACCCAGCACCGCCAGCTGGCGCTGCTGGAACACACCATCGACGCCGCCGGCCTGGGCACCTGGGAATGGGACATGCGTGCCGGCGCCATGGTCTGCAACGACCGCCTGCTGCATGCCCTGGGCTACCGCCGCGGCGAGGTGGGCCTGACCCAGCGCGAATGGCGCGCCCTGGTGCATCCCGACAGCCGCCGCGCCTGGGGCCGCGCCCTGCACATCCACCTGCAGGACCCGCGCCAGCCCTGCCGGGTGGAGCTGCGCGTGCGCCGGCCCGACGGCACCTGGGCCGACGTGGTGTCCTGCGGCGTGCTGATCGAGCGCACGCCCGACGGCCAGCCGCTGCGCATGGCCGGCATCCACATCGACATGACCGAGCAGGTGCAGATGCAGGCCATGTTGCGCCATGCCGCCCGCACCGACGGCCTGACCCAGCTGCCCAACCGCGCCGCGGTGTTCGACCAGGTGCAGCAGGCGGTGGAGCGCGCCGCGCGCCAGCCCGGCTTCGGCTACGCGGTGCTGTTCATGGACTTCGACCGCTTCAAGCAGACCAACGACACCCTGGGCCATGCCGCCGGCGACGAGCTGCTGTGCCAGATCGCCCAGCGCCTGCGCAGCGCGCTGCGCCATGGCGACGGCGTGTCGCGCGGCAACTTCGCCTTCGACGACGAGCAGGCCGATGCGGACGGCGTGCAGCACACGGCCGGGCGCATCGGCGGCGACGAGTTCGTGGTGCTGCTCGAAGGCATTCCCGACCGCGAGGCCGCCTGCGCGGTGGCGCGGCGGCTGCTGGCGGTGCTGGCCGCGCCCTACACCATCGGCAGCAGCATCGTGCATTCCACCGCCAGCATCGGCATCGTCACCAGCGAAGAAGCGGCCAACGACGCGCACACGGTGATGCGCGACGCCGACACCGCGATGTACGAGGCCAAGCGTGCCGGACGGGCGCGCTACGTGGTGTTCCACCCGTCGATGCACGAGAAGCTGGCGCGCAGCGTGGCCACCGAGGCCGACCTGCGCCTGGCCCTGCAGCGCGACGAGCTGTTCGTGGTCTACCAGCCGGTGGTCGACCTGCAAGGCAGCGGGCCCTGCGGCGTGGAGGCCCTGGTGCGCTGGCGCCACCCGGTGCGCGGCCTGGTCAGCCCGCTGGACTTCATCCCGGTGGCCGAGGAATCGGGCCTCATCGCCGCGCTGGGCGCCTTCGTGCTGCGCAGCGCCTGCGGCCAGCTGGCCGAGTGGCGCCGGCGCCTGGGCGGGCTGGCGCCGGCCAGCGTGGCGGTCAACCTGTCGGCGGTGCAACTGCGCCTGCCCGGGCTGGCAGCCGACGTGCAGGCCATCCTGGCCGACAGCGGCCTGGCGCCCGCCGCCCTGCAGCTGGAGGTGACCGAAAGCCTGGCCGCGCAGGACGAGACCGCCCGCGAGCGGCTGCGCGAGATCAAGGCCCTGGGCGTGCGCATCGCGCTGGACGACTTCGGCACCGGTTATTCCTCGCTGGCCTGCCTGCACCAGCTGCCGTTGGACACGGTGAAGATCGACCGCAGCTTCGTCAGCCATGCCGAGGCCAGCGACTACCACCGCGTGCTGATCGAGGCCACCATCCGCGTCGCCCGCACCCTGGGCATGGACACGGTGGCCGAGGGCATCGAGACGCCCAGCCAGGCTGCCCTGCTGCGCCGCCTGGACTGCGGCCGCGGCCAGGGCTACCTGTGGTCGCCGCCACTGGCGTCCGATGCGCTGGAACGCTGGCTGCTGGCGTCAAAAGCCGGGCGCGTCGCCGCTTGAGCCTGGCGCCGGCCGCTCACATTCAAGGATAGAGCCCGCGCTCCTGCCGTGCCGACAGGATGCGCTCGCAGGCCACCGCGAAGGTGGCGGTGCGCAGGCTGATCTTGTGGCGGTCGGCCGTGTCCCAGATGTTGGCCAGCGCGCCGACCATGATCTTGTCGAGCCGGGCGTTGATCTCGTCCTCGGTCCAGAAGAACGACGAGAAGTCCTGCACCCACTCGAAGTAGCTCACCGTCACGCCGCCGGCGTTGCAGATCACGTCGGGCACCACCAGCACGCCGCGCTCGGCCAGCACGTCGTCGGCCGCCGCGCCGGTCGGGCCGTTGGCGCCTTCGAGCACCAGCTTCGCCTTCAGCCGGTTGGCACGGGCGGCGGTGATCTGGTTCTCCAGTGCCGCCGGCACCAGGATCTCGCAGTCCACATCCCAGAAGTGCTCGGGGTCGATGGCCTCGGCGCCGGCAAAGCCGACCACGCCGCCGGTGGCCTTCACATGGGCCTGCAGCGCCGCCACGTCCAGCCCGCCGCCGTGGAAGACGGCGCCGCTGTGGTCCTGCACCGCCACCACCTGGGTGCCCGCCGCGGCGAACAGCTCGGCCGCCGACGAGCCCACGTTGCCGAAGCCCTGCACCGCCACCCGCGCGCCGTCCAGCGCCAGGCCGATGCGGCGCGCCGCCTCGCGCCCGGTGACGAACACGCCGCGGCCGGTGGCCTTCACCCGCCCCAGGCTGCCGCCCAGGTGCAGCGGCTTGCCGGTGACCACGCCGGTGGCGGTGGCGCCGGTGTTCATCGAGTAGGTGTCCATCATCCAGGCCATGATCTGGCCGTTGGTGTTCACGTCCGGCGCCGGGATGTCCTGCTGCGGGCCGATGATGATGCCGATCTCGCTGGTGTAGCGGCGCGTCATCTTCTCCAGCTCCTTCTGGCTGAGCTGCTTGGGGTCGACGCGGATGCCGCCCTTGGCGCCGCCGTAGGGCAGGTTCACGGCGGCGTTCTTGATGCTCATCCAGGCCGACAGCGCCATCACCTCCTCCAGCGTCACGTCGGGGTGGTAGCGCACGCCGCCCTTGCCGGGGCCGCGCGTCAGGCTGTGCTGCACGCGGTAACCCTCGAAGTGCGCGACCGTGCCGTTGTCCAGTTCGATCGGGATGTCGACGATCAGCGCCCGCTTGGGGCGCTTGAGTGTCTCGGCCCAGCGCGCCAGGTGGCCCAGGTAGGGCAGCACGCGGTCGATCTGCGACAGGTAGGTGCCCCAGGGGCTGTCGGCGGTCGGGTGCACGTAGGAAAGGCTCATGGTCTTGTCGTCCTCGGTCGGTGGTGGGGGCCCCCGTTGACGGGCGGCGGCTCGTGACCGCACGCGCCCCGGGGGTTAGGGGCGCAATGTAGGCGTGTCGGCCAGCGGGCGGCGGGGTTATGCGCCGATTGCATGAGGCCGCATGCCGGCGTCATGGCCGGCACCGGCGGGTTCACGGCGATTCAGGGCGCGTCGTCCGCCGCCCGCACCGAGGCGAACAGCCTGGCCAGCAGGGTGCAGGCCTGCGCCACCTCGGCGTCGCTGAGCCCGGCCGTCCAGTCCTGCACGCGGGCGAAGTCGTCGGGGTTGCGCTGCGACCAGAAGCGCCGGTGCTGGTCGGTCAGGCGCAGCCGGCGCATGCGGCGGTCCTGGGCGTCGACCTCGACCTGCAGGAAGCCCTTGCGTTCCAGCGCGGCGGCGATCTGGCGCACGTTCTGGTGCGTCATCGCCAGGCCCTGGGCCACCGCGCCCAGCGAGGGCGCCTCGCCGCAGGCCTCGATGAACTGCAGCAGCGCCGCCTGCTGGGTGGTGACGCCGGTGGCGGCCATGCTGCGGTCCAGCCGGTTGCGCAGGGCCGCGCCGCTGGCCACCGCCAGGCGGAACAGCCGCACCCGCGCGGCCAGCGGCGCCGGCAGGGCGGCCAGCCCCTGCTCCAGCCATGGACGGTCCGACGACATATTCAATATATTACCTTTCATCCGGGGGCGGCTGGCTGGCGGCCCCGGCCACCCTCCGACCAGCGCGAGGCGGACCATGATTGCACTCGTTCCCCACTGCGGTTTCCTGTCCGAGACCTCGCGCATGCTGGCCATCGGCCGGGCGCTGCAGGCCCGGGGCGAGCAGGTCGTGTTCGCCAGCCATGGCGGCCCCTACCAGCACCTGATCGAGGACGCCGGCTTCACGCTGACCCTGCTGCCGCCGCTGATGGATGGTGCGCGCTGCGCCGGCTACATCCGCGACCTCTGCCAGATCGGCCGCCCCGGCCTGCGCCTGCAGCCGGCCGACGAGGTGCGCGCCAGCGTCGAGGCCGAGGCCGCCTTCTTCCGCCGCCACGCCGTGCGGGCGGTGGTCATCGGCTTCAGCCTGACGGTCTACCTGTCCAGCCGGGTGGTGGGCATTCCGGTCATCGCCTCGCATGGTGGCAGCGATGTGCCGCCGGTCTTCGAGCGCGGCCTGGCCCCCGTGCCCACGCAGATGCCGATTCCCGGCACCAACTGGCTGCCGGCACCGCTGAAGCGCTGGCTGGCCAACCACCAGACCGAGCGCATGGCCGGGCCGGTGGCCTTCCTCAACACCGTGGCGGCCGAGCTCGGCGTCGAGCCGGTGCCCACGCTGGCCGCCCTGATGCTGGGCGACCTGACCCTGGTGACCGACGCGCCCGCGGTGCTGGGCATCACGCCGGCCGAGCTGGCGGCCTGGCAGCCGCGCCGGCCGCAGGCCTACCGGCCGGGCACGCAGCTGCGCTATGCCGGCCCGCTCTACGCCACGCTGGACCTGCCGCTGCCGCCGGCCGTGGCCGACGCGCTGGCCGCCCCCGGCCCCACGGTGCTGGTGGTGCTGTCATCGTGCACGCCGCAGCTGCTGCGCGAGGTCACGCAGCGCGTGCGGGCCACGGGTGCGCGGGTGATCGTCGGTGCCACCATCCATGCCATCGGCCCCTTGCCCAGCCGTGACGGCGATGGCGACATCGTCGTCGCCGGCCTGCTGCCCAACCACCGGGTGATGCCGGCGGTGGATGCCGTGGTCTGCATGGGCGGCCAGGGCACGGTGCAGACGGCGATGGCCAGCGGCACGCCGCTGGTCGGCATTCCGCTGCACCCCGAGCAGGAGCTGAACGTCGACCTGGCGGTGCGCCAGGGCATGGGCCTGGCCGTGGCGCCGCGGCATGCCGGCGGCGCCCGCCTGACGGCCGCCGTCCACCGCCTGCTGCGCGAGCCCGGCTTCCGGCAGCAGGCGCGCCGGGTGCAGGGCCTGCATGCCGGCATCGACGGTGCCGCCGCCGCAGCGCAGGCCATCCAGGCCTACCTGGACGATCCCGGGCGCCAGCCCACTGCCGCCGATCTGGCCCAGGCGCCGCTGCAGAAGATGGCCAGCGCCTGACGGTGGCTGCGGCGGCGGCCCAGCAGGCGCTGGCTACACTGCCCCGCATGCCTGACACAACCGCTTCCACCATCGCCTTCATCGGCGGCGGCAACATGGCCAGTGCCCTGATCGGCGGCCTGGTGCGCGCCGGCCGCCCCCCGGCGTCCATCCTCGCCGTCGACCCCGGTGACGCCGCACGTCACAAGCTGCAGGCCGACTTCGGCGTGCGCACCCTGGCCGCCGCGGACGCCACCCTGGCCGGCACCGCGCTGGTGGTGTGGGCGGTCAAGCCGCAACTCTTCACCGCCGCCGCCGCGCCCTGCGCCGCGCATCTGCAAGGCGCCCTGCACCTGAGCGTGATGGCCGGCATCCGCAGCGACGCCATCGCCCGCGCGATGGGCCTGGCGCCGGCGGCCGCCCGCATCGTGCGCAGCATGCCCAACACGCCGGCGCTGATCGGCCGCGGCATCGCCGGCTTGTTCGCCACGCCGGCGGTCAGCACCGCAGAACGCGCCGAGGTCGAGCAGGTGCTGGCGCCCACCGGCCAGACGCTGTGGGTCGACCGCGAGGCCGACCTGGACGCGGTGACCGCGCTGTCGGGCTCGGGCCCGGCCTACGTCTTCTACTGGGTCGAGGCGATGGTCGCTGCCGCCGGGCAGATGGGCCTGAGCGCCGAGCAGGGCAAGCGCCTGGCGCTGGCCACCTTCGACGGCGCCACCGCGCTGGCCGCACAGAGCGATGAGCCGGTGGGCACGCTGCGCGAGCGCGTCACCAGCAAGGGCGGCACCACCTACGCGGCGCTGGAATCGATGCGCGCCAGCGGCGTGGCCGATGCGGTGGTGCGGGCCGTTCGCGCAGCGCAGCAGCGGGCGGCGGAACTCGGGGATGAGTTCGGGGCCTGATCAGCGCAGCGCCAGGTCCAGCGCCACCCCCGCGAACACCGTGGCGCCCAGCCAGTGGTTCTCGCGGAAGGCGCGGAAGCAGCCTTCGCGGCTGCGGTCGCGGATCAGCGTGAAGTGCCAGGCGGCCTGCGCTGCCGCAGCCGCGATGCCCACCAGGAACACCGCGCCCAGGCCGAGCGAGCGGCCGATGGCCGCCCAGCTCAGCAGGTAGGCGGCGTAGAAGCCCATCACCGCGGCCACGTCCCAGCGGCCCAGGGTGATGGCGCTGGTCTGGATGCCGATGCGCAGGTCGTCGTCGCGGTCGACCATGGCGTACTCGGTGTCGTAGGCCAGCACCCAGCACAGGTTGCCCAGCAGCAGCCACCAGGCCTGCGGCGGCACGGCCGCCTGCAGTGCGGCCAGCGTTGCATCGCGCCCGCCCTGCACGGCCGAGAACGCCATCGGGATGCCGAAGCTGAAGGCCACGCCCAGCACCGCCTGCGGCATTGCCACCAGGCGCTTGGCATAGGGGTAGGCGATGGCGATGGCCAGCGCGGCGAAGCTCAGCGCGATGGTCGGCGGGTTGGTGGTCAGCACCAGGGCGAAGGCGACGGCCGCCAGGGCCGCGCCCAGCGCCAGCGCCTCGGCCACCGGCAGGGCGCCGCGGGTCACCGGGCGCTGGGCGGTGCGCTTGACGTGGCGGTCGAACTCGCGGTCGGCCACGTCGTTGGCGCAGCAGCCGGCGCTGCGCATCAGCACCGTGCCCAGCGTGAAGACCGCCAGCAGGTGCCAGCCCGGAAAGCCGTCGGCGGCGATCCACAGCGCGCTCAGCGTGGGCCACAGCAGCAGCAGCCAGCCGGCCGGGCGGTTCCAGCGGATGAGGTCGAGGTACAGCGCCAGCCGGGACGGTGGCGGGGCGGTGGTCTGCATCGGCGGATTATCGGCGCCGCCCCCGGCCCGTGCGGCAGCCGCCGGGTAAGCTGCCGGCCATGCCTGCCGCCACGCGCCATCCCGACCTCTGCCTGCACCCCGACGTGGCCGCCGCGCTGGCCGGTGGTGCCCCGGTGGTGGCGCTGGAATCGACCATCATCAGCCACGGCATGCCCTGGCCGCAGAACGCCGAGACCGCGCTGCGCGTGCAGGCCGAAGTGCGCGCCGCCGGCGCCGTGCCGGCCACCACGGCGGTGATCGACGGCCGCCTGTGCGCCGGCCTGGACGACGGCCAGATCGAGCGCCTGGCGCGCGCCGGCAGCACCACGCCCAAGGCCAGCCGGCGCGACCTGCCGGTGCTCGTCGCCCAGGGCCGCAGCGGCACCACCACGGTGGCGGCGACGATGATCACCGCCGCGGCCGCCGGCATCCGCGTCTTCGCCACCGGCGGCATCGGCGGCGTGCACCGCGGTGCCGCGCAGACCATGGACATCTCGGCCGACCTGCTGGAGCTGGCGCGCACGCCGGTGGCGGTGGTGTGCGCCGGCGCCAAGAGCATCCTCGACCTGCCGCTGACGCTGGAGGTGCTGGAGACCCACGGCGTGCCGGTGCTGGGCTACCGCACCGACGAACTGCCGGCCTTCTTCTGCCGCAGCAGCGGGCTGAAGCTCGACGCCCGGCTCGACAACCCGGCCGACATCGCCGCCGTGATGCGGGCGCAGTGGAACGGCAGCCTGGGCGGCGGCGGCCTGCTGGTGTGCAACCCCATTCCCGAGGCCCATGCGCTGCCGCGTGCGGTGGTGGACGCCGCCATCGACACCGCCCTGGCCGAGGCGGCGCAGCAGGGCATCGCCGGCAAGGCGGTCACGCCCTTCCTGCTGGCGCGGGTGAACGCGCTGACTGGCGGCAACAGCCTGGCGGCCAACGTGGAACTGGTGCTGGACAACGCCCGGCTGGCGGCGGCCATCGCGGTGGCGGATGCCGCGCTGGCGATGGGCAACGGCCGCTGAGCGGCGGCTGCCCGGCCCCGCGGCCCGCGCCGCGGCGGGGTCAGCGGTGCCAGATGCGCAGTTCGCGCTCGGCCAGCAGCTGGCCCTGGTCGCTGCGCAGCACCACCCGCAGCCGCTCGACGCCGGGCGCACCCTCCAGCCGCAGCGTCGGCGAGCGCAGCGTGGTGCGGGCGCCCGCCTGCTGCTGCCACAGCCGCACGGGCGCGCGGCCGTCCGGCGCGAGGGCCAGGACCTCCAGCACGCCGGCCCGGCTGCTGCGCACCTGCACCGCGAAGCGGCTGCCGCCGGGCAGGGCCAGCGGATCGCCCCGGGTCACCTGGTGCTCGCCGGCCAGGATCACGTCGGCCTGCAGCTGCGTCGGCTGCGCCGGTGCCGCGGGGCGGGCCGGCAGCGTGTCCATCGTCAGCGGTGCCATCCGGTCGGCAGCAGGCTGCGGCGCGGGCTTCTCGATGGTCTTCGCGGTCTACCGCGAGGTGCGCTCGATGGGCGAGTCCGAGCGTGGCATGGCCGAGGTGCGCATCGCCGCGCGGGTGTTCGTCGTTCTGGCAGCTGCAGGGCCTGGTGGCCAACCTGTCGGCCAACCGCGTGGTGCTGCTGGTCGACACCTGCCATGCCGGTGGCGCCGCCAAGTCCATGCCCAGCGCGGTGGTGGGCCCCGACGGCGTGAGCGTGCGCACCGGCGGCATCGCGCCCGAGCCGGCGCGCCTGGCCGCCGGCATCGACAACGGCAGCCGCCACCTGGCGATCCTCGCGGCGTCGCGCGCCGAGGAGGTGTCGCTGGAGGATGCACCGCACGGCGGCTTGTTCACCTCGCGCCTGCTGCGCGGCCTGGCCGCCAGCAAGGGCGAGCTGCCCCTGGTGCAGGTGTTCACCGAGCATGTGCAGCCGGTGGTGATGCGCGACAGCGAGGCGATCTGCCGCAAGGCGGGCGGCTGCAAGGTGCAGACGCCGCTGTTCGTCTATGCCGGCCGCGGCGACATGATCCGGCTGTAGCCGGCCGGCACGGCGGCGGTCGCCGCCCTCAGTCCCCCATCCGCTGCTGGAACACCAGCCCCGCGTGCTCGCGCAGCGCGTGGAAGCGGATCTTGGGCCAGTTGGCCTCGATGGCGCGCAGCTCGGGTGCGTACTCCACCAGCAGGGTCGGCGCGTTCACCGCGTCGTGCGCCATGCGATGGCTGTTGCCGTCGATGAAGCGGTTCAGCTCGCGCTCGTCGGCCGCCGCGCCGTCGCCGGTGTCGGCCGTCACCCAGCGGGCGATCTGGAAGCGGCAGGGGCTGATGCGGGCCTTGCAGCCGTATTCATGCTCCAGCCGGTGCGCCACCACCTCGAACTGCAGCTGGCCGACGGCGCCCAGCATCAGCACGCTGCCGGCCACGGGGCGGAAGACCTGGATCGCGCCCTCCTCGCCCAGCTGCTGCAGGCCGGCCTTGAGCTGCTTGGTCTTCAGCGGGTCGGCCACCTCGACCATGCGGAACATCTCGGGCGCGAAGAACGGCAGGCCGGTGAACTGCAGGGCCTCGCCCTCGGTCAGCGTGTCGCCCAGCTGCAGCACGCCGTGGTTGGGGATGCCGATGATGTCGCCGGCATAGGCCTCGTCCAGCAGTTCGCGCTTCTGGCTCATGAAGGTCACCACGGTGTTCGGCCGCAGCGTCTTGCCGCTGCGCACCACCTTCAGGTTCATGCCGCGGGTGAACTTGCCGCTGGCCACGCGCAGGAAGGCGATGCGGTCGCGGTGCGCCGGGTCCATGTTGGCCTGGATCTTGAACACCACGCCGGTGAACTTGGGCTCCTCGGGCGTGACCGGGCGCTGGATGGCCGTGCGCTCGCCCGGCGGCGGCGCCAGGTCGACCAGGGCATCCAGCACCTCCTGCACGCCGAAGTTGTTGACCGCCGAGCCGAAGAACATCGGCGTCTGCCGGCCGGCCAGGAAGTCGGCGTGCTCGAAGGCCGGCGCCGCGTCGCGCACCAGCTCGATCTCGCCGGCCGCCTGCTCGTAGGCCGCGCCGAAGCGCGTGGCCAGTTCGGGGTTGCCGATGCCGGCGACCACTTCCTCGGTGCCGGCCACGCGGTCTTCACCGGGGGTGAAGACGCGCATCTGGTCCTTGCGCAGGTCGAGCACGCCGCCGAAGACCTTGCCCATGCCCACCGGCCAGGTGAAGGGCACGACGGTCATGCCCAGCTCGCGCTCGATCTCGTCCATCAGCGCCAGCGGCTCCTGCACCTCGCGGTCCATCTTGTTGACGAAGGTGAGGATGGGCGTGTTTCTGGCCCTGCAGACCTGCAGGAGGCGCCGGGTCTGGGGTTCAACCCCGTTCGCCGCGTCGATCACCATCAGCGCCGCGTCCACGGCCGTCAGCACGCGGTAGGTGTCCTCGCTGAAGTCCTGGTGGCCGGGCGTGTCGAGCAGGTTGATCACGCAGTCGCGGTATTCCATCTGCATGACGGACGACGCCACCGAGATGCCGCGCTGCTTCTCGATCTCCATCCAGTCCGAGGTGGCATGCCGGCTGGCCTTGCGCGCCTTCACCGAACCGGCGATCTGGATCGCGCCAGAGAACAGCAGCAGCTTCTCGGTCAGCGTGGTCTTGCCGGCGTCAGGGTGGGAAATGATCGCGAAGGTGCGGCGGCGGCGCACCTCGGTGGGCAGGTCGGACATGGCGGGCTCGGGCCGGTGGCAACCCGCCATTATCGGCGGCGGGGCCTGTCAGTACGGCTGGCGCGTCGGATCGGCCAGCGGGTTCGGCGTCGGCTCGGCGATCTTCCTGAGCAGGTTTTGGTCGGTGTGGTGGAAGGGTTCGGCCTGGCCGCGGATCTGCAGCACCGTGTCTTCCTCGTAACCCCAGCTGCCGTCGTCGTTGACGGTCACCTTGATGGTGAAGGCGGTGGTCCTGAAGGCGTGTTCCAGGAACGGCGCCGAGCAGATGCCCCAGGTGCTCAGCCCTTGCGTGGCGGTCAGCTCGAACACCTTGGCGTCGGCCGCCGCAGTACCGCTGGCCATCGCCGTCTGGCCGCGGGGGATGGTCAGCGTGTGGATCACGCAGCCGGTGGCCGGCTCCCACAGCCAGTAGCCCACCTGGTCGTGGTAGGTCTTCACCAGGCCGGGCTTGGTGATGTGGGTGTGGTAGCGCAGGCCGTACAGCAGCTGCGGCCCGTTGGTCTGCGGGTCGATGGGCTGCAGGCTGATGCGCTCGATGAAGGCCTGCTTCTTCGGGCCCTCGGCCTTGGGCTTCACGTCCAGCCCGCGCTCGCCCTGCCACACGCCGGCCATGGCCCGCAGCGGGCCCAGGTTGGCCAGGGTGTTCACGTCGATGTCGCGCGGCTCGGTGTAGATGTCCTGCGGAAAGTCGCTCATGTTGATTGCTGGGTGATTGCGGTGATGGGTTGCCGGCTCACTTGCCGGTCAGCTTGGCCTTGATGTCCTGGCCCACGCCCTTGTTGACGAACTGGTAGGTGGCCACCTGGGCCAGGTCCACCTCGCCGGCCTTGTAGAGCCCGGCCTTGACCATCTGGTCGTAGAAGTCCTTGACCCGTGCCGCGTTCATCGCGCCGATGCCCCTGCTGGCGGCCTCGCCCGAGTCGACGATGCCCTGGCTCTTCATCAGCGCCACGCTGGCCTCCATCTCGGCCTCGGTCATCTCGGGGTTGTCCTTGATCATCAGCGCGTTGGCCGCCTTGCGGTCGCCGTACAGGTAGTTCACCCAGCCGATGGCGCTGGCGTCGACGAAGCGCTGCACCAGGTCGGGCTTGGCCTTGACCGTCTCGGTGCGGGCCTCGATCACCGTGCTGTAGGTGGAAAAGCCGTGGTCGGCCAGCAGGTGCACCACCGGCTTGAACTTGCCCTGGTTCTCGATGTAGATCGGCTCGGCCACCGAGTAGCCCTGCTGGATCGCCTTCTTGTTGGCCAGGAACGGGCCCAGGTTGTAGTTGTAGGGCTTGAGCGCCTCGTCCTTGAAGCCGTGCGTCACCTTCAGCCACTGCCACCAGCTGAACTGGCCGTCCTTGGCGATCAGGGCCAGCGGCGCGTTCTTCAGGGCCTCGAACTTCTCGTGGCCCTGGCCGGGGTGCGCCATCAGCGCCTGCGGGTCCTTCTGGAACATCGACGCGACCACGATGGTCGGCACCTTGTTCTTCACGTTGTCGAAGCTGTGCAGCAGGTTGCCGGTCATCAGGAAGTCGATGCGCCCGGCCGGCAGCAGCGGCCGGTTGTTGACCTGCGGCCCGCCGGGCTGGATGGTCACGTCCAACCCGTACTTCTTGTAGGTGCCGTCGGCCACCGCCTGGTAGAAGCCGCCGTGCGCGGCCTGCGCCTTCCAGTTGGTGGCGAAGGTGATCTTGTCCTGGGCAAAAGCCGGGCCGGCGATCAGCGCGGCGACGGCGAGAAGGGTGAGGTGCAGGCGCATCGCGAAGTCCTTGTCTGCGAGGTGGAAGTCAAAGCGGGCGATCGGATTCCGAAGAATGCCACGGGCCCAGCAGCCAGCCCGAGAGGGCGTTGAACAGGGCGAAGATCAGCACGCCGGTCAGCACCAGCAAGGTCAGCGCGGCGAACATCTTCGGCGTCTCGGTGCGAAAACTCGCCTCCAGGATGCGCGAGGCCAGGCCCGTCTCGCGACCGGCGGCGCCAGCCACCATCTCGGCCGTCACCGCGCCGATCAGGCTCAGGCCGCCGCTGATCTTCAGCCCCGCCACGAAGTACGGCAGCGCCGCCGGCAGGCTCAGCAGGCGCAGCCGCTGCCAGGGGCTGGCGCGGTACAGGCGGAACAGGTCGCGCAGGTTGGCATCGGCCGCGCGCAGGCCCACCACCGTGTTCGACAGGATCGGGAAGAAGGCGACGATCCACGCGCACAGCAGCAGGGCGGCGGTGGTGCTTTCCACGTAGATCAGGATCAGCGGCGCCACCGCGACGATGGGCGTGACCTGCAGCACCACGGCCACCGGGAACAGCGCGCGCTCCAGCGTCGGCGACAGCGCAAACGCGCCCGCAATGAGCACGCCGCCGGCACAGGCCAGGGCCAGCGCGCCGGCGGTGATCTTCACCGTCACCCACCAGCTGCCGGCCAGCGAACCGAAGTTGGCCGCCAGCGTCTGGCCGATCAGGCTGGGCGCGGGCAGGGTGTAGGCCGGGATGTTCGCCAGCCGCACCAGCAGCTCCCAGCCGGCGATCAGCGCCAGCAGCACCAGCGTGGGCAGCAGCCAGCGTTGCAGCGCGCCCGTCATGCCGCGTGCGCCTCCGCCAGCGCCTGGCCCAGGCGGCGGCAGGCGTCGGTGAAGGGCGCGCTGTGGCGAAAGCCTGCGGGCCGCGGATAGGGCGCGTCAATGGCCAGCTCGGCCACCACGCGGCCGGGGTGGGCGGCCATCACCAGCACACGCTGGCTCAGGGCCACGGCCTCGGCCACGCTGTGGGTGACGAACAGCGCCGCCATGCTGCCCGCTGCATGCCACCACTGCAGCAGGTCGGCGTTCAGCGCCTGGCGGGTGATGTCGTCCAGCGCGGCGAAGGGCTCGTCCATCAGCAGCACCTGCGGCCGGGTCACCAGCGCCCGGGCGATGGAGGCGCGCATCTTCATGCCGCCCGACAGCTGCGCCGGTCGCGCCTGGGCGAAGTCGGCCAGGCCCACGCGCTGCAGCACCGCCTGCACCGCCGGCGCGGCCTGCGTGCGGCTGTGGCCCTGCAGGCGCAGCGGGAGCCAGACGTTGTCGAACACGCTGGCCCAGGGCATCAGCGTGGGCTCCTGGAAGACGAAGGCGGTGTCGCCGCGGCTGCCCGGCTGCAGCGCGGGGGCCGACACCCGACCGCTGCTGGGTGCTTCCAGCCCCGCGGCCAGGCGCAGCACCGTGCTCTTGCCGCAGCCCGAGGGGCCCAGCAGGGTGACGAACTCGCCGCCGCGCACCGCCAGCGACACGCCCTGCAGCGCCTGCAGGCCGCTGTCGAAGCGCTTGCCGACCTGCTGCAGGTCGATCAGTGGCGGCAGCGTGGGCGCGGGCGGGGCGGCGGGCTCGTTGACGTGCTCGGTCGTGGGCATCGGCCGGCAGTGTGCCCGCAATCCGGGGCCGGCCTCAGTCGTGCGCCGGGTGCGGGGCGTCCGGCCAGGCCACCAGGGCGGGCAGGTCGACCGGCGCATGCGCCAGCTCCAGCTGGCCGGCCTCGATCTTGGACAGGTCGAGGATGGCGCTGATGATCGCCAGCAGGTGGGCGCTGGCGCCCTGGATGCGGGCCAGCCGGCCGGCCTGTTCGGCGTCGACGCCGCTCTGCGCCACCAGGTGCGCCAGGCCCGAGATCGCGTTGAGCGGCGTGCGGATCTCGTGCGACATGTTGGCCAGGAAGCGGGTCTTGGCCTCGCTCGATGCCTGCGCCGCGTCGCGTGCCTCGGCCAGCTGGGCGGTGCGGCTGGCCACCAGCTCCTCCAGGTGGTCGCGGTGGCGGGCCAGCTCCTCGCCCAGGCGCTTGCGGGCGGTGATGTCGATGCGGATGCCCACGATGTGGCCGCTGGGCGTGCGGGTCTCGACGATGGCCAGCCAGCGGCCGTCGTCCAGCGCCTGCTCGAACACCTGGCCGGTGGGGTGCTGGTGCAGGTGCACGCGCCGTGCCACCCAGGCGTCGATGTCGTCGCCGGCCTCGGGGTACTGGCCGCGCTCGGCGCCGCGGCGCACGATGTCCTCGAAGCGCTCGCCCGGCACGATCAGGTCGCGGCTGGTCGCGTGGATGTCGCGGTAGGCGGCGTTGCAGATCACCAGCCGGTCGTCGGGGTCGTAGATGGTGAAGCCGGTGGCCACGTTGTCCACCGCCTCCACCAGCAGCTGGTGCATCTGCGCGGCGGCCTGCTCGGCGCTGCGCTGCTCGGCCAGCCCGGCCTGCAGCTGGGCGGCCTGGCGGGGCTGGCGCTGCACGATGCGCCGGCCGATCACCCCGGTGACCGCCAGCGCGCTCAGGGCCAGCAGGCCGCCGCCCAGCCGGTGGTCGGCGAGCGGCTGAACACCGCCTGCACCGGCTGCCCTTCCTGCGTGATGGCGGTGAACATGTCGCGCTGGTGGGTGCGCATGCGCTCGGCCAGCAGGCCGCGCGGGTCGAGCACGGCGCCGGTCCAGTGCGTGGACAGCCGCTGGTCGGCAAAGACCTGGCTCAGCGGCGCCGGGTCCAGCACCACCGCCACCAAGGCGGCCACGTCGCCGTGGCGCAGCACCGGGGCCAGCAGCAGCACGCCGGGGGCGCCGGACGTGCCGTCGCTGCCCAGGCCGCGCACCAGGCCGGTGGCGCGCGGCAGGCGGTTCTGGCGCACGGTCTCCACGTCGGCCGGGTCGGGTGCCGGCGGTGGCGCCTGCAGCGGCTGCACGCTGGCCAGCACCTGGCGGCCGGTGGCATCGAGCAGCACGGCGTGGCGCCAGTCGGTGTGGGCCGCCAGGGCCGCACTGGCCTGGGGGCGGAAGTCCGCCGCCGGCGGCAGGCCGTCCACGCCCAGCCGGTTGGCCAGCAGCTGGGCCGCAGCCAGCTCGCCGGCCAGGATGCGGTCGGTGGTCACCTGCAGGGCGTGGGCGATGCCGGCCAGGCTGTCGGCCACCGCCTGGCGCTTGAGCTGCACCACCATCACCGCCGCGGCGACGCCGAACACCACCAGCGGCAGCACCGCCGCCAGCACCAGCCCGGCCAGCGACAGGCCCAGCCCGTCGGCGGGCGCCGGTGCAGCGGCCACCGCAGCCGCGCCCGTGGCAGGCACCGCGGGCGCGGGCGGCGGGTCGTGCGGGGGCGGTGCGGCCACGGCAGGCGCATCGCTGCTGGCCAGCATGGGCGTCATCCCGGCGAGGGTGGGGCCGGCGCGGCGGCGGTCAAGTGCCGAACAACCCGTGCCACGCCGGCCAATCCTGCGCCGGCTGAGCGGCGCGCGCCGGTCAGGCCAGGTCGAAGCGGTCCAGGTCCATCACCTTGGCCCAGGCGCGCACGAAGGCGTGCACGAAGCGTGCGCCGCCGTCGCTGCTGGCGTGCACCTCGGCCAGGGCGCGCAGCTGGGCGTTGGAGCCGAACACCAGGTCGACCACGGTGGCGGTCCAGCGCGGCGCGCCGGTGGCGCGGTCGCGGCCTTCCAGCAGGTCGGGCTCGGCGGCACTGCGCGTCCACACCGTGCCCATGTCCAGCAGGTGCACGAAGAAGTCGTTCGACAGCACGCCCGGCCGGTCGGTCAGCACGCCGTGCGGCGTGCCGCCGGTGTTGGCACCCAGCACGCGCAGGCCGCCCACCAGCACCGTCATCTCCGGCGCGCTCAGGGTCAGCAGGGCGGCGCGGTCGACCAGGCGCTCGGCGGCATGGCCCAGGTCCGGCACGCGGTGGTTGCGGAAGCCGTCGCCCGCCGGCTCCAGCACGGCGAACGAGGCCGCGTCGGTCTGCGCCTGGCTGGCATCGGTGCGGCCCGGGTGGAAGGGCACGGTCACATCGACACCGCCGGCCCTGGCCGCCGCCTCCACGGCCGCGTTGCCGGCCAGCACGATCAGGTCGGCCAGCGACACCCGCTTGCCGCCGGCCTGCGCGGCGTTGAAGCGCGCCTGGATGCCTTCCAGCACCGGCAGCACCTGGGCCAGCTCCGCCGGGTCGTTGACGGCCCAGTCCTTCTGCGGTGCCAGGCGGATGCGCGCACCGTTGGCGCCACCGCGCTTG
>Ga0208823_1000720_pt1 | contig 27648 bp, 26 predicted proteins | sample AD_UKC075_MetaG_FD_184440 | JGI IMG/M metagenome (GOLD analysis project Ga0208823, IMG submission 184440) | Active sludge microbial communities of municipal wastewater-treating anaerobic digesters from USA - AD_UKC075_MetaG (SPAdes) (version 2) | ecosystem: Engineered > Bioreactor > Anaerobic >... | reverse complement strand
AATTTCAAAAAAGAATGGGCAACAAGATTTGGCGTCTTGGAGTTTTTGAAGGAGAAAATTTAATAACCCTAGCTTTGGTTGTCAAAATTCAAGCAAAAAGAGGCACTTTTCTTTTGGTGCAGCATGGACCAACAATAAAAAATTCCAAATTCCAAATTCCAAATTCCAAATTCCAAATCTTTAAAGTTTTATTAGAGGAATTAAAAAAAGTAGGGAAAAATGAAGGAGCAAGTTTTATTAGAATTAGTCCTCTGTTGAAAGATAACGAGGAAAACAGAAAAATTTTAAATGAACTAGGATTTAGAGAAGCACCGATGCATGCCAACGCTTATGAAGCTACTTGGAAACTTGATATTACGCCATCCGAAGAAGAACTTTTGTCAAAGATGCGGAAAACCACTCGTTATTTAATTCGTAAAACCAAAAAAGATCCAACAATTTCAATCAAAAAAAGTGAAAGTTTAGAGGACCTTAAAATATATGAAAAATTAACTCAGATGGTAGCAAAGAGGCAATCATTTGTCCCATTCTCTTTTGAATTTATTAAAAATGAATTTGAAGTTTTTTTAAAAGATAAAAAGGTGTTGTGTTTTTTGGGAAATTATAAGGACGAGCCAGTAGCAGGGGCTTTGGTGATTTTTTGGTCAGGAGTTGGATTTTATCACCAGGCAGCTTCTAATGAAAAATATGCTAAGCTTTCTATTCCGTACCAGGTATTGTGGACAGCGATCGTGGAAGCAAAAAAAAGAAACTGTAAATGGTTTGATTTTTGGGGCTATATTGATCCTTTTAAATATCCAAATCATCCCTGGGCAGGCCCAACCTTGTTTAAAATGGGATTTGGTGGAGAAAAAAAAGAATATGTAAAAACCCAGGATTATCCTTTAAATTTTTCTTATTTAAAAAACTGGACAATAGAAAAAGTAAGAAAAAAAAAGAGAAAAATATAAATACTAGTTTCAATTTTTAAAGGATATTCTTGGTAAGTTTAGAAAATAATATTTTATTTCTGAATGTAGTTCAGGGAATATAATAACAAATTTGCAATCAGCTATGGTTAGAAAAAATAAAAGATATCATTATCAAAAAAGAAAATCTATTTTTAAACGTCGCTGGTTTTGGTATGCTATTTTGATAATTTTTCTTATGGGAGGAATTTCATATTTTTTATTCAAAACATCATATTTTGAGATAAAAAATGTTGAAGTAGCAGGCGAGGAAGAAAAGATTGTTGAGGAAGTTAAAAAGATGATTGAAAATAAAAACTTTTTTCTGCTAAGCGCCTCCATGATTTCAACCAAAATCAGTGAAACATTTCCGCAAGTAAAAGAGGTTACTATTGAAAAACACTTTCCTGATGCTGTTTCTGCTCAAATATTAGAGAGACAAGCTGCTGCAATTTTTTGTCCTCAGCGTGAAAGCGAATCCTGTTTTTTAATTTCAAAAGAAGGAATTATTTTTAATACTTCTGAAAGAAAAAACGATTTGATTTTAATTTTTTCATCGGGATTAGATGAGTTAAATTTAGGAAAACAGGTTATTGAAAAGGCATTGATGGAGGATATTATTTTACTTTTACAAGAACTTAACAATTCTAAAATTATCATAAAAGAAATTGAAATTTTGCCACTAGAAATAAAAGCAAAAACAGAGCAGGGATTTTTTATTTATTTTTCAAAATCAGTGCCAATAAAAAATCAAATAGAAATACTTTTAACAACCCTTCAAAAAACAATTTCAAACGAGGAACAGAAAAATCTTCAATATATTGATTTAAGGGGATTAAAGGAGAATCAACGAGGAATAATTTATTGGCAGTAAAATAAAATTCCTTTGCATTTAAAAACAAAAATGATATAATTAAAATTAAAATATAAATTTGCAAAATGATAAAATTTTAATCATATTTTGGATTTTTAAAATCAACATCTAATAGATTTGATATTTAGCTTAAGAAACAATAATTAATCTATTATTTTTATATGGGTTTTTTTAGAAAATCGCCATCAATTTTAGGAGTTGATATTGGTACTACTTCAATAAAGATTGTAGAGTTGGAGAAAAATGGAAAGAAAGCAAAATTGAAAAATTATGGAGAATACAAAACTTCTTCTTCAAAAGAGGGATTAATGCCAGTCAGTACTAGCTTTTTATCTTTTTCTGAAGACAAAATTAGTAGTATTATAAAAGAAATTCTTGAAGAGACAAAGATTGAAGCAAGAGAAGCAAATTTTTCTTTGCCGGTTTTTTCTAGCTTTTCTACGGTAATTGAGTTGCCACTAATGGAGCCGGAGGAAATTCCAGGAGCAATAAGATTTCAATCTCATCAGTATGTTCCGGTGCCTGTAGAAGAAGTAGTGCTTGATTGGAGTATTATAAAAGAAGAAGACTTAGCGCTTTCCGAAAACAAGATGAAAGTTCTTTTAGTAGCAATTCCCAAAGACGTAATTGAAAAATATGGAAAAATAGGGGAGGCAGTTGGTCTATCAATAAAAACTTTAGAGTTGGAAAGCTTTGCTCAGGCCAGGGCTGTTATAGGAGAAGATAAAAATCCAGTATTGATTTTAGATATTGGGGGAAGAACTACTAGTATTACTATTGTAGATCAAGGATTTATTCGTTTGTGCCATAGTTTAGATTTTTCTACTTTTAGTTTGATAGAGGATCTTTCTCAAAGATTAAATATATCTTTTGAACGAGCTGAAATATTTTGCAAAGAAAAAGGTCTTAAAAAAGAAATAGATGAGATTGCAATTGTAGCACCTGTTCTAACGTCCATTGTAGACAAAATGATTTTTGGAATAGAAAAAGCAATAAATAGTTATCTTTCAAATAATCCTCAACGAGAAATTGAAAAAATTATTTTACTTGGAGGAGGAGCATTAATACCCGGAATTTCTAATTATATTAGTAATAAATTACAAAAAGAAACTATAATAGGCAATCCATTTTTAAATATAGATTATCCGCCAGTTTTAAAAAGTGTTTTAGAAGAAATTGGACCTGGTTTTGCAACGGCCGTAGGATTGGCTTTGAGAGATTTTGAAGAAAAAAAATAATATAGCAAAAAACTTGCTTTAAAACTTGCTTTAAAAGATAAAAACTGTTAAAATATATTAGTATTCAAATAGATTTTACGAGTAAGGTACATTTAAATAATTTATTTGGGTGTTATTTATCCTATATCCGTCATTATGATATGGATTAGGTAAATTATTATATTTATTATGGCTATTTCTTTTACTGGAACAAAAGAAACAGGAAATAAAATTAAATTTAAACCTGATAAAATTTTTTGGGCCTTGTTAGAGGTGTTAGTGGTTTTATTGCTGGTATTTGGAGGAATAAAAATTTATCAATCTTCTCTTCAAAAAGAGATTTCAAATCTTGAAAATGAGATTGCGGCTCTTGATGCTAAAAGGGATTCTAATCTTGAGAACGAAATGAAATCTACTATTGCAAGTTTTGAAAAAATAGAGCCCCTTTTAAATTCTCATATTAAAGCTAGTAAGGTTTTTACTATTTTGGAAAATGATACCTATGCTGATGCGCAAATTTCTAATTTTAATTTTGACGCCAAGGAAGCAACCTTGACCCTAAGTGTGACTTCGCCTACTGCTCAAGCCCTGGCAATGCAAACCTCTCTTTTTAGGGCAGATTCTAATGTAAAAGCAGTAGAGATAGGAGGGTTTTCTTTTTCAGAGGAAGGAATTAATTTTCAATTAAAGGTAACATTAGACCCAAACGCAATTAAATATTAAAAGATATGGCAGAGCAAAAAAATATTACAACATATATTTATCTGGGACTTGTATTAATAATATTTGTAGTGATTTATTTTTTAGTTTATCCGGCAATAATAGGAGTAAAAGATGTTGAAAAATCAAAATTAGTATTAGAAAAAGAACTGAGCGAAAAAGAACAAACTCTTATAAAATTTGAAGAAGTTACAGCAAAGTATAAAGAGAAGAAAGGAGAGCTTTCAAAGATTTCACAAATGCTTTCTCAAGAGCCGGATCTTGTTTTTCAATTAATCCAATTTGAAAATTTAGCAAATACCAATTATATGGTAATAGAAGATATTTCATTTGAGCCCTTGGAAGCGTCAGAAAAGGGAAGTGTTGGTGTTTTTCCTATTAATCTTCAGGTAAGCGGTGATTATGAAAATTTTAAAAACTTTCTTGACTCTGTAGCAAAAAACCTTAATTTGATAGATGTTGAAACCATTAGTTTTCAACCAATTGAGGCAGGTCAAGGAATGGCTTCGGCAATTGAAAACAATGAAGAAATAGTAACAGTAGCAACTGAAAATAAATATACGTTTTCTTTAAAGGTTAATACCTATACTGAAAAAACGCCGGTGCCTCCACCCGAAGAGACACCAGTTAAAGAAGAATAGTTGATATTTTGGATACTTAGATATTCATTGATATTTATAGTAGATACTTATTGTAATTTACAATAAGTATCGCGAGCGAAGCGAGCAAATATCTATAAGTATCTATATTAATATCTGTAAAGGTATGGCAATATCATTTAATCAAGAAGAAAAAATAAAAGAAAAAAAAGGAATTTCTATTCCTTTTTGGGCAGTATTGTTAATTATTTTTTTAGTTATTGTGGGTGCCGCAGTTTATTTTGTATTTTTCCAAAAAGTTTCTGAAAGTGAAATTTCTTCTCAAACATCAGGACTAACTCAAAAAGATCTTACTAAAATAGAAGAAATTTTGAATAAACTAGATGAGCCCATATTTAAAGAACTTACTCCTTCTTTGCCTAGTTTTTCATTGGAGGCACCCACTGTTCCTTCTGAAAAAGCTGGTCGTCAAAATCCATTTGCACCGGTACAATAATAATAAACTCGTATTTATTAGAAGATTTTAAAAGTTTAAAAATTACAGTTTCTAAGAAGTTAAAAATATGTCTTCAGATTTTATTCAGCACCTTATTGAGAAAAAACTTTTATCACAAAGTCAGTTTTCTAATCTTCAAAAAGAATCTGAAAAAGAAGGAAAACCTATTGAGGAACTGATTATAGACAAAGGAATTATTTCAGAGCGAGATTTATTTAGAAAAAAAAGCGATTTTTTTCAAATCCCATTAAGAAGAGTTTTTTCAGATCAGATTCCAAATTCTGTTTTGGAGGAAATTTCTGAAGAAGCAGCTAGGCACTATAAAATAATTCCTTTAAAAAGAGAAGGAGATTTATTAGAAGTAGGAATGGTAAATCCTGAAGATTTTTCTTCTCAGTCAGCTTTAGATTTTATTGCTAAGCAGAAAGGTGTTGAAACAAAAGTTTACTTAATTGTGCCTTCTGATTTTAATGAAGTGTTAAAAAAATATCGGGCGTTAAAAGAAGAGGTAAGAACAGCTATTGAAGAATTAGAAAAAGAGGAAGAAATTGAAAAAAAGCCAAGGAAAAAAGCTACTGCTGTAGAAAAAGTGGTAGAAGAGGCGCCTGTTTCAAAAATCGTGGCTGTAATTTTGCGTCATGCAGTAGAAGGACGAGCTTCAGATATTCATATTGAACCATTTGGAGATCGATTAAGGGTGAGGTTTAGAGTAGATGGAGTTTTATATTCTAGTTTGTTTCTGGAAAAAAAACTTCTTCCTTCGGTTGTTTCTCGTTTAAAGGTAATGTCAAATCTTAGAATTGATGAAACAAGAGTGCCACAAGATGGAAGATTTCATCTTATTATTTCAAATCGAGAAATTGATTTTAGAATTGCTACCTTTCCTACGTCGCAGGGAGAAAAAGTTGCGATTCGGGTACTTGATCCAGCAACTGCAATTAAAGATATTAGTCAATTAGGGCTTAAAGGGAAGAACTTAGAATTAGTTGAGAAAGCAATGACTCTTCCGTTTGGCTCTTTAATCTTTTGCGGTCCAACTGGTTGTGGAAAGAGTAGTACTCAATATGCAATATTGCGTCAGTTAAATAATGAAGGAGTAAACATTGTATCCCTTGAAGATCCGGTTGAATATTGGATTAATGGAGTAAATCAAAGTCAAATAAGGCCAGAAATCGGCTATACCTTTGCTGCTGGATTACGACAAGTGGTGAGGCAGGATCCAGATATTATTATGGTTGGTGAAGTAAGAGATAGGGAAACGGCTGAATTGGTGACTCACGCTGCCTTAACTGGTCATTTGGTGTTGTTTACTTTGCATACCAATAATGCAGTAGGCGCCATTCCTCGATTGGTAGATCTTGGAGTAGAACGGTTTTTAATTCCTCCAACAGTTAAACTTATTATCTCTCAACGATTAATTAGAAAATTATGCCCGGATTGCAAACAAAAGGTATTAGCAAATAAAGAAGAAGAAAGAATTATTAGAGAAGAATTAGAACGATTACCAGACAGTGAAAGAAAAAGGATAAAAATTTCTGATCGTTTGTATATTTATAAACCCAAAGGTTGCTCAGCATGCGTTAATAAAGGATTTAAGGGCAGAATAGGAATATTTGAAGTGCTAGCTGTTACAAAAGAGTTAGAAGATATAATTCTTGCTGCTGAAACATCAGAAAGTAGGATTGAAAAAGAAGCAGAAAGACAAGGTATGATTACTTTAAAGCAAGACGGTATTTTAAAAGTGCTCGAAGGTGAAACATTTTTAGAGGAGGTTTTAAAGACAACAGAAATTAGAGAAGATATATAATAAAATTAATCAAATTCTCTAACTACTCTAATGTTTAATGAATTTACTAATTTTCAATTTACGAGTTTACATTGAAAATTTATTGAAAATTGAAATTTTATTTAGTCATTAGGTCAATTAGGATTTTTATTATGGTTTATAAAGATTTTTTAGATGAAATTTTTGAGAAAGCTCTTCAGCGAGGATCATCCGATATTCATTTTTCTGTAGGAAGGTATCCTACTTTAAGAATAGACGGTGCTTTGGTTCCAATGAAGGGAGAAAAAATTTTAAACAAAGATGACACTCAAGAATTAGCTTTTTTAATTTTAGGAGAAGAACAGAAAAAAAGATTTTTAGAAAACAAAGAAATAGATTGTTCTTACGAATATAAAGAAAAAGCAAGGTTCAGAGTGAATGTTTTTTTTCAGAGAGGAGTGATTTCAGTGGCTTTAAGATTAATTCCCTCAAGGATTAGAACGATAAAAGAACTTAATTTGCCAGCTTCTTTACATCGATTTGCAAAAATAGAACAAGGATTTGTTTTGTGCACAGGTCCGGCTGGTCATGGAAAATCAACTACTCTTGCTGCTATTTTAGATGAAATTAACCATCAGCGAGAAGATCATATTATTACTATTGAAGATCCTATTGAATATATTTTTCCTCCGGATAAATCCATTATTGATCAAAGAGAAGTAGGAAGAGATACAAGAGGATTTCATCAAGCATTACGTTCTGTGCTACGACAAGATCCAGATGTAATTATGGTGGGAGAGATGAGAGATTATGAATCAATTGCTATTTCTTTAACTGCTGCTGAAACCGGTCATTTGGTTTTTTCAACCTTACATACAAATTCAGCCGCTCAAACCGTAGATAGAATTATTGATACCTTTCCACCTGATCATCAAATTCAAATTCGTGCCCAATTGGCTTCTACTTTAAAAGGAGTAATTTCTCAAAGATTGATAAGGAGAAGGCAAGGAGGAAGGGTTCCTGCTTGTGAAATAATGCTTGGTAATCCAGCTATTGCCAACATTATTCGAGAGAGGAGAACCCATGAGCTGGATATGGTTATTTCTACAAGCAGTGAAGAAGGTATGATATCATTAAATGACTCTCTCAAAAATCTTGTGATGCAAAATGAAATTAGTTTAGATGAAGCCCTTAGATATTCTTTAAACCCAAAAGAATTAAAATTACGACTAAAAATGTAATATTCAAAAAGCGTAAACCCGCTTCATTCAAATACAAGAGACAAAGCGTTTTTTTATTAAACTATCAAATTTCCTTTTAGCCGTCACATTTCACCTCGCTCTTGTATTTTGATATTATTTAAACGATATTAGAATGATAATTTATGAAATACCAATACCGTGCTAGAAATCAAAAAGGAGAATTTAAATCAGGAATAATAGAGGCACCTTCTAAAGAAAAAGTGGTTAGTATTCTTCAACAGCAAGGTTTTATTATAACTGGTCTTGATCCTATAGAGGGCATGGGGGCTAAAAAAGAAATTAAGATTTTTGGTGGAAAAGTTAAACCCAAAGACCTGGTTTTTTTCTTTAAACAATTATCAGTATTGTTTTCAGCAAATGTCCCCTTGGTTGATGCTTTAAATGCTTTAGCAAAGCAAACAAAGAATCCTGTTTTAGCTGAACAAATATTAAAAGTAGCTGCAAGTATTGATGGAGGGATGTCTTTATCTGAAGCGCTCGCACAATATCCAAAGACATTTTCAAGTTTTACTGTAAATATGGTAAAAACAGGTGAAGTCGCTGGTACTTTGGGCAAGGTGCTTGAACAATTAGCTGACCATATTGAAAGGGATTATCTTTTAACTTCCAAGATTAAAGGTGCAATGTATTATCCTGCCTTTGTGATTGGCGCTGTAATTCTTGTAATTATTGTAATGCTTGTTTTTGTGTTGCCACAAATGACAAGTATGTTTGAAGACTTAGGAGCAGAATTGCCTCTTCCAACACAAATTGTTATTAATGTTTCTAATTTTGTAATAAATAATGGTTTAATAATATTCATTTTGCTTGTTGGAATTGTATTTGGTTTACTTCGCTATCTTAAAACTCCAAATGGAAAAGCCCTAAAGGACAAAATTGAAGTTAAAATTCCTGTTATTGGTCCTCTTTTTCAAAATATATATTTAGCAAGAATTGCTGAAAACTTGGGAAGTTTGATCAAGAGTGGCATTCCCATTGTTGAAGCGTTAGATACAATTTCTTTAGTGATAGGAAATACCTTATATGAAGACGTGTTAAAAAAAGCACGAGACAATGTAAGAAAAGGAGGAACGATATCAGAGGTGTTTAAGGATTCGTCTATTATTCCTTCTACTTTGTCTCAAATGGTGACTGCCGGAGAAAGTAGTGGAAATCTTGATAAGGTTTTAATGAGCTTGGCTAAGTTTTATAATACCGAAGTTGATACAACCGTAGAGAACTTGATGAGTTTATTAGAACCTATTTTAATGGTGGGTTTAGGATTGGGTGTTGGGTTTATTGCTGCAGCAGTGCTTTTGCCTATGTACAATTTATCAGGAGCAATGTAAAAATAATGAAAAAAGCAAAAATGAAAAACAACAATTAATATCGTGTTGAAGGCACAAGTATCTATAAATTTTAAATTTTAACTTTTATTCAATTTATGTCTATTTCTTACATTTTTATTTTTATTTTTGGTCTTTGTGTTGGTAGTTTTTTAAATGTTTTAATTGATCGGTTGCCAAAGGGGGAATCAATTTTTGGGCGTTCTTATTGTAACCATTGTCATAAAACCCTTGAATGGTACGAATTAGTACCTGTATTAAGTTTTATTGTTTTGAGAGGAAAGTGTTCCAAGTGTAAAAAGCCTATTCCCTTGCAGTATCCTTTGGTAGAACTAGCTACGGGTGGGTTATTTTTGCTAATTTTTATTTTTTTCACTCCTTTTGATGTAAATTTATCTAATGAAGCAATCTTTTCAACTTTCAATTTTCAAAATTTATTACTTCTTTTTTGTCAATTGTTTATCGCTAGTTGCTTGATAGTAATTTTTATGAGCGATTTAAAGTATATGATTGTACCTGATGAAATTGTTTATTCGGGGATGGTAATAGCTTTGATTTATCAATTTAGCAATTGGAAGATGGGACAGCTTCCAGAATGGCATTACCCGCTTTTAGCAGGCATTGGTCCAGCATTATTTTTTCTTTTTTTAATTCTTATTACAAAAGGAAAGGGGATGGGATTTGGTGATGTGAAGATTGCTGCTTTTATGGGTTTTTTCCTTTCTTGGCCTAATATTTTGATTGCGCTTTTATTAGCTTTCTTTTCTGGGGCATTGGTGGGATTGATATTAATAGCTACAAAGAAAAAAGGAATGAAAAGTGAAATTCCTTTTGGTTGTTTTTTGGCACCAGCAACATTGATAGCCCTTTTTTGGGGAGAGGAATTGATAAGTTGGTATATGAGCATAATTGGCTAAAAATTCGAGATATTTGTTCCCCACCACAATTTTTGCTTCGCAAAATTTGGGCGGGTCGCGATACTTATAGATATTTGCTCGGCTAACGCCTCACGATATTCATTGATATTATGGCTAAAGATTTTATTCCATTAAAAGATTTAGAAGTCTATAAACTTGCCAGGGAGTTATCTAAAATAGGATGGGAAATTTATCAGGATTTAGATTGGCAGGATAAGAAAACTATGGGCGATCAGTTTGTTCGAGCCGCTGATTCTATAGGTGCAAACATTACCGAAGGTTATTTTCGTTATCATTACTTGGATAGGGTAAAATTTATGTACAATGCTCGTGGATCATTAGCAGAATCAAAGGATTATTGGCTTGATCTTTTATTTGAGCGGCAAAAGGTTTCAAAAGGACTATATCAGCACTATAAAACGATAGCCGAAAAAACTTCAATTAAATTACAGAACTATATTTCCTCATTATATCGTAGCAAAGAAAACCATAAGTATCAATAAGTATCCATGAATATCCATCAATATCAATTAATATCAAAACGTGGTTTTACACTTGTTGAAATAGTGGTTGCTCTCACTATTATCTTGGTCTTAACTGGAATTTTTCTTGTAAGCTATTATTCAGGTAATAGTGAAAGAAATTTAACCGATGCTTCGTTTCTAATCTCTCAAGAAATTAGAAAGGCCCAAGATCTAGCCCTTGTTCAAAGTTCAATGCCTGCAGAATGTAGAGAATATGGAGAATATGGAGAATGGCCCGGAAGCTTTGGTGTCTATTTTAGTACTAGTACTAGTACTAATAGGGCTTATATTGATCTTTTTGGAGACAAGGACAGTGAGGGAGATTATGATATTTCAGGAGCAGCGTGCGGTTGTACTGGTGCTAATGAATGTGTAGAACGACAATTTTTGCCATCAAATGTGAAGATCAATAAAATAAAAGTAGGAAGTAGTGGAAGCGAATGTACCAGTGCTTGGATAAATTTTTCACTATCAAATATCGCTGTTCAAATAAAAAATAGTTGTTCAATTACTGACAATAGTAAAATTGAAATAGAAATTTTATCGCAATCTGGAGGTGAAGAAAAAAAGACAATTATTATTAATAATAAAGGAATGGTAGAGATAAAATAAAAAAATTTCTAATTTCTAATTTCTAATTTTCAATAAATATCGCTCGCCGTAGGCGAGCAAATATCCACAAATATCCATGAATATCAATAACAATCACTCTTTTACTTTTCTTGAAATAATTATTGCAATTGGAATATTTGCTATTGGTATTTTGGCGGTGATTTCTGTTTCAGCTAAAAGTTTTAAAACCATATCTCTCCAACAAGATAAATTAATTGCTACAAACCTGGCAAAAGAAGGAATAGAGAACATAAGAAATGTAAGGGACGAGAACTGGTTTTATAGGGGATATTCTGATTGTAATAATGATAACGTACTTACTTTGTGTACTAATGGTCAAATTTACGAAAACGAAGGCGATTGTGACTGGCGATGTGGAAATGAAAAAAATAATCAGTCAAATTATAAACCTACCTATAAATTAGATAACCACTTGCAAGATATCGATTATTTGGGAAATGCTATCTACAATTCATCAATTGACTATACAACTAAAACCTGCGCTAATGATGGGGCTGTTTTAAAAATAGATAGTAATAGTTTCTATCAACATACCGGTGCCACTGATTCTATTTTTAAAAGATTGATTTCTATAAAAAGGAATAATGATCTTAATAGTGATGGCCAAACAAATAATGATTTACAGGTTAAAGTAATGGTTTGCTGGAAAGACCGAGGACAATGGCAAGAAGTATCATTAGAAGAACATTTATATAATTGGAAATTAGAAGAAAACAATTTTTTGAATTGGAATTATAAAAGATCAATAACAATAGATAATAGAGATAATGCTAACACCTTAAACAATTATCAAGTATTGGTTACTTTGAATACCCAAAATTTAATTGCCACTGAAAAGATGCAATCTGCTTGCCAGGACATAAGGTTTTCTGATGGAGTTGAGCCCCTTAATTACTGGATAGAATCTGGTTGTAATACTGCTTCTACTAAAATTTGGGTTAAGGTGCCTTCAATCGCCGCCAACTCCCAGAAGACGATATATATGTATTATGGCAATAATACTGTAAGTTCAAGAAGCAATGGAAATCTAACCTTTGATTTTTTTGATGATTTTGAAGGAACAAGTTTAGATACTAATAAATGGGAAAATATTAATAATAACGTGAGTGTAGCAAATAGTATTATTACAATTGCCGGTCCTTCAAGCGGAGAAGCTGCTTTTTTAACTGTTCCTAGTTTTACTGATTCTGTGATAAGGACAAAGATAAAAGGGGATACAAACAAGAACTGGGGATTAGTTTCTAGGGCGATGGGATCTTATACGCAAGGTTATCTATTTAGATTTTCAGGTGTTGATGGGACTAATAGAGTTGCTTTTTTTAGGAAAGGATGGGTGACACTTTCTTCTCAATCATACACTTTACCAAGCTGGACAAATTATAATATAGTTGAATTATATACTATTGGCAATACTTTAAGAGGAAGAATCAATGATGGAAACTTTACATCAAGTATAACAGAAGGAACATATACTTCTTCCAAAAATGGTTTAAGAGTAGTAGAGAGTGCCAAGACAAGTATAGATTGGTTTTGTGTTCGTCAATACGCCTCACCCGAACCAATAATTACTGTGGGGACAGAAGAGTGATAATGAAAATTATAGATGAAAATACTTATCAAAAAATGGAAGTAATCAGTCAAGATTTATCAATTAAATTTTAATAGCACTTGTTTATAAGAAAAAAGTAAAAAATATTACTTTCAATATATGAATATTATTAAAAAGTTTTCACAAGATTCCATAAATTTAAAAAATGCATTCACCCTTATTGAACTTCTAGTTTCGGTTTCTATTTTTGTAATTTTTACTTTGGCAATTATGAGTATATATTTTTCTTCAATAGAAAGACATACTGTTGCTCTCCAAATTCAAACTGTAAACGAAGAATTAAGATACGCAATAGAAGTGATGACAAGGGATATAAAAGCTGGTTACCTTATGGCTTCAAAAGACAATAACAGCGACGGAAATATAGATCAAATATATATTTATCATCCTACCAAAAATATCAATAGTAATAATTGCAAGATAATAAGTGGTGTTACAGTTGGTGTTACGGGATGTCTTCAATATAAGTTTAATACAGTAGACAAGAGGATTGAGGTTCAGGGGAATGGTGATTCAACATTTGTTCCTTTAACAAGTTCAAATATAATAGTTTGGAAAATGAATTTCTATATTGATGATATAGTAGGCAGCACCAGTGAGCAGCCCAAGGTTACAATTCTTATTAACGCGAGAGAAAAAAAAGATTTTAAGGACCAATCAAAAATTTTTCTTCAGACCACTGTAAACCAAAAAGAAACAATAAATTTATATCAGGGGATACTTAATCCTTAAGATTATTCTTGGGATAAATTTTTAATTATTATAACTTGACATTAAAATATAAATTCCATATAATGTTATAAATAAAATAAATATATTTAATTCTTTTAAAAATAGATTAAATATATTTTAAAAATATATGGCAACAAAAAAGAAAAAAAATCATTTTACATTAATAGAATTATTAATAGTTGTTGGTATTATTGCAATTCTAGCATCAGTAATTGTTGCCGGTACAAGCCCAGCCCGAGCAAAAGCTCGAGATAGTCAGAGAAAAGCAGATCTCGCCGCTTATCAAAATGCTCTTCAACTATATTATAATAATCACAAAGCATATCCTGATCCTACTGGAGATCCATGTTGCGCTTCGCAGTGCCTTCAAAGTGATCTTGGAAATGAACTTTCTCCTTTGCCCCAAGATCCACTTGATGCGACTTGTAGTGGCGGAATTTACGGCTACTATTATACTTCAGAAGGAGGTAAAAATTACAAAGTTTATACTAAACTAGAAAGAGACATTGAAGCAATGAAAAGTGATGGAGGATTAGATGATGCTGCCTATGAGGTTTTTTCAACAATGGGTAGCCACTTGGTAATAAGTTTTCCTGCAGTTGGCACTGGTGGCGGAGGAGGATCAACTCTGGGTTTTAATTGTCAAATAAAATCTGTGAATGATTGTACTACGTCAGGGGGAGTAAATTTAATGAGATTATCGAATGCAGAAGGAGGCACAGATGTAGAAGGAAGCACAGAAAATGCTCATGCACAATTGCCCAGTGAAACAACTTACGATAATTGTGTTTGTTGTACTGCTCAATCAGTGATTGGTCTTGGTAATGATTGTACTATATCTTCTAGTTCTAACAATAAACCCTTTTTAATGTTATCAGATGCCACCAATGCCCATGTTAGTAAAGTAGGAGTGGGGGATTATTCTGAGAAGGTTTGTATTTCTGCTGTTCCTGGAGTAAATATTGCTTGTAATTATAGAACTACTTGTCAACCAGGGGAAGTTGCTCTTTGTTCAATCTCAGATGATTCAAATGCTCATGTGGGCCCTGTTAATACTTACGATACAAAGGTTTGTTGTAAATTAGGTCAATAAGATTACAATAAAAAAATAATAAATGAAAAAAAACTCTGGACAAATCTTAATATTGGTGCTTTTTATCATAATAATTTTCGTAGGGGTAACTATTGCTATTACTACTTTAACAACAAGGGAGCTTGAAATGCGAGAAATGGAAGAGACAGCGTTAAAAATTCAATATGCAGCAGAGTCAGGACTAGAAAGAGCAAGATATTATATAAAAGAAAATAACCCGATTTCTTCACAAGTAACGATTGAAGATGATCTTGATAATGGTTATAGTTATAGGACCGTCATTACTCCCAACGGCCAAGTACGACCGAATGGTTTAACTTGCAATATTGGGGCGGGTGATTACTGCATTGATAGTCGGGGCGAATCGCCACAATAATTAATAATATGTAATTTTATTTATAAAATGCTGCAATTTATGCAGCATTTTTAATATTTTGGTGTTGTTTTTTAATGTGCTATAATATAAACAAAAATTATGACAAAAGAAGAAGCCAAAGAGCGAATTGAAAAATTAAAAGAGACCATAAATAAAGCGAGGTATTTATATCATGTTTTAGATCAATCTATTATGTCTGATGCGGCTTTGGACTCTTTAAAGCACGAGTTGTATGAGCTGGAACAGCAATATCCTGAGTTGATTACTCCTGATTCTCCCACTCAACGAATTGGCGGAAAACCACTTGATAAATTTAAAAAAGTTCATCATATTGTTCCGCAATGGTCTTTTAATGATATTTTTTCAGAAAAAGAACTGAGGGATTTTGATACAAGAATGAAAAAAGAATTAGGAGCGAAAGAAGTTGATTATACCTGTGAGCTTAAAATAGATGGTTTGCACATAATCCTAACTTATGAGAAGGGATTATTTGTTTTGGGCGCAACAAGAGGAGATGGTAAAATTGGCGAAGATGTGACTCAAAATTTAAAAACCATTGAGAGTGTTCCTTTAAGATTACGGGAAAATATTGATTGTGTGGTTGAGGGTGAGGTTTATATGAAAAAATCAGTTTTTGAAAAACTAAATAAAGAAAGAAAGAAAAAGGGGGAAGAACCTTTTGCTAATCCTCGCAATGCTGCTGCTGGAGGCATTCGCCAATTAGACCCAAAAATTACAGCAGAGCGCCATTTAGATTGTTTTGTTTATGATTATTCTTGGCCAGAAAAAGATATACCAAAAACTCAGTTTGATGAATTAAATCGATTAATAGAGCTTGGATTTAAGGTTAATAAAAGCTTTAAGCTTTGTAAAAATGTTGATGAAATAATTGAATTTTGGAAAGAATGGCAGAAAAAAAGAGAAAGCGAGGATTATTGGATTGATGGAATTGTAGTAAAGGTTAATAAAAGAGAATATCAAAAAAAGTTAGGTTACACTGGAAAAGCTCCTCGCTGGGCAATTGCTTTTAAATGGCCGGGCGAGCAGGCAACAACAATTTTAGAAGATGTGGTTTTTCAAGTTGGGAGAACTGGTAAAATTACACCAGTAGCAGTTTTAAAGCCAGTCAATGTACGAGGTACCACAGTTACTCGCGCTACTCTTCATAACGCCGATGAAATAAAAAGATTAGGTGTGAAAATAAAAGATACAGTAATAGTAGAAAAAGCTGGAGATGTAATTCCTCATATAGTAAAAGCGCTACCAAGCCTTCGGCCCAAAGACGCAAAAGAAATTAAATTTCCTGAAAAATGTCCTGTTTGTGGATCAAAAGTTATTAGAAAGAAAGGAGAAGTTGCTCATTATTGCTCAAATAAAAATTGTGGGGCAAAACAAAAAAACCATCTCTATTATTTTGTTTCCAAAAAAGCTTTTGATATTCAAGGACTGGGTCCAAAAATTATTGATCAGTTAATGGACGCAGGGCTGGTTTCGCAACCATCTGATTTATTTTTTTTAGAAGAAGGGGATTTGGAACCACTTGAAAGATTTGGAGAAAAATCTGCTTCTAATTTGGTGAGCGCTATTCAAAAATCAAAAGAAATTACATTGCCCCGACTTTTAACAGCTTTATCAATTAAATATGTGGGCGAAGAAACTGCTCAACTTTTAACAGAAAAAATATTAAATGCTGGGCAGGATCAAAGTATTAAAACAATTTCTGATTTAATTAAAAAATTTCAATCTCTTTCAAAAGAGGACTTGGAAAAAATCGAGGGAATTGGGCCAAAGGTTGCAGAGAGTATTGTTGCTTGGTTTTCTAATGAAAAAAATATTGAATTTTTGAAAAATTTGGAAAAAGTTGGTATAAAAATCCAAAATCCAAAATCCAAAATCCAAAATCCAAAAATAGAAGGAAAAAGTTTTGTCTTTACTGGCGAATTAGAATCAATGTCAAGAGACAAAGCTAAAGAAAAAGTAAGAGAGCTGGGCGGGAAAACCCCATCAAGTATTTCAAAAAAAACTGATTTTTTGGTAATTGGAAAAAACCCTGGCTCAAAATACGAAAAAGCAAAAGAATGGGGGGTTAAAATCATTGATGAAAAAGAATTTTTAAAAATAATCCAGTTGTAATCATGCCTTAAATTTATTATAATAAAAATTAAGGCAAAAAGGTCGATTAATAAATTATTAATTTGAAAGAACAATATGACTAAAGTGAATTATATTTTAATAAGCATTATTGTTGTTTTATTAATAGTGGGTTGCTGTTTTATTTACTGGCAGAACGGAGGGTTTGAAAAAAGTTATTGGGCAGTTTATTTGGATAGTGGTGATTTGTATTTTGGAAAATTGAGTGAGTTTCCACAATTATCGTTAACAGATGTTTGGTTTTTACAAAGCAATGCTGATAATGAAGAAAATCCTTTTAGTGTGGAAAAATTGACCAATGTTTTTTGGGGACCAAAGAATCAATTGTATCTTAATCAAGAAAATATTATTTGGAAAGTTGAATTAGAGGATGATAGTCAGATAGTGCAATTTATTAAATCCAATCAAAATAAGGAAGTTAACGAAACAACCCCTCAAAATGTGCAGGAAGAAACCACTGATAAGGGACAAGAAGAATCTCCTGAAGAAGAATCTCCTGAGCTGAATAAATAAATAACAAATCAAGATAAAATATGTTTGATATTATTACTTTTGGTTCTGCTACCCAAGATGTTTTTTTAAAAAGCAAAGGTTTTGTGGTGAGAGAAGAAAAAAAGGTTTTTACTAAAAGGGGTCTTTGCGTTTCTTTGGGTTCAAAGATTCCTGTTGATGAGATTAAATTTTTAAATGGTGGTGGCGGTATGAATAGCGCTTTTACTTTTAAAAACCAGAAGTTTAATGTGGCTTATTGTGGTGTGGTGGGTAAAGATCCAGCAGGAGAAGATATAAAAAGACAACTTGAAAAAAAGGGTATTTCTACTGAATTTCTTTTCTTTGATGAAAAAAAGTATAGTAATTATTCAGTTATTTTGGGGACAGCCAATGAGAGGACGATTCTTGTATATAAAGGAGCATCAGAAACTTTAGCAGAAAAAAAGATTCCCTGGCCCCGCTTAAAATCAACAAAGTGGTTTTATTTAGCGCCATTATCTAATAAATTAGTGGGTTTGTGGGAGCAATTATTAATCTTTGCTCAAAAAAATCATATCAAAGTAGCAATGAATCCTGGTAATAGTCAGCTTATTTTACCGAAAAATAAATTAAAAAGATTATTAAATTTTGCTGATATTTTACTTTTAAATCAAGAAGAGGCATCGTTAGCTACTGGTTTGCCATATTATCAAGAAAAAGAAATTTTTAAAACCCTGGATGATTGGATAGGAGGAATATGCATAATGACAAAAGGTCCTTTGGGTGGTGTGGTTTCTGATGGTAAATGGATTTATAAATACGGTATTTTGAAAGCACCAAAAATTTTAGACAGGACTGGTTGTGGGGACGCTTTTGGTTCTGGGTTTGTAACGGGTCTCATAAGATGGTCGCCCACTATTCAAAAAAAATTGGGATTAGATCAAATTGAATATGCTATTCAGCTTGGCTCAGCCAATGCTGTTTCTAGTTTACAAATGTTTGGTGCTCAAAATGGACTTTTGAAAAAAGAGGACGATATTTTTAAGTTTGGAAAAGTAAAAATAAAAAAACAGAAACTATGAAGACCTTACGAGAAGCTAATATAGGAAAGGGAACGCGTGTTTTGGTGCGGTGTGATTTTAATTGTCCGATTGATGAAAATGGTAATGTTTTGGAAACCTATCGGATCGAAAAAACCCTACCTACCATCAATTATCTTTTGAAAAAAGAAGCACGAGTTATTTTAATGAGCCATTTGGACGATCCTGGAGGAAAGGTAGTTGAAAATTTAAGATTAACCCCAATTGCTGATGCTCTTTTTTCTTATTTAGATTTGTCGGTTACGCGAGCCTCGACAGAGGCGAAGCGTGAAGATGAAGGGAAACTCTATAGGAGGCAAACTTCATCGACTTTAAAAGCACCTGATTGTGTGGGAAAAAACATAGAACAAATGGTAAAAGAAATGCAAGAAGGAGAAATTTTACTTTTGGAAAACTTAAGATTTCACAAAGAAGAAGAAATAAACGATAAAACTTTTTCTCAAAAACTTGCCTCGCTTGGAGATGTTTATGTTAACGATGCTTTTGGAGTTTGTCATCGAGCCCATGCTTCAATTGTTGGCGTGCCTAAATTTCTTCCAAGCTTTGCCGGATTTCTTTTAGAGAGTGAAATAAAAAATTTAAGCAAGGTTTTAGAAAACCCGGAAAGACCTTTGGCAGCTATTTTTGGGGGCGCAAAAATTGAAACAAAACTGCCGATAATTCAAAAATTTCTTGATGTAGCTGATTTTATTTTGGTTGGAGGGAAAATTGCAAAAGAGATTGATTTTTCGCATCCAAAACTTTACAATGCTTCTGATTTTAATCAAGGACTTGATATTGGAGACCAAACCATAAAAGAATTTAAAGAAATTATTTCTAGGGCAAAAACCATTATTTGGAATGGACCAATGGGGTTTTTTGAGAAGCCAGAATTTGAAAAAGGAACAAAAGAAATTGCACAAGCGATTGCTGAAAATAATGGATTTAAAATTGCGGGTGGAGGAGAAACCCTGCTTGCTATTATAAAATATGGCCTGGAAAAACATTTTGATTTTCTTTCGACAGGCGGAGGAGCAATGCTTGATTTTTTAGCTGGGAAAAAATTACCAGGGATAGAAGCAATAAAATAAATCAAAAATCGAGTTTTGCAACAGCAAAACGAGCTGCTCAAAGAATTTCATTCTTTTCGCGTCTCAGCTGAAGCTTCAACGGAAGAAGAGAACAAAGTTCTCTTCGCCTATCAAAAATCAAAATTTATAGATACTTGTGCCTTCAGCACGATATTGATAGATACTTGCTCGCTTCGCTCGCGATATTCATTGTAACAATAAATATCTACAAATATCTACAAATATCTACAAATATCTACAAATATCTATAAGTATCTACAAGTATCTATTGTTGTTTTGCATTTTGTATTTTATATTACAAACTATTTTATATTACAAACAATGAAAAAAGCATTTTTTATTTTTATCTTAATTGTGGTGATTATTTTAATTTCACTTTTTTTTATTTTCCCATTTAAAAAAAATGAAGATGACCAAACGATTAATGCTGCTCAAGTATCAAAACTGTTAACAGAAGAAGAAAAAAATAATATTTCTTTTTCAAGTTTTTTTCCAATAAAAGAAGAAGATTTTTGGACACCTCAGTTAGGAGAAAAAGCGGGTCTGGTAGTTTTATTTTCGCCTTATGGAAAAGAAAATATTTTATATGAAAAAAATATTGAAGAACAATTACCCATTGCCAGTTTAACCAAAATAATGACTGCAATGGTAGTGATTGATAATTATCCTTTGGACAAAGAGGTGGAAATAAGCGAGAAAGCTATTAAAACATTAGGAAAATCTAGCTTGTGTTCAGGAGAAAAAATGACAGTGGAAAATTTATTAAATCTAGCTCTTTTAGTATCTAGCAATGACGCGACAAGCGCTTTAGCCGAAATAATGGGTGAAGAAAGGTTTGTAAAATCAATGAACGAAAAGGCAAAAGAAATTGGATTACTAAACACTTTTTTTGTAAATCCTCATGGATTAGATGAGGACGATCATAAAAATAATATATCATCGGCTCATGATCTTGCTATAATGACCCAATATTCTCTTTTGCATTATCCTAAAATATGGGAAATCTTAGGTAAATCAGAGAAAAATATTATTGGTTACGATTCGTTGGGAAGAGAAATGGTACATTACGCTCGTAATGTTTCATGGGAGTTACTTTTAAGAGATAATATTTTAGGGGGAAAAACGGGTTATACCGAAGATGCTGGCGAGACAATGATTGTAGTAATGAAAGCGCCAGGAATTGTAAAAGGAAATATTGTAATGGTTATTTTGGGTGTGGGAATTGGTGAACGAATTCCTAAGTCCATTCAACTTTATAACTGGGTTTATAATGCCTATAAATGGGAATGAGATTTTTAATTTTCAAATAATAGAATTTAAAAATTTGGAATTTGGAATTTTATATTATGTCTCTTCTTGCTGTTAATATTATTAAGATTTTTTCATTGACAATTTTTGCTAGTGTTTTAGCAATTTTAGCAACACCTGCTCTTACAAATTTTTTATATCGTAATAAATTATGGCGGAAAAGTAGTCGAACAAAAACTATTGATGGTAAAGAAGCAGAAGTTTTTAATAAATTTCATAAGAAAAAAGAGGTTTCAGTTCCTCGGTTTGGTGGTGTTTTAATCTGGGGCAACGTTTTAGTTACTGCTTTAATTTTTTGGTCTCTTTCTCAGTTTTTCCCAGATAATTTTTGGCTTCAAAAGCTTAATTTTTTTTCTCGGTCTCAAACCTGGCTGCCAATGTTTGCTTTAGTTGCTGCAGCTTTGTTGGGATTGGTTGACGATATTTTACAAGTAAGGGGTAGGGGAAAGTATATCGCTGGTGGTCTTACATTTTGGCAAAGGTTCTTGGTGGTGTTGTTAATTGGTCTTGTTGGCGGATTGTGGTTTTATTTTAAACTTGATTGGCAAACTATTCATATTCCGAGCAACGGTGATGCATTTATAGGGCCATTTTATATTTTACTTTTTATTATTGTTACATTGGCTTGCTGGTCAGGAGGTGTAATTGATGGATTAGATGGTTTGGCAGGAGGAGCGTTTGCTTCAATGTTTGCTGCGTTTGGAGTTATTGCTCTTGCTCAAGAACAAATTGATTTAGCGGCTTTTTGTGGTGTGATTACGGGGACAGTTCTTTCTTTTCTATGGTTTAATGTTCCGCCAGCTAGATTTTATATGGGGGAGACAGGAAGTTTGGCCCTGACAACAGTTCTTGCAGTGGTAGCTTTTTTAACAGATTCAGTTTTGGTTTTACCCATTATTGGAGGACTTTTGGTAATGGAATCAGGTTCAGTGATTTTACAATTGATATCAAAGAAATTTTTTAAAAAGAAAATATTTCTTGCTACGCCTATCCATCATCATTTTCAAGCCAAAGGATGGTCTGAAGCAAAAATCGTAATGAGGTTTTGGATTATTGGGGTTGTGTTGGCAATTATCGGCATTGCAATAAGGTTGTTAGGATAAATTTATTTTATGGAGTATCAGACAATGAAAACTAATGCAATTGTTTTGAAAGAAAAGGAATTAGGAGAGACGGATAAAATATTTACTCTTTATACCAAAAACTTTGGAAAGTTTGAGGTAATGGGAAAGGGAATTAGGAAAATAAAAGCTAAATTAAAATTTGGACTTCAGGGATTAAACAATGTTTCTTTGGAATTTATTCGCGGTAAAAATTTTTTTATTGCAACAGATGTTTTTTTAAAAAATGGTTTTTGGTCTTTAAAAAAAGAGATTAGAAAATACCGTGCTGGTCTTTATGTGTGTGACATTACTGATAGATTAATAACTGGCGAGGAAAAAGATGAAGAGATTTGGGATTTACTTTTTGAAACACTTGAAAGAATTGATATATTGCCATCTGTTAATTATCAATTATCAATGGTTGTTCGCTATTTTGAGTGGAATTTGCTGTCTTTTTTGGGTTTTGAGCCAGAGTTATATCATTGTATTATATGCCAAAATAAACTGTCTGGGGGGAAATTTTATTTTTCAGCAAAAGAAGGGGGAATAGTATGTAATAAATGCCAAATGTCAAGTCGGGCGAAACGAAGAAAAGCGGAAGATAAGGCAGGTTCTCATCGTTCATTAAATGCCGATTTGAACGAAAGCGAGGCGGGGCGAGAGATAAAAACGAATTATTTATCGTCTGCTAAATGTCAAAAAATTTCTCGTGATGCGATTAAAATTTTAAGGTTAATAATTTTAAAAGACAAAAATACTCTAAAAAGATTAAAGATAAATCCTGTTCAGGAAAGAGAGTTAAAGGATCTTTCTAAATATTATCTTTCGTGGATTTTGGAGGAGGAAAATTTTGTGATATAATAATTTTAATTGCCGAGCGTAAAATTAATCTAATATTTATCATATGAATCTTCATTGGACAAAAAAGAAAACAATAATTTTAGTTTTTGTTCTTTTAGTGGCCTTAATAGGAACATTTGTCTATTTTTTCTTTTTTAAGAATACTTTTTCCAAGGAAAATATTATTTTGAAAATTTCTGGCCCCCAGGATATAGTAGCTGGAAAAGAAATTAGTTGGGTAGTTAGTATAAAAAACCAAAGCGAGATTACCATTGAGAATCTCGAATTAATTTTTGAATACCCTGAAGGAGTGTTTGATAATGAAGGTTCAGTAAAGAAAAAAGAAAAAAGAATTATTAAAAAGATAGCCGGAGGCGAAGAAAAAACTGAGACATTTTCAGGATTAATTTTTGGTGTAAAAGAAGAAACAAAAACCGCCAAGGCATCTTTAACCTATAATCCGGAGGGACTTTCTGCATTTTTTCAAAATGATACTTCATTCTCAACGCGAATTTCTGATACATCGATAGTTTTTTCAATGGATGCCCCGCTTAAAGTAGAACCAGGTGAAAAAGTTTCTATTTCTTTTTTTTGGCAATCTAGTTTTCCTTTCCCTTTAAAAAATGTTCAAATTAGATTTTCACCGCCAGAAGGATTTGAGAGAATTTCAAACAAAACAGAAGAAGAAAGACAAGAGTCAGGAAAAATTATTTTTGATCTCGGAAGTGTTAATGAAAATGAGGGAGGTAAAAGACAAATTGAGGGATTATTAAATGGTGAAGTAGGAGATGAAAAACTATTTAAGATAGAATTTGGTATTTTTGATGAAAAATTATATGAGTTTATTCCTCTTGCCAGCATAGAAAAAATAGTAAAAATAAAAACCTCTACCCTCGATGCTTCAATAAAGGTAAACGGAGAAACAAATTATGTTGCTTCTCCCGGTGAAAATCTTGCTTTTATTGTTGACTTTATGAATACAGGTGAAGACATTTATCGGGGCCTTTCATTAACCGTAGAATTAGAAAGTGATGTTTTGGATTTTTCTACTTTGCGAGCGCCAGGAGGAAAAATTGAAGGTAAAAAAATTACTTTTTCTTCAGACAACTTTCCTGATTTATTATTTCTAGGTCCATATGGCAGTGGTAGTGTTGGATTTACTATTAATTTAAAGGATTACGATGAATCTTTTTATAAAGAGAATGCTGTTATAAAAGAAATAATTAAAATTGGAACTATTGAAAAATCTTTTCAAACAAAGGTATCTTCAAAGTTGTCTTTTAAAGAAAAAATTTATTCAAAATCAGAATTTCTGCCTCAAGATGTTCGTAGTATTTTTGATATTAATATTTCTTCAATAATTATTGGCAAAGAAAATAATTTTGTAATTGGTTTTGAAATAAAAAATTATGGTAATCAATTAACAGATGTGAAGATTACTGGTACCTTGCCCGCCAATGTTTCTTTTTTAAATAAATTTTTTCCAAGTAATACTGATATTCAGTTTAATGAAAATAAAAGAGAATTAGTTTTAAATATTGGCAATATTTCAGCAAATTTTAAAAAAGAATATTTTCTGCAATTAAAGATTGTACCATCTAATATGCCTGATGTCATTCATAATAATTTTAAATTAACTGGTAAAGACAGTTGGACTGATAAAAATTTTGAAATAATTATTCCTTCTCAAACTACCCAAGCATTAATATCTGAATAGTTTGATTTTTCCTTCAAAATCATTCTGTCCAAAAAAACATACATTTAAATAATATTCGGATCGTTCAAATATTATTAGTAGATTGGAATTTATATATTTATGTTAACACCTTTTGGTCGAAAGATAAAACAAATTAATATTGCTCTTGGTTTTTTAACATTTTGTCTGGGCATAGCGGCTTTGGTGTGGTTTTTTGTAGCAGAACCTACTTCTGTTGAGGGAGAAGAAATTAAGGGACTTGAAATAAAAGATGTTTTTGCTGAATTTCAATCAGATGATCAACCATCAGATCCGCCCTTTACCTATAAGGTTTCTGTTAATATTGAAAATCCAAATGATAAATTTATTGCAAAAGAAGTTGCTTTTAAGATTGAAATAAAAGACGAGAATGGCAAAGTTATTTTTCAAAAAGGGGAGACAACTGAAGTAAAAGGAAATGAGCAGAAAAAAATAGAAAAAGAAATAAGCATTGATGAGCAAGGAAAAAATGTTTCTTTTAAAATTGTTAAAATAAAATGGGAGGAAAAAGAAAACGACTAAAAAAATGGCTATTTCAAGTAATATTTTTTTAAAAAAATTTGACTGGTTATTTTTAATCTTTGCTGTTTTGCTAACAATATTAGGACTTGTTTGTCTTTACGGGTTGTCTTTGTTTTCAGGCGATTTTTCTAATTTTAATCAACAAGCAATTTTTTTTCTTATTGGAATCATATTGGCGATTTCCCTTTCTTTTATTGATTTTAAAGCCCTAAGGGACAGTTCTCTTTTTATTTTGGCAATATATTTTTTTTCTATTATATTATTATTAGGAGTATTTTTTTTAGGGAAAGAAATTAGAGGTTCAAGATCTTGGTATCATTTTGGATCTTTTACTTTTCAACCAGTAGAGATTGTTAAGATTATTTTTATTTTGTTCTTTGCAAAATATTTTTCACAAAGGCACGTGGAAATGTACCAAAAAAGACATATTGTACTTTCTTTTGTATATGCTTTTATACCAACAGCTTTAGTATTCTTACAGCCTGACTTTGGATCAGCCATTATTTTGATTTTAATATGGTTTTCAATGATGTTAGTATCAGGTATTAAACGAAAACATCTTTTGATTATTTTTGGGGTAGGAGTATTATTCTTTTTGGTTGCTTGGAATTTTGTTTTTACTCAGGAACAAAAAGACAGATTTACAACCTTTCTTGAACCATATATTAATCCAGAAGGAGAGTATATAGATCCCCAAGGCACAGGTTATCATATTCAGCAATCAATTATTGCCGTTGGTTCAGGTGGTCTTTTTGGCAAGGGAATTTCAGAACCTTACACTCAAGCAAAATTAGGGTTTTTGCCAGAAGCTCATAATGATTTTATTTTTGCTGCTTTTACTGAAATGTTTGGATTGATAGGTGTGTCAGTTTTATTTTTACTGTTTGGTTTGTTTTTTTGGCGAGGTATTGAAATCGCAAAAAAATCTAATAATAATTTTTCTCGATTACTAGTTTCTGGATTTATTATTTTGATAGGCGCAGAAGCATTTATTAATATTGGAATGAATATTGGACTTTTACCAATTAGTGGATTGCCCTTGCCGTTTTTAAGTTACGGTGGTTCCAGTTTACTTTCACTTTTTATAGGAATTGGTATAATAGAAAGTGTGAAAGTGCACGGTAATGACTAAAATGCAAAAAGCAAAAATCAAAATGCAGTTCAATGAAACGATAGTTTCATTTCACACTTCATTTTTCACTAAAGTGAAAAACTCAGCAAATGACAAATCAAAATTCAAAGAGGATTTTAATAAAAGATTAGTAAAGTTCTCTTTAGAAATATTACAATTTTCTGATAGCTTAAGAAAAGATAGATTATTTTGGCCAATAGTGGATCAGTTGATAAGAAGTGCAACTTCTATAGGTGCAAATGTTATTGAAGCAAAGTCATCCAGTTCTAAGAAAGATTATATTAAATTCTTTGAGATTGCTTTAAAATCTGCAAACGAAACAAAATACTGGTTAATCTTAATAAGAGAAAGTCGCAAAGAGTTAAAAGACAAAGTAAATAATTTATTACTAGAAGTTAATCAAATATCAAAAGTAATTGCCTCAAGCATTTTAACCCTTAAAGGTAAGAAATAATTCTTTTTACATTTTACATTACATTTTGCTTTTTGCCTTTTGCCTTTTGCTTTAAAATTATGTTTCATTCTTTTTCCAAAAAAATTATTGTTTTAACTTTAATTTTTACTTTGGTGACCTCTCTTTTTCTCCCGCTTTTGCCAGTGGGTGTTTTTGCCGAAGATAGCGATTTTTGTAATCAAGTAAAAAATGCTACCTGCGATGATGATTTAAAGAGTTTATCTGAGGATTCAAGATTAAAAGATTGCGGAGACGAGATTCTTAATTATTTTCAGAAAAAAGTTAAAGATTGTAATGCAAAACTTGAAGCTCAAAAAAATCAAACCCAAAAACAACTTAATAGTCTTAACAGCCAACAAACTACTGCCCAAAAAACTCTAAATAATCTTACTTTTAATATTAAAAAATTAAATACTGAAATTGCTTCTTTAAATTTATCATTAGCGGAATTAGAGAATGCTATTCAAGAAAGAGAGAAAGCGATAAAGGAATTAGACGATGCCCTTGGACAGCATAAAGCAATTTTATCTGAAGCAATTCGTCAGATTTACGAGTATAATACATTGTCTTACATAGAGATGCTCCTAGGATATAGAACCTTGTCTGATTTTAATCAAAAATTAGAGGAAATAGATAGATTGCAAAAAAGTTTGAAATCATCAATGGAGGAGAT
>Ga0208823_1000717_pt1 | contig 27703 bp, 20 predicted proteins | sample AD_UKC075_MetaG_FD_184440 | JGI IMG/M metagenome (GOLD analysis project Ga0208823, IMG submission 184440) | Active sludge microbial communities of municipal wastewater-treating anaerobic digesters from USA - AD_UKC075_MetaG (SPAdes) (version 2) | ecosystem: Engineered > Bioreactor > Anaerobic >... | reverse complement strand
TGGCCCGGCGCGCTTCGGCTCAGGAGGTCGGCTGGGCGTGGGCGGACGCGCTGTCTGAGAGTTCTGGGGGGGAGGGTTCGGCGGGGGAGGGGTCGGCCGGGGACGGCGACCGGGGCGCGCCGGCTCCGCTGCTCGGGTTGGCCCATGGGGCTAGCGGCGTGGCGCTGGCGCTGGTCGAGAGCGCGGCGGTGGCCCCGGAGATGCGCCCTGCCTTGGCTCTCGCGGCGGGTGGACTTGCTTGGGAGAGTGGGTGGTTCGATCCGCTGCAAGGGTGGCCGGACCTGCGTGGCGACGAGTCGACGTTCCCGGTGTGGTGGTGTCACGGGGCTGCTGGCATGACGGCTGTGCGACTGCGTCTGCTCGAGTTGGCTGAGCAAGGCGTCGATCTCGGTATGCCGCTGAGCTCACTCCGGGCGCAGGCTCATGCGGGTCTCGAGTTGTGCACCGATCACGTCGAGGCGGCCGTGGTGGCTGCCGGTGCCGGGGAGTTGCCGTCCGCCGGGCTGACCCTGTGTCACGGGTTGGGTGGGGCGCTTGATGCGCTGGGGTACGCGTCGCAGGTCACCGGTGACGAGGCGCATCGGCTGTTGGCTGCCGATGCGTTGGGGCGGGTGGCGGGCGCCATGGGGGAGGACCCGATGCAGTGGCCGTCCGGGACGAGAGAGCCCGGGTCGTCGAGCCTGTTCCTTGGGTTGGCCGGTGTGGCGATGATCGCGGCCCGGCTCGCCTGGCCCGATGCGGGCGTGCCTTGCCCGTCGCTGCTGCGGTGAGGTTGGTCGTGACCGCTCGTCTACGATGATTCGTCGGGCCGCGGTTCACTACGCTGCTCGTGGAGGGCTCGCATAGTGGCCTAGTGCGGCGGTCTTGAAAACCGCTATGTCGGCAACGGCATCGTGGGTTCGAATCCCACGCCCTCCGCTCGCTGGCGTTCGCGGTGGCCGTAGGACCCACCACGCCCTCCGGTCGCCGGGTTCCCGACCTGCCGACCTGACAGGACCCCCGTGAAAAACCCGTGCCTCAGGTACGCACTCCGTACCTGAGGCACTCAGACTTTTCGGCCCTCCTGCCGGTCGCTCGCCACCGTGCCCCGCCGGTCCTGAGCGGCGTGGGCTAGGACCCGGACCGCGGCTGCTGCCTCGTCGGCCAACTCCGCGGCTTCGGTCGTGCCGGCGACGGCGTTGTTGCTTCGTGCGATGTCGAGGTAGCCCTGGGCCAACGCCGCAGCCTGACGCAACAGCCGTCCAGCAGCGACGGCGTCGCCCGTCACCGTCATGGCAGGCCAGAGATAGAGCTCGAACAGGCGGCGGGTGACGTCCCGCCGCTGCGGGTCGTCGAAGGTTCGCAACTCCCCCGCATAGACGAGTTCAAGGCCGACCCCACGCCCCAAGGCGAAGTCGATCCGCGCGCGGGTGAGCTGCGCCAGCGAGTCGATCGCGGCGGCGACATCCGTGGGATCAGCAGCATGGGGGACGGCATGGGCAGCAGCAAGGGGGACGCCGCGGGCAACAGTGGGGACGCCACGGGCAGGACCCCCGGCAGCCGTCATTTGCAGATGCTCCAGCAGGTCCGTCGCCAACGCGGTCGCGGCGGCCGACAGCAGCGCGGTGCGGCTGGCAAAGTGCCGGTACGGGGCGGCCCCGCTCACCCCTGCCTTGCGCGCAGCCTCCGCAACGGAGAGGCCGGCGACGCCCTTCGCCGAGATCAGGTCGACGGCAGCGGCAATGAGCGCCTGACGAAGATCGCCATGGTGGTAGGTCGCTCGCTCGCTCACGTCACCTCCCGCGCAGCCCGGTTGACCATCAATGTAAGAGTCTCTTACATTAGACCCTGCACGCAAGGTGGCGCGCGACCACCACACCCGAAGATCCGGCGAGAGGCCTGCCATGCACAACGTCATCCTGAACAACGGCGTCGAGATGCCGATCCTCGGCTTCGGCGTCTTCCAGATCCCCGACGACGAGACCCAGGCGGCGGTGGAGGCCGCGCTCGCCGCGGGCTACCGACACCTCGACACGGCGGCGTCTTACGGGAACGAGGAGGCCGTGGGGCGGGCGATCGTGGCCAGCGGCATCGCGCGATCGGACATCTTCGTCACGACGAAGTTGTGGATCCAGAGCAACCCGACCCAGACCAAAGCCCGCGCGGCCCTCGAGAAGTCGCTCGAACGCCTCGGCCTCGACGCTGTCGACCTCTACCTCATCCACCAGCCGTTCGGTGACTACTACGGCTCGTGGCGGGCCATGCAGACCGCCCTTGGTGAGGGTCTGGCTCGCGCGATCGGCGTCTCCAACTTCCAGCCCGACCGGCTCGTCGACCTCATTGAGCACAACGAGATCGCTCCTGCGGTCAACCAGATCGAGACCCACCCGTTCTTCCAGCGTCAGATCGACCAGGACGTCATGCGCGAGCGCGGCGTGCAGATTGAGTCGTGGGGACCATTCGCCGAAGGCCGCAACGGCCTCTTCACCAACCCCGAGTTGAGCGAGATCGCGGCGGCACACGGCAAGTCGGTCGCTCAGGTCGTGCTCCGTTGGCTGATCCAGCGCGAAGTCGTCGTCATTCCCAAGTCGGTGCGCCCCGAGCGACTGGCCGAGAACCTCGACGTCTTCGGCTTCGAGCTCACCGCCGACGACATGAGCCGGATCGCCACGCTCGACACCGGCACGTCCGTCTTCTTCGACCACCGTGACCCCGCGATGGTCAGCTGGCTCAACGGTCGCCGCGAGGCCTAACTCCTCGCGCGGTCATGCGACAGACTCCTGGGTATGCCGCCCGCGCCAGGATCGCCCGCGCCAGGACCGTCGGCACCTGACCGTCGTCGCACGCAGAGCACACCCGCCCCGGCGGGCGCGCTCGGCGTCCTCGTCGGCGGCGCCGCGCTACTCGTCACCCTGGCCGCGCTCGTTGCGTGGCTCTCCCCGGCGTCGCTCGGCGAGCGACCGGCGACCTGCCTCACCACGTCGGGCGCGCGCTGCTTCTGCGAGGCCGTCGGCACGGGCCTGCTGCGCCAACCGGCCAATTCCCTGTCCAGCCTTGGCTTCTGCGTCGCAGCCGCCACGACGGCCGCGCGCGGGAGGCGACTGGGGCGGCATACCCCTGAGCGGGTCCTCGCCCCCGTTGTCGCGCTGACCCTCGTCGCGCTCGGGGCGGGCAGTCTGGCCTATCACGCGCAGTTGACCTTCGCCGGGCAGGTGCTCGACGTGCAGGGCATGTACCTCCTGGGAACCCTGCTCGTCGTTGGTGCCCTGTGGCGGCGCGGCGCCCTCGACGCCTCCCGCGCGGCAGCCTGGGCGGCGGCCCTCCTGCTCGCGCTTCTGCTCACCCAAGCGATCTTCCCGGATGCGCGGCGCTGGCTGTTCGCGCTCGTCCTGCTCCCCGGGATCGTCCTCGAGTGGCGGCTGGCCCCCCGCTCGCGCCCCCTCGCCATCGCGGTGCTCGCCCTCGGCATCGCGTATGCCGCGTGGCTGGCCGACGATCGGGGTCTGTGGTGTGAGCCGGGCTCCTGGCTGCAGGGCCACGCCCTCTGGCATCTGCTCACCGCGCTTGCAGGCGGGCTGCTCGTCGCCCACTACGGCCGAACCGTGTCAGGACACCAAAACGCCCCCGGCGCCAATGCCGGGGGCGAAACGGAACTGTCGCGAGTTGTGGGTCAGACCTGACGTCCCATGACCATGTCACGACGGTCGTAGTGGTAGGTCCCCGCGTGCGAGGTGGTGCGGCCAAACATCGGAAGGTAGAAAATCCAGCTGGGCATCGTGTGAACTTCGTTTCGTATCAATGGGTTACGCGCCTCCATATCGGAGACTCGTTGTCTATCATACCATTTCGAGCATGCTGCTGGCCAATCGGCGGAGCATGCCGAAGCACACGCGGACCCTGGGGAATACCCCGGCGTGCGACGATGACGCCGTGAGCACCGAGCCTCCCGGCAACACTCCCGCACCTCTCGTCCTGCGCGGCCAGACCTTCGACGCGGCCCGTCCCGCGGTGATGGCCATCGTCAACCGGACGACCGATTCTTTCTACGTGGGCAACCGGCACGCCGACCTCGACAGCGCTCTGGCGGCCCTCGACTCTGCGGTCGCCTTGGGCGCTGACATCGTCGACATCGGCGGGGTCCGCGCCGGGCAGGAGGGCGAAGCGGTCACGCCTGGGATGGAGATTGATCGGGTGATGCCGTTCCTCGAACGGGCGCGCGCGGCATACCCCGATCTCATCCTCTCCCTCGACACCTGGCGGTCCGAGGTGGCCCGTGCGGCGGCCCACGCGGGGGTCGACCTGGTCAACGACACCTGGGCCGGCTACGACCCGGACCTGTTGGCGACGGCGGTGGAGATCGGTGCCGGATACGTCATCTCGCACACGGGCGGCTACCCGCCGCGCACCGATCCGGTGGACGTCACCTACGGTCCCGGCGAGCTCGACGTGGTCGATGATGTCGTGTCGACGCTGCGGTCGGGCGCGGCGCGGGCCGTCGCTGCCGGTATGCCGCGCGAGCGGGTCCTCGTCGACCCCACCTTGGACTTCGGCAAGACGACGACTCACTCGCTGAGGGTGCTGCGGCATACCGAGGCGGTGACGGCCCTGGGCTTCCCGGTGTTGCAGGCGTTGTCCCGCAAGGACTTCGTCGGCGAGACCCTCGACCTGCCGGCCGACGAACGCCTCGAAGGCAGCCTGGCCGCAACGGCCGTCGCGGCGTGGCTCGGGGCGACGGTATTCCGCGCCCACGACGTCGGCGCGACCCGTCGGGTGGTCGACATGGTGGCCTCGATCCGAGGCGATCGGCCGCCCCTCGTGAGCCTGCGCGGTATCGGCCCGCACAGCCGTCCGGCGGACGGCGCAACGCCCTGAGCGATGCACCCAAAAAGGTTCTGACGCAGACCTTTTCGTAGGTCGGGGGAGGGGCGCTGGTCGACCCGTGAGACTACCCGTCGGTAGCCCAAAAAAATGGTGGGTCTGAGCAGGTGTAGTGCCGATCACTGCGTGCTAACGTCGGCGCCGGTTGCAGTTGCAGTTCCTCGCAAGACGGACACGACGCCCATCGCCTTTGGGCAGCGGACGTCGTGTTCAAGCACTCGGGCGCAGGCTCGCGAGCGGTGGGTTGTGGCAGCAGCACGGGAGTTCGTGAGGTGCGGGCTCCAGTGTCCAGTTATAGAGAGAGTTGTCCCCATGGCACAGGGAGTCGTCAAGTGGTTCAACGCTGAGAAGGGCTTTGGTTTCATCGCCCAGGACGGCGGCGGCCCCGACGTTTTCGTTCACTACTCAGCAATCCAGACTCAGGGTTACCGCTCGCTCGACGAGGCACAGCGCGTCGAGTTCGAAGTGACCCAGGGCCCCAAGGGCCCGCAGGCGGACGCCGTCCGCCCGCTGTAATCACGCGAGTTCCTCGCAGCTGACCCCGGTCAGCGACACGAGCCCCCCGGACGTCGGTCCGGGGGGCACGTGTGTTCTCAGGCTGGAAGATCACCGGTTCCTGCAGGTATCTGGCGACCCCGAGCACACTCCTCCCAGGTACCAGGCGAGCCTGCTCTGGAGGATGACTAGTCCAGTGACTACTCGCAGGGCCATTGACATACCAGGTCGTGAGGACTTGGTTGGCGATGTTCACACTCGGGGGTCCTGACTCTCCCCTTAAGGACCGGTTGAACATGTCACAGGTTGCCTTGCCGTCCCCTGCCCGGATTTCCCTACGCAGCACGATTCGTCGGACGGTAAGCGTCCTGGCGACCTTCGGACTCCTCACCCTCGGCCTCGTGTCCGCTCCGATGGCTCTGGCTGATCCAACGAGTCCGCTCACGGTGACGAACGTCGCCAACCCCAGCCCGGTCGCCTCCGGCGCCGAGCTCACCTACACGATCACCATCGTCAATACCGGGGGCTCCAAGGTCTCCAACCTCGTCCTCGCTGATCAGCTCAACGGGGTCGGCACCCTGCAGTCCCCACCGGGGACGCCGCAGTATGCCGTGACCTCCACCCAGGGCACCTGCACCCAAAGCGGCCAGTTGGTCACCTGCAACGGCGGGACGTTGGCGGGCGGCGCGAGCTGGACCGTCACTATCCGCGGGGTGGTCATGGCGGCCAACGGGGTGACGATCAACAACACGGCGTCGATCACCGGGACCCGGTCGGCGCAGAACTTCACGACCAACGCGAGCGTTCAGACGCTCGTCCAGGGCGGCACCGGCGGAGGTAGCCTGCCCGATCTGACGATCAACAAGACCGGTCCGACCACCGTCGTCGCGGGGGCCGCCTTCGACTATGTCCTGACCGTCAACAACGTCGGGACCGTCGCGACGTCCAACGTCGCCGTCACCGACACCCTGCCCGCTGGCGTGGCTCTCACCTCGATCACGACGACGAGCCTGTTCGTCTGCTCCCCGACGAACGGCACCGGCGTCACCGTCGTGTGTACGGGCGGTTCGGTCAACGCCGGTCAGAACGCGACGATCACCTTGCACGTCACCGCCCCGGCCACCGGGCCGCTGACGAACACGGCATCGGTCGACCCTGACAACACGATCGCCGAGAGCAACGAACTCAACAACACCTCGGCCACCGTCAACACGAGCGTCACCGGCGCCACCGCGGTCCCGCCGCTGTCGATCATCAAGACCGACGACCCAGCCGTCATCGCCGGTGCCGGACCCGATCCGGTGTCCCCCGGTGGCGTGCTCGTCTACAAGGTGCGAGTCACCAACGTCGGCACGCTGCGCGCCGACGACGTCGTCGTCGTTGATGGCACTCAAGGCCTGGAGGCCGCGAGCGTCGTCGCCACGCAGGCCGTCGTCAACGGCACCGTGGGCAATGGCAACGGCTGCTTCGTGTCGGCGCCGGAGGTGCGCTGCAAGATCCGTACCCTCAATGCGGGCGGCACGCTCACCATCACCATCACCGGCACGGTCATCGCTCCCGCCGGTGCGACCCTCATCAACACGGCGACTGTGACCGGCAACGTCCGCAACACCGGCGTCACCGCGACCGCCACGGAGAAGACGACGGTCAAGCCCGCCGTCGACCTCACCGTGACCAAGAGCGCGTCACCCGACCCGGTCTGCGCCCGCTCCTGGCCGCACGCCAACCCCGACGACCTGTGCACCGGCGGGCTGGTCTACACCTTCGTCGTCGGGAACAGCGGCATACAGTCTGCGTCCAACGTCGTCGTGCGGGACGTGCTCCCTGCGGGGACGATCTACGACGAGTTCGCCAACGTGGGTGGAGCCGACTTCTCGTGCTCAGAGAGCGGTGGCGTCCTCACCTGCACCAACCCCAGCATCGCCCCTGAGTCCATCGAGTCCTTCACCGTCACCCTCGTGGCGCCGGACTCGGTTGGCCCGCTGACCAACTCGGTCACCGTCGACCCGGGCAACGCGATCTTCGAGGCCGACGAGACCAACAACAGTGCCTCGGTGACCAGCCAGGTCTCCACCGGCATCGACCTGACGATCTTCAAGTTCGACGAGCCCGGCGCGACAGCCGACCCCGCCGGCAGCATCCCTGCTTACCCGAGCCCGGCGACCGGCTTCGACCCGATTGCGACCAACGGCACCCAGACCTACACGATCTACGTCGACAACCTCGGCCCGCAGAACGCGACCGACGTCCGAGTCGTTGACACGTTGCCCGCGGGGACGAAGTTCCTCTCGGCCACCAGTGACGCCGGCTTCACCTGCACGCACGACGGGTCCGCCACCGGCGGCGTCGTCACCTGTGTCGGCGGCAGCCTGCTGGGCACCGAAGCGGAGTTCTACCCCGGCCACGGCGGCGTCATCAACCCGGCCAACACACAGTTCGCGACGATCATCATCAAGGCGTTCGCGACCCCGTTCGTCCAGCCCGTCATGCACAACGAGGTGCGGGTGGACCCGCTCGGCGCCATCGCCGAGATCAACGAGGCCAACAACATCGCCACCCAGGACACGGTCGTGGAGACCGGTGGCGCCGGCCTGAGCGCCTTCAACCAGTTGACCATCGCCAAGGCGCAGACCGACCCGGTCCCGCCCGCCGCGGTCGCCACGAACGGCATCCTGCGCTACACCCTGACCGTCGGCAACGACGGCACCGATCCGGTGAGCAACGTCGTCGTCAAGGACTTCCTGCCCTCGGGCTCGCGGTTCATCTCGGCCGCCGACACCGACCCAGGACCTGGCACTGCGGACGCCTTCTTCTGCACCCACGACGGTGCGGCGACGGGTGGCGTGATCACCTGCATCGGTGGTGACCTCTCCGGGACGGTCAACACGATTCCCGACTCCGGAGGCGTGGGGGACGTGCCGACCAGCCGTCAGATCCTCATCACCGTGTATGCGCCCGGCACCCCCGGCGCCTACACCAACGTGGCCAAGGTCGACCCGGACAACCTCGTCCCCGAGGGCAACGAGTTCGACAACGAGGCCCAGGCGAGCACGACGGTCACGACGGCCGGCAACGGTGGCGCCAACTCCTTCCACCAACTGACCATCGGCAAGTCGGCCACGCCGACCGTTGCGACGAGCAGCATCATCACCTACACGCTGTCCGTGGCTAACCTCGGCACCGACCCGGCCTTCGGGGTCGCCGTCCGCGACACCCTGCCGGCCGGGACGGCCTTCATCTCGGCGGACGACCAGGCCCCGGGCGCCACCCAGTTCACCTGTGCGGTGAGCGGTCAGGTGATCACCTGCTCCGGGGCAACCCTCAGCGGCACCGCCACGGTGCTGCCAGGTGCTCCGGCGACCCGCACCATCGTCATCACGGCCTTCGCGCCCAACCGGCCGATGATCGTGACGAACACGGCATACGTCGACCCGGACAACACCATCCCCGAGGGTGACGAGACCGACAACGCGGCCTCGGCGTTCACGGTGGTGACTGTGGGAGCGGGCTTCATCGACCTGTCCGTCACGAAGTGTGACGGCGGGCCCTGCCCGACCAACGCCAACCCGGTGCCGATGAACGAGAACATCACCTACACGGTGACGGTGACCAACAGCGGCACCGACCCGGCCTTCCAGGTGTCGCTGCGCGACATCCTGCCGGCGGGTGCCACGTTCGTGTCGGCGGTCGACCAGCTCGGCGGTAACGGGAGCTTCCTGTGCGGCTACAGCGATGGCGTCGTCACCTGCACCGGTGCCACCCTGGACGGCAGCCTCGACCTCATCGCCGGGGTGCCCACCGAGCGCGTCGTGCTCATCACGGTGCTGCCTCCGCAGGAGCACGGGCTGGTCATCACCAACCAGGCCTTCGTCGACCCGGCCAACACCATCGCCGAGTCCAACGAGACCAACAACTATGCAGTGGACACCTCGATCGTGATCTCGCCCTTCGACGTGACCCTCGAGAAGGAGGGCCCGACGACGGCCCACCAGAACAACACCGAGGACTACACGATCACGGTGACCAACAACGGAGCCGCGGTGACCGATGTGGTCGTCGAGGACGCGCTGCCGACCGGCCTCATCGTCCTGGGTGCGACGGCGACCCCGTCGAACTTCACCTGCCAGGTGTTCGAGAACCCGGTCAACTTCGTCCGGTGCACCGGCGACATGGGCGCCGACGGCAGTGCCACGGCCGTCGTCACCATCACGGTGCAGGTCTTCGTCACCAAGGACGGCGGCACGCTGGACAACGAGGCGTGCGTCGACCCGGCCAACACGATCATCGAGTCGATCGAGACCAACAACTGCGACACCAAGTCCAGCGTGGTCGACGTCTTCCGGCCGAACATCGCGGTGCACAAGTCGGCATCCGTCGGCTCGGCGACGATCGGGCAGACGTTCTCCTACACCGTCACCGCCTCGAACATCGGTGACGCCACGGCTGCCGCGGGCTGGACCGTCGAAGACGTCCTGCCCAGCGAGGTCGACTTCGTGTCGGCCAACGGCAACAACGGCGGCACCTGTGTCCACGACGGCTCCGCCTCCGGCGGCACGGTCACCTGCACCCCGACGGCGCTCGCGCCCGGAGAGCAGGAGACCTACACCATCGAGGTGCGCGCCAACTCGACGGCCACAACGGCGTTCACCAACACGGCGAGCGTCTCCGGGGCGGTCGACTCCGACGCAGCGGCCGAGCCGTGCATCTCGAGCACCTGTGGTCCGGAGACGAGCGTCGCCAACAACAGCGACTCCGTCACGGTCAGCGCCGGTGGCCCGTCGATCAACCTGGTCGTCGGGGACATCACCGATCTGCCCGACCCCGCCGAGCAGGGTGACGCCGTGACCTACACGGTCGTTGTCACCAACGGCGGCACCCAGGACGCGCTCGCGGCCGACGGTCACGAGGTCGTCGTGCGGGTCAACGTCCCCACCGTCGGGGTGACCCTCGACGCCACCGTCGGCACGCAGGGTTTCCTCTGCGTGGCCACCGCCGGTGACTCGATCGTCACGTGCACCGGAGATCTCAACGGAGGCGAGTCGACCACGTTGTCGATCAGGATCATCACGACCTCCACCACGCCGCCTCAGCTCGACGTGACCGTCACCGCCGACCCGGCGAACGCGATCACCGAGACCAGCGAGACGGACAACGTGGCGACCGAGAAGACCACCGTCAGCAGCGTCGCCTGCACCGGGTGCATCGATCTGATCCTGGGCCAGATCTCCGCCGACCCCAACCCTGGGGTCGACGGGGCCCAGGTCACCTACGAGTTCGCGGTGACCAACATCGGCGATCTGTCGACGGCGAACGACACGGACGATCTCATCGTGGCGATCAACCTCGACACGACGTTCAACGAGTCGACCTTCGTGTCGGGTGTCGGCACCAACGGCTTCACCTGCGTAGCGAACCCGGCGTTCCCCGGCGACCTCGCAGCCCCGGAGGTGCTCTGCGTTGCCTCCGCGAGTGGGCTCACCGCTGGTCAGGGGTCGCTGATCACCATCGTCACCAACGTCAACACGGGTGGGCCGAGTTTCGTCGACTTCGACGTGGCGATCGACCCGGGTGACGTCGTCGGGGAGGACACCAACGCCAACAACAACGGTGGTCTGCAGATCGACGTTGTGGCTCCGTGACCGGCGTGACTGACGAACAGACACGAAGGAGACTGACATGCGCACGGTGAGCACACGGCATACCCGGCGGTATGCCGCCCGCGCAGCGATGCTGGCCATCCTTCCCCTCGTGTGTGCGGGGGTGCTCTCGGGCACCCCCGCCGCCGAGGCGGCGGCCGGCTGCCGGATCTACGTCGCCAGCGGCGACGACTACCCCGCAGGAAATGCGTTGAACGACAACCCATCCCGCTTCCCGGAGCAACTGCTGGCCGACCACCTGGTCGCGCCGGGGTGGTGTCTCTACAACCAGGGCAAGAACGGGACGACCTCGTCGGGCTACCTCTCGGGGGGCCTGGCGGCGTCGGCCTACAACATGCGCCCGGACCTGCACACCATCACTCTGGGTGAGCAGAACTCGACCATCGTCAACCTCATCAAGAGTTGCTTCGACAAGGTCAAGGACCACGACTTCCTCGGCGCCCTCACGTGCGCCCAGACGGTGCAGTCGAATACGACGCTGTGGACCAGCCTGACGAACAACTACACGACGATCCTCAGCCAGGACAAGATCATGGCGTCGCAGCGCCCCGGCCTGGTCGTCGCGGTGACGGGGTATCCCAACCCCTATCCCCGGGCCGCCGACGTCGTCGACGAGATCGCGCAGTTGTGCGTCCCGCTCATCGACACGGCGCTCACCTGCACGGTGCGTTGGGCGCAACTGCCGGCCGCGCTCGCGGCGATCGACAGCGCCTTCACCAAGCTCAACTCGACGATCAAGGCCGCGCTGGGCCCGTTCCAGGCCGGTCCGAACGGGTGGCGGTATGTCTTCGTCGACATCAACCCGAAGTTCGAGGACCACTGCATGACGATGAAGGTGGCGATCAAGACCAAGGTCGAGCATCCCGAGGAGTCCGGCGCTGTGCACCAGCACGACTCGCCGGAGGTCAACTTCGGATGCTCGGAGAGTTGGTTCGTCGAGGGCTCGGACGGCACGGCCAAGCCCAACTACCTGCTGCCGGCGACCCCTGGCGTGCTCATCGAGTGGAGCCAGACGACCAAGGGCATGGGGGTCTATCCCGACGCGGACGGCCATCAGTGCATCGCCGATGCCATCTGGGAGGCCGACACCATCGACCCCGGGACGACGCCCTTGAAGTGGAAGCTCGGCTACGGCGAGGCCTCCACCACCGACTACTGCCAGTGACCTCCGCGTCGGCTCACCCGGCTGCCGCGGCTTGCGAAAGGACTACTCCCATGCGTCGATTCCTGTATGCCGGTGCCGCCCTTCTCACCGCGGCGGCCCTGGTCGCGGGGCCGGGGGGCACGGCATACGCCGCTCCTCCGGTCAACGGGACCACCGTGGTGACTGGGACTCCTACGGCCGGGGTGCCGTTGGCGGTCCAGGTGACCCTCTACGGCGTCTACCCGATCGTGCCTTACGACTTCTCGCTGGAGAACCGCTGCTGGTTCGGCGGGCGGTTCGCCGGGCCGGCGGACTCCTCCGAGACCTACCCGCTCCTCGGGCCCTGGTATGCCGCGGGGTCGGGTGCCACGAGCAGCGAGACGGTCAACCTCAACGACGTCCCCGCGGGGTCGGTCTGCAAGGCGAGCATCTCCAGAGGCACCTCGCCCGTGAAGGGGTCGATCACGGCATACAGCGTCACTGACTGACCAAGCGGCCGGCGGGCGGCTGACGGGCTGACGGTCGGTCCCCGAGCGATCCGACCGTGTCAGCACGCCTCGCGGAGGTCGACGAGCTCGTCGGTGGTGATGCTCGAACTGGTGGTCGTCGACTTGGTCGGGCCAGTGGAGGTCTTGGTCGACTTGGTGGACGTCGACTTCGTGGGCCCGGTGGTGGTCTTGGTCGAGGTCGTCGGGCTGGCGCTCGCCGTCGCGGGCGCGGGGTGGAGTGCATCCTGAATCATCGTGCGGATCAACCTGAAATTCGGGTTGCCGGGGTTGATGTTTTGGGTCGTGAACGTCAGCGATCTGATGCTCGCGCCCTGGATCCGCCGGACCAACTCCATCCACGCGGGCAGATCGTCGGCGGCGATGTTGGTCGTGATGTTGTCCTTGGCGACCTGGGCCAGCGCGGGGTACTTCTGGAGCATCGAGACTGGGTTGACCTGGTCGAGGATCTTGCCGACGAGGCAGCGCTGGCGGCGCATCCGGTTGTAGTCATCGCTGGCTAGGCGGGAGCGGGCGAACCACAACGCGTGATAGCCGTCGAGGTGTTGGGTTCCCGGTTGGATCCACGCGTCGACGCCGACAAGCTGACCCGCAGAGTTGAGGTGGCCGCCGATGGGGAGTTTCTCGTTGATCGTCACTGTGACGCCACCCATCGCGTCCACGAGCGACTCGAAACCATCGAGGTTGATGACCGTCGTGTAGTGCAGGCGCAGGCCGGTGATCTCCTGGATGACGCCACGAACGGTCGTCAAACCGGGGTTGGGGTCACTGCCGAACAGCTTCTTGTTGGCTTCGGCGAGGGTCCAGACGCCGTTGAGCAGACAGTCCGGCGGGCCGCAGTTGTAGCCCTGGGGATAGATCTTGGAGAGCGGGTTTGTCTTGGGGAACGGGACGTTCTCAAGGTTGCGGGGCAGGCTGAACAGCAGGGTGTCGCCTGTCTGCGGGTTGATGCTCGCGACGATCATCGAGTCGGTGCGGGTCCCGATCCGGTCGTCGCCGGCATCCGAGCCAAGCAACAGCATGTTGACCCGGCTCACCCCCTCCCACGGGTCGACCCCGGTGCCGGGCTGGGCGTTGGTCTCTTCCTCCTCCGGCGTCCCCTGCTGAACACCAAAGAGCGAGGCCACGACGTCTCGCTGGATGAGTGAGTAGTTCACGACAGTGCCCATCGGAACGATGACCGCCATGCACAACAGGGCGGTGAGCGCGCTCAGCCCGCCGCGTTGGCGACGGGTCATCGACGGGTCACGCGTGCCGAGGCTGGCGAGAATGATGGTGAAGACCCAGATGAGCCCGGCGACGAGCGCGAAGGCCGCCGCTGCGAGCAGAGCGTTGGGGTTCACCGCGACCGAGAGCGCGGCCTTAGTGGGCCCAAGCATGACTACCCGAGCGATGACGGCCATCGCGAACAGAACGACCCCGATCACCACGAGGACACCCAGCCGCTTGTAGCGGGTCCTCAGCAGCCCCAGCCCGGGGAAGATGGTGGTGGCCAGGGTGAGCGTCGCGGATCGGCGGGTGGCTCGTTCGGCGATCTCGCGGCGGCGAGAGCGCTCGCCACGGGGCGAGGCGTAGCCGTCCAGGTCGCTCATCTCACCTCGTTCGGTCACGGACGCAGGGGGCGGGGTATGCCGCCGGGCTCGGTCCATTGTGCACTGTCACCCTGAGGGGCGGCGACGGCGCCCCCGTCGGTCTCGTGACCCGCAGTTGGTCGACGCACCCTCGCCCCGGTAGCCTGTGACGGCTCCCGTCGCGCACGGAAGCACGGAGGCGTCGCATAGTGGCCTAGTGCGCCCGCCTGCTAAGTGGGTTGGGGGTAAAACCCCTCGCGGGTTCAAATCCCGCCGCCTCCGCCAGTGTGATGTTCGTCAGACCTCGGCCGCAGCCCGAGCCCTCAAGGGTTCGGGCTGCGGCTTTGTCGCGCTACGGGTGGCGGCCTGGCCCCGCTTGCATGAGGCTAGTGACGCTTGTATGCCGTTACAGCCTCATGCAAGTGCCACCAACCTCATCCAAGCGAGGACGCATCACCCGCCGGGATGCGGAAGATCCAGGCACGCATGGCGACGAAGCGCACGACTGTCGAGATCCCGGTGGCGGCGACGAGGGCCAGCAGCTTGATGGGAGTCCCTGCCGTCGGCCACCCGAGGTCGAGGAGCGCCAGCCCCCCGCTCGTCGCCCCCCAGGTGAGCAGGAAGACCACGAAACCCTGCGCGTGCTGGCGCCACGCCCGACCACCGGTCACGCGGAAGGTCCACCGCCGGTTGAGGGCCGTGTTGACCACCGTCGCGACGACGAGCGCGGCGACGTTGGCGACCTGGCTCGGCCAGGCGAGGTGCACCAGCGCGAACAGGCCCAGGTGTACGACCGTGCTCACCGCCCCGACCACCGCGAATCGGCCCAGTTGGCTCGCGAGCCCAATCTGCGCGTCTCCGGTCACGGCAGGCGGGGCCGCCACTGCCAGGGCGGGTTCGGTGGCCATGGTGCGCACGCCGACCCTTAGGCCGTCCGGGTCGCGGCAGGCGTGCTGCCGACGCCCCCGGAGGCCGGTTGGGTGAGGTCGTAGAGCGTCGAGCCGCCGATTGTCACCGCACGGAAGTTGGCCGACACCCACGAGGCGATCGACGAGGATTCGCGGCTGCCGCCGTTCTGCCGCCCGAACCCGCCCCCCGCCGCGAAGTAGTGGATCTGTTTCGCCGCCACATACTCCTGGAACTGCGCCAACGTCGGGCTCGGGTCCGACCCGTTGAAGCCGCCGATGGCCATCACCGGGAGTTGGGTGCCCAACTGCAGGCCCGCGGCGTTCTGTGAGCCGACGGCCGCTGCGACCCACGTGTAGGACGACGCGTCGGCCGACAGAGCCTGGACGACCGCGGCCGAGGGCGTCGAGGCGTTGAGCAGCCCACCGCCCGCACCGCCCCGGGAGGTGCCGCCGGGCGGCATACCCCCTGGTGCTCGTCCCGCACCGCCGGAGGTGGCGGGGCCGGCGAGGACGATCGAGCCGGTGTGGGGAGTGGCCACGGTCGCCACGCTGTATGCCGCGGGGCCGAGCAACCCGGCCGCGAGGGCCACTCCCAGCACGGCGGGAACTGCCTTGGCGGGCAGTCGATCTGCGAGCAGGAAGCCCGCGGCGGCGGCCAGGCCGAGCGCCAGGACGACGACACGAAGCCAGCCGTTCCACGAGGTGACCCGCGAGAGCAGGACAAAGCTCCAGACGCCGGTGATCACCGTGACCGCAGCCAACGGCACCGAACCGATCCACCGGTCGCGGCGCTCCCACGCCTCGGCGCCGCCCATCGCCACAAGGGCCGCGATCGCTGGAGCTAGCGCGACGGTGTAGTAGGCGTGATAAATGCCGGCCATCAGCGAGAAGACGAGGGTGGTGATGACGAGCCACGAGCCCCAGACGAGGTATGCCGCGCGGCGAGCGTCGGTGCGCGGCATACGCGCGCGGTAGGCCAGCCCGACGAGCAGGAGGATGAGCGCCGCGGGGAGCAGCCACGAGATCTGGCCGCCGTTCTCGGAGTTGAACATGCGGCCCAGGCCGATCTGGGTCAGGCGGGCCGAGGCGTTGCCGACCGAGCCGGTCTCCTCGCCGTTGATCCGACCGAGTCCGTTGTAGCCGAAGGTCAACTCGAGGAACGAATTGGTCTGGGAGCCACCGATGTAGGGGCGCACGCTTGCGGGAAGGACCTCGACGACCGCGACCCACCAGCCGGCTGACGCGACGATCGCGAGGCCCCCAATGACGGTGTGCCAGATCCGGCGCAGCAACGGAGGTCGGGCGGCGACGAGGTAGGCCAGGGCGAAGCCGGGGACGACGAGGAAGGCTTGGAGGGTCTTGGTGAGGAAGGCCAGGCCGATGAACACACCGACGAGGGCGAACCACCTCGGGGACGACTCCTCGATCGAACGGACCGTCGCCCACGCGGCTAGTGCCATGGCCAAGACGAGCAGCGCGTCGGGGTTGTTGAAGCGGAACATCAACACCGCAACCGGGGTGAGGGCGAGGATCCCCCCAGCGAGCAGCCCTGCGGCAGCGCCGAATTGGCGCTTCACGGTGGCGTAGACGACGCCGACAGTGGCGACCCCCATGAGCACTTCAGGCAGCAGAATCGCGAAGGAGCTGAGGCCGAAGATCCGCACCGACAGGGCCATGAACCACAGCGAGGCGGGCGGTTTGTCGACGGTGATCGCGTTGGCGGCGTCGGAACTGCCGAAGAAGAACGCCTTCCACGAGTCGGCTCCGGCCTGGGCTGCGGCGGAGTAGAACGCGTTCGCGTAACCGCTGGAGGTGAGGTTCCACAGATAGAAGACGGCGGTCGCCGCGAGGAGGCTGAGCAGGGCGGGGCGGACCCAGGACGGGTCACGTGAGGAGGTTGCCGCAGTGGCGGCGGTGGTCTGGTCGGGCCCGGTGGTCGAGGTGGGGGCCATGGCGAGCTCGGTCATTCGACCACGGTGGTCGTCGCCGCTATGGGCTACCTGTGTGGCTGCCAGGACTGGTCCGTGAGGAGGAGGCCACCGGTGGCACGCCTCGCGCGGGGGGAGGCGTGCCACCGGATGCGTCGGCCCGGATTGGTGAATCGATCAGGGGGTGACCCGACCGGCCCAACGCGGGGTCGAGGAGGCGTCGTCGGGCGCAGGCAGCACCACGGAGAAGACGGTGTCGCCCGGCGTGCTCGTCAACTGCACCGACCCGCCGTGGGCACTGGCAACAGCGGCCACGATCGACAAGCCCAAACCAGTGCTCCCGCCGGTGCGAGAGCGGGCCGAGTCGCCGCGAGCGAAGCGTTGGAAGACCTTGGCCTGCTGGGCCTCGGGAACCCCAGGCCCGTCGTCGTGTACTGACAACCGCACGGTGCCTGGCTCGCGGCTGATGCTCGTGAGCACCGTCGTGCCGGGCAGGGTGTGCACGCGGGCGTTGCCCAGGAGGTTGGCGACGATCTGATGCAGGCGGGCGCTGTCTCCGCGCACAAGCACCGGCTCGTCGGGCAGGTCCAGGCGCCACTTGTGCTGCGGCGAGGCGGCGTGGGCGTCGCTGACGGCGTTGACGACGATCTCGGTGAGGTCGACGTCTTCCTGGTCGAGGGGGCGGCCGGCGTCCAGCCGGGCCAGCAGGAGGAGGTCGTCGACGAGCGTCGACATCCGCTTGGCCTCGGACTCGACCCGGCTGATCGCGTGGACCACCCCCGCGGGGACGGGCTCGCGCTCCTTCCGGGTCAACTCGGCATACCCTCTGATGGAGGCGAGCGGGGTCCGTAGCTCATGCGAGGCGTCGGCGACGAACTGGCGCACCCGCTGCTCACTCTCGTGACGCGCGTTGAGGGCGGAGTCGACGTGGTCGAGCAACTCGTTGAGGGCGAGGCCGACCCGGCCGACCTCCGTGCGCGGGTCGGTGTCCTCCTCGGGGACCCGTTCGGCGAGCGCGACCTGCCCGGACGACAGGTGCAACTGCGAGACGCGGGTGGCGGTGTCGGCGACCCGGGTCAGCGGGCGCAGGTTTCGCGTGACCAGCCAGGCGCCGCCGATGCCGACGGCGAGCAGGCCGAGCACCGAGGCGAACAGCGCGGTCCGGAAGGCGTTGCCGACGGTGCCGACCTGGCGGTCCCGGGGGAGGCCGACGTAGACGACGGCGCCGCTGTTGCGGGCCGAGGTACCCGCGAGGACCCGGTATTCGCCGAGTTCGCCGCCGAGATCGATGTTCCGGGGCTGGTTGCCCAGCCCGGCCTCCTGCAGCAGCTGAATCTGGGCGACCGTGATGGCGTCGCGCTGGCGGGTGTAGGGGGTGCCGTTGGCGACGACCACGACGAAGCCCTCATCGCCGGGCCCGCGGCCGAGGTCCCCGTCGCCGTCCCGCAGGGAGGTCGACGACGCGGTCCCTCCGAGCTGGGGCGGGATCTTGCTGAGTGAGGAACGCAGTTGATCGTCCAACTGGGCGGTGAGGGAACGGTCGAGGGAGAGCACCGATGCCGCGGCGATGACGAGGGTCATCACCGTGAAGAGCACCAACATCGAGGCGACGAGCTTGCTGCGCAGGGTCCAGGTCGACGGGTGCCACGAGCGGGCCGCGGTGGTCGGCGCGGGCGCGACGAACTCGGCGGGTGCGGCTGCTACGGCCGTCCCGGCGGCTGCTGCGGGGGGTTGCTCAGACATCAGCTCGCCGGCTTGAGGACGTAGCCCACGCCACGCATGGTGTGGATCATTGGCTCGCGGCCGGCGTCGATCTTCTTGCGCAGGTAGGAGATGTAGAGCTCGACGACGTTGGCCTGGCCGCCGAAGTCGTAGTTCCAGACGCGGTCGAGGATCTGGGCCTTGGACAGCACCCGCTTGGGGTTGCGCATGAGGTAGCGCAGCAATTCGAATTCCGTTGCCGTCAGCTGGATCTGGGCTCCAGCGCGGGTGACCTCGTGGGAGTCCTCGTCGAGGGTGAGGTCGCCGACGACCAGGCGCGAGTCGTCCTCCTCGGTGGCCACCAGGACGGTCCGACGCATGAGCGCGCGCAGTCGAGCGACGACCTCCTCGAGGCTGAACGGCTTGGTGACGTAGTCGTCGCCGCCCGCGGTGAGCCCGGCGATGCGGTCTTCGACGGCGTCGCGTGCGGTGAGGAAGAGCACCGGGAGGCGGTCGTTGTGCTCACGCATCCGGCGCAGCACCTCCAGGCCGTCCATGTCGGGAAGCATCATGTCCAGCGCGACCGCGTCGGGCTCGAACTCGCGCGCGGCTCGGACAGCCGCCATGCCGGTGCCGGCCGAGCGCACCTCCCAGCCCTCGTAGCGCAGGGCCATCGACAGCAGCTCGGTGAGGTTGTGCTCGTCATCGACGACGAGCACTCGCGGCGGGGTGCCGTCGGGGCGCTCGAGCTTCTGCGGCTTGACGGGGTTCGTGGTCATGGTGGAAGTCTCTCCGCGGTGCGTGTCGGCCTCGTGTGTGTTTGCTGTGCGCTTCCTGTGAGCGATCATCGCACTCACGGCGCAGCGACAGGAGGCCAACAGCGTCGACACAGTGCAGCGTGGCAGCGTGGGCAGCCCGCAGCACCCCAGGGCCTTGATCGGTCCGACGTTGAGATCAGCCGCGAGCGGCCAACAGTCCCAACGGAATTGACAGCACGACGAGGGCACACAAAAGCCCGAGCAGGATCGTCGTCCAGTCACGCATCCGCGCGGCCTGATTGGCTCCGCGGCGTCTCCCCACATATGCCGTCATGGCACCTAGCCCCCTTGACACTTTGCTTGATCCCCAGTTGTGCTGCCTGCCCCGCGACCCCCGCGGAACCGGCGTGGCCGACCTGCGTCGGCGGCATACCCCGTGCGGGTTCCCTGCCCGCGGAGGAGATTCTACCGCCGTTGGCGCCCTTCGGACAGAGCCCTCAGACGGCGGGGCTGGACGGCGTGCGCTGGCAGGCGATCCCGTGGCTGATCGGGCGATAACCGAGGAGGTCGTTGACGGCGATCATGTGGGTGTTGGACTCGGCGTTGCTCGTCGTCAGCATGCCGCAGGCCGGCTCAACCTCGCCCAACCAGCGCACCATGTCGGTCTTGAGGAGCACTCCGAGGCGGTGCCCGCGGTGGGCGTCCACAACGGTCGTGTCGTGTTGGTCGCCGAACGTCGGCCGTTCGGGATCGACGGTGACGACGGTGTGACCGGCGAACTCCCCGGTCTCGCGATGTCTGGCGATGACCCGATAGAGAGTCTCGCCGCGCACGGCGTGGCTTCGCTCGTAGGCGCGCACGCGCTCGGCATCGAAGACCTCGTCCTGCTGCTCGAGGTCGTCAGTGGGCGCGTCATTGATCGCCGCGACGGCCTGCACGTAGCCGGCCATGAGGTCGTCCGGGAGGGCTCCGACGACGCGCAGGAGGTCGTAGTCCGCGGCATACGGGAGGGCCTGGGCGTATGCCGCCTCCGTCGCCCCCGCGGGAAGGTCGGCGAAGGTGACCCGCCGCGTGACGCTCCTGGAGCGCACCTCGAAACCGATCGCGTCGACGAACCCGCGCGTGTGTGGCAGGTCGACCCCGAAGGTGCCCAGGACGGTGCGGCCGGCGTCGGTGGCTTGGCGGATGAGCTCGGTGTAGGTCCAGCGGCCGATGCCCTGGCGGCGGGCGTCGGGGTGGACTGCGGCGTAGAGCCAGCCGCTGTCGAGGTTGTCCCGGCTGGGGAGTGCCATGGCGCCGACGGCGACGAGATCGCTCCCGCGGCGGATGAGGTAGAACGGCTCCGGGTCACCGTCATAGCCGAGCAGGTGCTCCTGGCGGATGCTGCGCGGGGTCGCGCCGTGGCGCCACGGCGCATCGACCGCGTCGGTGGCGGCGAAGAGCGCCACGATCGCGTCGAGTTGTTGCTCGTCGTCCGGGTCGAGCAGCTGCAGGTCCAGGGTCATGCCTTCCAGGGTGACCCTCGGTCGCGGGCCGCGTCACCTGGTTTTCCGTCGTCGGTGGCTGGCTCGTTGTGGAACCGGTCAGGCCGCAGGAAGCCATCCGTTGCGCCGCAAGGCCTCCCACGCCACTTCGACATGGTCCGTCGTGAACAACCGACCTTTGCGAGGGCTCCACTGCTGGACCGCCGCAGCGGCGATCTTCGGGTCGCGGGCAGCCCGGGAATCGTGCAGAGCCACCCAGTGGGTGCTCGCGAGAAGCTCAAGGCCATAGGCGCTCTCGAAGCCGTCAGCGAGGGCTAGGACGCGGCTCATCCGCTCGAGGGTCTCCTCCTGATGGGTCAGTGCGGCATCAATGTCGGTGTCGTGGCCCGAGACAAGGGAGAGCGGCTCGGCCTCGTTGACTCGTTGAGAGCCGTCGCCGAAGCCCACGATGTACTGCCCTTCCAACTCGCGAAGCACAGCGCGCAGGTTGTCTGCGTATGGGCCGTAGTGATGCCTGACGAACTTCAGTTGCAGGGCTTCCCCGGCGGCCTGAAGGAAGTACATGAGCTTCTGGACCTCGATGACCGAGGGAGCCTCGAACGTCGCCTCTTGATACCCGCGCATCATCGCGAGGAGCGCCGCGCGGCCACGTGTCAAGGCGGCGACGGGTCGGTTGTCGATCATTTCCGCAGCCGAGGGTGCCCCGGCTGGGGGGTAGACCTGCACTTCGACGCCATCGAGGTCACCTAGCGCACCGATAATCATGGGCCGTACGTCGGCCCAGGCGAGCCCGCCGTTACCGCACCCGAGCGGCGGCACCGCGACCGAGGTGATCCCGAGCTCGCTGATGACCCGCCTTAGATCGGCCAGGCCCTCAGCCACGTCGTCGATCCGCGACGGGCTCCGCCAGTGCCGCTTGGTGGGGAAGTTGATGACGTAGCGAGGGCCGTCGAGTTGGTTGGTCGGCCAGACGTGCATGTGTCCCGGCTGCAGCTCGCCGGCCTTCGCGGCCTTCTCGTATGCCGTGAACATCGCCGGGTAGGCGCGCTTGAACTGCAGGGCAATGCCTTTGCCCATGACGCCGGCCGTGTTGACGGTGTTGACCAGGGCGTCGACGTCCGCGGTGAGCAGGTTGCCCGATACCTCGCGGATCATCGTCGTCTCCATATGGCTAGAAATACCAGTCGGGTCTGACAGCCGTCTGTACCCAGGTGACGCCCATGCTAGCCAGGACCCCAGCGGCCTCGTCGCGAATGGCGCCCGATTTTGCCACGAGGCCAAGGATGGCGTGAAAGGGGACGACCTGGTGGACCAGGCACTCGGCCATCCGTCGCTCCCGTCGGGAGAGGTCTTCTGGAGTGTTCGCCCAGTAACGTGCGCTCATCAACGGCCAGTCCGTCATGGCGGCGATGTCCCCGTCATCGTCGGCGAACACGGCAACGGACTTTAGGGGGTGACGGTCCGTTCCAAGAACGTTCAGCCCGAGCTCCCGGAGTCGTTGTGTGGACGTCACCACATAGATGAGCCGATCGCAGCCGTCAGTGTAGGTAGGGACTCGGCCGTGATGGATGGAACTCATCATGGGGCTGCGAGGCGCGTAGTAGAACGGCACGTAGTCGGCGACCACGCCCCCGGGCCCAACGGGGACGACGCGTCGACCCCGTCCCTCCTTGATTCCGGTGTTGCCCACCTCGATCTGCAGGACTCCCGGTTCATGAGCTCGCGAGTCACACACCAAACCGTGCTGGACTATCGAGGCGAGGTGCTCGACATGCGTGAAGTGGCAGACCCATGTGGGCTCAGGACGGGGCATGGCCCTCCGCCTTGCGCTCGGCGGCATACCGGGGTGCGAGGGCCTCCATCTGCTCCATCACGAGGGAGATGGCGCCCTGCTGCTGGTCTGGGGGGTAGTCATACTTGACGAGGAGCCGCTTGATCGACGAGCGCAGCTTCGCCTTGACGTCGTCGCGAACGGTCCAGTCGGTGCGGATGTCGCGACGCATGACGACGACGAGTTCGCGAGCGATCTGGGCCAGGGTGTCCTCGCCCTGCAGCAAACGGGCGGAGTCGTTGGCCTCCAGCGCATCGAAGACCGCCAACTCGTCGTCGCCGAGCGGTGGCGTGAATTTGGCCCCCCGTGCGGCGTCGGCCGTCACCTCCTTGGCCAGCTCGATGAGGGCAGCCATAACCTCGGCCGCGGTGAGCTGCTGGTTGGTGTATTTCCGCATCAGCTCATCGATCCGCTCCGAGAACGCCCGACCGCGCACCAGGCTCCCGGCAACCATCGACCCGGCTTCCTTCAGCAGCAGGTTGCGAATCTGTTCGATCGCCAGGTGGGCCTTGTCGGCCTGCTTGGCCGCAGTTCGCATTGCCTCCATCGTTGAGGGAGTCAACTCGGCAAGACTCATCCGCGGCAGACCGGCTGCCGCATAGATGTCGAGGATCTCGCCGGCGTCGGTCGAGTCGTCGAGCACCTTGCCCAGCAACAGCTGGATGTCCTCAGGGATCGGCTCGCCGCGACCCCGTCGGGCCTCCGCGTCGAGCTTGGCCATCGCCACCCGGACGTACTCGTAGAACTGGACCTCCCGCTGCTGCTCCGGGGTCAATGACTCCTTGCCGCGCGCCAGGGCCCACAGTCGACTCAGCTGTCCCGCCAATCGACGGAACCGCAGCCCGACCGGCTCGGCGTCCGCCCCGTCGCCGTCCGCGCCGTCGGACGTGCTGTTGGCCGGGCTCCGCAGGTGGTTGGCCGCTGCGACAACGGTCTCGACGTGAGCTCGTGGCGTGCCCACAGCCAGCCGGGTTCGCCATGGGAAGCCCGTGAGGCACGCGTCGAGTTCGCTCAGGAGGTCGATCATGGCGTCGGCCGCCTCGGCGATGTTTCGACCGACCGGGCGTGCTTGCTGGTCATCCACGGTGTATTCACCGAGCGCGTGCTCAAGGCTGTCCGCGATCGGAGCGTAGGCGACGAGCAGCCCGTCTCGTTTGCCCCGGAAGGTTCGGTTGACCCGGGCGAGGGTCTGCATGAGCAGCGCGTCGCGCATCGGTCGGTCCAGGTAGAGCGTATGCAGCGACGGCGAATCGAAGCCGGTGAGCAGCATGTCCTTGACGATGATGAGCTCCAACTCATCCTGGGCGTTGGCCGCGCGCTCCTTGACAGCCTTCTCTTGGCTTGGGCGACGGATATGCGGTTGGTATGCCGCGGGGTCACTGGGGACGCCGGAGAAGACGACCTTGACCCGGCCCTTGTCGTCGGACGCGTTCGCCCAGCCTGGCCGACGACGAACGATGGCCTCGTAGACCCGGACGCACACTTCGCGGGTCACGCACACGATCATTGCTTTGCCCCGACTGCCGATGAAACCCGTCATCGCCTCGGCGCGGGCATCCCAGTGGGCGAGCAGATCGTCGACCAGCGCATCTATCCGGTCGGGCGCGCCATACAGCCGGTTGAGGTTGGCGACTGATCGCTCAATCCGAGCGCGTTCGACGTCGTCCAAACCCAGCGTGATCTCGTTCGCGGCGGCGTCGAGGTCTTCGGGTGTCACGCCGTCGTCAAGTGCGACACGGATGAGCCTGGGCTCAAAGTAGACCGGAACGGTGGCGCCGTCCTTGACGGCTCGGGTGAGGTCATAGACATCGATGACGTCCCCGAAGACAGCACGAGTGTCGTGGTCTGCCCGTGCGATCGGCGTGCCCGTGAAGGCGATGAGAGTGGCCCGCGGCAGGGCGTCGCGCAGGTGGCGGGCATAACCGTCGAGGTCGTCGTAGTGACTGCGGTGCGCTTCGTCGACGATCACGACGACGTTGGAGCGATCGGTGAGCAGCGGATGGGCTTCCCCCGCGTCGCGCTCGCCGAGAGTCCGTCCAAACTTCTGTAGCGTCGTGAAGTAGATCCCGCCGCTGCGAGTCTCCGAGAGCACCTCACGCAGCTGCTTCCGGGTAGAGATTTGAACCGGAGTGCTGCGGAGGAGCTCGCTGCGCGCGAAGGATGAGAACAACTGGCCATCGAGGTCGGTCCGGTCGGTGATCACGACGACCGTGGGGTTGGCCAACTTGGGCCGTTGGGAGAGGGCGTAGGTGTAGAGCTCCATCTCCATCGACTTGCCGGAGCCCTGGGTGTGCCACACGACCCCGGCTCGACCGTCGCCACGCACGGCATCGATGGTCGAGCCGACCGCCTTGGTGACCGCGAAGTATTGGTGCGGTTTGGCAATCCGCTTCGTCAGCGTTCCGTTGTCCTTGTAGACGTGGAAGGCCGTGAAGTGACGTTGCAACTGGAGGAACCGCTCGACGTTGCAGACCCCGTAGAGCAGCAGGCTCAGGCTGGTCGGGGTGCTGCCGTCCGGTTGCCTCTCGCCCGGTTCGACCGGCCGCCCGTCGTCGTCAACATTCCATGGCGCGAAGTGGTTGAGCGGGGTGAACGGCGTGCCGTAGGCCGAGATGACGCCGTCTGTCGCAATCGTGAGCAGCGCAAAGCGGAACTCCGCCGGGAACTCGTGGACATAGGTCTCCAACTGTGCGTGTGCAGCCGAAACGTCAGCGTGGTGGGCGCCGCCCTTCTTCACCTCGATGATGCCGACAGGCAGGCCGTTGCAGTAGAGGACGACGTCGAAGCGCCGATCGTGATCGCGGTCGGCGAGGCGCACCTGGTTGGCGGCGAGCCAGTCGTTGCGATCTGGGTTGGCGCTGATGACGTGGACGGTCGGCGACCGCTGCACGCCTTCGTCGTCGACATAGCTGAGCCCGGAGTACCCGCCGATGAGTATGCCGTGCATCCGGTGGTTCTCGGTCAGCGCGTCGCCGGATCGGATGGCGAGGATCTCGGCCATGGCTTGGTCCAGATAGTGCTTGGGGACCTCGGGGTTGAGTCGCAACAACGCGTCCTGGAGCCGGTGGGGGATGACGAGGCTGTCCCAGCTCACGCGTTCGCCCGAACCGGGAGCGATGGCTTTGCCGCCCATGGGTTCCCACCCGAGGTCGCCGAGGTCCTCCAGTGCGAGGTCTTCCCAGTCGGCTTCACTCCCGAAGGGCTTCATCTCACACCACCTCCTCGACCTGCTTCTCGGCGTCTCTCACGCGCAGTTCCCCCGACATCAACTTCGGCAAGAGCGCGTCGCGCAAGGCGGCGAGGCTCCGGTTCTCCACAAGGGACGCCCACTGCCGTTGACGTAACGGGCCGGCGGCGGATTGAAAGGAACGGCGGTCCGCGATAGACAGGCACGGTACCGGGCCACAGCCAATGTCACCGGGCCGGACCGCCGGATAAGCGCTTCCCGCTGCACTGCTGACAAGGTGACTGGTGAACGCGGCGGTGCGCACACATTCGTAGACGAACGCGTAGTCGCCTTCGATCGGACGAATCACGGCTAGGCCCGTCGATGCGATTAGGTCGGATCCCTCGTAGAGGCTCAGGGCATGAGCCCGCAGGTTAGGGCGCACCGTTGACCAAAGAACGTCTCCCTTGTTGACCGGACGGCGCGCCCTGGACGGCGCGTCGGACCATGCCGTCTGGATCGGCAGAGGCATCGAGCCGACGCCCAGTGCGCCGATGTCGACGTATCGAAGGGTTCCGTGGCCAGCGCTTGCGAGTGTGCTCGGGTTGACTAGAGCGATACTGCTGAGGGGTGTCTTTTCGGCGCCTTCCGTAGCCTGAAGGAACAAACAGAGCACGAGTTCGTCGATATCTTGCACGACTGCCCGATTCTCAACCATCTTGTCGTCGAGAGCCCCCAGCACCTCAGCCACCGAGTCCTGGATGAGGCGGCTCGGCATCATGGCATGCAACGCCTTCGCCTCGGGGTAGTACATGGTCTGGTGTGTGGTCCCGTGGGCGAATCGACGGATCGACTCTTGTTCGAACATCAGGATATACCGCAGGTATGCGGGGTTCAGATCAGGACCGCAGACCCAATTGACGAAGTCTTGGCTCGTGCACATCTCGACGCCCATCTGGATCACATACCCAACGCTTGCCGTGCGGGAAAGGCAGACGGTGCCTGGCGGCAACAGCCGCGTCGATGAGTTGGCGACGCCAGTTTCGGAGACATGCTGGGCCGTGTCAAAGATGACGCGGCCATGATTGTTCGTCGCATCAGGAATGCTTAGCCAAGGTATGGATCCGTCCCAATATTCCGACCTAGCTCGAGTTGGCGTGTGTCCGCTCTCTAAACGAGCGAACTCGCTGAGGGCTCTCCACTCGTAGCCTGGAGGGCAGGCAGTTCGAGGGTGTCCGATGCTGAGGGTCCCCTTGCCCGGGATGACTGCAGTTGTGGCGTCACGGCCTCCTGTCAGGGTCCTGAGCCTAGGCATGAAGGCGTCCCAACTGATCGCGCACGATCGTCTCAAGGCGGGCGGATTCGTCGAAGTGGGCGAACAACTCGGCGGTGAGCCGTTCGATCTTCGCCTCGATCGGCTCCTCGTCCTCAGCCGTCGCCGCCGCCCCGACGTAGCGGCCGGGCGACAGGACGTATCCCGCCTCCTTGATCTGCGCGAGTGTGACCGACGCACAGAAGCCGGGGACATCGGCATACGAAAGGCGCTTGTCCTTGGCCGACGAGGTGCCGCGCCACGCGTGGAAGGTGTCGGTGATCCGCGCGATGTCGGAGTCGGCGAGCGAGCGCTCCCGTCGGTCAACCATGAAGCCGAGCTCACGCGCGTCGATGAAGAGCACCTGTCCACGCCGGTCCACCGA
>Ga0208823_1000711_pt1 | contig 27949 bp, 25 predicted proteins | sample AD_UKC075_MetaG_FD_184440 | JGI IMG/M metagenome (GOLD analysis project Ga0208823, IMG submission 184440) | Active sludge microbial communities of municipal wastewater-treating anaerobic digesters from USA - AD_UKC075_MetaG (SPAdes) (version 2) | ecosystem: Engineered > Bioreactor > Anaerobic >... | reverse complement strand
CCCCCGGTGCCAAGCCGATCAAGACACCCCCCGCGAAGTCCCCGACGGCGAAGTCCGTCAAGCCGTCCTCGACGGCGAAGTCCGTCAATCCTTCGCCGACGGAGGGGGCCCCCGACACCACCGCGACGACGGATGGCGAAGCGACGTCGGCGGACGCTGCGTCTGTTCGAAAACCAGCGCCGAGTGCGCAGCCGCGAAACCGGACACCGCGCCCCGGTAACCGCCCCAAGAAACGTAAGCGTTGACCGGATTCGATCCGGTGGAAGAGGGAGAAGCCCACATGACTGAGACCGACACTGAACAGCAGCCCCGAGCCAAGGCCGATCTTGAGGAGCGTCTGGTAGCCGAAGGCGAGATCGCCGGCGACTATCTGGAGGAACTTCTGGACCTGCTCGATTTCGACGGAGACATCGATCTGGATGTCGAAGGCGACCGGGCGGTGGTGAGCATCGACGGCGGTGACGACCTGAGCAAGTTGGTCGGTCGGCGGGGCGAGGTGCTCGACGCACTGCAGGAGTTGACCCGTCTGGCGGTGCACCAGAAGACGGGTGAGCGGAGCAGGCTGATGCTCGACATCGCTAACTGGCGCCGCCGTCGCCGTGAGGAATTGACCGCATTGGGGGACAAGGTGGCCCGCCGCGTTCTGGCCTCGGGTGACCGCGAGGAACTTGCGCCGATGACTCCCTTTGAGCGCAAGATCGTCCACGACGCGGTCGCGGCGGTCGATGGTGTCCACAGCGAGAGCGAAGGTGTGGAGCCCGCACGTCGCGTGGTCGTTCTGAAGGACTAGCGCAACTAATTACAGCGATGTAGTTCACGGCGGCGAAAGGAATGTTTCACGTGAAACACTCCGCCGCGCCACCACCACCCCTCGTCGCGGAGCGATTCTTTGGCGGCCACATCACCGCCGCTCAGCGTTATGCCGAGTTGCTGGCAGGACCGGGCGTGGAGTGGGGTCTCCTCGGTCCGCGCGAAGTAGACCGACTCTGGGAGCGGCACATCCTCAACAGTGCTGTCACGGTTGAACTCCTTGCCGGGCACGAGTCAGTCGTGGATATTGGGAGCGGTGCCGGATTACCCGGAATCCCGATCGCCATGGCCCGTCCTGATCTGAGAGTCGTCCTCGTCGAGCCCATGTTGCGGCGAACGGAATTCCTCCACCTGGCGGTGCGCGAATTGGATCTCAGAGTCGAGGTCATCCGCGGCCGGGCGGATGACACCGGCGTACTCAGCCAGGTCGGGGGAGTGGATGCCGTCGTGTCCAGGGCAGTGGCCAGCCTTGAGAAGCTGGCCAGATGGAGCTTTCCGCTGCTTCGCCCGGGGGGCCGGATGCTCGCCCTGAAGGGCGAGCGGGCGGAGTCGGAACTGGACGACAGCCGGCGCGTACTGCTCAAACTCGGTGCTGAGGGTATGCGGGTGCTGAGATGTGGAGCGGGCTATGTCGAACCGCTCACAACGGTGGTCGTCGTGGAACGGTCCACGCGGAGTGGCGGAGGCCGGCGTGAACATGGGAGCCGGAGAAAGTGACCGTCGCGAGTGAGCGGTGAACAGGAGAAGGCAATGAGTGGACCGGATTCGGTTTCACGTGAAACATGGACGCCCAGCGGAGATGTCGACACCCCGATTGCCGCAGCGGCCGAGCGGGCAATGAAGGTACTGCACACCGCTGCGGGACAGTTGCCCCGGCCGCCGCGGCGCCGCGTGTTCACCGTCGCCAATCAGAAGGGCGGAGTCGGCAAGACGACCACGGCCGTCAACATGGCAGCGGCATTGGCGGTCCAAGGACTCAAGACGCTGGTGATCGACTTGGACCCGCAGGGCAACGCAAGTACCGCCTTGGGGATCGCGGATCGGCACTCCGGCACCCCGTCGTCCTACGAGGTCCTCCTCGGTGAACTCCCTCTTCACGGCGCCATCCGGCAAAGCCCGCATAGCGAGAGGCTGTTCTGCGTTCCCGCGACCATCGACCTCGCGGGTGCGGAGATCGAATTGGTCAGCATGGTGGCTCGAGAGAACCGTCTGCGGAACGCCCTGGCGGGCCTGGATAACACAGACTTCGACTACGTTTTTATCGACTGCCCGCCGTCGTTGGGATTGCTGACCATCAACGCACTCGTCGCCGCACCTGAGGTGTTGATACCGATCCAGTGCGAGTACTACGCGCTGGAGGGTGTATCTCAGTTGATGAAGAACATCGAGATGGTCAAAGCCCACCTGAACCCCGCCCTCACGGTGAGCACCGTCATTCTCACCATGTACGACGGGCGGACCAAGCTGGCCGATCAAGTGGCCGTCGAGGTGCGCGGCTACTTCGGAGACCGGGTTCTGCGAACGGTTATCCCGCGCAGCGTTAAAGTGTCCGAGGCACCGGGCTACAGCATGACGATCATCGATTACGACCCCGGTTCGCGCGGTGCCATGAGTTATCTCGACGCCAGCCGAGAGTTGGCGCACCGGGCGAGTCCAGGGGAGGAACCCAGATGAATCAGCGACGTAAGGGTGGGCTCGGGCGGGGTCTGGCGTCCCTCATCCCCACCGGACCCGCGGAACCGAGACTGGGGAACGCTGCCGCCGATGTGGTGATCGGCGGAGTGATCGGTGGTGGAATGGCGCCAGCCGTAGTCGATGAGGCGGCGCAGGACCTGACCGTGGACGAGGTTGGCGCCGTCTACCGGGAGATCGACCCGGCGGCCATCGAACCCAATCCGCGGCAGCCCCGGCAGGTCTTCGACGAAGATTCCCTTGCCGAACTGGTTCACTCCATCCGCGAGTTCGGCCTGATGCAGCCTGTCGTGGTACGGGAACTCCCTGTCGCGGAGCCGACTGAGGGTGCGCCGACCGAGGGTGGGTCGACCAGTGGTGCGCCGCGACGCTACCAACTGGTGATGGGGGAGCGCCGCTGGCGGGCCGCCCAGCAGGCCGGCTTGGCGACGATTCCGGCGATTGTGCGCGAGACGAGCGACGACAATCTGCTCCGCGATGCGTTGCTGGAGAACATTCATCGCGCACAACTGAATCCCTTGGAAGAAGCAGCCGCGTACCAGCAGTTGCTCGACGAGTTCGACGTCACTCACGAGGAACTCGCCGCACGAATCGGCCGCTCGCGTCCGGTGATTTCCAACATGATCCGGCTGCTGCGACTGCCGATCGCCGTGCAACGTCGAGTTGCGGCCGGTGTGTTGTCCGCCGGGCATGCCCGAGCCCTGCTGGCCCTCGAGGCCGGCGCCGAAGCCCAGGAGGAGTTGGCCGCCCGCATTGTTGCGGAGGGACTCTCCGTTCGAGCCACCGAAGAGGCTGTGACTCTGGCCAACCGTGCCGGCGAGCGTCCGTCCACACCGCCTCGTCGGAAGCCGATTCAGATGCCCGGGCTACAAGAAGTCGCCGAGCGTCTCTCCGGCACCTATGACACCCGGGTGATGGTGAGTCTCGGTAAACGCAAGGGCAAGATCGTGGTCGAGTTCGGTTCGGTCGAGGATCTGCAGCGAATCGTGGCGCTGATGGATCCATCGACCGCGAGATAGCACCAACAAGACATACCGGCCAATTACGTCACTGTGACACCGACTGCGGAGGGACAACCACCATGGCGTCGGGGTCCCTATGGAAGGGGAAGGGCGGCAGCACCATTCGTCGTATCCCGACCCGATGGAGTGCTCCCGGCTGTGCGGGACTGAGGTCAGCGGAGCCGTTCGTTCGTCGGGGAGCCGAGGGGCGGCGCGCCTATCCTGGAGAAGCCCCGTGAATCGCCGGAGAGACTAGTGTCCTTTCGCATCCGTCCGTTGCGACTCGAATCTTTCGAGCAGCTGCCCAAGCACGCGCGCCGATGTGTGTTCTGGGAGGTCGACCCGGAGACGGTGAATACCGAATTCCTTCCGGACCCGGAGTTCGAGAAGGAGGCCTGGCTGTCGATGGTCATGCTGGAGTGGGGATCCTGCGGACAATTGGCCACCGCGACCCGCCCCGCCCTCGAGGACGGCGATGCCGGAGACGCCGAGACCTGCCTGGGGTACGTGCTCTATGCTCCGCCCCGCCTGGTCCCGCGGGCTCAGCGGATGCCCACGAGTCCAGTCAGCGCGGATGCGGTGTTGTTGACGTCCATGGGGGTTGAACCCGGTCAGCCTGAGGGGATGCCCACCATGCTCATCGGTCAGGTAGTTGCGGAGTTGGTGCGACGCGGGGTGCGAGCGCTGGAAGCGTTCGGTCGTACCGCGGAGGCGGCCGAGGTCGGGGCGGTGGATGGGACTGCCGGCGATGTGGACCCGCAGATCGCGGCGGCCGTCGCCGCACTGGGGGATTGCGCCTTCGACCGGTGCATGATCGACGCGGACTTCCTGCTCGACGCGGGGTTCACGGTAGTGGCGCCGCATCGCTACTTCCCGCGGCTGCGGCTGGAACTCGATAAGGGACTGGGCTGGAAGGCCGAGGTCGAGGCGGCACTCGAGCGACTGCTCGAAGGCGCCCGACTTGAGCACGTCGTCTAGACGACCGGCCGACCGTGCTCCACCGACTGCTCATGGGCGAGGAGTTCGGCGAAGGTGAACGTCCCAGTGGGACGGTCGTTCTTGCCCAGCAGATACAACCGCTTGACTGCGGCGAGGATTCCCTCGGCGATGGCATCCCGGCACTCCCGGGTCGACAGCAAGTGGCTGTCTCGAGGGCTGGTGATGTAGCCGACGTCGACTTGTACGCTCGGCATTCTGGTGAGCCGTAACAGATCCCAGGTTCGGCCGTGTGCACGGCAGTCCAGCAGCCCGGTGCGGGCCGGAACCTCGCGCTGGATGAAGTCGGCGAGGTTGCGACCGATGGTGGATACCGAACCGTGTGAGCTGCCGAAGTAGAACGACGCCACACCGTTGGCTGCGGGGCTGGGGTGGCGCTCGAAGCGAAGGCTGATCATCAAGTCGGCACCGACGACGTTCGCCGTCGCGGCGCGCTCTCCATCGGAGGGGCTGCGGTTGATCGGGCGAGAAAGGTACGTCTCCATGCCGATGGCCGTCATCCGGCCCTCAAGGCGGCTGGCCAGATCCCACAGCATGTCGGCTTCGCTGATCGGACCATCCGGCCCGGAGACGATCAGCCCGTGATCGGAGCCGCCTCGGCCCGGGTCGATGATGATGCGCTTGCCTGATAACCGGGGTCCGGATCGGCGAACCAACTCCTCCTCGCGGATGGCATGCAACGAGCCGCCGGTCACCCGCGAACCGAGAAAATACAGGGAGCGCAACGTTTCCGGGCCGCAGATACCGTCGGGTGCCAGCCCGTACTCACGTTGGTAGGACATCAGGGCGTTGTGGGTCTGGAGCCCGAAATAGCCGTCCACCAGTGCGGTGTAGAAACCCAGGTCCTGCAGTCGTGCCTGCAGGGTCGCGATGTCGTCGCCGTACATCGGAGCCCCGAACTGGTGAGCCAACGTCCGTGCCCCCAGTCGGTAGGACGCCTCCTTGAGCGCGCGGTAGGTCGCCTCGCCGACGATGCCGTCCACCAGCAGTCCGCGTCGTTGCTGGAACGCCCGCACCGCATGGTCGAGCTCATCGTCGAAGACGTCCAGGGCCACATGCTGACCGGTGGTCATGTGCTCGTCGGGGTTCTCCAGAAATCCCAGTGTGGCCAGAGTCGCGCGGATCTCGACCAACGCACGGCTGCGGTGACCGCGGCGCAAGGCCTCGCCCGGGCTGCCGCCCTGCCAGGATCCGGCGCCGTGGCTAGGACTCGACATGGTAGGGATTGTCGCAGACGGGAGGCCGTTTGCGCTAAACCCTCTGGCGTGATCGGCGCGGCTACAACTCGCCGGCGATCTCGCGCAGCAAGGCCGCCTTGCCCTTCGCACCGACGATGCGCTTCACCGGTCGCCCGTTCTTGAACAGGATCAGTGTCGGGATGGACACCACCTGGTAGTCGCTCGCGGTACCGGGATTCGCGTCCACATCAACCTTTGCCACGACCAGCGCGCCGGCCTTGTCCGCGGCGATCTCGTCGAGCACCGGTGCCACCATGCGGCACGGCCCGCACCAGGCCGCCCAGAAGTCGACCAACACCGGGGTGGTGCTGGCGAGCACCTTCTCGGCGAAGGTGTCGTCGGTCACGGCGACCGTCGCGGCGCTCACTGCCGGACTCCGGCCGTCTCGACGCCGGTGTCGACGGCATGCGGGTGAGCCAGCCAGCGCTCGGCGTCGATGGCCGCGGCGCAGCCGCTGCCCGCCGCGGTGATGGCCTGGCGGTAGGTGCGGTCCACCAGATCCCCGGCCGCGAATACCCCGGGGATCGAGGTGGCGGTGCTGCGGCCGTCCACCAGGACGTAGCCGTCATCGTCGACCTCCACCAGGTCACGTACGAGCTCCGAACGGGGATCGTGGCCGATCGCCACGAAAACACCGGTGACGGGGAGAACAGATTCCTCGTCGGAGATGACGTTGCGGACCCGCAACCCGGTGACCGCCGTATCGCCTTCGACGGCGACCACGGCGGTGTTGGTCAGGAAGGTGATCTTCTCGTCGGCTCGGGCGCGTTCGAGCATGATCTTCGAGGCTCGAAACTCGTCGCGTCGGTGTACAAGGGTCACGCTGCGCGCGAACCGAGTCAGAAATGTGGCTTCTTCCATGGCGGAGTCTCCGCCGCCGATGACCGCGATGTCCTGTCCCTTGAAGAAGAAGCCGTCGCAGGTTGCGCAGGAACTCACGCCGCGGCCGAGCAGTTCCTGTTCGCCGGGAACGCCGAGATAGCGTGCCGCCGCGCCCATGGCCAGGATGACCGACCGGGCGCGGTGGGTCTCACCGCCGGCGGTCACCACCTCTTTGACCGGCCCGTCCAGCGACACCGACTCGACATCCTCCATCTGGAGGTCGGCACCGAACCGGAGTGCCTGCTCGCGCATCTCCTCCATCAGGTCGGGACCATTGATCCCCGCCCGGAAGCCGGGGAAGTTCTCGACCTCGGTGGTGGTCATCAGCGCACCGCCGAACGACGTGCCCTCGAAGACCAGGGGAGCCAACTGCGCACGTGCCGTGTAGATCGCGGCCGTGTAGCCCGCGGGCCCAGAGCCGATGATGATGACGTCGTGAATCGGTGGGGAGGTCATACCAACCTTTCTGCGGGAGCCGGCAAGGGACTCAACGCGTGAAACAACAGCCTAGGCGCGCCTGTTCCCGCACGCAGTCAGGGGCGCGGCAGAACCTGTTCGGCGATCAGCCCGCGTCGCCCGGTTCCGCAGTCCGGCCACACCGCAACGGCACGCAGTTCCCCGGGCCGATCTCCGGAGAGCACCAGCACGACGGCGGGGCGGTCGTTGACCGGCATCGTCCGCGCACCAACCACCACTGCCCGCGGGTATCCCAGCCCTGACAGGCAGGCTGTCTGCCGTGCGGGATCGGTCAGCGGCCCGGCATCCAGTGGCTGCCCGGTCAGCGCGGCCAGCTCCTCCGGCGGCAACGGCACGGTGGGTGTCACGGTGATGCTGCGGGCGCTGCTCGGCGCACTCGCCCCCTGGCCGCCGGTACCGAGGACGGCTGCCGCCGCCACGCCGGCGACCACGACGACCACCGCCGCCGCGACAATCGGCCACCCGCGGCCGGGTCCGGGGCGGGCCGCGTGGGCGGCCGGTCGCCCCGATGCGCCCGTGACGGTGTGCCCGGGCTGTTGTTCCATTCACACAGTGTCGGTCAGGCCGGACCGGGCGGGCGCAGCAGCACCGCCAGGTTGCCGCGGGCGCGGGCGCGTCGGCTCTTGATCGTTCCTTCGGCGACACCGAGTAACCGGGCGGCGTCGGAGACCGTGTAGCCGTGCATGTCGACCGCCAGGATCGCCGCGCGCTGCCCTACGGGCAGCCGCAGCAGTGCCGCACGCACGATCATGGCGGTCTCCACCCGCAGGTGCTGATCGCTCATCGGCTGACTTTCGTCCAGGGGACCGGGGGCCGGCCGCACCGTGTCGCGGCGCCGCCGATCCGCGCAGGCGTTGACGACGATTTGGTACAGCCAACTGCCCACCGCCGAGTCGTACCGGAAGTGGCGTGCCGTGCGGAGTGCGCCCAGCATGGCCTCCTGAACGAGGTCCTCGGCATCCTCGGCGGTCCTGCTGCGCGCCCTGGCCAGCCGGTACAGCCGCGGCCGGTGGCGGGTGAAGAGCGCCCCGAAGGCCTGCCGGTCCCCGGCAACGTGGGCGGTGAGCAAGGCGGCGTCGCTGCGCGGATCGGAGTCCGGGTGGGGCACGATCCGGACGGTAGCCAGCATCGCCGGGCCCGGCACTTCACCCGGGCGGGGGGCTGTTCAGGATGTCAGGATGCGGCGCTGACGGTGATCTCGGAAACCTCGGTTCGGTTCTTGCCGTTGGTCTGCCCCATGGTGGATATCCAGACCAGCAGATAGGACGTCGGCTCCGCGGCGGGAACCGCGATGGTGTTCGAGCCGGGCTTGAGCGCAGTGGGACCCGTCAGCAGGGTGGTGTCCGCCAGTGACGCGGGCGTGGCGCTGTCTGCGGAGCGGATCTGAACCTGGGTTCCGGTGCTCGACACCGACACCGTGACGGCGCCGACCTCGGTCGGCTGCGGGAGTTTCAGCATCAATCCCACCCCGCTCTTGAAGTTCGGGAACGGCACCGAATCGGTGTAGGTGTCGGTGGGCCACGCCGTCGAGGGGTCGCCGTCGATCGCCAGTCCCGCCAGGTCGGGGGCGTCAGCCCCGCCATCGGGTGAAAAGACCGTCACCGCAACGGGTTTGACCTCCGCACCGGGAGCGGCGCTGCTGGTGGAGGTTGTGGTGTTCAGGCCCAGCTGATCGCCCCTGAGCCCGCCCTCGGTATCGCCGAAAATACGGCTCAGCACCGAGGCCAGTACCACCAGTGCGACCACGAGGACCGCAGCGCCCACACCGACACCGATGAGCATGTTGCGGCGCCGGCGTGCCCGCAGTTCGGTCTCATCGAGGCGCGTCGTGCCGGACGGCCGGACCGCCTGCTCCGGGGGCATGGCGGCGACCGGTTCCACCAGGTCGGTGCGCTCGGCCGCCGCGGTGGCCTGGTGCAGCAGGTTCAGCAGCGTTGGTGCGCTGCTGATCCCGCCGCGGGACTGAACGGCGCGTACCGCCGCCGCCGAGATCTGGAACGGGATGTCGTCGTTGAGCTTCGCCGGTTCGACAGGCTCGCCATCCGGGGCGGCCTCGGCGGGCTCAAGGCCGCTCGGATAGCCCCCCTCCGGAAGCGGCCAGCGGTCGACGAGGAGGGCGTACAGCGCTGCCCCGATCCCGCGGATGTCACCGGTCGGGGTGGCATCGGGCAGCACACCCGGGAACGCCAATGCGACATCGCCGTCGATGCTCACCCGGATACGACTCGGATGATCGATCGACAGGACGACCCCGGAGCGGTGCGCCTCCTCGGCGACCCCGGCCAGGGACTGCACGGCGCGGGCCGCGCCGACGGCCGACGGGGCGGTCTCGGCGACCTCCTTCAGGGATCCGCCGCGTACCCATTCGGCCACAACCAGGCCGCCGGAACTGGTGGTGGTGACGTCGAGTACACGCGCCAGACCCGGTCGATCGATCTGGCTCAACGCCAGGGTCCGCTGCAGGATCGTCTGGACCTCGTCTTCGGACATCCGGCGGTCGGGGTCGACGAACGTCAGGGCCACCTGACGGTCCAGCGCGGTGTCCAGGGCCTGCCAGAACTGGAGTCCGGGGGGCCCGCCGTGAAAAACCAGCAACCGGTAGCGGCCGCCGGCGATGCTCGCGCCCGGAACAAGTTGGGCCTCGGAGGGGGTGGGCGCGTAACGCCGAGCCGACGGGGCGTCATAGCGTGGGGCGGGGAGACCGGACGACCCGAGCGGAACGTCGGGATGGAAGTCGTCGGCGGCCGATCTGGGACCGCGGGCCGACGGGTCATCCCGCGCGGGGGTCTCGGACGGTTCGTCGCTCAGCTCCGGTCCTTTCCCGTGGAACGAAATGCCGCGTTCAGCGTACGTGACCGGCGTTGCCGGATCGGGCAGAAGAGAACCGGATTCGGTTGAGTCCGTCGCGACGGCAGCGGGTTCGGTCGCGGCGAGCACCCGGCGACGCACCGCAGCCGTCGCGGCCCGGACATCGGGCACACCGGCCACCAGGGTCAGCCCGACGATGATCGGTGCCATCACCACCGCGAGGATCAGCAGCCGCACCATCGAGCCGCCGCCCCCGCTGCGAGTGGTGAGCGCCTCCAGGTTCAGTACCCGGTCGACGCCCGCCGCGACGACCGCGGCCACCACCGATGCCGCCGCGGTACCGACGACGGTGCGTCGCACGTCGGAGGAGAGCAGCCGCCCGCCGGGGGGGCGCAACGACCGCCGCAGCAGCACGTGGCCGAGCAGAGCTCCCGCCACGAATCCGAGACCGTTGGCAGTCCCCAGATAGGCGGCCACCAGGTCCGGGTCGTCGGTGAGATGCGGCGCCACCAATGAGGCCGCGATCTTGACGGCGGTGATGGCCACGATGATGAGGATCGGTGTCCACGGCTGCTCGCGGGCGTAGAAGACCCGCAGTTGCAGCAGCACCAGCGCGTACGGAATCAGGGTGAACGACGACATCGCGATCGCGATGCCGAGGTAGTTCGCGTCGACCTCGCCGAAGTTCCCGTAGGCGAACAGGGCGCTGCCGATCGGTGGGCCCGCCGCGGTCATGAACGCCACGATCGGGATGAGCGTGACCATGGTGAGTCGGGTCGCCAGCGACAGATCGGCGAGTACCGCGGGGGTGTCGTCGGCGGCGGCGTTTCGGCTCAGCCGGGGCATCACCACGGTCAGGATCGTCACGCCGATCATGCCGAACGGCAGTTGCAATACCAGCCAGGCGTAGTAGTAGATCGCGGGTCCGGACGCCGCCGCGGTGCTGGCGATCTGATTCCCGACGACCAGACCCACCTGGCTGATCAGCACGTAGAGCACCATCGCCGCGGCCATCATGCCGAAGCGCCGGAGCCGATCGTCGATTCCCCACAGAGGTCGCAGCGAAATCCGCTCGGCGCGGATCGCCACCAGTAGTACGGCGGCCTGGGCGACGACACCCAGTGTCGTACCGATACCCAGAACCAGCAGCTTGGTGTTGCCCATCTCGACCGGATCGACCGAAAGCTCTCCGGGGACAAGCAGATACAGCACCAGCGTGCCGATCGCGACGACGTTGTTGAGGACCGGCGCCCAGGCCGGCGCCCCGAAGATGTTGCGGTTATTGAGGATCGCCATGAACACCGAGGTCAGTCCGTAGAAGATCACCTGCGGCAGAAGCAGATAGGCGAACGCGGTGGTCAGTGCCGAATTGACCTTCGGATCATCGCCCAGCATCATCCGCACCAGCAGTGGTGCGGCGGCCACCGAGGCGATGGTGGCGATCAACAGCAGGGTGGTCGCCAGGGTGACCAGGCGGCGCACGAAGGCCGCGCCGCCATCGGGGTCGTCGCGCTCGGCGCGGGCCAGCACCGGTACGAAGATCGCGGTGAACGTGGCCTCCAGCACCAGCGCCGCGATCAGGTTCGGCAGTTGGTTGGCCACCGAGAACGCACTGGAAAGGGCCGCACCGAGGATCGCCGCGAGCAGCACGATCCGAATGAAGCCGGTGAGCCGGCTGACGAGCGTGGCCAGCGCCATGCCCCAGGAACGGGACACGACCGCCGCGTCGGACAGTTCCGGACGGGCCGGCTGCCGCGCTTCGCCGCTCACCGGTCGACCAGATCGTCGTAGCGGTGCCGGTCATCCGGACGGTCGAGGTCGGCACGGTCGGGCTGTCCGCGGAACCGGTGGTACAGCCGCCGGCCCACCAGAAGGGTCAGCACCACGCCGCCGGTGAGGGTGATCGCGAACAGCACCTTGCCGTAGGCGTTGGAATGCACCGACAGCCGCACCGGTTCACCCAGTTGCAGACCGTCGGGGGTGCGCAGAGTCACGTCGACGGCCACCCGCTGGGAGATGTGGACCTCCACCGGCACCCGCAACGGCAGGTAGCCCGGCGGAAGCTCCTGCTCGCCGACGTCGGTGACCGCCATCCCGGGTGGCGCGTCGACCTGGAGGCGGACCCGGATCGGAACAGCCAGTTCATTGCGCAGCGCCAACGGCAGCGCGCTGCGCTCGGTGGCCAATGTGTAGGAGTCGCCGGGGTTCACGATGGTCACGGCCCCGAACAGATCACCGATGGTCTTGCCGACGACGGCCAGCCGCTGGCGGGCCACCTCGTTGCGTGCCTGGGCCGGCTCGGTCTGGCTCAGCGCGCGCAACATGTCCTCCCGCAGCGGGGCCGTGTACTGCGGCCCGGTCAACCCGGTGCGGGCGTCGGTGGTCAACGCGGCATCCAGGCCCCGGAGCCGGCCCACCTGCTCGGAGATGGTGCCGACCACATCGTCGTCGAACCGACCCCGGCTCTCCGCCGGTAACTCGACCGGCTCCGGGCCGGGCGGGGCCGCTGCCGTCGCGGCGATCACCGCGGTCAGCGGGCGGGCGGTGGCCAGGCCGGCGCGCAGGGAGTTGGCCAGTGTCGTCAGGATCAGCCGGGCGTCGTCCGGTTGCGGACTCCATTTGGCCGGCGGTACGAGAATCTGGGAGCGGGGAGGCGCATCGGGTGTCAGCAGCTGCCAGAGAATCGCGGCCACAGCATCCTGGCGGCGGGCGACGGGGGAGTCCCGGCTCAGCGGGATCTCGGTCTCGGGATCGAGATAGCCCGGGATGACGGGGTCGGTGCCCACGGCCGCCAGCGCCGCGCCCACCGCGGGCTCGAAGGGAGCTAACGTCACCCGAGCGGACAGCCGCCGGGGATCCGGGTCGGTGTCCGCGGCCATCACCACAGTCCCATCCTGGCCCTCCAGAAGCTTGAGACCGGTGTCGGTGAGCGGCCCGTCCCCGAGAACGGTCACTCCGCGGGTCGAGGTGATGCCGAGGATCTGGTCGACGATGTCGGCCCCCGATCGGGTGGCCGCAGCGCCCAGTTTGGGGCTGCCGACCCGGTGCAGCGCGCCCAGATCGGCCTGCGCGTAGGGCGTCGCCGTGACGCACAGTTTCCGAGCCACCGTGCGTAACCGGTCCAGCCAGTTCACCGCGGCCGCCCGGCCGTTGCCCGGGTGGCTGGCGGGGCCGATGCCGTCCGGGGCGTCGGCGACCGTGTAGCCCGCGGTCATGGCGTTGACGGTGACCAGCAGATCCGGGTCGACGGCCAGACACAGCGCCCGGTCGATCCCGTTGCCAGGGTCGACCGCGCCGGGGCTGGTGGCGAATTCGGCAGCGGCCAGCAAGGTTTCCAGCCGGCCGCCCGGGGCGAGCGACACCGCGAGGTCGTCGTTCATCAGCCGGACCGGGGTGGTGCCGCCCGGGACGCCGGGAGCCAGTCGGGGTTTGTCGGCCAGCGGCCAGAGCATGGTCACCCCGACCGGCCTGGTGGTGTCTGGTGGGACGACATCGGTCAACGGGTTGCCGGCCGCCGGATCGGCGGGCACCCCGGTCACCGGCAGCAGGAAGCGGCGCTGATCCAGCTTGGCCGGGGTGCCGTAGTCCGGGGTGCCGTTGACGTTGATCAGCATGGGATACACCCCGGGCGCATCGATGTTGAGCGATGACGGCTGACCCGGTCGGAGGGGCACGGAGAACCGCAATTGGGCGGCCTGGCCTCGGCCCAATTCGGCTGCCACGCTGGTGAATTCGGTGGCGGGCTCGAATCCGGCCCAGCCGGTGCCGAGGCTGGTGCGCAGCCCGGCGGGGGTGGCCACCGCGGGCGCGTGTTCGAGGCGGGCCAGCACGTCGCGAACCGGGCGGTCGCCGATGTTGATCACTGTCGCGGTCACCGTCACGCTGGGCTCGCTGGAGGTGGTCACCACGTCGGGGCTGACACTGTCGAGCCGGACTTGGAGGAACTCCGGGCCATCGGGTTGGCCGGCGGCCGGCGGTGTGGCCGGAGTGACGGTCAGCGCCACCGGGAGGAACAGGCCGAACCCGATCAGAGCGAGGATGAACCGGCGAGTGAGTCGGCGCTGGATTGGCGGTGCGCTCACGACCCCGGACCGCCGCCGTTCGTTCGGCGCCGGGGTGAACCGGCCGCCGCGTCGGGGGCGGGACGGTTCCGGGTGCGGGAATGGGTCTGCGGCCGGAGCCGGGGAGAACTCGGCGGCAGTGGCGGAAGGGCGGCCGGTCCGTCGGTCTGCAGCAGTTCGATCAGCTCGTGGGCCACCCGGGCCAGGCGGCGTTCGTCGGCGTAGGACAGCCGGTGGGGGAGTTCGGCGACCGGCACCCAGGCGACCTCGGTGACCTCGACGTCCTCATCGCACAACTCGCCGCCCCGGAACTGCAGCAGATAGTGATGGACGGTCTTGTGCACCCGGCGGCCGTCGGTGACAAACCAGTAGTCGATGCGGCCCAGTGCCGCCAGCACGTCACCGTGGATACCGGTCTCCTCGGCGACCTCGCGAATCGCGGTCTGCTCTGCGGTCTCGCCCTGCTCGATATGACCCTTGGGCAGCGACCACAGCATCCGGCCGCGACGGTCGAGTCGGCCGATGAGCGCCGCCAGTTGCTCGTCGAGCGGCCGGTCGATCCTGTCGACGACCAGACCACCCGCGGAGGTCTCATGCACGGTGCGAAGCCGGGTCGTGGGCCTGCGGTTGGGACGTCGACGGTCCGCGCTTCCCGCCGCGGCGGGGTCGGTCGCGGGCGTGGGCGGCCGGGGTTCGTTCGCCGGGTCCGGGAGGGCAGACGAGTCGCCGGCGGGAATCACGGCATTCTCGGAGTTGGCGGCCGCGGTGGACGGTGGCCCCGCGGCGCGGCGGCTTCGGCGCCCCCCTCGGCGCCGCCGCGGCCTGGCCCGTTCGCCTTCCGACATTCAACAGATAGTAATTGGCATTGACCGGCGCTTCGCCGCCACTCGCTGCCGGGGCCGGGGGTGACGAGCATTAGGCTCACCGAACGTGCCTGAAGCCACCCCGGACCATGACCTGCATGTGCGGGCGGCTGTCGCACTGCATCAGCAGGCCCCGCTGCTCCGGGAGATCGGAACGATCTTCGCCGCCGCCGGACACCAGCTGTATCTCGTCGGCGGGAGTGTGCGCGACGCGGTGCTCGGAAGGCTGACCACGGATCTGGACTTCACCACCGACGCCCGGCCGCAGGAGGTCCAGCGGATCACTCGTGGATGGGCCGACGCGCTGTGGGACACCGGTATCGAGTACGGCACCGTGGGGGTCGGCAAGGCCGGACAGCGACTGGAGATCACCACGTTCCGCGCGGACAGCTACGACCAGATGTCGCGCAACCCGCAGGTCCGCTTCGGCGACACCCTCGAGGACGACCTCATCCGCCGCGACTTCACCGTGAACGCCATGGCGGTGCGCATCACCCCCGACGGCCCCGGCGAGTTCCTGGATCCACTCGGTGGGTTGGAGGCGGTCCGCCGGCGGATCCTCGACACCCCGGCGGCACCGGACATCTCGTTCGGCGATGACCCGCTGCGGATGCTGCGCGCCGCGCGCTTCGTCTCCCAGCTGGAGTTCGGGGTGGCCGACCGGGTGCACTCGGCGATCGTGGAGATGGCACCGCAACTGGGCCGGATCACCGTCGAGCGGGTGGCCGCCGAGTTGGACAAGATGTTGTTGGGCGCCGACCCGGTGGCCGGGATCGAGCTCATGGTGCAGACCGGTATGGGCGCGGTGGTGCTGCCGGAGGTCGGCGGTATGCAGATGGCCATCGACGAGCATCACCAGCACAAGGACGTCTACCACCATTCGCTGACCGTGTTGCGCCAGGCGATCGCGCTGGAGTCCGCACCGGATGAGGACGGTGGCGGCCCGGACTTGGTGCTGCGGTGGGCGGCGCTGCTGCACGACATCGGCAAGCCCGCCACCCGTCGGCACGAGCAGGACGGCGGTGTGAGCTTCCACCACCACGAGGTGGTCGGCGCGAAGATGGTGCGCAAGCGGATGCGGGCGCTCAAGTACTCCAAACAGATGGTCGACGACGTCTCTCAGCTGGTCTATCTGCATCTGCGGTTCCACGGATACGGCGACGGGAAGTGGACCGACTCCGCGGTACGCCGGTACGTCAACGATGCCGGACCGTTGCTGCCGCGATTGCACAAACTGGTGCGGGCGGACTGCACCACCCGCAATCGGCGTCGTGCCGCGGCGTTGCAGGCCAACTACGACGGTCTGGAAGCCCGGATCGCCGAACTGGCCGCCAAGGAGGATTTGGCCCGTGTCCGGCCCGACCTCAGCGGCAACGAGATCATGGAGATCCTCGGCCTGCCCGAGGGTCCGGCAGTCGGCAAGGCCTGGAAGTACCTCAAGGAACTGCGTCTGGACCGCGGGCCGATGAGCAAGGACGAGGCCACCGCCGAACTACTTGCGTGGTGGAACGCCGGCGGTGCCGCCGACGTCTAAGGAGGTATGGACTACTGCCTGGACGCCGGTGACGGCACCGCTTCGATCTGGACCTCCGACCCCGACGTCGACCTCGACGGAGATGGAGCGCTCGACGCCGTGCGCTTGGATCTCGACGGGGACGGGCTGTTCGACGACGCCCTCGGCGACCTCGATGCGGACGGTGAGGCGGACCACGCGGCACTCGGCCTCGATGCTGCTGACCGGACGCTCTACACCGATGACGGGACGGGTGCCTGGGCGGTGGCCGGCGGTCTGCCGCCGAGACCGCTGCGCTGGTTCGACCTCGACGGGGTCGAGCACAGCGGGGATCTCGCGGCGGATGTGGATCGTGCCGACGATCGCGACGTCGACGGGGATGGCCGCGGCGAGGTCCTGTTCGACGTCGACCGCGACGGATTAGCCGATCGGGCGCTGCGCGCCGGCGAGGACGGTTCCGTGGCGGGCTACCCCGTGCAGGGATACGTCGACACCGACGGGGACGGGCGCTGGGATCTGCTGCTACGCGATGCCGACGGTGACGGTGCCGCCGACGGCGCGACGGACCTCTAGACGCTCACCGCCCCGCGCTCGGGCTTATTGCGGCGCGGCCGCTCCTCGCGCTGCGCGCTCACCGCCCCGCGCTCGGGCTTATTGCGGCGCGGCTGCTCCTCGCGCTGCGCGTTCAGCGCCCCGCGCTCGGGCTTATTGCGGCGCGGCTGCTCCTCGCGCTGCGCGTTCAGCGCCCCGCGCTCGGGCTTATTGCGGCGCGGCTGCTCCTCGCGCTGCGCGCTCAGCGCCCCGCGCCGGGCGGGCCGGCGAAGGCCTGGGCGATACCCAGCCACTTCTCTGCGTCGGGGCCTTCGGCGACGACATCGAGAGCCGCGCGGGGTCGGCGCTGTGTCACCAGATAGCAGAAATCCAGCGCCGAACCACGAACCCGCTGCGCGGCGTCCTCGGGACCCCACGCCCATACCTCGCCGTCCGGCGCGCGCAGTTCGACCCGGAACGGTTCGGCCGGAACTGGGAGTCCGTGCACGGTGAAGGCGAAGTCCCGGGTGCGGACGCCCAGGTGCGCGATCGGCCGCAGCCTCGCCGTTCCCGGCACCTCCACGCCCAGGGCGTCGGCGACGTCCAGGCCGTGCGCCCACGTTTCCATCAGGCGCGCGGTGGCCATCGAGGCCGGGCTCATCGGCGGCCCGAACCACTGCAGCTTGCGGCCGTCGGGCACCTCGCGCAGCGCGCTGTGCAGGGCGTCGCGGGTGACGCGCCATTCGGCGAGCATCTGTTTCGGCGGTGTGCCCGAAACCAGCGACTCGGCGGCCGCATCCACGAAGCCCGACGGGTCGGTGGCCGCCTCGGCCACGATCTGCGTGAAACCGGGTCCGTCGGTGACCGATGTCAGCGCCACCCGGTCGGTCCACCACAGATGGGCGATCTGATGCGCGACGGTCCAACCCGGGGCCGGGGTCGAGCGCGCCCAGCCATCGTCCGGTAGATCCGCGACCAGCGCATCGAGCGCGGCGCTTTCGGCCTGCAGGTCGTCCACGATGTCATCGGCAACGCTCATGACCGGAGCCTAATTCGCCGCCGGCCGCCGGCGGCCGATTCGCGAATGCGCCACCAGACCGGCGACGTAGAGTCCCGAGCCCGCAAGTGCGAGGGCGACCGAGTGCCCGTCGGCCGGGATGACGGCCGCCGCGGCGGTGGTGGCGATGATGAACGACATCCAGAACACCGCGTCCTGAACGGCGAAGACGTGCCCGCGTAGCGCGTCGTCGACGTCGATCTGCATGGCCGAGTCGGCGCACAGCTTGACCATCTGCCCGGCCAGTCCGAGAAAGAACCCACAGGCCACCATGACCGGAATCAGCAGGCTGGTGCCGGCGAGCTGGATCACCGCCGCCGCGGCCAAGGCGGTGTTGGCGGTGCTGTAGCGACCCCAGCGGCGGATGGCCGCCGGGGCGAGCAGGTTGGCCAGGAACGAGCCGCTCCCGGTGGCTGCCACGAACACCACGGCGGTACCGAGACCTGCGAAGCCCGCGACGCCGGTCTGCCGAACGATCACCAGCACCAGCAGCGTGTTGATTCCGAACACCATCCGGTGGGCGCTGAGGCCGGACAGCGTTGCCGCGACCGGCGGTGTGCTGCGCACCGCCCGCAGACCGCAGGCCCACCCGGTCGCCACCGCGTACAGGGCGGAACCCGCCACCAGGGTCCGATCCGGGCCGAGGGCGTGCGGCGCGAAGCGCAGTGCCAACAGCAGCGCGAGGACCAGGGGCAGGACCACAAGGCCGATCACCGACGCCGCACCGCCGTCCCCGGCGCCGAAGATCGAGCGCGGAACCAGCATGAAGTTGGCACCCAGGAAGGTGGCGGTGGCACCGACGGCGACAGCGACGGAGTTCATCGTCACGACCTGCTCGCGGGGCACCACATGGGGCAGCGCCGCGGACAACCCCGAGGTGACGAACCGGCTGAACCCGTTGACCATCAGCGCACCGAGCAGGACGAACAGGTCCCGGGCGCCGAAGGCGAGCAATACCGCGACCCCGGCGACCAGAAACACCCGGGCGGCCGTTGCCGCGATGAGCACAGCGCGTCGATCCCAGCGGTCCAGCACGGCACCGGCGAACGGGCCCAGCAGCGAGTACGGCAGGAACAACACCGCGAAGGCGCCGGCCACCGCCCACGGCGAGGAGGCCCGTTCCGGGTTGAACAACAGGCCGCCGGCCAGACCGGCCTGGAACAGCCCGTCGCCGAACTGGCTGGCCGCGCGCAGCTCCAGAAGTCGCCGGAACTCGGGTAGGCGTCGCACCGACTGCCATAGTGAGTCGGAGTCGACCGCCGCTGCCACCGGCCCACCGTACAAAGGCGCTGTGGGCGGTTGTCGTCCACTGCGGCACACCGGCGCGATCGTGCCATGATGGTCGTGTGTCTCAGCCGGAGGAACCCGAGGATTTCCTCGCCCCCGCGGCGAACCGGGTGCGAGCCGGTTCCCTGTTGTTGGCCAACACCGACCTGCTCGAGCCGACTTTCCGCCGCAGCGTCATCTACGTCGTGGAGCACAACGACGGCGGAACCTTGGGCGTGGTTCTCAATCGGCCCAGTGAGACCGCCGTGCACAACGTTCTTCCGCAGTGGTCGGATCTGGCCGCTAAACCCAAGACGATGTTCATCGGCGGCCCCGTGAAACGCGATGCCGCGCTGTGCCTGGGCATCCTGCGGATCGGCCTGGATCCCGATGGACTGACGGGCCTGCGGCATGTGGCCGGCCGGATCGTCATGGTCGATCTCGATGCCGACCCGGATGTGATCGCCGAGTTCGTCGAGGGCGTCCGGATCTTCGCCGGCTACGCCGGCTGGACCATCGGGCAGTTGGAAGGCGAGATCGACCGCGACGACTGGATGGTGTTCTCCGCCCTGCCGTCAGATGTTCTCGTGCAACCCCGGGTGGATCTGTGGTCGCGGGTGCTACGCCGTCAGCCGCTGCCGTTGTCGCTGCTGGCGACGCATCCGATCGATCTCAGCCGCAACTGAGGGCGGTTCGCCCTACTGGCAGGACCGGGTGCAGGCGCCGCAACCCCCGCCGGACTCGCAGCCGCCGGCTGATTCCCGTCGCGCGGCGTACCGGGCGCCCTGCCATGAGCCGGCACCGATCGTCGCGACTGCTCCGGTCACCCCGAGGATCAGACCGAGGGTGCCGACCCGGGGCGGCGCGGCCAATGCGGCGATGGCGCCGGCCGTCAGCATGATCGCCGCGGCGAGCTGGGTGGGCGCCACCAGGCGCAGCACCTGCCCGGTCAGATCGACCGCGGGCCGTCGGGTCAGCGTCCACAGTCCGGTCCCGCCGATCAGCGCGGCCAGACACAGGCACAGAACCGCGGCGACAACCATGGTGCTCAGGATACGAGCCGGGCTCCTGCCGCGAGTGTGCGCCTACCCGATGGCCGGCATCGGGATGGCCGGGAAGATCGGGGCACCCGCCTGGACCAGCGGAGCGGCAGCCGCGGACGGCGCGGCGCCGACGGCCGTTCCCGGCGCGGTGACCCGGAAGCCGTTGACGATCGCATCCGTCGCCTCGGCGGTGGCGACCACCTGGTTGGCCGATGTGGTGACGAAGAGCGACACCAGATAGTGATCGGATCCGGACTTGGCGATCACATGCCGCCGCGACGTGTTCAGGGTGACATCGTTGTCGCGGTAGGTGCCCTCGATGATGGCGGACGGGAACCCGCCGAAGTTGGCCATCGAGGCGGCGGTCGACTGCCAGGCGAACAGCTTCTGGCTGTCAACATAGCCGTGGGTGATGGCCTCCTCCGGATCGAACTCGCCCGCGAGCTTGTACACCACCAATTGCGCGTTGGGCGTGTAGAGCGCGTCACCGCCGAGGCGGTCGGCGATCACGGTGAAAGCGTCCGGGACGTTCGGGTCGGGCACCACGGTCCACCCGGTGGGCATCGGCAGGACGATGTTCAGGGCGGTGAAACCCGCGGCCTTCTGGGGCTCCAGCGCGACGCCCTTGTCCGTGAAGTATTCGACAAGAGTCCCTGACGTGGCCGGAATTCGCGGGGCACTGGCGGGCGCGGCCGCTGCGCTGGTCGCCGGGGCAGCTGTCGCGGTGGCGGTGACGGTCGCCGGTGCGGCGGCCGCGGCCTCGGCATCTGAGGCGGCCTGCGGGGTGACGGTGACCGTGACCGTGGCCGTGGCGGGGGCCGGTGCCGGCGCCGGAACCTCCGGCTCGGCCGAGGCAACGGTGCCGGCAAATCCGAACAGCGCGGCGGATCCTGCCGCGACGCCACCAACGAGTACCCGCCAGCTACGGGTAGTGCTGTTCATGTCAGATGTCCTTCTCAGACGGTCGGACCGATCTGGTCCGCTGGCCAACAGGTGCGAATGTAACCAGCGAAACCGGCCGTGAACGGGTCCGGAACCGACCTGGAACCAACCCCTGACCAGCCTGCAACGCAACCGATACCGCCCCGTTGTCGGTGTGGTGGCGGCGATACCCTGTCACGCGTGACCGATTCGCTGAGCGCCAGCACGGAAGCCTCCGGGGCCGCCGGCGAGGCCCATTCCTCCGCCGCCGGCGATGTGCCGCCGCACCGCTACACCGCCGCCCTGGCCGGACGCATCGAGCAGCACTGGCAGGACAACTGGCAACGGTGGGGAACGTTCAACGTCCCCAACCCGGTCGGGGCGCTGGCCCCCGCGGACGGTGCGCCGGTGCCCGAGGACAAGATGTTCGTCCAGGACATGTTCCCCTACCCCTCCGGGGAGGGACTGCATGTCGGGCATCCGCTGGGCTACATCGCGACCGACGTCTATGCGCGTTTCTTCCGGATGACCGGGCGCAATGTGCTGCACGCATTGGGCTTCGACTCATTCGGGTTGCCCGCCGAGCAATACGCCGTGCAGACCGGAACACATCCGCGCACCCGCACCGACGCCAATATCGAGAACTTCCGCCGTCAGCTGGGCCGTCTCGGCCTCGGCCACGATCAACGTCGCAGCTTCTCCACCACCGACGTGGATTTCTACACCTGGACGCAGTGGATCTTCCTACAGATCTACAACGCCTGGTTCGACCCCGCCACCAACACAGCGCGGCCGATCTCCGATCTGGTTGACGAATTCACCACCGGGGTACGGCAACTCGATGACGGCCGCGTGTGGGCGGAGCTGTCGGCGGGGGAGCGCAGCGATGTCATCGACGGCTACCGCCTGGTGTACCGGGCCGACTCGATGGTCAACTGGTGTCCCGGTCTGGGCACGGTGCTGGCCAACGAGGAGGTCACCGCCGACGGCCGCAGCGAGCGCGGCAACTTCCCGGTGTTCCGGAAGCGCTTGCGGCAGTGGATGATGCGGATCACCGCCTACTCCGATCGGCTCCTCGAGGATCTCGATGTGCTGGACTGGCCGGAGAAGGTCAAGACGATGCAGCGCAACTGGATCGGCCGGTCGACGGGCGCCTCGGTGCTGTTCTCGACGCGGCGCACCGGTCCGGTTGGCGACGATGCCGACATCGAGGTGTTCACCACCCGCCCGGACACCCTCTTCGGCGCCACCTACATGGTGCTGGCGCCCGAGCATGAACTCGTCGACCGCCTGACCACCGAGCAGTGGCCGGCGGGGGTCGATCCGCGGTGGACCGGAGGTGCCGCCACCCCCGTCGAGGCGGTTGCCGCCTACCGCCGTTCGATCGCCGCCAAGTCCGACCTGGAACGGCAGGAGAACAAGACCAAGACCGGCGTGTTCACCGGGAGCTATGCCACCAATCCGGTGAACGGTCAACAGATTCCGGTGTTCATCGCCGACTATGTTCTGCTCGGCTACGGCACCGGGGCGATCATGGCGGTGCCCGGCCACGATCAGCGGGACTGGGAGTTCGCGAGCACGTTCGGTATCCCGATCATCGAAGTGATTGCCGGCGGGGATGTCTCGCAGGAGCCCTACACCGGAGACGGACCCCTGGTGAACTCCGGCGATTTCGACGGTCTGGATACGGCGGAGGCCAAGAAGGCCATCACCGCGCGACTGGAATCCGACGGCCGCGGCCGGGCGCGCGTCGAGTACAAACTCCGGGACTGGCTGTTCGCACGCCAACGTTATTGGGGCGAGCCGTTTCCCATCGTGTACGACGATGACGGCCGGGCGCACCCGCTGCCGGAGTCGATGCTGCCGGTGGAACTGCCCGATATCGAGGACTACTCGCCGGTGCTGTTCGATCCCGACAGCCCCGACAGCGAACCCTCGCCGCCGCTGAACAAGGCGACCGACTGGGTGCACGTCGAACTGGATCTCGGCGACGGGCTGCAGCCCTACACCCGCGACACCAACGTCATGCCACAGTGGGCCGGCAGTTCCTGGTACGAACTGCGCTACGCCGATCCGCACAACGGTCAGCAGTTCTGCGATCCCCGCAACGAGGCGTACTGGATGGGCCCGCGGCCCGCCGAGCACGGCACGGGCGACCCCGGCGGGGTGGACCTCTATGTCGGGGGCGTCGAGCATGCGGTGCTGCACCTGCTGTATTCGCGGTTCTGGCACAAGGTTCTGCACGATCTGGGCCACGTCAGCTCCCGGGAGCCCTACCGTCGCCTGGTCAACCAGGGCTACATCCAGGCCTACGCCTACACCGACGCCCGCGGGGCCTACGTTCCCGCCGCCGATGTCGTCGAACGGGGAGGCAAGTTCTACCTGCCCGGCCCGGACGGTGAGATCGAGGTGTTCCAGGAGTTCGGCAAGATCGGCAAGAGCCTGAAGAACTCCATCTCGCCCGACGAGATCTGCGACTCCTACGGCGCCGACACGCTGCGGGTCTACGAGATGTCGATGGGCCCTCTGGAGGCCTCCCGGCCGTGGGCCACCAAGGACGTCGTCGGAGCCCACCGGTTCCTGCAGCGGGTCTGGCGGCTCGTCGTCGACGAATCCACCGGTGAGACAAAGGCTTCCGACGACAGCCTCGATGAGGCGACACTGCGCGCCCTGCACCGCACCGTCGCCGGCGTTCGCGATGACTACACCCATCTGCGCAACAACACCGCCGCGGCGAAGCTCATCGAGTACACCAACCACCTGACCAAGTCCGGTGTCACCGCCCGCGCCGCGCTGGAACCGCTGGTGCTGATGACCGCGCCGCTGGCGCCGCACCTCGCCGAGGAGCTCTGGCGGCGGCTGGGCCACGACACCGCGTTGGCGCACGGCCCGTTCCCGGAGGCCGACGAGCGCTATCTGGTCGCTGACACCGTCGAGTACCCGGTCCAGGTGAACGGCAAGGTGCGCGGACATATCACCGTTGCGGCCGACGCCGATCGCGCCGAGTTGGAACGGCACGCTCTGGCCGATGAGAAGGTGGTGGCGTTCCTGGCCGGGGCCGCCCCGAAGAAGGTCATCGTGGTGCCCGGTCGCCTGGTCAACATCGTGATCTGAGCGCCGTCAGCGCACCGGCCCGCGCGGGCGGATCACCACCTGGTGGGTGTGCCCGTCCGGCGGGGTGGCCACCACCTGGGCGACCACCTGTGCAACGGTCTGCGGTGCGAGGAACTGCGTCGGGTCGTACTCGCCGCCCTCGTAGGCCACCAGGTCGCGCTGCATCGCGGTGTCGACCCTGCCGGGGTGGATGCTGGTGACCCGCAGCAGTGGTTCGTCGATGCGCAACGCATCGGCGAACGCCTTCAGGGCGAACTTGCTGGCCGAGTACGACGACAGACCGGGGGAGACGTTGAGCCCGGCACCGGAATTGATGAAGACCACCTGACCGCGTGCGGCCCGCAGGGCCGGCAGGAGGGCCAGGGTGAGGGCGACCGGGCCCGTGACATTGACCTCGAAGGTCTCCAGCCATTGCGCGACGGTCGATTCGCCCACCCGGCCCGGGTACGCGACACCGGCGTTATGCACCAGGACGTCGAGTTCGGTGAGCCCCGTCAACGCCGCGGTGATCTGGTCGGTGTCGCCGAGGTCCAACGGCACCGTTGTCGCACCCGAGCGTGCGGCCACTTCGGCGAGGCGCTCCGATGGCCGCCCCGCCAGCAGCAGCGTGTAGTGGGGGGCCAGTGCTTCGGCGATCGCCGCACCGATGCCACCGCTCGCTCCGGTCACCAGAGCCAGATGAGATCTGCGCTGCATTCCGCCGACCTTACCGACCTGCGGTCCAGCCCTCGGGACCGCAGAATGAACAGGTGGCATTCGACGCCGGCTTCTCGCCGACCCAGTTGGCGGCCCGCGCGGCGTATCTGCTGCGCGGTAACGACCTCGGCACCATGACGACTGCGGCTCCGCGGCTCTACCCGCACATGTGGAGTTGGGATGCGGCGTTCGTCGCCGTCGGGCTGGCATCGCTGAGCGTCGAACGGGCCGTCGTCGAACTCGACACCCTGCTGTCGGCGCAGTGGTCGAACGGGATGATCCCGCACATCGTCTTCGCCGATGGTGCCGACGGGTACTTCCCGGGGCCGGACCGCTGGGCCTGCGATCGGTTGGCCGCCGCCGCGCCGCAGGGCCGCCGGACCTCCGGTATCACCCAGCCCCCGGTGCACGCCATCGCGGTGCAGCGCATCCTCGAACGGTCCCGAAACCGGGGCCGAACCACTCACGCTGTCGCCGAGGCGTTTCTGGACCGTCGTTGGAACGACCTGGTGCGATGGCATCGCTGGCTGGCCGAGGCCCGCGACCGTGACGAGCACGGTCTGATCACGCTGTACCACGGCTGGGAGTCCGGCATGGACAACTCGCCGCGCTGGGATTCGGCGTACGCCAACGTCATTCCCGGTGCGGTGCCGCAGTACGAGCGGGCCGACCGCCAGATCATCACCGACCCGTCCCAGCGCCCGTCGGATGGCGAGTACGACCGCTATCTCTGGCTACTCGAGGAGATGAAGTCGGTCGGTTACGACGATGACCGGCTGCCCGGGGTGATGAGTTTCGCCGTTCAGGACGTGTTCTTCTCCGCGATCTTCGCCGTGGCCTGCGATGTGCTGGCCGGTATCGGCGAGGACTACAAGCGGCCGACGTCCGATGTGCGGGAGTTGTACTCCTGGGCCGAGCGGTTCCGCGGCGGTGTCGTCCGGACCGCGGACCACCGGAGCGGCGCGGCACGGGATTACGACGTGCGCGGCCGGTCCTGGATCCGCACTGAGACCGCCGCCCAGTTCGCGCCACTGCTGTGTGGGGGACTGTCCCATGACCAGGAGCGCGCGCTGTTGCGGCTTCTGGAGGGACCCCGCTTCTGCGCACACCCGGATCTGCGGTTCACCCTGATTCCGTCGACATCACCGGTGTCCAGGGACTTCCGGCCCCGCGAGTATTGGCGCGGCCCGGTTTGGCCGGTGTTGACGTGGCTGTTCTCCTGGGCGTTCGCCCGCCGCGGTTGGCCGGAGCGGTCGGCACTGCTACGCCGCGAGGGTTTGCGTCAGGCGAGCGACGGGACGTTCGCCGAGTATTACGAACCGTTCACCGGCGAGCCGTTGGGCAGTATGCAGCAGTCCTGGACCGCGGCAGCCGTCCTGGACTGGCTGGGCTAGTCCCAATGCCGCGCAGTTAGGCGTTGGGCGTGGTTGTCAACCGTCGAGGATTTCGATGGTGATGGTGGTGGTGTGGTTGGTGCGGTCGATGGGGCCTTTGGCTCGGTGTTTGGATATGGCGCGTTTGACCACTCGGGGGCTTGAGCGGGGTCGGCGTTCGGGGAGGGGCTGGTCGAGGGCGGCGTGTCCGATCCGTCCGATCAGGTCGATCGCGGTGTCGGCGATGGCAGCGGCGGCGTGAATGACTTGGTCGCGGGCGGTGTTGAGGGCGACGGTGAAGCTCAGGCGGTCAGCGGGGATGTCGGGGCGGGCCAGGGTGGCGTCGGCCAGGGCGGTGCGTAGGGCCTGGTAGGTGATCAGCAGCGCGTAGACCTCTTGGGAGATTCCTGCGGGGGTTCCGGCGCGCAGGACCCGCCCGCCCAGAATGGTCGATTTCAGTTCCAGGTAGCTGGTTTCGATCTCCCAGCGCTGGTGGTAGAGCTTCACTAATTCGTTCGCCGGGTAACGGTTTTCGTCGGTGAGTGTGGTTATCAGTCGGTAGTGGCCGGTACGGGTTGCTCCGGTGCTGAGGTTGAGGGTGATCTGGGCGTCGATGACCCGCACGGTGACCGCGCCCATGCGGGCCAGCCAGGTCCGGTCACCAAGGCGCCGGATGGGTGGCAGGGCACGGGTGTCCTTGCAGCGGATCAGGACCTGTGCCCCGGTCGTGGTGACTTGTTCGATCAGCGAGGTGGCGGCGAAGTTGCGGTCGGCCAACAGCAGCATGTCGGGTTTCAGGCAGCCCAATACCGCCGGCGCGTAGGTGGTTTCACCGATTCGATACGGGCCGAACACCGCGTCGATGACCGTGCGGGTGCCGCAGGCCACGATCGTCAGCAGGCGCAGCATCGGATACCCCGAGGCGGCGTCGGGCCGACCGGTTTGGCGGTCGAACACCGCGATGTTGGCCGCAGTGTTGGGCACGAACATCGACGTGCCGTCGACCGCGCAGACCAGCAGACCCTGCCAGCGCAGCGCGCCGGCGGCCGGGCCGCGCACAAGGGTGAACAACTCGCGCAGCGGGCCGACTCCGATGCGGCGCAAGGCCTGCGAGAGCGCCGAGGACCCCGGGGTGGCTACCGTGGCCGGGTCCAGGCCCGCGATCAGTCGCGCCCAGACCTGCCGGTAGCCCAACTCGGCGAACAACGCCCCGGCCAGCAACAGGTACACCACCACACGGGAGGGCAGCACCCGAATTCGCCGCTGGGTGGCCCGGGCGTTCTCCAGCGCGGCGTCGACGAGATCGAAGGACACGATCCGGGTCAACTCACCCAGATGACCCGGCGCAAACGGCCCCTGAGCATCAGTGCGACCAGCGCGAATGACAGACTGAACAGACAGCGGAACTCCCTGGTGAGATGGCGTCTTGCGAGGACAAACCATCGATACCGGGAGTTCCGCTGTCCTATCGACAACTAACCCCAATGCCGCGCAGTTAGGCGTTGGGCGTGGTTGTCAACCGTCGAGGATTTCGATGGTGATGGTGGTGGTGTGGTTGGTGCGGTCGATGGGGCCTTTGGCTCGGTGTTTGGATATGGCGCGTTTGA
>Ga0208823_1000707_pt1 | contig 27982 bp, 32 predicted proteins | sample AD_UKC075_MetaG_FD_184440 | JGI IMG/M metagenome (GOLD analysis project Ga0208823, IMG submission 184440) | Active sludge microbial communities of municipal wastewater-treating anaerobic digesters from USA - AD_UKC075_MetaG (SPAdes) (version 2) | ecosystem: Engineered > Bioreactor > Anaerobic >... | reverse complement strand
GCTGCCGCTCAGTCGGTATCCCCCGGGGGACGCGGTGGCCCGGACCGGTGGCTGGCCCAGTTCACCGTCGAGGGCGACGGTCAGGATCCGCTCGCCTGAAACCGCGGACCGGGCCCACGATTGCCGCGGTGCCCCGGAATCGCCGCGCGCCAACGCCCCCGCTGCCAGCACCACCGACTCCAGGTACGGCACCGCCGCGATGTGCCGGCCCAGCGCGGTCAGGACCGCTGTCTGTTCGAGAATCCCGAAGCCGCCCCCGCCGACGGACTCCGGCGCGGCGGCGGACAGGATGTCGGCGTCGATCAGCGCGCGCCACAGCGTCTCGTCGAAGCGCTGATCGAGACCGTCCAGCACGCGCTGATGCTCCGGGGTGCACACCGCGTCGACGATGGTGGTGACCAGGCCGGAAAGATCCTGCGCCGCTTCGGTTCTGGTGAAATCCATCGCAGTCTCCTGATCAGCGGTTCCGGGGTAGGCCGAGGGCCACCATGCCGATGATGTCGCGCTGCACCTCGTTGGTGCCGCCGCCGAAGGTGAGGATCAGCGCCGCCCGGTGCATCCGCTCGATCCGACCGCGCAGCAGCGCACCGGGGGAGTCCTGCCGAAGCGTCGCCGAGGGTCCCAGGACCTCCATCAGCAGCCGGTAGGCCTCGCAGGCCAATTCGGTGCCGAACACCTTGGCCGCGGAGGCGTCCGCCGGTGAGGGTGCGGCGGCCTGAGCCGAGGCGAGTTCCCAATTGATCAACTTCAGATACTCGGCCTTGGCGTGGACCCGGGCGAGGTTCAGTTGGACCCACTCGGAGTCGATCAGCCGCTCGCCGCGAGTAGCTCCGTGAGTCTCCAGCGGGGTGTTCTGTGCCCAGGCCCGTACCTGGTTGAGTGCGGTGAAGATCGGCTGCGCGGAGACCAGCGCGACACGTTCGTGGTTGAGCTGGTTGGTCACCAGCTTCCAGCCGCCGTTCTCGTCGCCGACACGGTTGCCGACCGGCACCCGGACGTCCTGGTAGTACGTCGCGCTCGTACCCGGGCCGGCCATGGTGTGCACCGGGGTCCACGAGAAACCCTCGGCAGTGGTGGGCACGATCAACACCGAGACACCGCGGTGCTTCTTGGCTCCACCGTCGGAACCGGTGCCGGTGCGCACCGCCAGCCAGACGTAGTCGGCGTACTGGATCAGACTCGTCCACATCTTCTGGCCGTTGATGACGTAGTCGTCCCCGTCGCGGACCGCGGAGGTGCGGAGGTTGGCCAGATCGGTACCCGCCTCGGGTTCGGAGTATCCGATCGCGAAATGGATGTCCCCCGAGGCGATCCTGGGCAGGTAGAACTTCTTCTGCTCCTCGGTGCCGAACGCCATGATGGTCGGCGCCACGCTGTTGATGGTCAGGAACGGCACCGGAGCGCCGGCCACCGCCGCCTCGTCGGTGAAGATCAGTTGATCCATGGCGGGGCGGGCCTGACCGCCGTACTCCTCGGGCCACCCCAGTGCCAGCCATCCGTCGCGGCCCATCTGCGCGACGGTCTCGCGGTAGACGTCGCCGCTGCCGTACTCGCCGGTGGTCGCCATCAGGGCCTCGCGGCGTTCGGGCGTGAGCAGCCTGTCGAAGTAGGCCCGCAGTTCCCGGCGTAGCGACTCCTGTTCCGGGGTGTAGCTAATGCGCATCGCCTGCGACCTCTTCCGGTGGTGTTGGGCAGGTGTTGAACACGTGGCGACCCGCCGACCTCCTTTTTTGTAACAGGTTCTAGTCTGGGAATCCAGCAGGCGATGTGACCGGCGGATGACGGCTGAGGTCGTAACGTGAGGTCGTAACGTGAGGTGGCGTCGTATCGTGAGGCGGGAATGATTCGAGGAGGAACCATGCGCGTCGTAGTGGATCGGGATCGCTGTGAAGGCAACGCCATCTGCGTGGGCATTGCGCCGAACCTGTTCGAACTCGACGACGACGACTACGTGGTGGTGACCAAGGACCCGATCCCGGCAGCCGCGGAGGCACTCGCCGAACAGGCCATCGCCGAATGCCCGCGCGCCGCTCTGAGCCGACGCGACTAGAGGTAGTCACCCGTGGCTGCGAACGCCCCGGCTCCGGGCGACCTCGACCTGACCGGACGCGTCGCGGTGGTGACCGGTGCCGCGGCCGGACTGGGCCGCGCCGAAGCCATCGGGCTGGCTCGTTCCGGCGCGACGGTCGTCGTCAATGACATGCCGCAGGCGCTGGAAAACTCCGATGTGTGCGACGAGATCACGTCGGCCGGATCGACGGCCGTCGCGGTGCCCGGGGATGTCAGCCTGCGTTCCACCGCCGATGAGATGGTCGCCTGCGCCGAACGGCTGGGTGGGCTGCACGTCGTGGTCAACAACGCCGGTATCACCCGTGACCGGATGCTGTTCAACATGTCCGACGAGGACTGGGATCAGGTCATCGCCGTCCACCTCCGGGGTCATTTCCTGGTGACCCGGAACGCCGCGGCCTACTGGCGTGCCAGGGCGAAGAGTGACGGCACGGTCTACGGACGGATCATCAACACGTCATCGGAGGCCGGCCTGGTCGGCCCGGTCGGCCAGGCGAACTACGGCGCCGCCAAGGCCGCGATCACCGCGCTGACGCTGACCGCCGCCCGCGGACTCGGGCGCTACGGAGTACGAGCGAACGCCATCTGCCCCCGGGCGAGGACCGCGATGACCGCCGACGTGTTCGGTGCCGCACCGGAACTCGCGGCCGGGGAGGTGGACCCACTGTCTCCCGAACACGTCGTCACCCTGGTCCGTTTCCTGGCCGCGCCGGCGTCGGCAGAGGTCAATGGGCAGGTGTTCATCGTCTACGGACCCACGGTCACCCTGGTCGCGGCGCCCACCGCCGAGCACCGGTTCCACGCGACCGGGTCAGCGTGGGATCCATCGGCGCTCAGTGCGTCGATGGCCGACTACTTTTCCGGCCGGGATCCCGATCGGACCTTCGGCGCGACGGACCTCATGAAGGACCAGAACTAGCGCTGACCCGCCTTGGTGTCGGCCAATGCGTCCAGGAATGCCCGTGCCCACAGGTCGACATCGTGAGCGAGGACCTGACGGCGCATCGACCGCATCCGCCGCCGGCCCTCTTCCTCGGTCTGGTCCACCGCGGCCGCGATGGCATCTTTGACACCTTCGAGATCGTGCGGGTTGGTGAGATAGGCCTTCCGCAATTCCGCTGCGGCACCGGTGAACTCGCTCAGCACCAGGGCCCCGCCCAGATCGCTGTGGCAGGCGACGTACTCCTTCGCCACCAGATTCATCCCGTCTCGCAACGGGGTGACCAGCATGACGTCGGCGGCGACGAAGAACGCGATCAGTTCGTCGCGGGGCACAGGGCGGTGCAGGTAATGCACGACCGGGCGGCCGACCTCGCCGTACTCGCCGTTGATGTGGCCGACCTGCTGCTCGACTTCGTTGCGCAGGATGCGGTAGCTGTCCACCCGCTCACGACTGGGAGTGGCCAACTGGAGCAGGACGGTGTCGCTCCCTTTGATCCGGCCTTCGGCCAGCAACTCGGCGAATGCCCGGAGTCGGACGTCGATGCCCTTGGTGTAGTCCATCCGGTCCACGCCCAGCAGTAGCTTGCGGGGATTGCCCAATTCGGCCCGGATCTCCCTGGCCCGTCGCCGGATGGCTCTGCTGCGGGAGTGCCGGTCCAGATCGGCGGAGTCGATCGAGATGGGGAACGCGCCCACTTTGATGGTTCGCGTCCCCAGGGTGACCTCACCGAACTTCGATCGGACTCCGACCGAGGCGCGCGAGGTCTCCGCTCCGGCCAGCGTGCGGGAGAGGAACAGGAAGTTCTGCGCACCGCCCGCCAGGTGGAAGCCCACCAGATCCGCACCGAGCAGACCGTCGATGATCTCCGTCCGCCACGGTAGCTGCATGAACAACTCCACCGGGGGGAACGGAATGTGCAGAAAGAACCCGATGACGACGTCTGGGCGCAGCGTTCGCAGCATCTTGGGAACGAGTTGCAGCTGGTAGTCCTGCACCCACACCGTCGCGCCCGGGGCGGCGGCCCGGGAGGCCGCTTCGGCGAAGCGCCGGTTGACATCGACGTAGCGATCCCACCACTCGCGGTGATAGGTGGGTTTCACGATCACGTCGTGGTAGAGCGGCCACAGGGTGGCGTTGGAGAATCCCTCGTAGTACTGGGCGACGTCGTCGGCGCTGAGCCGCACCGGGTAGAGCTGCAGGCCGTCTTCGGTGATCGGATCCTCGGGTCCGTCCACCACGCCCGGCCACCCGATCCAGGCTCCGCGCTGCTTTCGCAAGAGCGGTTCCAGTGCGGTCACCAGCCCGCCCGGGCTGCGCCGCCAGTTGATCGTGCCGTCGGGCAGCAGTTCCATGTCGATCGGCAGCCGGTTGGCCACCACGACGAAATCGGAGTTGCCGGGGACTTCCGCCGAGTCGGCCGAGTCGGCGTGCCGAAGGTCGGCGGCATCCTCCCCGGGACCCACGACCAGCGCCTACGCCTCAGGCTTGGACGGCCCGATACCGAGCATCGACAAGAACATCCGGCACTCGTCGGCATCGGTGGCGTACGCGGCCACCACCCGACGGGCCTGACGCTGGGTGCTGTCGGTCAGTGGTTCGATCTCGTCGATGTCATGGGCAGGTGCTGGCATACATCAACTCTAGGTGACCACGACGGATGCCGCTCAGGGGCTGGAAGACAGCGTCGAGCGGGGCTGGACGGCGGGCACGTTGTCGGAGTTCATCGCGTAACACACCACGGACTCCCACTGGCCGGTGCACGGGTCCCCGTTGATGTTGGGAACCGTGTGCAGTGGGTCGACGTAGGAGTTGGTCGTGCTGGTCCGTACGCCGCCGACTGAGGGCGCAGCCACCCTGGTCTCGTTTCCGGTGGCGGGAGTGGTGTTCGCCGAGACGCACCCGCCGTTCTCCATAATCTCGCCGGCCATGCAATCGCCACCGGAGTTGGACCCGCCGGGCACGGGAACGGGGTCGGGGACTGGGAGCGGCTCGGCCAGCGCGGCCGGAGCGGCGGCCAGCGCGGCCGCAGCACCCAATGCCGCCATGAAGAACTTCGCTGAGATCACAGTGACAATCCTAGGTCGGTCGTCACGGGGTGGGCGACACGGTCTGACCGTTGACCGACGCGTGCGGCGGTTTGTAGTTGTTGTGATTCTCCGAGAGGCCGTAGCACTCGCTGGTGCTGCCGCCACCGCCGGCGCCGCCCGTGCAGGGGATGCCGTCCACCTCGGGCAGCGTGCCCACATCGCCGGGGAGCGACGACGTGATCTCGCCGGGCTGGAGGGCAACCTTCTCCGGGTTGAGCGGGTTCGGGACTGTCGAGGTCGGAACGGTGTTCGGCTTGCAGGCGCCACTGGCGGTGTCCAGAACCTCGCCGGGCGGGCAGGTCGCCAGAGCCGGGCCGGCCGGGGAGCCCGGCGCCGAAACGGCCGCAGCCACCAGGGGCGCAACCGAGAGCGCCACGGCGAATCCGCCGGCGATCAGCAGGCGCCGTGCGGCGGAGGTGACAGAGGTGCCTGAGGTTTCCGGGGCCATGTTGGTGCTTTCTGCTGGAGTGTTCCGCGCGATAGCGGCAGGTCATCAAATGTTTCGCCACCCGCGGCGGGGTTGTTACATCAGTCTAGTGACGGGCCGTTCCACGGCGCACCCGATCGTGGTTCGATACCGGCATGAATCTCTCTTTCACCGATCGGACGTACCTGGTCAGCGGCGGCGGTAGCGGTATCGGTAAGGGAGTCGCGGCCGGCCTGGCGCGGGCCGGCGCGGACGTGGTGATCGTCGGCCGCAACGCCGACCGACTGTCGGCGGCCGCGGCGGAGATCAGCGCGGAATCAGCGGGGCGGGTTTCGGCGAAGCCTGCGGACGTCACCGACGAGGAACAGGTCGCCGGCGTCGTCGCGGTAGCCACGGAGTGGAACGGCCGGTTGCACGGTGTGGTGCACTGCGCCGGAGGGTCGGAAACCATCGGTCCGATCACCCAGCTCGATTCGGCGGCCTGGCGTCGCACCGTCGACCTCAATGTGAACGGCACCATGTACCTGCTGAAACACTCCGCCCGGGAGATGGTGCGCGCCGGCGGCGGGTCTTTCGTGGGTATCTCGTCGATCGCCGCCAGCAACGTGCACCGGTGGTTCGGCGCGTACGGCGTCAGCAAATCGGCGTTGGACCACCTGTTGATGCTGGCCGCCGACGAACTCGGCCCGTCCTGGGTTCGGGTCAACGGCATCCGGCCCGGACTGATCCGCACCGACCTCGTCGAGGTCATCCTCAACAGCCCCGAGGTCGCCGAAGACTACCGGCAGTGCACGCCGCTGCCGCGAATCGGCGAGGTGGCCGATGTGGCCAGCCTGGCGATGTTCCTGCTCAGCGATGCGGCGAGTTGGATCACCGGGCAGGTCATCAACGTCGACGGCGGACACGGGTTGCGGCGGGGTCCCGACATGTCGGCCATGCTGGCCCCGGTGTTCGGCGAGGACGGACTCAGAGGGGTCGTCTAGCGATTCCCGGTCAGTTCACGCACGGGACTCCGCCGCCGTCGATCGGCGGACCCGCGTCCGGGATCGGTGTGGTGGTGTCGGGGGTCTGTGACGCGGTGGACAGCCCGGCATCCGGCGGGGTGTCCGGTGTGAAACTGCCCAGATCGACTGCGCTCGGGTCGAAACCGTCGCCGAGGATGACCCGGATGTGGTCGTCCTCCAGATTGGGGTCTTCCTGCGGTGCGGTGACGACCCCCAGCATGTCGGCCACCGCGTTCGCGTCGGTCCCGGCTCCGGGCCCGTAGCTGATCACCGTTCCCGGGGGCTCGCCGTCCTCGCGATCGCGAATCTCGCCGACGGTGAACCCCTGCCGGCTGAGAACGTCGGCGGTGCGACTCGCCAGCCCGTAACTCTGGCTGCCGTTGACCACCGCCACGACGGTGTCGGGACCGGGGGACGCCGCCTCGGGCGTCGTCGGCACCGGGGATCCGGCGATGGCGGCGGAGATCTCGGCGCGGATCGCCGCGGGATCCACGATGTTGACGTCCTGGCCGTCGATGTTCTCGTAGCGCAGTACCGGCAGTGTCCGGAACTCCACCTCGCCACCGGCCAGTGCCGCCAGTCGACGGAACTGCTCCTCGCCCCAGCCCTGCGACAGCACGACATCCTTGCGCGCCACCTCCACGAGGTCGCGGAAGGCGTCGAGGTTGCCGAAGACACCGGACTGCTGCAACTGGTGCATGATCGCCGACAGGAATGCCTGCTGGCGATGGGTTCGGTCGAGGTCCCCGTTCTCCAGACCGTGGCGCTGCCGGACGAAGGCGAGGGCTTGCGCGGCGTCGAGGCGTTGGCGCCCGGCAGGGAAGTCCGCACCGGAGTACTCGTCGTAGACGGCATGGTTCAGGCAGACCTCCACACCGCCCAGGCTCTCCGCGAGGTGGTAGAAGCCCGCGAGGTTCACCTCGGCGAAGTAGTCGATGGGTTGGCCGGTGAGGTTGCGCACCGCGCGCAGGGTCGCCTCCCGGCCGGCCTCGCGACCGAGGCGTTCGAGTTCGGCCGGGTCGTCGATTCCCTGCTCGATGAGTTCGTCCTCGGTCTGGGCCTTGGTGAGGCCGTAGGCCTCCTTGATCTTGATGTGGTCGTAGCCGGTGATGCCGCTGACCGGGACGTAGTCGTCGCGGGGGATCGAGAAGGCAACCACCCGGTCGTCCGCGCCGATGTGCACCAGGATCAGGGTGTTGGTGTTGTATCCGCCCGATGTGGAGTCGCCGGCGTGCAACTTGTCCAGGATGTCGGGCGGAAGATCGTTGCCGTCCTGGTCCTTGCGGGAGTCCAGTCCGATCAGCAGGATGTTCATCGCCCCGCCGGACGAGCGCGGGGAATCCAGTCCCAACGCCTTCGAGACGGTGATGCCGCCGAGGATGCCGTGGGTCTCCCAGTACCCCAGTCCGGTGACGGTCAGCGCCAGGGCGGCAAGCAGCGCCGGAATCGTCCGTCGCAGAAGCCGCCGTGCCGTCATACCCGTCAGTATCGTCGGTGGGTATGCGTCCCCGCCCAGATCCAGTGGAACCCGGACAGGAGTCGGTCTGGGACTATCCGCGTCCACCGCGCCTGGAGGTGTTCGACGGCGAGATCACCGTCGAACTCGGTGGTGAGGTGATCGCCGCCACCTCGCACGGGTGGCGGGTTCTGGAGACGAGCCATCCGCCCACCTACTACCTGCCGCGGACTGCGTTCCGCCCGGGTGCGCTCCGCGAGACCGACGGATCGTCATGGTGCGAGTGGAAGGGCCGGGCCCGGTACTTCGACCTGGTGTCCGGTTCGACGGTGGCGCCCAAAGCCGCATGGAGTTACCCCGCACCCACCCCCGGATTCGAACCCATCCAGGACGCCGTCGCCGTCATGGCCGGGCAGGTGGACCGGTGCACGGTCGACGGCGAGACCGTCGTGCCCCAGCCCGGCGGCTTCTACGGTGGGTGGATCACCAGCAGAATCGCCGGGCCGTTCAAGGGCGGTCCCGGGACGGCCGGTTGGTGAGGCCGGGACGTTTGTCGTGTGACTGGTATGTCGTCTGACTGGGAGGTGTGTGCTCGATGGCCGTCGTGATCGTGGGAGCCGGACTCAGCGGTCTTGCCGCCGCGCGACACCTCACCAACCACGGGGTCGAGGCGCTGGTGCTGGAAGGCTCCGATGCGGTGGGCGGACGGGTCCGTACCGACGTCGTCGACGGTTTCCGCCTCGACCGGGGCTTCCAGCTCTACAACCCGGCCTACCCCGAGGGCGCCCGTGTCCTGGACCATCGTGCCCTGGATCTGAAGCCCTTCGTCGCCGGCGCGCGCATCGTGGTCGACCGGGGCGGACGGCGGCGCGTGGAGCGAGTCGCCGATCCACGCCGTAAACCATCCTGGGCGGTGCCATCGCTGCGCGCGCATATCGGCTCGCCGTTGTCGACGGCCCGCTTCGGCGCCTACGCCGTCTCCTGCGCCGTCCGCTCGGTGCCGTCGCTGCATCGGGAGCCCGATGTCACCAGCGAGGAGGCGCTGCGGCGGGCCGGTGCGGATGGCACCCTGATCGAGACCGTGTTGCGCCCCTTCCTGTCCGGGGTGTTTCTGGACGCCGAGTTGTCGACGTCGCGGCGCTTCCTCGATGTGGTGCTGAAGTCGTTCGTCCGGGGCACTCCGGCCGTTCCGGCGCTGGGCATGCAGCGCATTCCCGAGCAGCTCGCCGCCGGACTCGACATCCGACTCGGACACCGGGTCGCCGCCGTCTCGGCGCGCGGTGTCGAGGTGGTCGGCGGTGATGCCCAGCCCGCCGAGGCGGTGATCGTCGCGACCGACCCGACGGCCGCCGCCGACCTCGTCGCCGGTGTCCGGGCGCCCGCGGCCCGGTCGGTCACCACCTGGTACTACCGCCCGGACTGCGCACCGCAGGAACTCGCCGACGGTGAGGCCGTACTCACCCTCGACGGCGACTGCCGCGGTCCTCTGGTCAACACCGTCGTCCTCAGCCACGCCGCCCCCGACTACGCGCCGCTGGGCAGCGCGTTGGTTGCGGCCTCGGCCCTGGGGGCCTCCGACAACCCCGCCCGGGATGACTCGGTGCGCGAGCACCTGGCCTGGCTGTATGGAGTCCCCACGCGGAACTGGGAACTCATCGCCGGCTATCCGATCCCCTACGCCCTGCCCGCGATGCCGGTGCCGTTCGAATTGCAGCGCCCCGTCCGCACCGAGCAGGGCGTTTACGTCGCCGGTGACCACCGCGACACGTCGTCCATCCAGGGCGCGCTGGTCAGTGGTCGCCGGGCGGCGCAGGCTGTGCTCAAGGATTTGGGATTCACCGCGGGCCGATAGCTGGTCGCGGCGCGGGCGGACGTGTGGTGGAGCCCCCTGTCAGGATTGAACTGACGACCTTTCGGTGCCGGTGAGGCACAAGCATCTGGTTGCTAGCGTTCGGGAATGTTCGCCAGCGCTGGGCATTCACAAGATGGAGAATTAGCCGGTGTTCGTATGAGTCCGTGGTGTGTCGTGGCGTGTCGAGGTCGTTTGTAGTCGGAAAGTAGTCGGAAGGCGGTTGGGTTCGCACCACTCGACTACCCTCAGCGCCAGAGCACCCTCGGCCCCATCCTCCCGTGGCCGGGGGCCGCTCCTGACGCGGGGCCGACGGCGAATAGCAGTACCGGGACATTGCCATAGCATCGGGTCCGTGCCAGACAAGCGGACGTTGTACGTGTTCCTCGATGAATCCGGGGATATGACCTACACCGCAAAGGGCAGCGATCACTTTGTCTTGTCTGCCGTCTACACCGAGACTCCGTGCCAATCTGCAGCTTCACTGCAGGCCCTGAAGTACGAATTGCTTGCTGCCGGAAGCACAGACCTTGAGTTCCATGCGACGGAGAACACCAAGGGGACGCGGAAGAGGGTGGCTGAGATGGTGAGCACCCTTTCGAATATCCACGTGCACACACTCTGGATCGACAAGCGCTTCACGGCACCAAGCCTTCAGGATCCCGTGCGGCTGTTTAGCCTGTTCGGCGGGGCGATGGGTAAGTGGATCGGCACGGTAGTCGCCAAGGATCACGACCAAGTCGTGATGGTGTTCGATTCCGTCCTCACCGGCAAGGAGCAGGACGCTTTCAAGGCTGCAGTCAAACCAAAGTTGAAGCAACTGCCGGTGCCCTTCCGGCTGGTGTTCCATCCCGTCAAGTCCGACTTGAATGGGCAGATTGCCGACTATTTCTCATGGGCTTGGTTCCGTCATCTTGAGCGGAGCGATGATGAACCCAGGAGGTCCCTCGCTGGTATCCCTTGGAGCGAATTTCATCTGTTCCGGGCTGGCCACACGAAGTACTGGAGAAAGTGACCACCCCGCCTACCTTGCGGAAAGCCCAGGGGCTCTTATCGGCGGGGTGGAACGTTTGACGTCATCGTAGCTCCAGTGAGGCGTCTCCGCAGTTACTTGGCTCACAGGGCGCGCTCACGAGCGTCTGACCCCCCTTTGCCGAGATTTTCACGGGCTCTGAAAATAAAAAACTCTGACTACCGCGGGTGTCAGGCGCCCCCGCCCCGCCAGGAATATCGGGGGTAGGGGCCGGCCGCCAGCCTGCCGGTGCGCGCCTCTGACTTCGCGCTTCGGTGTGACTGGCGGCCGGTGGGGAGGGACACGACCCCTCCCTTGGACTGTCCGGCGGGCGGAGGCTGCCGACCGGACAGGGCTTAGTAGAACCAGGTGCCGGTGGTGGCGATGTCGGCGGCGTCGGTGCTGTGGCCGATCTCGGTGAGCGGGACCGCTGTTTCGTTGGGTACTGCCGCGAGGACGTCGGCCATGCCGGGATCGGCCTGGCACAACTCAACCCAGTGCTTCCGGCGGCTCGCGGCGATCTTGCCCTTACTGATCGCGTCGTCGATCTGGGCTTCGACCGCGGCTTTCGCTGCGGCTGCGGCGACCCTGCGGCCCTCGGTTGCGTCGTGCCGAAGCGCGGCGAGGGTGTCGGTGTCGACCACTTCAAGGCCGGCCTTGCGGGCTGCGGCCGCGACCGCGGACGGTTTGGCCGGGTCGACGCCGGCGGCCTGGTCGGCGAGGTCGGCGACGGTGTCGACGACCAGCTGCGGGTCGGTGGTGTCGGCGGGCAGGCCGAGCAGGTCGAGCAGCGCGGCGGCTTGCTCGTCGGTGAATTGCAGCGTCATGGTTTCCTTGTCTCCTTAGCTGGCGAGGCCGGTCAGCCGGATGGTGTTGTGGGGTTTGTCGACGCCGAACGCGGGTACGACGAACACCTGGAGCAGTTTCGATTTGGTGCGGGGCTGGTCGGTGACGACGACCTGTAGCGGGGACTCGAATCCGACGATTCCGGTCAGCCCGGATTTCACCAGATAGGCTGTGCCGTCGGCGATCCGGGCGTTGACGTGCATGGTCAGGCCGCAGGATTCGAGCATCTTCCCGAGGTCGGCGGCGTAGGCCGTGCGCAGCGCGCGGGCCTGGGAGGGGTGGACCAGCAGCCGGTCGAACACGGCGCCGAGTTGAGCGAGGTCGGCGAGCTCCTGGGCTTGGGCGAAGTGTGCGGTCGGCCGGTCCGCGGACGGGGTGAGGTCAGCTTCGGGTCCGACGGTGACGAGGGTGTCCCAAGGTTCGTCGACGGCCACGGAGTCGATGCCTGAGGCGTTGACCGCGGCCAGCGCGACGGTGTCGAGCTTGACGGCGACTTCGTTGGCCAGTTGGGTGGCGGCCTGGTCGAGGCGGCTGACGTTGTTGCGGCTGATTTCCTCGTAGGCGATTTCGACGGCGCCGCCGTAGTCGGCGACGGTGGCCAGCTTCGTCTCGGGGTCGACGCCCTGCACGAGGGGGTATTCGGTGAGCGGTGCCCGTTTTTCGACTCCGGTGGTGAACAGGTCGGAGTACTTGAGCAGCGTGTACAACATGCCGCCGCCGTCGATCTTGGCGCCGTGGGGGTGGAAGAAGTGCGGCAGCAGGAGCTGGTCGTCGGCGAGTGCGGCGATTCGGTCCCGGATGATCGTCGGGGTGTTGAGCGCGACGTCAACGGTCAGTGTGTTGCCGGTGAGCTCGGGAAGCAATGGAGTTGGCACGGTGGTGTCCTTTCAGGCGCGGGGATGAATGGTTAGGCGTAGCAGGCGATTTCGGCGAGCGCCCCGTCGGAGGCGCCGGTGACGGCGATACCGACGACGACACCGGCATCAGCGGTGGATGCTGCGCCTCCGGTTCCGACTTGCACGGCCGCGCCGGCGCTGATGGACCCGGCGGCCACGACGCGGATGACCCCGCCGCGGGCGATGTGGACCAGCTTGCCGACGGCGGCGGATTCAGCGGCCACGCCCAGGGGGCGATCACCGGCGGCGGCGATCGTGACGGCCAGGTTCCCGCCGGCAGTGCGGTTCCCGCTCGGCTTGACGAACTTGTGCGCCACGACGGGGGCGGTGGTCACTTCGGCGGTGATGTCTTCGCCGGGCTGGTAGACGCGTGCCGGGATCAGCGGTCGGGACATGGGTTCTCCTGTCATCGGTGGGTTCGTCGGCGCCGGGCGGCGGCGACAGCGACGGCGCGGGGCCGCTGCACAGTCGGATCAGGGGCGGGGGCGGGGTCGGGCTGGTGGGTGGCCAGGACGATCCGGCGGGGCGACGCGGCGGCGATCCCGTACAGGGCGGCCACGTCGGCGATGTCGGCGAGCCCGTCTACGCCGGGCATCACCGCCCCGAGTAGCGCGACGGCGGTCAGGACGAAGCCGTAGCGACGGCCGTCGGCGGCCTCGTAGCTGCGCAGCCCTTCGACGGATCGCTGCGGCCAGGCCTTGCCGAGCAACGCTGCCACCGGGCGGGGCACGTCCTCGTAGTCGCCGAGCAGCACGTCGCCGCCGTTGGTGGTTCGTAGATTCCGCACCCTGCCCAGAGCTGGGGCTCCGTCGCCGAGTGGACCTTCGTGGCCGAGCTTGATGACCGCGTCGCGGACGATCCCGGCTCGGGCGGCGGCGACTGCGTCGGCGAGGTCCTGGCGGGTGACTTCCCATGTGCCGGTGGAGATCTCGTGGACCCCGACCCGGACCAGTTCCACCCCGGGGATGGAGACGACACCGGCGGGCATCAGTGCTCACCCGCTGGGGCGGGGTCGTGCTGGTCGCTGTTCTGCGTAGGCGACAACGGCTGCCGCGTCATATAGCCACCGGCCGGCGGGACGGCGAGCTGGTAGGCGCCCCCGCTGCGCAAGCTGGCGGACAGCGCTCGGTGAGGTGCCGAGGATGCGGGCGGCCGCGGCGGTGGTGACTGTCGCATGGGGGCCAGCGTCGACCGGATCGGGTGGCCCGGCTGCACAGGTGGCCGTGGTGCTGTCGGTTCTGCTGACGTTTCGCGCCGCTTCGACAGCTGCGGCTGTCGTTTTGGTGAATGTGGCGATCGCGGCGAGCAGCTTGGGGGTGGGTTGGCGGCTGGTCCGCGCCAGCAGGTCCGGCAGCATGCCGAGGGCGCTGGCGAGGTAGGCGGCGTCGGAGGCGTCGAGCTGGACCGTTCCAGTCGGCACCAGTTTCACGCCGCCCCGCCTTCAGCTCTCATCAGCAGGGCTGGGATGCGCCCGCGCAGGGTGTCGGCCAGCCGCATGGCCTGTTCGTCGCTCATCGCCGCCCACAGGACCCCCAACGTGGCGGCGAACACCTCGGCGGCATCGCGGTGGGTATCGACTTCGCCGAACACGGACAGCAGGGCCTCACCGCCGTGCTGTCGCTGCCCGAGACCGTGGACGGCGAGCTGGTGGGCGCGCAGCAGCAGCTGGTCGGCGGCGCGGGCCTCGTCGTGCTCGTCGGCGTTCACCACGCACCCCTGACAGTCAGTCCGGGGTGCGCTGCCTCAAGTGCGGACAGCTCGCCGACCAGGTCGGCCAGCACCGTTTCCCGGGTGAGGGCCACGTTCGCGACTATCGGGAGCCGGTCGACGATTTCGTTGGTGGCCTCGCGTACAGCGGCGAAGGCCCGCACTCGGGCTCCGGTCCGGCCCGCCAGCTGCATCAGGGCTTCGTCGTAGCCAGTCTGGTCGCCGCGGACAGCTGCCACCGCCAGTGACAGCGCCAGCCACCGCGCGAACACGTCGCCGTCCCGTTCCAGTCTCATCACGCTCATTCCGCGGCCCCTGGATCCGCTGGCGGCCAGGCCGCTGTTGGCCGGTCGCGGCGGTCGGCCCGCAGTGCCTCGACAGCGTCCACCAGATCGTCGGCCAGCCGCATTGCTTCGGCCTCGGTTGCGGTGAACCTCCACGGCCCGATCCGGATCATCACGCGCGGATTGTGGTATTTCGGCACCACGTCGGCATCTAGTTCGCTCTGTGCGTTCAGGCGCACGATTCGTCCTCCTGGTCATGTTTGCTATCGGGCTGTTCCGGTTCGGTTGTTTCGGTGTCGGTGGCTATGCGCCACAGCGAGTTGCGGCCGGTGTTGGTCGAGTCGAATCGCGGTGTGGTCGACTTGAGCCTTGCGGCCTTGATCGCGTCCCGGGTGTAGCCCTCGGCGGTGCCGGCTGCGTAGATCTGGCTAACCGGGCACCAGCCGTTCGCGTCGCCGTGCTCGGCGAGGTAGGCGGCGAGGAATGCGGCGGCCGTCCGGGTCGGGCGCGGCGACGCTGAGTCACTTGACCTGCGCGATTGCAGATCGGTGACCGTCGCGGATAGTTCAGGGCTGAACTCAGGGTTCAGCCCCTTTGAACTGCTGATTCGGGGGCTGAACTGTGGTTCAGGGCTGAACTCTGGGTGTAACTCGAACTGCAGTCCGCCTTGCGGCGCTTCACTCCGTAGGATCGCACCCTCGCTGGCTAACTCCGCGGTGGCGGCTTCGAGGAGCTCGCGGTATTCGCGTTTACCCAACCGCGCCCGGAGGTCGCCGCGGGCGGTGCGCCCTTCGGAGAGCACCTTGAGGATGCGGCGGCGGACGGTGTCCAGTCTGCGCCGGTCGATGGTCTCGTCGAATTCGGCGCGGCTGAGTGCCCGTGCTCTCGTCTTTGCTCGTTCTGCCTGCCTGGCATGTTCGACTATCCAGCCGCGGGTGCGGTCGGAGACGGCCATGACGACTGCGGATAGCTCCCAGTCAGTGTCGGAGACAACGGAGCGTTGGTGCATGACGGCCAGCAGTGCGGCCACTTTCAGGCGTGTCAGCGTGGCGTGGCCATCGAGGGCGTCAGCCTCCCCACGCTGCCGGGCAAGGTGGGCGTCGATGACAGTTCGTGCGATCTCCTCGGGGCCGTAGCCGATTTCGATGACGCCATCGGCTGCGGCCCGCCAGGTCGGTATCGACGTTGACAGCGGCTGCGGGTCATGCACGGGTTCGCCGGGCATGTCCGGGTCAGTCGTCGGGAACCATAGGAACCGTTGCGGGGTTCCGCCGGTGGTGTCGGCGAAGATCACTCCGCAGTGTCCGGGCTGGGCGCCCACGGACAGGCAGCACCGGTAGGAGTGCGCGTCCACGACACGACTGGTTGCCTTTTGAGCGTTGGACTGTCCGAGCTGCTCGCCCATCGCCATCGACTTGAGTTGCGCCAGCAGGATTGAGCCTTGCCGGGACGCCAGGCCGGCCAGGGTGTCGACCTCGGGGACCATGAAGATCGCAGCGGTCAGCGGTTCGTGGTCGGCGTCGGCGTTGTCGGGCTTCTTGAACGCCGCAGCGATCCCTTCCCCCGAGCCTATGGGCAGTTCGGGGATCGGGGTGGGCCACGCCAGGCGGGCAACCTTGTCGGATATCCCTTTGCCCCCGCCGGATGGCGACACGAACGCACACAACAAGTTCAGCGAGGCGCGGCCCCCGATGAGGCCGGGCAGCTGAACGTTGGGGCCGACACTTGCAGCGACCCGCAACAGCACCGCGCCGAACACGGCCCAGGGTGCGGCGTACCGGGCGCGGGCCCAGTGGTGGATTCGGCGGAGCTGTTCGGAGTCCGATTCCAGGAAGAACTTGTTCGTCAAATCAGCGTCGATCATGCGGGCCGTCTCCTTGCAATGTAGGCGCCAGAACGGACAGCGTCGGCGCGGCGTTGGACTCGTCTTGATACAGCCGGCCAATCTGCCGATGCGGCAACGCCTTTCGACGCCTCGGCAGCGGTTTCCTGTGCTGTCTCCATCCGGAGCACGTGGTGCTCACCGGCGACGGCGAGCGCGATCACCTTGAGCGGGTCGCTGTCGGCCAGGGCCATCCACGCCGGGGTGCCGGCGGTCGGCGGGGTCCCGGCCTGGGCTATCAGCGCGGTGACGAACTCGTGGACTGGCCACCAGGAGACCTGCCTGGAGTCACTCACCGTTCACCCTCAGGTCGGGCTTGCGGAAGGTGTTCACCATGGCCGCGATCCGGCTCTGCTGGACTTCCGTGTAGATCGCGGTGGTCGCGGGGCTGGTGTGGCCGAGGAACTCCTGGACTACCCGCACGTCCTCGACCTCGATGCCAGCGGACCCGGCCCAGTGGCGCAGCGTGTGCAGGGTGGAACGGGTGCCGCTCTTGTGGAGCCAGTCGTTGGCCAACTGGGAAACCTGGTGCGGTGTCACCGGCCCGGTCCCGCGCTCCCTGCGGAAGCACAACCCATCCTCGGCGAGTGCCGGTCGGATCAGGTCCCACGCCCATCCAGGCAGCGCGGTGATGCGCTCCCATTCTCCTTTGGTGTGGGTCAGCCGGATGAACATGCCGCCCCCTGGCGCGGGCTCGAAACACGCCATCTCGAGGTGCGCGATTTCCTTCGCACGCAGACCCGCATAGGCGGCCAGAATCAGCCACGCCTGGATCCGCGGGGACGGGGCGGTGCGGATCGCCCGCTCGAGCGCGTCGAACGCAATCGGACGCGGCAGACCTCGCTTCGCCCGCGGGGTGACCAGCAGCGCTGCCGGATTATCGGGCCGCAGTCCACGCTTGTGGAGGAACACGTAGTACGGGCGCACCATCGACGTCCTGAACCTCAACCGCTCGATCCGGATCGTGTCCTGCCACGCTTCCAACTCGTCCTGCGTTGCGTCGAACGGATCGCGGCCGAGGTGCTCGTATAGGTACTGCATTTCCATGCGCCGCAACTTGACCGTTCTGGGTGCGCGCCCGGCTCTGAGCATCCACCGGCAGTGGTCGTCCAGGTAGGACACGTCAGATCCATAGTGCATCCCGGGGATCAGCCGACGGGCGCTCATCGGTCCGACCCGTCACTGATGCGGGCGGCCGCCCGGTCGATGAGGCGCTGGGCTGCCATCATGTGCGCGCGTGCGCCCACCAGGTCGACGACCGCCAGGAGCGGGGCCTCGCCGGGCACCGAGTTGATAGCGTCGCTCAGGTCGGCGACGGCCATCCGGGCGCCCTGGCCGGCGTCAACCAGCAGCCCGGGCACGTTGTGCGACACGCAACCCGGGGCGTGGCCGCCGAGACCACCGCAACAGGCCTTGGTGCTGGAATCGACCGAACCGCCGTCGTAGTAGCGGCAGAACTGGCACACGTCGGCGCCGTTCTCGGTGGGGACAGTGCAATACCGGCACTCACGGGATACGCTCGTCACGACTGAAACTCCTTCTTCGTGGTTGGTGTCGAGGTCTTGGCCCTCGGCGGTGTTGGAGCACCTGCCGGGGGCGTTTTTCGTTGCTGAATTCATCAGGCGGCGCCTTCAAGCCGGCGGATGTACTCCGTGATTTGGCGGTCAGTGCTGAACCGACGCTTGCCGACCTTCACGCTGGCTAGTTCGCCGGATTTCCAGAGTTGGAACACCATCGTGCGGCTGATACCGCCGAGCTTCGCGCCGGTTGTCTTCCAGTCGTTCATGCCGGACTCCTCTCGATGTGGGTGTGCTACGCAAAATTAATAAGACAGTCGTAGATCTACCACGAACGTGCCCGATACGCAACAGACGGTTATGATGCGTAGTTGTGACGACAGACTGGCGAGGGTGGTCCGACGCCCTCACGGCGCGTGTGGCCGGGGCTGTAAGAACGCGACGGGCTGCGTTGGGGCTGACTGCGGCCGAACTCTCCGATAGGACCGTCGTCGGCAAGCCGCTGACACGGGCTGTGATTTCAGACTTAGAAACAGGCCGAAAGAAGTCGCTGGAGATTGTTGAACTTCTGACTCTCGCTGCAGCACTTGATATTCCGCCGGTCTTGCTTCTGTTCCCGGGATACCCAGATGGTGAGATCGAGGTACTTCCAGGGAGGATGCTTGATTCCGAGGACGCGGCTCTATGGATGGCGGGGGAAATCGGGCTGCCGGAAGAAGACGACGGCGGGAGCCGCGGCGTTGAGCTTGTCCGAGCAGTAGGCGAACTGCGGCACCGGCGTCTAGAGGAGCGTCTAGAGGTATTGCGCCAAGCAGAGGCTGGAGACGCCGAGACGGCGAAGGTGCTCAAGCTGCACGAGAGAGAGATTTTCTACCTACAGCAACGCATCGAAGGCGCTCGCGCCGATCTCTGGGGCGGGGATGCCTAGGCAGCGGATGGCACCGGGGGAGCACGGCCGGGTGACCGTGTCGAAGCTGGGCCGGGATCTGTTCGAGGCCCGAACCTACGTCCGTGACGGTGATGGGGTACGACGCAAGGTTCGCCGCACCGGACGATCCGATGAGGATGCCCGCCGGGAACTGCAACGGCACCTTGCTGGCCGGCGCACGCCGCTGACGGGGCAGGCCGTCACCGAGCGGACAACGCTCTCCGAGCTGTTCGAGGCGTGGATCGACAGGAAGGTTGCCGAGGACAAGCTGATGCCGCAGTCGGAGGCCCAGTACCGCACGGTGTGGCGGGTCCACGGAGCCGACAAGCTCGGCGCGCTACGCATCCGGGAATTGCCCACCAGCCGCGCCGACGCCCACCTGAAGGGAATCGCCTCGGTGCGCCAGGCGCAACTGCTGCGCATCGTCCTGAAGGGCATGTTCACGTTGGCGGTCCGCTTCGACGTGATCGGGGTGAATCCGATCGCCGAGGCCCGACCGAATCGCGGCGAGAAACGTCCGGTCCGGGCCGCTACGCCCGCCGAGTTCCAGCGGGTCCGCAGGGCGGTCGCCGACTATGCGGGCACGGTGGTGCGGGGGCCGGCCAGGGGGCGTTACCTACCGGCGTTCGTTGAGCTGGCGATGGCCACCGGCGCCCGACCCGGCGAGGTGCTCGCGATCCGCTGGGAGGATGTCGACCTGCTCGCCGATCCGCCCACGGTGACCATCTCGGGGACCGTCATCGACCACCAGGGCGTCCCCGGCCTGCCTGCGCACCGGCAGGACACCCGCAAGCACGGTGCGCCGCCCCTGGTGACGTTCCTGCCCGTGCACGGTGTCGACGCGCTGACGAACCTGTTCGGTGTCACCGGACCGACTGGTCTGGTGTTCAAGTCCCGCACCGGTGGTCCGATGTCGGCGAACAACCTGCGCCGGTCGCTGCGCGAGGCCCTTCCCGATGACCTGCGGTGGTGTACGCCGCACTCGTTCCGGCGGACAGCGGGCACCGTGGTCCGGGACGCCCACGGCGTCGAGGCGGCTCAGCAGCAGCTGGGCCACGCCCACCTGGCGACCACCGAGGGGCACTACGTGGAGCGGAAAACCACAGGTCCGGACGCCCGCAGCGCGCTTGATGCGTTCATGGATGGAAAGTAGTCGCCGAAAGTAGTCGGAAAGTAGTCGATTCCGGGGGTGTCCCGGTATCGGGTGCAGCGTTTCTGCTGGCTGTGGAGCCCCCTGTCGGGATTGAACCGACGACCTTTCGCTTACAAGGCGAGTGCTCTACCACTGAGCTAAGGAGGCCTGCGGTAAGCCTATCCGGTCACTCGTCGTCGTCGCGGAACGGCCAGAGTCGGCGGCCGGGCAACGGAATGCGCTCGGCGAGGGTGCTGAGCGGGTCGACCACCCGGGTCATCGCCACCACGGCCTCACGCAGCATCTCGACGGTGGGCGTCAGGGCTTCCATGCCGGGGGCCAGGCGATTCAGGGAGTCGGTGACGGCGCTCAGTTGCTCCAACGGGCCGTCCTTGGCGGTCAGTTTGTCGACCAGGCCGCCCTCCGCAAGCAACCGGTCGGCCAAGCCGTCCTCGGCGAGCACCCGTTCCAGCAGACCGTCCTCGTCGAGCAACTGGTCCACCAGCCCGCCGGGCGCGAGGGCCCGGTCGACCCCGCCGCCTTCGGCGGTCAGCCGCTCCAGCACCCCGTCCGGGGCGGTGAGGCGGTCGACAAGTCCGCCCGGTCGCAGCAGTCGGTCGATCGGACCGTCGGGCGCCAGTGCTCGCCCCAGGGGGGTGTCGTCGTCGAGCAACGAGGCCAACCGGTTGGCCCGCTCCAAGGTTTCTTCCAGGCCGAGCAGGTGCACCACCGAGTCGCGGGCCGCGGGGACCGGCGAGTCACTCAGGACGTCCTTGGCGACGTCGAAGGCTGCGGAGGCGATGACCACCCCGGCGTCGGCAGCCGCCAAGCCGACCTTCACCGGAGCGACGGCCAGGTCCACCATCAGTTTCGCCCAATCCATCGGGTCAGTCTATGGCTGTGGTCTGGCGATTCCGCGTAAACACCCTTCACAGCAATCTCACAGCCCGGGATCAGGGTGAAACGGCCTCGATGAGGAGGACATTGGTGGAATGTCCGCAGTGACCACGCAGCGCGATCCCGCGAGTCCGCCAGAGGCCAGGGTGCTGATCGTCGACGACGAGGCCAACATCGTCGAACTCCTCGCGGTGAGCCTGAGGTTCCAGGGGTTCGAGGTTCACACCGCCACCAGTGGCACCGCTGCGCTGGATCGGGCCCGCGAAGCCCGGCCGGACGCGGTGATCCTGGATGTGATGATGCCCGGAATGGACGGCTTCGGGGTGCTGCGCCGGTTGCGTGCCGACGGCATCGACGCCCCCGCACTATTCCTCACCGCCCGCGACAGCGTTCAGGACAAGGTCGCCGGTCTGACCCTCGGCGGCGATGACTACGTCACCAAGCCGTTCAGCCTGGAGGAGGTCGTCGCCAGGCTGCGGGTGATCCTGCGCCGGTCGGGCAAGGGTGTCGATCGTCCTCGGAACACTCGGTTGACGTTCTCCGACATCGAGATCGATGAGGAGACCCATGAGGTGTGGAAGGCCGGCGAACTGGTGTCCTTGTCGCCTACCGAGTTCACTCTGTTGCGCTACTTCGTGATCAACGCGGGAACGGTCCTCAGCAAGCCGAAAATCCTTGACCACGTATGGCGATACGACTTCGGCGGGGACGTCAACGTCGTCGAATCGTATGTCTCCTATCTGCGGCGCAAGGTCGACACCGGCGACAAGCGACTGCTGCACACCCTGCGGGGAGTGGGCTACGTGCTGCGGGAGCCCCGATAGCCGGGCCTCCCGACGCTGTGAAGGCAGCCATCCGCACGTCACGCGCGCTGCCACTGCGGGTGGAACTCGTCGCGGCGATGTTGCTGCTGGTGGCCTGCGGGCTGCTCGCCTCGGGAATCGCCGTGACGTCCATCCTGCGGCACAGCCTGTTCGACAGGGTCGATCAGACCCTGCTCGAGGCGTCCGAAGGCTGGGCGCAGGAACCACCGGAGGAGATACCCACCGACCGCGGACCCAACCCGGCACGCCCGCCGTCGAATTTCTATGTCCAGGCCATCGACGCGCGGGGAGACGTCTGGATGGCGGTCAACGACCGCAAGGCCCGGCCATCGCTTCCCGAAGACGGTGATGTCGGTCCGATTCCGGTCACCATCGGATCTGACGGCAATTCCGACATCAGTTGGCGGGCCGTGTCGGTGGAAGGGCCCTATGGCGACCTCATCACCGTCGCGATGGATCTTTCCGACGTGCACGCAACGTTGCGTTCGCTGGTGTGGCTTCAGGCGGGCATCGGCGGCGGCGTCCTACTGATCCTCGGAGTCCTCGGCTACGCCGTGGTGCACCGCAGCCTGCGGCCGCTGGTCGAGGTCGAGGAGACCGCCGCGGCTATCGCGGCAGGTGAGTTGGACCGCCGAGTGCCGCAGCGTGATCCGCGCACCGAGGTGGGCCAACTGTCGCTCGCGTTGAACGGGATGCTGGCCCAGATCCAGCGCGCGGTGGCCGCCTCCGACGCCTCAGCGGATCAGGCGCGGCAATCCGAGGAGCGGATGCGCCGCTTCATCACCGATGCCAGCCACGAGTTGCGTACCCCGTTGACCACCATCCGCGGCTTCGCCGAGTTGTACCGCCAGGGCGCGGCGCGGGATCTGGACATCCTGATGTCGCGCATCGAGAGCGAGTCCCGGCGGATGGGGGTGCTCGTGGAGGACCTGCTGATGCTGGCCCGGGTGGACGCGCAGCGCCCCCTCGAGCGAGCCCGCGTCGATCTGCTGACGCTGGCCAGCGACGCCGTCCACGATGCCCGGGCCGTGGCGCCGCAACGTCAGATCACCCTGGAGGTGCTCGACGGACCCGGAACCCCCGAGGTGACGGGGGATGAGGCGAGGCTGCGGCAGGTCCTCGGGAATCTGGTCGCCAACGCCCTGCAACACACACCCGCGACCGCGCCGATCATTCTTCGGGTCGGGACCGTGGACTCCGATGCGGTGCTGGAGGTCCAGGACTCGGGTCCGGGGATGTCCGCCGAGGACGCCGACCGGGCCTTCGAGCGGTTCTACCGCGCGGATGGGTCCCGCACCCGGGCCAGCGGTGGTGCCGGGCTGGGGCTGTCCATCGTCGATTCACTCGTGCGCGCGCACGGCGGCCAGGTGATGGTGACCACGGAACCGGGCCGGGGCTGCTGCTTTCGGGTGGTCTTGCCCCGGGTGGGAGCTGAGATCAGTCCTCCGCCGCCAGAGCGGCTTTGATCTTGGCCTGAGCTTCGTCGAGGGATTCCGGGGACGGGCTGCGGTCGACGTGGGCGAAGCCGAAATCGGTGAGGTTGTAGGCCGGGAACACGTGCACGTGCAGGTGCGGCACCTCCAGGCCGGCGATGATCATCCCGGCGCGCTGGGCGCCGAACGCACGGCAGACCGCCCGGCCGATGCGCTGTGAAACGTCCATCACTTTGTGGAACAGGGCCGGTTCGATGGTCTGCCAGTTGTCCACCTCGGCGCGCGGCACCACCAGGGTGTGCCCCGGCGTCATCGGTTCGATCGTGAGGAAGGCGACGACATCGTCGTCGGAGTAGACGAACCGGCCGGGCAGGTCCCCGTTGATGATCATCGTGAATACCGAAGCCATGGCCTCAGCCTAAGGGTCTGGGCTGACAGGAGTTCAGCCATGGCATCCGCCTTCGGCGGCCATGGCTATCGCGACACTTTCGTTACGGATAGGCCCAAACTTCCTGAATTTTCTTCATTTTTTTCCTGAGGATTAGACACTGGCGGGGTCTGTTTTTTGGGTTTTTTGTGTGATTGGGGTTTGCGGTGGCCGTCGTTTCTTCTTCTGGTTCGGGTCAGAGCGATGGTGGGTTGACGGCCGGGGTGGGTGTTCGTCCGATTTCGGTGGTGCGCCGGGGTATGTGGCGTCCGGTGGGCGTGGGTCTCGGTGTGGGTCGGGTGGGGGCGTTGGCCGTTGCGTTGGGTATCGGCGCGGCGGTGGCGTAGTTGCCGGGTGTGGCGGCGGCGGATACGACGGGGTCGGCGGGATCGTCGGCGTCATCGGCGTCGGGTTCTGGTGCGTCGCGGTCGGGGTCCTCGGGTGGTGGGGGACAGCGGGGTCAGGGGCGTTCGCCTCGGGGTGGGGTTTCGGGTCCGGCCGACGGGGTGGATTCGGTTGGAGAGGATTCGTCGGGGTCGTCGGGTTCGGATGCCGGTAAGCGAGTGTCCGGCGTATCCGACGGCGGGGCTTCGGCGTCTGCGCGTTCGGCCTCGGGTGTTGATGGTGGGCAGCGGCCGAGGCCGGTCGTCTCGGCGATCGGGGCCGGCGGCGTTGAGCGGGTGGGGGCGGCTGTTGCGCAGGTGACCCCGGTTGAGGTGCCGCTGGTGCCGGTTGACCGGGGTTTGGCGGGTCAGGAGTCCGGTGTGGTGTCCGGCGGCCCGGCGGGGGGCGCCCCGGTAGCGGGCGCGGTCGCGGCTGCTGGTGTACCCGGATCGGGTGTTCCGTCGGCTGTTGCGGCTCCGGCGCCGGCTGGGGTGGCGGCGGGGTCGGGGTTGTTGTCGTGGCTGGGTGTGGCGGCTTCGACTGTGGGTGGGGGTCCGGGTGGGCCGGGTGCGGCGCCGTTGGTGTGGGCTGCGGCCGCTGTTGGGCGCCGTGATCATCGTGGGCTTTCGGGGGGCGTGGGTGGCGCGGTGGTGGGCGCGGCCGCGGCGGTTGGTCCGGGTGGTGATCCGGGGGTGTCTGCTCAGGGCGCGGCCGCCGCTGCGGGCGGGTCGGATTCGCCGGGTTCGGTGTTGCTGGGTTCGGCGGCGGGTGCCTCGGTTCCGGGTGTGGTGGTGCCGGTCGCTTCTGCGGTGGGTGGCCCGTCGGGGTTCGCGTTGGGTGATGTGTGGCGGTTCTTCTTCGGTGATGGCACGGCGGAGAACCCCAATGGCGGGATTCTGATCGGGAACGGGTATTCGTGGACGGCGGATTCGTGCCCGGTGGGGTCGTCGTGCACGGGGGGCAATGGGGGGCTGATCGGTAGCGGCGGTGATGGTTTCAATGGCGGTGATGGGGGTTCGGCGGGCTGGTTCGGTGATGGTGGTGACGGTGGCGCGGGGGTGGCGTGGGTTGATTTCGGTGCCGGCGGTGACGGCGGTACCGGTGGGTTGTTGGTCGGCAATGGCGGCAATGGCGGGGCCGGGTGGTCGGCGGTCACTGATGTGGGCACCGGCGGTGCCGGTGGCCGTGGCGGGAACACGGGGTTGTTGTCACTGGTCGGTGATGGCGGTGCCGGTGGTGCCGGGGGTGCGGGTGCACCCGGCGCGCAGGGGGGTGCCGGGTTGGGTGCGGCCGAGGCCGGCGGCGGCACCGGCGGCACGGGTGGCATGGGTGGTGTCGGTGGTGCCGGTGGTCGTGGTGGTGAGGGGAGTTGGGTGTTCGGGGCCGGCGGCGCCGGCGGTTCGGGGGGTGCTGGTGGTGTAGGTGGGGCGGGTGGTTCCGGTGTTGATGGGGCTGATGGCACGGCGGGTGACCGGGATGGTCGGGCCGGTGGTCACGGTGGTGATGGTGGTGCCGGTGGTGTGGGCGGTGTGGGGGGCGCGGCCGGCGGCGGGCGTTTGCTGTTCCTGTTCGACACTGCGGGTGTGGGTGGGGCCGGGGGTACCGGTGGTGCCGGCGGTACGGCGGGCCGGCCCGGTGATGGCGGTGCGGGTGCGGACAGCACCGATCCGGCTGTGGCCGGTGGCAACGGCGGGCGGGGCGGTAACCCCGGTAAGGCGGGTGTGGGTGGTACCGGGGGTGCGGGTGGGGCCGGTGGCGGTGTGGCCGGGGCTTCCGGTGGTGCCGGAGCACCGGTGGCGGGCCCGGCGGGTAATGGCGGTACGGGCGGTGCAGGTGCGGATAGCACCGATGTGGGTGTGGCTGGCGGGGATGGCGGCGCCGGTGGGGATGGCGGTCTGATCGGGGACGGTGGGGCCGGGGGTGTTGGTGGGCGTGGCGCGCCGGGGGCGTCGGGTGCGGCGGGATTGTCCGGTGGGGACAGTGGCGGCGATGGTCTTGCCGGTGGGGCGGGGGGTCGTGGCGGCACCGGCGGTGCCGGGGGCGCCCTGGCCGGGCACGGTGGTGCCGGTGGTCGTGGCGGGACCGGTGGCGCCGGTGGCGCGGGCGGGGCGGGTGTGTCCGGCGGGAACGGGATTTCTGCCGGGGAGTCCGGTGTTGATGGCGGGGACGGCGGGGATGGCGGCGCAGGTGGTGCCGGCGGCGCCGGGGGTGTGGGTGGTGAGGCGAAAGCGCCGGGGTTCACCGGTGGTGTGGCCGGGCGTGGCGGTGACGGCGGGACCGGTGGGGCGGCCGGGGATGCCGGTGACGGTGGTGCGGGCGCGTCCGGGAACGCCGCGGTCGCCGCCGGGGGTCATGGTGGCGCGGGTGGGGACCGTGGCCGGGCCGGCACCGGTGGCACCGGTGGTGGCGGGATTCTGCCGGGGGCCAGTGGGGTTTCGGGGGCGGCGGGTACCGGAGGTAACGGCGGAACGGGTGGGGCGGGCTGGAACTCCACGGTGGTGGGGGCTTCCGGTGGTGCCGGCGGCAATGGTGGCGCGGGTGGCTCTCACGGTGATGGCGGCGCGGGTGGTGCTGGTGGTGCGGGTGGTTCCGGCCCGGATGGGGCGTCGGGTGCGGTCGCGGGTGCCGGCGGGGCCTCGGGTGTGGCCGGCGCGGCGGGTGGTCGGGGCGGTGACGGCGGTGCCGGCGGTGTGCTGGCCGGTCGTGGGGGTTCGGGCGGGGTTGGTGGTGCCGGCGGTGGTGGTGGTGCCGGTGGTGCCGGGATCACCGGAACCGGCGGGTTGGTGGGGGCCTCAGGGCAGGCCGGTGGGCACGGCGGCACCGGCGGTGCCGGCGGGACCGGCGGGGCCGGCGGTAATGGTGGGGCCGCGCAGGCCGTGGGCTTTGACTCGGGTGCTGCCGGGGTTGGTGGGTCCGGTGGCGCCGGGGGGTCCGGTGGTGTGGCCGGTGACGGCGGCACCGGCGGCGGCGGGGACGCCGCGGTGCGCGATGGCGGGACCGGCGGGACCGGCGGTAACCGCGGTGCCGGTGGGGCCGGTGGATCGGGTGGGGCCGGCGGGGCGATCCCAGGCGGAGGGAACGCCGCGGCCGGGGCCGCCGGCGCCCAGGGCGGTATCGGGATCTCCGGCGGTGATGGCGGTGCCGGGGGTGACGGGTACAGCTGGACCGCGACGGGCACCGGCAGCGCGGGTGGGCGTGGTGGTGATGGTGGCGCGGCCGGCACCTACGGCGATGGTGGTGCCGGTGGGCGTGGCGGGGCCGGGGACAGCGGCGCTGACGGTGCCATCGGTGGGCTGGTCGCCGCCGACACCGTGGGTGCCAGCGGTGCCAGCGGGATCGCCGGCGGCACGGGCGGTGCCGGGGGTAACGGCGGGGCTGGTGGGACGATCGCCGGCACCAGTGGCGCCGGCGGGGCCGGCGGAACCGGCGGCACGGGTGGAGCCGGGGGCACCGGTGGGACCGGCGGCGATGCCTCCGGTAACGGTGCGGCCGGGGCCCGTGGTGGCGCGGGTGGCACCGGCGGCGCCGGCGGCGCGGGCGGCACCGGCGGCACCGGATCAAGCGTGGGGGCCTCGGGCGTGGCCGGTGATGGTGGTGCCGGCGGGCGGGGTGGTACCGGCGGGCGGGGCGGGTTCGGCGCGACCGGTGCACCCGGTGGTGGGCAGGGTGTGATCGGCGCCCTCGGTGGGACCGGCGGCGCCGGTGGTGTCGGGGGCGCGGCCGGTGGCGCGGGAGCCGTCCAGGGTGTCGGTGGTGTCGGTGGTGATGGCGGCACCGGTGGCACCGGCGGCACCGGCGGCACCGGAACCGACAACAGCGGCCTGCTGAACACCGCGGGTGGGGCTGGTGGGCGTGGTGGTCAGGGCGGCGCCGGGGGTGCGGCCGGGGATGGTGGTGCGGGTTCTGCCACCGGCGGTGCGGGCAGCCAGGGTGATGGCGGGGCGGGCGGTCAGGGCGGTACCGGTGGCACGGGTGGG
>Ga0208823_1000706_pt1 | contig 27990 bp, 27 predicted proteins | sample AD_UKC075_MetaG_FD_184440 | JGI IMG/M metagenome (GOLD analysis project Ga0208823, IMG submission 184440) | Active sludge microbial communities of municipal wastewater-treating anaerobic digesters from USA - AD_UKC075_MetaG (SPAdes) (version 2) | ecosystem: Engineered > Bioreactor > Anaerobic >... | reverse complement strand
GTCGATCTCGCGCCAGCTCAAGCCGCGCTGGGTCGCGCCGCAGGGGGCCGAGGCGGAACTGCTCGTCACCGTGCTGGCCTGGGATCTCAACCCTGACGGCACGCTCAATGGAAATCCGCGCGTGGTGCGCCAGGAAGGCATCACCGAAGCCAACCGCGCCCAGGCCCAGCGCCACGCCGAACAGGCGATCCGCGCCGTTAAGCTGGCCGCGCCGTTCAACCTTCCGCCGCAGTATTATCCCGCCTGGAAGCGCATCGCCGACTTCCGCTTCGACAGGAAATTGTCGCAATGACCTTCAGACTTCGCAACCTCGCCCTGATCGCGCTGCTGCTCACCGTTCCGGCCGCCGCCCAGACCGCCGGTCCGGCCCCCGCCACCCCGCCGCAGGGCACCGAGGAAAGCGGCCTGTCGGGCGCGGTGTCGGATGACAGCGACTGGCAGAACCTGGGCATCGCGATCCCTGCTTTCGCCACCAATGCCGACGTGCCGACCCAGACCAGCGCGGGCAACACCGCCGCGCTGGGCTTTGCCATGGCCGGGATCATCACCGCGAACCTGCAGAACAACGGCCTGTTCAAGCCGACCGGTCCCGCCAGCCTGCCGCGCCCCGCGCTCGGCCAGATCCAGGCACCGGATTACGGCACCTGGTCGTCGCGCGGCGCGGAAATGCTGGTCCACGGCTTCGTGCGGGCGGAGGCGGGCGGCCAGATCACGGTCGGCTGCTACCTCTATGACGTTGCCCTGCAGCAGAATCTCGCCAAGGCCGGGTGGACTGTCCCGCCGGCCGACTGGCGCCGCGCCGCGCACAAGTGCGCGGACATGGTCTATTCGCGCCTCTCGGGCGAGAGCCCGTTCTTCGACAGCCGCATCGCCTATATCGCTGAAACCGGCCCCAAGGACCGCCGCCTCAAGCGGCTGGCGATCATGGATTCGGACGGTGCCAACCACCGCTACCTGACCACCGGGCAGACCATGGCGCTGACCCCGCGCTATTCGCCGGACTACAAGTCGATCCTCTATCTCAGCTATTACAACGGCAATCCGCGCGTCTTCATCTACAACCTCGAAACCAACAGCCAGCGCCTGCTGCTGCAGAGCCGCGATCCGCTGTTTGCGCCGCGCTGGTCGCCCGATGGCAAGTGGGTGCTCTATTCCGTCGCCCGCGCGGGCAACACCGACATCTACAAGATGCCCGCAGCCGGCGGCAATCCGATCAAGCTCACGGATTCTCCGGGAATCGACATCGGCGGCAGCTTCTCTCCCGATGGCAGCCGGATCGTGTTCGAAAGCGACCGTTCGGGCAGCCAGCAGGTCTATGTGATGAATGCCGACGGCACCGGGCAAAAGCGGATCAGCTTCTTCGGGGGCCGCGCCGCCACGCCCGAATGGAGCCCGCGCGGCGACCAGATCGCCTTTACCCACATCGCCGGCAACTTCCGCATTGCCGTCATGGATCCGGGCGGGGCCAATCTGCGCTACCTGACGGACAGCTGGCAGGACGAAGCGCCGACCTGGGCGCCGAACGGCCGGGTGATCCAGTTCTTCCGCACGGCGCGCGGCAGCGGCAGGACCGGCATCTGGCAGGTCGACCTCACCGGCCGCAACGAACGCAAGCTCGAGACGCCGGTTGACGGTTCGGACCCGGCCTGGGGCCCCCTGCGCCCTTAAGACGATTGACTCTTCGCGCCCCGCGCTGAAAGCTTGCCTTCAAAGGAGATTGCCATGAACGCTTCCCCCCGCCTCGTCACGCTCGCCCTTCTGGCCGGGAGCCTTGCGCTGTCCGCCTGCGCCACCAAGGCGCCCAAGCAGCTGCCGCCCGATCCCGGCGCGGGCGTGGGCACCAACAGCTCGCAGGGCGGCATGCAGGGCGCAGCGCCGGGCAGCCAGGCCGATTTCGCGGCGCAGATGATGGGCCAGGACACGATCTATTTCGATACCGACAAGTACAACGTCGACAGCGCCGATCAGGCCGCGCTGCAGGCCCAGGCGGCCTGGCTGGCCCGCTACCCCGCCAAGCGCGCCACGCTGGAAGGCCACTGCGACGAGCGCGGCACCCGCGAATACAACCTGGCGCTGGGCGAACGCCGCGCCAATGCAGCCAAGAACTACCTGGCCAGCCTTGGCGTCGATCCGGCGCGGATCACTACGGTGTCCTATGGCAAGGAACGCCCGGTTGCGCTCCAGTCGACCGAGGAAGCCTGGGCCCGCAACCGCCGCGCGGTGACCATCACCATCGACTGATTGCGCTGCGGCGCAGGATTCCTGCCCTCCGGACTTCGGTCCGGGGGGCAATCTGCATGCGCGCGGCGCCTGCTTGCGATGGCGCGGGAATCGTTTGCCAATGCCGACGGGCAGCGGCCTGGGCAGCGGCGGCAGATCGGATTCCGGCTCATCAGGTGCGGCGATCGCCGCACCGCGCGCCACCACCACGCACCCGCATTCGGGATCGAGCCCCGGGGCGAGTGGTGCGGACGGTGGGACTCGAACCCACACGATCAGGGATCAGGGGATTTTAAGTCCCCGGCGTCTACCATTCCGCCACGTCCGCAGGGGGCAGCAAAAAGCCCCGGAACGCCTTGGACCGGCGACCGGGGCTTTGCAACCGCCAGAGCCGCAAGCGCGGCCCTGATGGACTAGTCCGTGTTGAGGCGGGCGCGCATTTCCTTGCCCGGCTTGAAATAGGGCACGCGCTTGCCCGGCACTTCGACCATTTCGCCGGTCCGCGGATTGCGGCCCCGGCGGCCTTCGCGTTCACGCGTGGAGAACGCTCCGAAACCACGCAATTCGACACGCCCCCCACGGGCCAGTCGCTGGGCGATCTCGTCAAAGAACGTCGTCACGACCTTTTCGATTTCCTCTGCACGCATGCCGGGATTCTCCCGCGCAAGCGCCTGCAGCAATTCAGACCTGATCATCGCACGCCTTTCTCCGGACAGTGTGTCCGGCCCCCCCTGCTGGATTAACGCGCGGCGCAGCTTTCGACCCCGAACAAGCGGCACTGCCCGACTTCATTGCCAGAGCGGGGAGCCCCGCGCAATGCCTATTTCCGTGCCTTTCCGGGGCAAACCTATCAGAAAATACAGGCCGATTCCGCTGCGCCGGCGGGGCGTCAGCCCTTGGCGAACAGGTCCGTTTCGGCAAGCCCCAGCCGGGCGATCCGGGCGCGGATCGCGGGCCACTCCACCGCCAGAAAGCGTTCGCGTTCGCTGCGGCGCAACCGTTCGCCCGCGCCGCGGGCGACGAACATGCCGACCCCGCGCTGCACCTCGACCAGCCCGTCGAGCTGGAATTGCTGGTAGGCCTTGGCCACGGTCAGCGGATTGGCCCCCTGCTCGGCCGCGAAAGCGCGCACGGACGGCAGCATGGCCCCGTCGGGATAGGTGCCGTCAATGATCGCCCCGGCGATCTGGTCGCGCAGCTTGAGATAGACGGGCTTGCTGCTGTCGGGCATGGTGCCGCAGTGCCATAATACAGCGCAGCAGGCAATAGCCGGTTCGGTGAGGGGTTGGTCCGCCTCACGGCGGTGCGGGAGTCTTTCTCCGCCTCACGGCGGTGCGGACAGGGCTTCCGCCCTGTCCTTGCAACACCAGCCCGCTCCCCTGGTCCGACCACCCATTTAGGGTACCCTGTGGGTGGTCGGACCAGGGGAGCGGGCTGGTGTTGCAAGCCATCGACGGATGTCATGGCGCACCAAGCCTAAGGACTCCCGCGCAACAAAGGAACAAATGCAACGAATTTCCCTTCACAGCCGCGAAATCGGCATTAGTCTCCCGCGCCATTCGGAGCGCCGCGCAAGCAGGTGCCCGCAGCCATTCGGGGAGCTTACATGAAAGATTTCGCGCTTTGGAACGAGGCGGACTGGATCGCGGCAATCGCGGTCGTCGTGCTCGGCGTGTTCCTGGCGATCGGGGCAAAGATCTCGATTCAAAAGGAACCGGAATTCGCGGGCCATCCCAAGGGCCTGTACATGCTGTTCTTCGCCGAGATGTGGGAACGGTTTTCCTACTACGGCATGCGCGCGCTGCTGATCTTCTACCTGACCAAGCACTGGCTGTTCAGCGATGGCAAGGCCAACCTGATTTATGGCGCCTATACCAGCCTGGTCTACATCACCCCGGTACTGGGCGGCTATCTGGCCGACCGTTACCTGGGCCAGCGCAAGGCGGTGCTGTTCGGCGGCCTGCTGCTGGCGATCGGCCACACGCTGATGGCGGTCGAGGGCAACGGCGGGCAGTCCGACGCGGCGATCAACGTGTTCTGGGCGGCGCTGGCCTTCATCATCGTTGGCTCGGGCTTCCTCAAGGCGAACATCTCGGTGATGGTCGGCCAGCTCTACAAGCTGACCGACGTGCGCCGCGACGGCGCCTACACGGTGTTCTACATGGGCATCAACGTCGGCGCGGCGATCGGCACGATCCTCGTCGGCTATCTCGGTGAAACCATCGGCTGGGGCTATGGCTTCGGCCTGGCGGGCATCGGCATGCTGGCGGGCCTGATCGTGTTCGTGCTGGGCAAGAGTGCGCTGAATGGCGCGGGCGAGGCTCCGGTCCCGCTTGCCAAGTCGCGCGAGATGACACTGTATGGCATCGGCATTGCCGCGGTCGCGGTGATCTGGGCGCTGGTCCAGTACCAGTCGGTGATCCAGGGCCTGCTGGTCATTTCGGGCGTCGGTCTGCTGGGCTATGTCCTCTATGAAACCTTCAAGCTGCCCAAGGAACCGCGTGAGCGGATGTTCGCGATCCTGTTCCTGATCAGCCTCAACCCGCTGTTCTGGGGCCTGTTCGAACAGGCGGGCGGTTCGATGAGCCTGTTCACCGACCGCTATGTCGATCGCGGCAACGCTCCGGCCTCGCTGTTCCAGTCGATCAACCCGATCTACATCATCCTGCTCGCCCCGCTGTTCGCCGGGCTGTGGCAGTGGCTGGGCAAGCGCGGCAAGGAGCCCTCGGCCCCGGCCAAGTTCGGCCTGGCGCTGGCGCAGATGGGCCTGGCCAACCTGGTGCTGGTCTGGGGCGCGGAAGCCTTTGGCGTCGCGGCGATGACGCCGGTGCTGTTCGTGTTCCTCTATTACCTGCTGGCCACCACGGGCGAGCTGTGCCTCTCGCCGGTCGGGCTGTCGGCGATGAACCGCCTTGCGCCCAAGTACCTTGCCTCGCTGATCATGGGCGCCTGGTTCTACATGACGGCGGTGGGCAACTTCGTTGCCGGCAAGATCGGTGAAGCGACTGGCGGGCACGGCGGCGAGATGAGCAAGGAAAAGCTGCTGCAGATCTACGAGATGTTCGGCTGGATCTCGATCGGCGCGGCCGTCGTCGTCCTGCTGCTGTCGCGCATCGTCAAGAGCTGGATGCACCTCGACACGCTGGACGACAATGCGGCGGGGGAGAAGGCCTGATGCGCGCGATCCGTACCCTCCTGTGCGGCGCGGCGGCGGTGCTGGCGATCAGCACCGTCCCCGGCGCGGCCAAGGACAAGAAGGAACCCAGCGCCGCGAGCAAGGCGGCGAGCGAGTTCAACAAGGACCCCTATCCCTCCACCTACCGTCCCTATCCCGGCCAGCCGGTGCTGATCACCGGCGCGACCATCTATGACGGCAAGGGCGGGCGGATCGATCGCGGCGCGCTGCTGCTGCGGGATGGCAAGGTCGCCGCCGTGGGCGCCAGCGCCGCCGGGTTCGACGTACCCGCCGATACGCTGCGGATCGATGCGCCGGGCAAGTTCGTGACCCCGGGGATCATCGACATCCACAGCCACCTGGGCGACTATCCCAGCCCGGCGGTCGAGGCCCATTCCGACGGCAACGAGATGACCGATCCGACCACCCCCAACGTCTGGGCGGAGCATTCGGTGTGGCCGCAGGACCCGGGCTTTTCCCGCGCGCTGGCCAATGGCGGCGTCACGGCGCTGCAGATCCTGCCCGGCAGCGGCAACCTGATGGGCGGGCGCGGGGTGACGCTGAAGAACGTGCCCTCGCGCACGGTGCAGGGGATGAAGTTTCCGGCTGCGCCCTACAGCCTGAAGATGGCCTGCGGCGAAAACCCCAAGCGCGTCTATGGCGCCAAGGGGCGGATGCCCAGCACCCGCATGGGCAACTTCGCCGTCAACCGCGAGACCTGGATCAAGGCGCAGGAATACCGCCGCAAGCGCGACGAGGGCAAGCTGGAGACCCGCGACCTCAAGATGGAGACGCTGGCCGGGGTGCTGGACGGGGAAATCCTGGTCCAGAACCACTGCTACCGCGCGGACGAGATGGCGCTGGTGCTCGATATGGCGAAGGAGGCCGGGTACAAGGTCACCACCTTCCACCACGCGGTGGAAAGCTACAAGATCGCCGACCTGCTGCGTGCAAACGACGTGTGCAGCGCGGTCTGGGCGGACTGGTGGGGCTTCAAGATGGAAGCCTATGACGCGATCCCCGAAAACGCGGGCATCCTCTACAAGACCGGCGCCTGCGTGGTGATCCATTCGGACGACGAGAACGGCATCCAGCGCCTCAACCAGGAAGCCGCCAAGGCCCAGGGCGACGCGCGGCGACTGGGGATCGACATTCCCGACGCCGAAGTGATCCGCTGGCTGACCTCCAATCCCGCCAAGGCGATGGGGATCGAGGCGCAGACCGGCAGCCTGGAGGCCGGCAAGATGGGCGACGTGGTGCTGTGGAACGGCGATCCGCTGTCGGTCTATTCCCGGCCCGAGAAGGTCTGGGTCGATGGCGCCCTGCTGTTCGACGCGAACGATCGCAAGCGCCGCCCGGTGAGCGATTTCGAGCTTGGCCAGCCCGGTGAAGGAGACGTGAAATGAGCGCGCCCCGCCTGATGGGCGCGGCTTTTGCCGCGCTGCTCGCTTCCGCCGCTCCGGCCCTGGCGCAGGACATGGCCGTGACCAATGCCCGCCTGGTGATCGGTGACGGCACGCCCCCGATCGACAATGGCACCGTCGTGGTGCGCGGCGGCAAGGTTGTCGCCGCCGGGGCCGGGGTCGCGGTTCCCGCCGACCTCAAGCCGATCGACGTCGGCGGCCGCTGGGTCACTCCGGGGCTGGTCGTCGCGGTGACCGACCTTGGCCTCGTCGATGTCGAGGCGGTCGATGACAGCAACGACAGCGATGCCCGCAAGGCCCCGTTCAGCGCCGGGCTGGACATTGCGCCCGCGATCAACCCCTCTGCCCAGCCGATCGCGATCAGCCGCGCTGGCGGGGTGACCCGCGCCGCCGTGGCCCCGCTCGGCACTTCGGGCATCTTCCGGGGGCAGGGCGCGGTGATCGACCTTGGCGCCGATCCGCGCGCCGTGGTCCAGGCCCGCGCCTTCCAGTACGTCGATCTGGGCGAGGCCGGAGCGCAGGTTGCGGGCGGCAGCCGCGTCGCCGTGCTGGCGGAGCTGCGCAACGCCCTGCTGGAAGCGCGCGAACTGTCGCTCGCGCCTGCGGGCACGCGGCGCGACGACGTGCTGCTGACCCGCACCGATGCGGCCGCGCTGATCCCGGTCGTCACTGGCAGGCAACCGCTCTACGTGCGGGCCGACCGCGCCGCCGACATCCGCATGGCCCTGGCCCTGCGCACGGAGTTCCCGGCGCTGAAGCTCACTCTGGTCGGCGCAACCGAGGGCTGGATCGTGGCCAGCGAGATCGCCGCCGCCGGGGTGCCGGTGATCGCCACCCCGCTCAGCGACCTGCCGCAGAGCTTCGAACGGCTTGGCGCGACCCAGTCGAACGTCGGGCGGATGGCGGCGGGCGGGGTCAAGGTGGCGCTGGGCGCGTTCTTCGACCAGCCGCGCTATGCCCCGCAATATGCCGGCAACCTTGTCGCATTGAACAAGCTGCCGGGAGCGAAAGGGCTGTCGTGGGACAAGGCCTTTGCCGCAATCAGTTCCGGTCCGGCAGAGATCCTGGGGCTGGGCGACCGCTTCGGCAGCCTCAAGGCTGGCCGCGCCGCTGACGTGGTGGTGTGGGACGGCGATCCGCTGGAGCTGAAATCCGGCGCGGTGCGCGTGTTCATCGACGGGGTCGAGCAGCCGCTCGACAACCACCAGACGCGCCTGCGCGATCGCTACCGCGAACCCACCGAGGGGAGCCTGCCCAAGGCCTACGACTGGTAGGAGCGTTCAACAGAGGGGGAGAGAGCATGGATGCCAAGCTTGTCAGCCTGATCGCGGCCTCCGCCGCCTTCGTCGGTAGCCATTTCGTGCTCTCTCACCCCTTGCGCTCCCGCGTGGTCGCGGCGGTCGGCCCCGCCGGGTTCCAGGGAGTCTATTCGCTGTTCGCCTTTGCCTCGCTGGGCTGGATGGTCATGGCCTTCCTCGCCATCGGACCGGAGGGCACCGTGCTGTGGAACGGCACGTCCGATCCGGTCTGGGCGCTGGCGAGCCTGCTGACCCTGATCGCCGGCGTGCTGCTGCTGGGCAGTTTCATCGGCAATCCGGCGCTGCCCGCGCCCAATGCCGCGCAGCACGCCGCGCGCGGGGTCCACGGCGTGTTCCACGTTACCCGCCATCCGATGATGTGGGCGATTGCACTGTGGGGCATGGCCCACATCCTGGTCCGGCCCGACCCGCGCACCCTGGTGCTGGCCGGATCGTTCATCCTGCTCGCGGTGGTCGGATCGCACCTGCAGGACCGCAAGAAGCAGGTGCTGATGGGCGGCGCCTGGCAGGTGTGGCAGGCGCAGACCAGCTACTGGCCGCGCCCGCTGGGTTTGCTCTCGGCTGGATGGCTGCCGTGGCTGGGCGGCATTCTGCTGTGGCTGGGCGCCACCTGGGCGCACGTCTGGCTGGTCTATATCCCCGCCGGGGTCTGGCGCTGGCTGGGCTGAAGCACGGCATCCAGCCAGACGCGCTGCGCCTCCTGCGCTGATCGATCCCACGCCAGATCGTGATTCAACCCCGCCAGCAGTTCCAGACGCACGTCCGGCCGGGCTGCGGCGAGCGCCTGCGCATGGCTGGGCGCGATCATCGTATCCGCCGTGCCGTGCTGGATCAGCACCGGCGCGGCGATGTGCGGCAGCTTGGCCGCATTGTCGAAGCGGTGGCGCACCAGCCAGCGCACGGGGATCAGCGGCAGCTTCTGCGCGGCAAGGTCCGGCAGGCTGGTATAGGGTGATACGAGCACCAGCGCGGCGACCGGCGTTTCCCGCGCCAGCTGGGTCGCGACGCCCGACCCCATCGAATTGCCGATCAGCACCACCCGGTTTGCGGCCACGCCCTTGCCTGCCAGCCAGGCCAGCGCGGCACGGCCATCGGCATAGAGCCCCGCTTCGCCCGGCTGGCCCGGATTGCCGCCATAGCCCCGGTACTCGGCCAGCATGACACCGTAGCCGGCGCCCGCCAGCGCGCGGGTGGCGCGCGCCGCGCCGTTCAGGCTGTCACCGTTGCCGTGAAAGAACACTGCCACCGGACGGCCCGCCCGGGGGGCGCGCCAGGCAGCGCGCAATTGCAGGCCATCGGCGGTGGCAAGGCTGATCTCGTCATAACCATCGGGCAGTTCGGCGGGCGAGCCGGGGGCCGGGAACAGCAGCCCGTCCTGCGCCACATAGAGCGCCGGGATTGTTGCGCCATAAGCCAGGGCCACGCCGGCCAGTGTTCCGATGCCCAGGCGCCGCAGCGCCGCGCGTGTCACGCGCGCGCCTCTTCCACTCCGGCGGAGTTGTGGCGCAGCGCGCGCAGCACGGTGTCGACGATCTGCGGGGCGTTGAGCCCGGCAAGGTCGTACTGCTTGTCCGGGCTGTCATGGTCGAGGAACAGGTCGGGCAGGCGCAGGGTGCGGATCTTCAGCCCCGCATCGGTCAGCCCCTCGTCGCTCGCCATGGTCAGGACATGGGCGCCGAGCCCGCCGATCGAGCCTTCCTCGATCGTCACCACCACTTCGTGGCTGGCCATCAGGCGGCGGATCAGGTCGGTGTCGAGCGGCTTGGCAAAGCGCAGGTCGGCCACCGTGGCCGAAAGCCCGCGCGCTTCCAGGGCATCGGCGGCCTTGAGCGCTTCGGCAAGGCGGGTGCCGAGCGATAGCAGGGCAACCTTCGTCCCTTCGCGCACCACCCGGCCCTTGCCGATTTCCAGCTGCTGCGGAACTTCCGGCAGGGCCACGCCCGTGCCATTGCCGCGCGGGTAGCGGAAGGCGATCGGGCCGCTGTCATGAAGCGCGGCGGTATAGGTCATGTGGACCAGCTCCGCCTCGTCAGCGGCGGCCATGACCACGAAGTTGGGCAGGCTGGCCAGATAAGTGATGTCGAACGAACCAGCGTGAGTCGCGCCGTCCGCACCGACCAGCCCGGCGCGGTCGATCGCGAAGCGCACCGGCAGGTTCTGGATCGCCACGTCGTGGACCACCTGGTCATAGGCGCGCTGCAGGAAGGTCGAATAGATCGCGCAGAACGGGCGCATCCCCTGCGCGGCGAGGCCTGCCGCAAAGGTTACCGCGTGCTGTTCGGCAATGCCGACGTCGAACGAGCGGTCCGGGTGACGCTTGGCGAACTTGTCCACCCCGGTGCCCGAAGGCATGGCGGCGGTGATCGCACAGATCGCCGGATCCTTGTCCGCAAGGTCCGCGAGCGTTTCGCCGAACACGTTCTGGTAGGCCGGGGCGGTGGCGACCGCTTTCACCTGTTCGCCGGTGACGACGTTGAACTTCTGGACGCCGTGATACTTGTCGGCGGCGGATTCGGCCGGGCCATAGCCCTTGCCCTTCTGCGTCACGACATGGATCAGGCACGGGCCTTCGGCGGCATCGCGGACATTTTCCAGGATCGGGATCAGCTGGTCGAGGTTGTGCCCGTCAAGCGGGCCGACGTAGTAGAAGCCCAGCTCCTCGAACAGGGTGCCGCCCATCGCCATGCCGCGCGCGAACTCATCCGTGCGCTTGGCGGCGCGGTGGAGCGGTTCGGGCAGGCGGCGCGAGAGCTTGCGGGCAATGTCGCGCAGCCCAAGGAACGGGCGAGAGGACACCAGCCGCGCGAGATAGGCCGAAAGCCCGCCGACCGGCGGCGCGATCGACATGTCGTTATCGTTCAGGATCACGATCAGGCGGTTGCCGGCCGCCTTGGCGTTGTTCATCGCCTCGTAGGCCATGCCCGCGCTCATCGCGCCGTCGCCGATCACCGCGATGCCCTTGCCGGGCTTGCCCGCGATCTGGTTAGCCACGGCGAAGCCCAGCGCCGCCGAGATCGAGGTGGAGCTGTGCGCCGTGCCGAACGGATCGTACTCGCTCTCGCTGCGCTTGGTGAAGCCCGACAGGCCGCCGCCCTGGCGCAGGGTGCGGATCCGGTCCCGTCGCCCGGTGATGATCTTGTGCGGATAGGCCTGGTGGCCAACGTCCCACACCAGCCGGTCATCGGGCGTGTTGAACACGTAATGGATCGCGACGGTCAGTTCGACCACGCCAAGGCCGGAGCCAAGGTGCCCGCCGGTCTGGCCGACGGCGCTGATCATTTCGGTGCGCAGTTCGTCGGCCAGCTGGCGCAGCTGTCCGGGCGCGAGCTTGCGCAGGTCGTCGGGGGTCGAAACCGTGTCGAGCAGGGGAGTGGCCGGATTTGGGCTCATCGCAAATGCCTTACACAGATGGAATAACGGTGTCGATTGACACTATAGTGCAGGGTCGGCGCAGATCAGGCGCAGGCCGCGCAGATCCCGCGCAGTTCGACCACGGGGCGGATATCGTCGAACCCGGCGGTCCGCGCCGCCTGGACCAGCGCGCCGGTCAGGCGGTCGTCGTCGAGGTGGCTGGCCTGGCCGCAGGAATCGCAGATCAGGAAGATGCAATCGTGCCGGCACCCCGGATGGGGGTTGGCGATATAGGCGTTGGCGCTTTCTATCCGGCGCGCAAGGTTGGCCTTCACGAACAGATCGAGGATGCGGTAGACCGAGTTGGCCGCCACCCGCTTGCCCCGCGCGCGCGAAACCGCCTCCGCGATGTCATAGGCCGAGGCCGGGCGTTCCTGATCGGCCAGGGCATCGAACACTTCGCCGCGCATCCCGGTCCACTGCTCGCCGGCCCCCGTCAGCGCGTGGCGCGCGGCATCGACCAGGCTTTCGCCGGAATGTTCGTGGTGATGGTGTTGCGCCGCCATGACAAGGATATAGGACGAGCCGCGCGCCGGGGCAATCGCGCCCGCGCGTACCGGCTTGATCGGCCCGGCTCAGCCCTTGGTGAAACGCGGCTGGTAGAGCGCGGGGAACAGGGCCTTCAGCGCCCGCACCTTCGCGACGTCCCAGGCGACGATGTAGGGATGCTTCGGGTTCACCGCCATGAAGTCCTGATGCTCGGCCTCCGCCGGGTAGAACCGGTCGAGCCTTTCGATCCGGGTGACGATCGGCCGCTTCCAGAGGCCCGTGGCCCGCAGCTGCGCGATATAGGCGCTGGCGACCAGGCGCTGCTCTTCCGACAACGGGACCAGCGCGGTGCGGTACTGGGTGCCGGTATCCGGCCCCTGCCGGTTCAGCTGGGTGGGATCGGCAATCACCGAGAAATAGATCCGCAGCAGCTGGTCATACCGCACCACGCGTGGATCGTAGGTTACCTCGACCACTTCGGCATGGCCGGTGTCGCCCTGCTTCACCCGGTCGTACTTCGCCGTCTTGCCCGAACCGCCGTGGAAGCCGGAAACCGCGCCGGTCACGCCCTTCACATGGCTGAACACGCCTTCCACGCCCCAGAAGCAGCCGCCCGCGAAGACCGCGCGCTTCAGCCCTTCGGATTCGCTGGCAGTGCGCGCGGGCACGGGCGCCAGGACGGCGCGCGCTTCGGCAGGTTGCATGCAGGCGGCGCAGAGCGCCAGGACCAGGGCGGCGGCGAAGTGGCCCTTCACCGCGCCGCTGCGACCGCCGGAGCGGCGTCGGAGGGAGCAAGCGTCCGGTCGAGATGGGCGGGGGCCGCCTGGGCCGCCGGGATCACCTTCAGATCGTTGCCCGCGTTCAGCGCCAGCAGCCCGCCGATCGCCGCGGTGCCCAGCACGAACCCGACTGCGAAAGAGCGAAAGAGATCGGGTTTGAACAGGCCCATGCGCGAATTTCCAGACGGTAGCGGTGTTGACGAATCGTGGCCGCTTCCTGCCGAGAAATCACTTACTGTCGAGTGAACATTGCCGGCCTGTGCCCCGCAACGCGCCGAGGCGCATTGCGGCTGCGACGAATCGCTTCGCCCGATCGTTCAGCGATCAGTGGCGGAAGTGGCGCATGCCGGTGAAGACCATCGCCAGCCCGGCCTCGTCCGCCGCCGCGATCACTTCGGCGTCGCGCATCGATCCGCCCGGCTGGATCACCGCCGTCGCACCCGCTTCGGCCGCCGCCAGCAGGCCGTCGGCAAAGGGGAAGAACGCGTCGGAGGCAACGGCGCTGCCCACGGTGCGGGCGCTGGCCCAGCCGAACTTCTCCGCCGCTTCGGCCGCCTTCATCGCCGCGATCCGGCTCGAATCGCGGCGGTTCATCTGGCCCGCGCCGATCCCGGCGGTGACGCCGTCCTTGGCATAGACGATCGCGTTGGACTTGACGTGGCGGGCCACGGTCCAGGCGAACAGGCAGTCCTTCAGTTCCTGATCGGTCGGTGCGCGCTTGCTCACCACCTTGAGGTCATCCAGCGTGATCGCCCCGTTGTCGCGGGTCTGGACCAGCAGGCCGCCGGTGATGGGCCGGACCGCCAGGCCGCTGCGGCGCGGATCGGGCAGGTCGCCGGTGATCAGCAGGCGCAGGTTCTTCTTGCGGGCGAAAGCGGCGCGCGCCGCCTCGTCCGCCGCCGGGGCGACGACGACTTCGGTGAAAATCTCGCAGATCGCCTCTGCCGTGGGGCCATCGAGCGGGACATTGACCGCGACGATCCCGCCGAATGCCGAAACGTCGTCACAGGCCAGCGCGCCCTGCCAGGCTTCCAGCAGGGTCTTGCCCTGGGCCACGCCGCAGGGATTGGCGTGCTTGACGATCACCACCGCCGGATCCTGCCCGCGGAATTCGGCGCAGAGTTCCAGCGCGGCGTCGGCATCGTTGTAATTGTTGTAGGACAGCTCCTTGCCCTGCAGCTGCTCGGCCTGGGCAATGCCCTTGGCGTGCGGACCCTTGGGGATATAGAGCGCGGCGCGCTGGTGCGGGTTCTCGCCATAGCGCAGTTCCTCGCGGCGGGCGCCGGTGATCGCAAGCATTTCCGGGAAGGTCTGCTGCTGATCGGCAAAGGCGAACCACTGGCTGATCATCGCGTCATAGGCCGCCGTCGCGGCAAAGGCGCGCGCGGCGAGTCGCTTGCGGAAGTCATAGGAAGTCGCGCCGTCCTTTGCCTCCAGTTCGGCCAGCAGGCCGGCATAGTCGGCAGGATCGGTGAGAATCGTCACATAGGCGTGGTTCTTCGCCGCCGAGCGGACCATCGAGGGGCCGCCGATGTCGATGTTCTCGATCACCTCGTCACGCTCCGCGCCCTTGGCCACGGTTGCCTCGAACGGGTAAAGGTTGACCACCACCAGGTCGATCGCGCCGATTTCGTGCTCGGCCATGGCGGCGGCGTGTTCCGGATTGTCGCGCACGGCCAGCAGCCCGCCGTGGACCTTGGGGTGCAGCGTCTTGACCCGCCCGTCCATCATTTCGGGAAAGCCGGTCAGTTCCGAAATGTCCTTCACGCTCAGGCCCGCATCGCGCAGCGCCTTGGCCGTGCCGCCGGTGGAAACCAGTTCAACGCCCCGGGCGCCCAGGGCCTGGCCCAGTTCGACGAGGCCGGTCTTGTCGGACACGGAAAGCAGCGCGCGGCGGATGGTGACATCGGACATCGGTTGGGAACCCCGGAATCGCGTGGTGGAAAGTGCTTGGCGTCCCCATAGGGACTTTGCGCATTTTGGCTATGGCTGATGCGGCCCGAACGGCCCGAATCAGCCCATTTTCTTGAGCAGCCAGGCGAAATTGCCGCCCCCGCGTGAAACCAGGCCCTGCAGCACCAGCTGCTGGACCGGCTGCGGGCGGCCATGGCCATCGACCCACAGGCTTTCCTCGACCGTGACCTGCCCCCCGCCCGAGCGGAACTGCCAGTAGGAGCCATCGGGCAGGGCGAGGCCCGCGCCCTGTCCGTCCTCTGACAGGCCGACGTCGATCCCGGGGCCAAGGTGGAAACGGATCGCGAAGCCGACCTTGCCCTTCTTGCCCTTGCCGCCCGAGGGGACCAGCAGATCCTCGCCGCGCAGTTCGGTGCCGTCGTCGCGCAGGATCAGGATGCGGCGGTGGGTCAGGCCATAGCGCGAGGCATAGCCGTTGTGGCTGGCCTCCAGCCGGGTCGCGCCCGCGCCTTTTTCCGATACCTGCGTGCGCCGGTCGATCTCGACTTCGGACACGCCGCTGCCGATCCGGCCGTTGATCAGCACGGCGGTGGAATTGGCATCGTCGATCACCAGCGTCGAATGGGCGGCGCTGGCGCGCAGGCCCTGCTCCAGCCGCACCGGCACCAGCCCGCCCGCGCAGGAAGCGCCGCCGCAGTTGACCACGATCCGCTGGCCCGCGTGGCTGAATTCGAACGCCAGGGTAGAGGCGCAGCCGCCCCGCGCATGGCGCGCCAGCGGCGGCGGCGCGCCATCGAACAGCAGCAGGCCCTTCTGCGCGGTGACCCGCTGGTAGCCCCACTGGCGCACGTCGCGCAGCGGGCGGGTGCGCACACCGCTGGCGGAAACCAGCGCGGCCAGTTCCGCCGCGTCGATCGCCCAGGAACCCTGCCACGAACCCAGCGAACCATCGCCGTGGACCAGGGTCAGCAGCGGCGGGACCAGCAGGGCCAGGATCGCCTCCAGCGCCTGCGGCGGATCGCGCCGCAATGCGTGATAGCAGGCGCGCAGCCGCACCAGCAGGCTGATCGCCTCCATCTGGCACAGCGGGCTGCGCGACAGCACGCCGCCATCATCGCCCACCAGTTCGCCCAGCGCGCGGATCAGTCCGGCCTCTCCGTAAAGGCGGCGCGGCTTGCCATCGGGCAGCAGCAGACCGGCGGCAACGATCCCGCACCAGCCGGCGACTTCGCCCAGCGGATCCTCGGCGCGGCCCACATTGCGATCAAGCCAGCGGGCGGTTTCGCCAAGGGTGGTGAGCACTTTCGCCCGCAGCGCCTTGTCGGTGCCGGACAGGATCAGCGGGGCATGGACCAGCCAGTTGAGCTCGCGCGTCCCGGCGTTCGCCACGCTCCAGGCCGGACCCTTGCCCGGGCGCGAAGGAATCTTCGCATTGGCGGAAAGCCAGGCGGCGATGATCCGTTCGGCCACCGGGGCGGCCTGTTCGCGCGGGGCGCTGGCCTCAAGATCGGCCAGCCACGAAAAGGAATGAGCCACCCGCTCCAGCGGCGGGGCCATCCGCGCGGCGCCACCGAAATCGATCTGGGCGATCGGCGCCTTGACCCCGTGGACCAGGAAATGCCCGGCGCGCAGCGCGGTGCCTGCCACCTTGCTGCCCGGCAGCGGATTGGCAACCGTCGCCAGCAGGCGGGGCTTGGCGGGCTTGCGGAACGGGGCAGTCAGCGCCGAACCGGAAATCCCCAGGCTGTAGGCGAGCCGCACCAAGCGCTCGCCCGCGCTGACAGATGGCGGCGAGAAATCGGCAAGCGCAAGGGCCCGGCCCGGCTCGACCAGTTCGCCCTGCGGCGCGGGTGCGGCTTCACCGGCGGGAGCCTGGGTCACCAGTCCTTCCTCGTGACCACCGGGGAGGGGGATGGCGCGGCCGTCCTCTTCACTGCTGGCATCGGCCGGGCCGTTGCGCGTGGAGGACAGGACATCCACCGCCCAGTCACCCCGCCTGCCTGAGCGCGGCGATATTGGCCGCGTAATGATCGGGTCCGCCCTTGAAGCTGGCGGAACCGGCCACCAGCACGTCGGCCCCGGCGTCGACGCAGAGCCGCGCGGTGGCGGCATCGACCCCGCCGTCGACTTCCAGCCGGATGTCGCGCCCGGTCTTGTCGATCGACTTGCGGATCGCCTCGATCTTGCGCAGCTGGCTGGAAATGAAGCTCTGCCCGCCGAAGCCGGGATTGACGCTCATCACCAGGACCAGGTCGATCTCCTCATACAGGTAGTCGAGCATCTTGGCCTGGGTAGCGGGATTGAGCGAGACGCCGGCCTGCTTGCCCAGGGCATGGATCGCCTGGACCGTGCGGTGGGCGTGGGGACCAGCCTCGGGATGGAAGGTGATGATGTCCGCCCCCGCATCGGCAAAGGCCTGCAGGTAGGGATCGACCGGAGCGATCATCAGATGGACGTCGAACGGCTTGGCCGTATGGGGGCGCAGTGCCTTCACCACCTGCGGGCCGATGGTGATGTTGGGCACGAAATGGCCGTCCATCACGTCGATATGGATCCAGTCCGCACCAGCCGCGTCGATCGCGCGCACTTCTTCGCCCAGCCGGGCGAAATCGGCGGAAAGGATGGAAGGGGAAATCAGCGGTGCAGCCATGGCGTCTATTAGGGCTCCCTAAGGCCGGCTTACCCAGCGCGAATCGGGGGGACAAGGCGTGAAGTGGCGGTTTTCCACATGGTATCTGGAATTTACCGCGCGTCAGCACCGCCCCGCCGCTATTGCGCCGCAATTGACGGTGGGGAGGAGAGCGGGCATTGCCCGGCCGATGGGCGAACCGCATTCCCTTCACCCCGCGCAGGCGCTGATGGCCCGCGAGACCGTGTGGCGGCGCGGCACGGTGCCGCCGGACCTCGATGGCATTCCGGTCGCGGGCGGGGGATTCGCGATCACCGGGGATGCCTTTCTGCTACGCACCGAAAGCGACCACGCCTATCTCTACCGCCGGGGCGAAGGCGTGATCATCGAACGCCCCGAAGATGCCGATCCGAACGAGGAGATGCTGTGGTTCAACGGCAGCGTCTATGCCGCGATCGCCAGCCTCAACGGCCTGATGCCGATCCACGCCTCCGCGATCGCGCACGAAGGCCGGGTCCATGCCTTCACCGGCCCGAGCGGCGCCGGCAAGTCGACTCTCGCCGCGGGGCTGGGGCAGCACGGCCTGCCGCTGTTCGCGGATGACACGCTGCTGCTCGACCTGTCCGAGCCGGACCGCGTGCTCTGCCTGCCCGGCCACAAGCGGCTGAAGCTGACCGGCGAGGCGCTCGAACTGACCGGCTCGGTTCCCGAGGAAGAGGTCGGCGCCGAGACCGGCAAGCACTATGCATCGCCGCCTGCGGGGCATCTGCGCGAAGTCCTGCCGCTCGCCCGGCTCTCGGTGCTCGCAGAAGGCGCGGTGTGCCAGTTTGAGCCGCTAGGTGCCGGTGAACGGATTGCCTTGCTGGGGGACGATCACTACACGGCGGACCTCTTCGCCCTGGCGCGTGGCCTTGACCGTTCGGCGCGGTTTACGCTGTTTGCCGGGCTTGCCACACGGATCCCGATGGAACGCTTCACCCGCCCCCGCGATCCCGCCCGTTTCATGGAAGGGATTGCCGCCATGTCCCGCCGGATTGCCGAGGATTCGCTGCCATGACCCAGCCGCTGGCCAAGCGCATGGCCGCCTTCAACGAGACCGCGATCGAGGATGAGATCGTGGTCATGCATCTGGAAAGCGGAGAGTTTTTCTCGCTCACCGGCAGCGCGGCCGCGATCTGGCAGCTGATCGACGGCACCCGCGGCCGCGATCAGGTGCTGGCGGACCTGGCCGCGCAGTTCCTGCAGGACGAGGCGCTGATCGCGGCTGATCTCGACGCTTTCCTGGCCCAGCTGCGCGCCGCGGGCCTTGTCGAGGACTGATTCGACCTGGCGGCTGCGCGGCCGCACCCTTGCGGCGCTGGTGCTGATCGTCGGCGCGCAGGCCCTGATCCGGATCGCGGCCCTGCCCCGCTGGCGCCGCCGGTTGGGGCTGGCCGGCGAATGCACCGCCGCCCAGCAGGACGAAGCGCGCCGCCTGGCGATCCACGTAGAGCGCGCCGCCGCCCGCCTGCCGTGGGGAGCGCTTTGCCTGCCGCAGGCGATTGCGCTGTCCATCCTGTTGAAATACAGCGATATTCCTCACCATCTGGTAATCGCGATCCGGCCTGCCGGTCAACGCGGCCAAGCCGACGCGCTCCATGCCTGGATCGACTGCGGAGGCACCGTCGTGCTGGGCGCCCTGGCCGGACCGTGGCACGAACTGGCCCGGCTCCCCTAAATTCGCTTCATGCGGCGTTGCGACTTGCAAGCGACTCCCAGGCAATGGTAAGAGCGTCCTTGAGCTCCGCATTTTTCACCATCCTTGCCCGAGGTTTCCCGATGAACTCCGCCAACCACAGCACCCCAGCATGGAACAAGCCGACGCTCGAAAAGCTGGGCACGCTGAAGGACGTGGCTGGGCCGAGGGGTTCAGGCACCGAAGGTGGGCCGAACGCCAAGTCCTGATTTTTCCGGTTTGAGTATGAACGGCAAGTGATTGCCGCTGTCTGTAGGGTCGCCTCGCCTGAGAATCGCCTGCGGATAGGGGCGGCTTTGGCATGGACCTCCCGGCGTCCGGTGCGCTGGCGGGTGCAGCTTGGCTGCGAATTGGCCGATCTGGCAGCCTTGAGTGCCGGGGAAAGCGGCTGTCATGTCGGCAGTGCCAGCGCGGTTTATGGCTGGCTCGACAATCGCGATGAAATCGCGAGCCGGCTGGGGTTGCCCTCGGATACTCCCGACGACGCGCTTTATGATTGTGCCTTCAAGGCCTGGGGCGACGAAGCCGACCGGCATCTGATTGGTTCATACTGCGCGATAACCGTGCTTCCGGGCGAGCGTTTGCGCCTCGTGCGTTCTCCGTGGAGCGCCCCCCCGCTCCACTTCGCGGCGCACGGCCCGCTTCGCATGGCCTCAAGCGTTCTGCGCGCGCTTTTCGCGGCGGGCGTCCCCCGCGAGGTGGATTACGATTACCTCGCTGACCAGCTGGCCCAGGATCATCATGACGGGGAACCTTCCGGCTGGTACAAAGGCATTGGCCGGGTGCCGCTGGGCACGCGGATCGTGCTTGGCCATGACGGCTGGGAGGAAACGCGGTTCTACGATCCGACCGCTGTCGAATCCGTCCGCCTGAAGAGCGATGCCGACTATGTCGAAGCGGCGCGCGAGCTGATCGACCGCGCCGCGCAGGTCGCGCTTGGCCATTGCCGGCGCCCCGGCCTGCTGCTGTCCGGCGGGCTGGACAGCGCGATCGTTGCCGACGCCCTGCTGCGGCAGATGCCCACCGGAAAGCGCCTGCCATCGTTCACCTTCGGCCCGCTGGCCGCATGGAAGCCAGCACCCGGAAGCGACCTGTTCGCCGACGAACGCGAATTCGTGCGCGCCTTTGCCGCCATGCACCCGGGTCTTGACCCCCACTTTCCGGCCTCGGAAGGCCATGACTTCGATTACCGCCTGCGCGACCTATACGCGGCCTGCGACGCGCCGACCGCCAATATCGCCAATGTCGGCATACTGCACGGCCCATGGGAGGCCGCGCGGCAGGCGGGCTGCGACGTGGTGCTGAACGCGGATCACGGCAATTTCACCTTCAGCAATTCGGCCCAGTGGTATCCGGTAGAGCTGTTTTCCCGCGGCAGATGGCCCAGCCTACTTGCGGCGGTGCGCAATCATCCGGGGGATCCGCGTTCGCTGGGACGCAAGCTTCTGGCCCACGTCGGCCTGCCGCTGCTGACACCCGCCCTGCGCAGGCGGGTGCGCGATCTGGCCAACCCCGGCATGGGCGACAAGGGGCAGTTGCTGAGCCTGCTAACCCCTCAGGCACGGGCCGACCATCGCCGCCGCCGTGGCCACCGCCTGGCCGATAGCTATCGCCAGCCACGGTCGCGGCGGGAATGGATCATGCGGGTCTGGCACAGTGCCGATAGCGGCGAGGACCTCGACCTGGGGTTCGAACGGCTCTACGGGATGCGGCGGCGGGATGTTACAGCATGGCGGCCCCTGATCGAGTTCTGCCTTGGCCTGCCAACCGACCTGTTCGTGAAAGGGCGCGAACATCGCCGCCTCGCCCGGCAGCTGGGCAAGGGCATCATGCCCGAAGCCCAGCGGACCAATCCTTACTACGGGATGCAGCACGCCGATTGGCAGATGCGGCTTGGTGCGCGGCGCGGTGAGCTGGCGGAATACGCCGCGCGACTGCGCGACCATCCCTTTCTGGCGAAGACAGTCGATCTGGCGCGGATCGACGCCCTGCTGACAAACTGGCCCGAACTGGAAGCCCACGATCCGGTGGATGCCCTGCCGCGATCGTTCGGCATCACGCGAGCGCTGACGGCGGCCAGCTTCATCGGCTATGCCGAAGGCCGGAATGACTTCTGATCCCCCTTCCGCGCGCAGCTCTGCCACCGGCCCAATCCGTCTGGTCATGGCGCAGGGCCTGGCCCCGGCGGTTGCCCTGCTGGCGATCCTGATCCTGCTGGCCGCGCTGACCGAAGGCCTGGGACTGCTGCTGCTGGTACCGCTGCTGGAAGCGCTGGATGCCGATCCGGGGACAAGCCGGCTTTCGATGCTGCTCCGCGCGCTCCACGTGCCGCAGGGCATCGGCCCGCTGCTGGCCCTGTTCGTGGCTCTCCTCGGGCTGCGCGCGGTGATTATCCAGGCGCGCGGCCTGATGGTGCAGCACGTCGAATCCCGGCTGGTCGATGGCCTGAGGATGCGGGCCTGGCGGGCCTTGCTGGATTGCGACTGGCGCACCCTGCAATCCTTCCGGCGGACCGAGAATGCCAGCCTGCTGATTTCCGATGCCGACCGGATCGGGTTCGGGATGCAGCAGGCCTTTTCCGCGATGGCGATCGTTGCGACGCTGGGCGGCGTAGGGCTTGCAGCCCTTGCCATCTCGCCGGTCCTGACCTTGGCGGGCGGCGCGGGCGCCATGCTAGTGCTGCTGGCCTATTCGGGCCTTCGGCGCCGCGCCCAGTCGGTCGGCGAACAACTCAGCCGGTCCTATGCCGAAGTCCATGGCAGCCTTTCGGAAGGACTGGCGGCAGTTCGGGCGATCAAGCTGCTGGACGGCCAGCGCCAGGCATCCGAGCGGATGAGCCTTGGCCTTGCCGCCATGCGCCGTCTGCAACTCGCCTTTCTGAAGGACCAGGGGCTTGCCCAGGCCATGCTCCAGATCGGCGGGGGGCTTGCGCTCGCCGTGGCGGTGTACCTGGCTGTGGCCCGGGGCGGGGCGCAGGCAGCGGCGATCCTTCCGCCGGTGGCGCTTTTCGCCCGGGCCATGCCGCTGCTGGGCAGCCTGCACCAGGCATGGCTGCACTGGCGCCATTCGCGGCCCGCGCTTGATGCCGCTGTGGCGCTGATCGAGCGCGCTGAAGCCGCGCGTGAACCCGCCGTGCCGGGGCTCGCCCCCCCGGCGTTCGAACGCGAGATCGCGCTGGCCGATGTCACCGTACGTTTCGATGGGCAGGAGCGCCCCGCGCTCGTCGGGATAACCCTGACCCTCGCCCGGCACGAGGTGCTGGCACTCACCGGACCATCTGGCGCGGGCAAGAGCACCCTGGCGGATCTGCTGGCCGGGCTGATCTCGCCCGATGATGGCGGCGTTTCGATTGACGGAGTGCCGCTCGATCCCGCCAGCCGCCGTGCCTGGCGCCAGCGGGTCGCCTATGTCGAGCAGGACCCGGTGCTGCTGACGGCTACGGTGCGGGAGAATCTGCTGTGGGCCGCGCCTGATGCGGACGAGGCGCGGTTGCACGCCGCGCTCGAACACGCTTCGGCAACCTTCGTCCATACCCTTCCGCAAGGGCTGGAAACCTTGGTCGGCGATGGCGGGCAGCGGCTGTCGGGCGGAGAGCGGCAGCGCCTGATGCTGGCCCGCGCGCTGCTGCGCGATCCCGCCCTGCTGATCCTCGACGAGGCGACCAGCGCGCTTGACGCGGACAACGAAACGGCGATCGCCGCAGCGCTCGAGCGGCTGCGCGGGAGCATGACGATTGTCATCATCTGCCATCGCGGCGCCTTGCTGGCCCTGGCCGACCGTGAGGCCAGGCTGGAACAGGGGCGGGTGGCCGCAATCGAAGTCCGCGAGTGCTGACGCGGGGCTTGCATCCCATTTTCGCCCAATTCACTATCTATTCAGAGCGCGAATCGCACAGGGGCACCAAGCACCGATGGTGAACGCGCAAGTTTGCGCTCCCCCCAACAACCAGGATCAATGCCCATGAAACTGCCCGGACGTTCGATCGCCGCAGCTTCGCTTGCCCCGCTGCTGGCCGCCGCCGCAGCCTTGATCGCCGCTCCCGCGGCCGCAGATGTGCAGCCCGCGCCGCCGCCGGGCTGCACAGGCCCGGCCAGCGGAACCTGGCTCAACGTGGTGGTCAGCGGCGTGCGCAATGGTGACGGCGTGATCGCGGTCACGCTCTATGCCGACGACAGCTCGAAGTTCCTCGTCAAGCGCGGCTCGCTCTATGTCGGGCGCACCGATGCCTCGACCGGCGTCACCCGTTCCTGCATCTTCGTACCCAAGCCCGGCGTCTACGCCCTCGCGCTCTACCATGACGAGAACCGCGACGGAAAGTTTGACCGAACCGGCGTGGGCCTGCCGGCGGAAGGCTATGGCTTCTCGAACAATCCGGCGACCCTGGCCGGGCTGCCGACCTTCAAGTCGGTACGCCTCGCGGTGCCCAAGAGCGGGCTGACCACCCGGGTGACGATGAAGTACCCGTAAGGGCTATTTCGCCGCGTAGATGCCGGTAAGCTGCGCGGGGGCCTCGGCCTCCGCCAGCGCGTGCATCTTGGGATCATCGACGTCCAGCCACCAGGCGCCGCCGATTTCCATGGTCGCCGCGCGGCCGGCATCGGCGAGCCGCTGCATCCCTTCGGACAGGCTGCCCGCCTTGCCTTCGGCAATCGCGGCGGCAATCGCCTGGGTCAGTTCCGGCGTGGCCAGAAAAGCGCCGCAATCGACCGCATCGTAGTCGGGGATCGTCTTGCCGATGGCGCGGATGAAACCGCGCCCGTCCAGCTTGACCCAGGTCGCGTCGTCGGGATCGACCAGCGGGCTGTCGACCCGGCGGTCGATCGCCAGCGTCACGCCGCGATCCGCGCCGCCCTGCCGCGCCAGCCGCGTCAGGATGGAATCGGAAAAGATGTGATCCGACATCATCAGCAGGTAGTCGCCCGCGATCACGCTGGCCCCGGCCATGACCGACCAGCCGTTGGGCTTCGACCAGTCCTCCACCCGCTGCGCCACGACGGGAAGCCCCGCGCGCTCCGCCAGCGCGGGTAGCGCCGCCTCCAGCCGGTCCGCCTCGTGCCCGGTGACGACAACCACGCGCTCCGCACCCGCCGCCTTCGCCTGACGCACGCCGAGTTCGAGCAGCGGGATCCCCGCAATCGGGGTCATCGGCTTCGAATCGGAAATGTCGCGCAGGCGGCTGCCGAACCCGGCGGCGATGATCAGGGCGTCCATGATGGCTCCGGCTGTGTCCAGATACGAAACGGCGCCGGTCAGTCAGCCCGACCGGCGCCGCTTCAATGCGCATGATGCGGTGGATTACTCCGCCGCGAGCGCGGTGTCGCTGATGTATTCCTCGACCATCTGGGCGGCAAGGTCATCGCTGAACTGCTGCGGCGGATGCTTGCAGAAGTAGGCCGAGGGACCGATCAGGGCCCCGCCCTCGCCGCGCTCCAGCGCGACCTTGGCGCAGCGGATCGCGTCCATGACGCAGGCCGCCGAGTTCGGGCTGTCTTCCACCGAAAGGCGCAGTTCCAGTTCCATCGGCACGTTGCCCCACTGCAGGCCTTCAAGGCGCAGGAAGCACAGCTTGTTGTCCTTCTGCCAGGGAACGTAGTCCGACGGGCCGACGTGGATGTTCTCGTCCTCGAGCCGCTGGGCGAGCATGGCCTGCACCGCCTCGGTCTTCGATTCCTTCTTGCTGCCCAGCCGCTGGCGGTCGAGCATGTTCATGAAGTCGGTGTTGCCGCCGGTGTTGAGCTGGTAGGTCCGCTCAACCGTCACGCCGCGGGCGGCGAACAGGCTGGACAGGACGCGGTGGACGATCGTCGCGCCGACCTGGGCCTTGATGTCGTCACCGACGATCGGCAGGTTCTTGGCGCGGAACTTCGCTTCCCATTCCGGGCGGCTGGCGATGAACACCGGCATGCAGTTGACCACCGCAACGCCCGCTTCCAGTGCGCATTCCATGTAGAATTCGGTCGCGTTCTGCGAACCGACCGGCAGGAAGTTGACCAGCACGTCGGCGCCGGAATCCTTGATCGCCTGGACGATCCCTTCCTTGGTCGCTTCCGGCGCATCGGAAACGATGAAGCCCTTTTCACCGACCGTGGTCATGTGCGGGGCAACGCCGTCCGACACGCGGCCCATGATCACCTTGACGCCAGTGGCAGGAACGTCCTGCTGGAACACCTTGGTGTTGTTGGGAGCGGCGAAGATCGCCTCGGAAATGTCCTTGCCGACCTTGCGCGCATCGACATCGACGCCCAGCACGAAATCGACGTCGCCCGCGCCATAGCCACCGATCTTGTCGTGGATAAGGCCCTGCGAGGAATTGTTCTGGCGGTAATAGGCCACGCCCTGCACAAGCGAGCTGGCGCAATTGCCCACGCCAATCATGGCGACCTTGATAGGCTTCATTACAGTTCTGTCCTTCCGAGCGTCAGGGAATTACGGTTTCCCCCGGGTCCATTTGGAATCGTCCGCCAAAAGCAGGTCGCTTGTCGCGCGTCAAGCTGCTTAGCGGGCTAGGACCCGGTTCGAACGGCCGCCATGCGATCTCGCCCGGCGCCGGAACCCCAATTGCGTCCTGCACCACAAAGCTTCGCTTTGCAATCGTCGGCCCCCGCTTTAAAGCCCCGCGACACGGATTGGAAGGGAAACGAACGCCAGATGGCAAGCACCGCGCAGCGCCTTGCAGCACCGCCGCAGCGTCCGCAGCGCCCGCGTGAGCTGCAGGACCCCCTGAACCACTATCTGTACCACCCGCTGGCCTGGCAGCTGGCGCGGCAGCTGGCCCGCACGCCGCTGACCCCCAACATGGTCTCGGTGTTCGGCGCGATGATGGTGATCAGCGCCGCCGCCGCCTATGCCCAGCCGTGGTTCCCGTGGAGCGCGGTGCTGGGCATGGCGCTCCACATGGGCTGGCACGTGGTCGACGGTGCCGATGGCGATCTTGCCCGCCTGACCGGCCGTTCCAGCCCGGTTGGGGAAATGGTGGACGGGCTGTGCGATTATCTCAGCCACGTCGTGCTCTATCTCGTGCTCGGCTGGCTGCTGTCGCGCAGCATGGGCGGTGCCGGCTGGTGGTGGATGCTGGCGGCCGGGATCAGCCACGCGGTCCAGTCCAACCACGTCGAGGTCCAGCGCCGCCAATATCAGTGGTGGGTCTATGGCACGCCGTGGCTGCGCCATTCCCACGGCAATGCCGATTCGGCGACGGCGAAGAGCGGCTTTTCGGCGCTGGTTTCCGCCTATCTGGGCGTTGCCAGCGGCATGACACCCCACGCGCTGCGCATCGACGCGGCGGTCGATGCGGCCAGCGGCGACCGAGCGCGACTCGACGAAATTGCCGCCGCCGTCCGCGCGGCCAGCCCGCCGCTGCTGCTGATCTGCAAGGTGCTTGGCCCCAATCCGCGCGCGATCGTGCTGGGCATCTCGATGCTGGCGGGCAGCCCGCTGTACTACTTTGTCTACCAGACGCTGGTGCTCAACGCGCTGACGGTCCAGTCGGTGGTGATGCACAATACGGCGGCGCGGCGGATCGCGGGCAAGATCGGCGCCTGACCCGCGGCAAGCCGCCACCTCGACAGGAAATCCGGCGCGGGTATCATCGCGCCCATGCTGACCGACTCGCTGCTTGACGAAGCCCGCGCGATCGAGGGCGACATCGTCGCCCTGCGCCGCGCGATCCATGCCGAACCCGAACTGGGCCTGCACACCCCGCTGACCCGCGACAAGGTACGCGCAGCGCTAGCGGGATTGCCGCTGGAATGGCGCGAAGGCGCTTCGACCACCGGCCTGGTGGCAACGCTGCGCGGCGGCGCGGGCGATGGTCCCTGCGTGCTGCTGCGCGGCGACATGGACGCCCTGCCCATGCCGGAAGAGACGGGGCTGGACTATGCTTCGACCATTCCCGGCACGATGCACGCTTGCGGGCACGATACCCACACCGCGATGCTGGTCGGCGCGGCGCGCCTGCTGTGCGCGCGGCAGACCGGCCTGAAGGGATCGGTGCGCTTCATGTTCCAGCCGGGGGAAGAGGGCTTCCACGGCGCGCGGTTCATGCTGGAAGACGGCCTGCTCGGCGGAACCGGCGGCGATCCGCTGCCCGATGCAGCCTTCGCGCTCCACGTCATGCCCAATGCGCCACACGGACTGGTGACTGGCCGCGCGGGCCCGCTGATGGCGGCGGCCGACCAGTTCGACATCGTGGTCGAAGGACGCGGCGGCCATGCATCGATGCCGCACCAGACGCTCGATCCGGTGCCCGTCGCCTGCGAGATCGTCACTGCCCTGCAAACGCTCGTCACGCGCCAGTTCGACGCCCACGATCCGGTGGTGGTGACGGTCGCGCGGATCGAGGCCGGCAGCGCCCACAACGTGATTGCCGATACCGCCTCGCTCAAGGGCACGCTGCGCACCCTCTCGCCGCGCCACCGCATGCGCCTGCACGATCTCGTCCGCCAGGTGGCCATGGGGATTGCCGCCGCCCACGGCCTTGCCGCCCGGGTCGAAGTGACCGAAGGCTTCCCCGTGACGATCTGCGATCCGCGCGCGGTGGACCTCGGCGAATCGACCGCACGGGCGCTGTTCGGCGAAGATGGCTTCCGCCGCCTCGACCGGCCGATCATGGGCGCGGAGGACTTCTCCTATGTGCTGGAAAAGGTGCCAGGCGCCATGTTCTTCCTCGGCGTCGCCCATGCAGGCGCCGACTGGCAGGCCTGCCACTCGATCCATTCGACACGGATGGTGGTCGACGAATCCGCCCTGCCAAGCGGCGCGGCCCTGCTGGCCGGGCTGGCGGAGCGGTTCCTGGAGCGCGGCTGGAGCTGAGAGCGACAGCGCCGTTGGCGTTGCCGCCGGCCACTGAACCCGCCCTTGCCGTCGATGTCCGAGAAAATGGCGCACCCGACAGGA
>Ga0208823_1000703_pt1 | contig 28100 bp, 26 predicted proteins | sample AD_UKC075_MetaG_FD_184440 | JGI IMG/M metagenome (GOLD analysis project Ga0208823, IMG submission 184440) | Active sludge microbial communities of municipal wastewater-treating anaerobic digesters from USA - AD_UKC075_MetaG (SPAdes) (version 2) | ecosystem: Engineered > Bioreactor > Anaerobic >... | reverse complement strand
ACGCTCTTGACAATACGGGCGGTGGTGCCATAGGCGACAAAGACCAGCTCGGCATCATCAGTATTGTACAGTTCCCAGCGCTGCTCATGTTCCTTCATGTGCCGGTATTTTTCCTGAAGCTTTTGATTGTGCTTCTCCAGGTTTTCCGCTACCAGGGAAAGGGAGTTGATGACATTGCGCTCGCGGCCTGCACAACCAGTGGTTGCCCAACCCTTGGGAGGAAGATTCCGCTTCTTGGGAGCCTTGAATTCCACAGGCTCCATCATTTGGCCCAAGGTGCCGTCGCCCAGGATCATCACGGGATTGCGATAGTAATCGGCAATATCAAAGGACTCCATTATCAGGTCCACCATTTCCTGAACACTGGCAGGGGCAAAGACAAACAAATGGTAGTCTCCGTGGCCGCCGCCCTTGGTTGCCTGGAAGTAATCGGACTGAGCGGGCTGGATGCCGCCAAGGCCGGGGCCTCCGCGGATGATGTTGATAATAAGGCAGGGCAGCTCGGAGCCGGCAATATAAGAAATTCCCTCTTGCTTGAGGCTGATGCCGGGACTGGATGAAGAAGTCATCACGCGAGCGCCTGCGCCGGCAGCTCCGTAAACCATGTTGATGGCTGCCACTTCGCTTTCAGCCTGTAAAAACACGCCACCTACTTCAGGCAAGCGCCTGGACATGTATTCGGGGACTTCGTTCTGGGGGGTAATGGGATAACCAAAGAAGTAACGGCAACCTGCCTGGATGGCAGCCTCGCCAATGGCCTCATTACCCTTCATTAGTTGCTTGGCCAAGTTAATACCTCCTTGTTATTACTTGTATACCTTGATGACAGTGTCTGGGCACATGCGGGCGCACATGGCGCAGCCGATGCATTTGTCCATTTCCTGGACGGTGGCAACTTTGTATCCCTTCTGATTGATCTTCTCATCCATGAAGATGATCTTTGTCGGGCAGACACTGACACAAAGTTCGCAACCCTTGCAACGCTCGCGTTCGAACTCTACTTTGGGCACGAGACAACCTCCTTCGCTATGTGATATCTGCCGGGAACAAACTTAGTTCCATTGCAAACAGCTTATCCTGAAGCTCCGGGAGGTCAGGAATAAGCTGGGGCCGGCAACAGTGGAATGGCACCTCAACTCCCATTTGCCTGGCAGCCTCTTCGATAATAGCCGCCCCCTGGCGAACATGGTCAGGGACGGTTTCCCGTCCCAGGTTGCTGTTGTTTACCAGGGCGGTAATCTTCAGTCCCGACTTGGACTCAATGCGGCCGGCGGTGGTCCTGATCCCCTCAGGATCGGCAGTAAAAGGGCGAAAACAGTTGACCACCATCCAGATTTCAGCATTTTGCTCGGTGAGACGGGGCCTGTACCTGCCCAACACCCGGGCACCTTCATCGCCGCCCACATCGATAATAACTGTTTCGGAGCCGGCGAGGACAGTATCGGTGCGGGCAGACAGGGCAGGTAAATCGGCGTCCCGGAACTGACGATTATACACTACTTCCACTCCCAGGGGCTCCAGAACCTCGGTGGCGTCCCGGGAGCGAAAGTAAGGATTGACAATGTCCAAATCTACCAGAACCAGGGGCCCTTTGGCAGCCATTTGCAGGGCCAGATTAAGGGCAAACTCCGTCTTGCCACTGCCGTAAGCGCCGACAATGACAAGTTTGCGTCCTGCAAGCTTATCTCCGTTAATCATGCATACTCCCTGGCCACTTCTTTGCCTGTCAGCACCCTGAGGCCGCCTAAGGCCAGGGCCAGCATCTCATACTCTCCCGGGAAAACCTTGACGGGTGCAATAAAAGAGACTCTTTCCTCAATCCAGGGCACCAGGTAGGTGCTGTCGTGAGCCAGGCCTCCCGAAATGACGATTGCATCGACATCACCTTTGAGGACGGCTGCAGCAGCACCGATTTCCTTGGCAATCTGGTACGCCATGGCCCTGTATATCAGTTTGGCTTCCTGATCACCTGCGTCAATGCGGGCCTGAATGGTGCGGCCGTCATTGGTGCCGAGATAAGCCACCAGGCCGCCCTGACCCACCAGTTTCTTCTGGATTTCCTGTTTGCTGTACTTGCCGCTGAAGCAGAGTCCCACCAGGTCCCCCACAGGCACGCCACCGGCCCTTTCGGGAGAAAAGGGTCCGTCTCCGTGGAGAGCATTGTTGACATCAACTGCCTGGCCGCGCAGATGGGCGGCTACAGAAATGCCTCCGCCCAGGTGGACGCCGATAAAATTGCCTTCGTGGTACTCCTTGCCAATCTCCGCCGCGGCCTTACGGACAACTGCCTTCTGATTGAGGGGGTGCCAGATGGCACGCCTCTCGATTTCTGGTATCCCCGAAATACGGGCTTCCGGGGACAGTTCATCGACTACCACCGGGTCGACAATGTATGCCGGGATGTTAAACTGGTTGGCAATCTCCCGGGCAATCAGGCCTCCCAGACTGGAAGCATGCTGTCCTTGCACACCGTCGGTAAGGTCCTTCACCATTTGGTCATTGACGATGTAAGTTCCTCCCACAATTGGCTTAAGGAGCCCTCCGCGGCCGACTACCGCTGAAAGTTTGTTGAGGTTTATGCCTTGGCTGTGAAGACTTTCCAGGATAATATTCTTGCGGAACTGGTATTGGTCAGTGATTAAGTTAAAATCCTTGAGCTCTTCAGCGGAATGGCGAAGAGTCTGTTCCAGGAGGGGCTTTTCATCTTCAAAGACAGCGATTTTCGTAGATGTCGATCCGGGATTAATAATCAGCAGACGATGAGACATGCTCTACCTCCTTAAATGGGATAGTTGTGTGCATAACACACAACTATCCCCATGGCACAAAATTTAACGGCGGATGAAGTTGCTGCGGATGCGGCCGAGAGCTTCAATGCGCTCTTCTGCCATTCGGTCAGCAGCCCTGTAGCTGGGAATGCCGTCCCGCTTGGAAATGGCGTAAACTTTGGCAATATTGTCATAAATGGTGGCAACGGTGGCCATTGCCCGCTCTTCGTTATATCCCTTGAGCTCGTCGGCAACGTTCATCAAGCCGCCGGCGTTGATGACATAGTCGGGGGCATAGAGGATGCCCTTTTCATGGAGCATATCGCCATGGCGGTCTTCGGCCAAGACATTGTTGGCGCTGCCGGCGATGGCTTTGCACTTAAAGCGGTTGACGGTATCGTCATTGACGACGGCACCCAGGGCGCAGGGAGCAAAGAAGTCGCACTCCACATCATAGATGGCATCGGGCTCGACGGCTTTGGCGCCAAATTCCTTGACGGCCCTTTCTACAGCTTCCTGATTGATGTCGCAGACAACCAGCTTGGCACCGGCTTCATGGAGGTATTGACAGAGATAGTAGCCAACACTGCCGACACCCTGGACGGCAACGACTTTGCCCTGGATGTCGTCACTGCCCCACAGCTCATTGGCAGTGGCCAAGAGACCTCTGAACACGCCGTAAGCAGTCTTGGGAGAGGGGTCGCCGCTGCTGCCGCTGGAGGCGGAAACGCCGGTGACGTAATCGGTCTCTAAATTGATGAAGTCCATATCCTGGACGGTGGTGCCCACGTCTTCAGCAGTGATGTAGCGGCCATTGAGGCTTTGGACAAAGCGGCCGAAAGCACGCCACATTTCTTCGCTCTTGTCCTTCCGGGGATCGCCAATGATGACGGCTTTGCCGCCGCCAAGGTTGAGGCCGGCGGCTGCTGCCTTGTAGGTCATGCCCCTGGCCAGGCGCAGAACGTCGAGGATGGCATCCTCTTCAGTTTCATAGTTCCACATTCTGGTTCCCCCCAGGGCAGGCCCCAGGGTGGTGTCATGGATGGCAATGATTGCCCTAAGACCGGTGGTCTTATCATGACAGAAGACTAATTGCTCATATCCGTACTTGCTCATGTAATCGAAAATTTTCATTCCAGCTACCTCCAATTTTTTATGATTTCAGCCCGGCGGCATAGACCGCACTGAAGGCTATGGAATCCAGTTTGGTTTCATGAGAGTCAGACCTGGAAGTGAGGACAACAGGAGCTTTGGCGCCGGCGATGACCCCCGCCACACGCACTTCTCTGCCGAAGTAGACGATTGACTTATAGAGCACGTTCCCGGCTTCGATATCCGGCACCATGAGAATGTCAGCATGGCCGGCAACTGGGCTGTCTATGCCCTTGACCTGGGCAGAATGCAAAGAGATTGCGTTATCCAGGGCCAGGGGGCCGTCGACAATTGCGCCTTTTATCTGGCCGCGGTCAGCCATTTTTGCCAGTAACGCGGCCTCCACGGCAGCGGGCATGTCGGGGTTGACCAGTTCCACTGCCGCCAGGGCTGCGACCTTGGGCTGCTCAAAGCCCAAGGCTCGAACAACATCCACAGCATTCTGGACAATCTGAGCCTTCTGGCTCAAATCCGGGGCGATGTTCATAGCTCCGTCAGTCATAAAGAGGAGACGGCCGATGCCCTGAATGTCCAGGGCGGTTACGTGGCTGAGAAGGCGACCGGTGCGCAAACCCTTATCCTTATCCAGCACCGCCCGCAGAATGTCTGCGGTGCCTATTTTGCCCTTCATGACCATGTCCCCCTGGCCAGAAGCTACTATCCCTACGGCTTTTCCGGCTGCCAGAATGGGATTAGCCTCGGGGATGACAGTGCATTTATCCAGGGAAAGCCCTACCCGGGAGGCAATGGCAGCGATTTTGTCTGCATCCCCCACCAGGATTGCCGAAACAATACCCCAGTCGACTGCATCCCGCACTGCTTCCAGGACGTCCTGGTCCTCTGCCGCCGCCACCACCAGACGCTGTCGGTGGGGCAGCCCCTTGGCAGCCTCCACAATATCCTGCATATTCTTATACATTGAAATCACCTCGCCCTAAACATATTCCCGGCAGGCTTCCTGCCCCGTAAGCACACGCAAGCATCCCAGGGCCAGGGCAAGCAGCTCATCTTCTCCAGGGTAGACCAGGACCGGGGCAATAAAGCGCACCTGCTCTTTTATCCAGTCGGTCAACAGTGTCGAGTAGGCGAGGCCGCCGGTGATGGCAATTGCCCGCACCTGTCCCGACAACACAGTAGCCATGGCGCCGATTTCTTTGGCAATCTGGTAGGCCATTGCCTTGTAGATTAACTTGGCATATGAATCCCCTGCGGCAATGCGGGCTTCGACCTCCTGCCCGTCATTGGTTCCCAGGTAGGCTGAGAGGCCACTGTGGCGGAGAATCTTTTTCCGCAGTTCATCCTCGGTGTACTTGCCGGAAAAACACAATTCAACCAAATCGCCGGCAGGCAACCCCCCGCTCCGCTCCGGGGAAAAGGGCCCCATCTCGTTGGCGTTGTTGACATCCAGCATGCGGCCTCCCCGGAGGGGGGAGACTGAGATGCCTCCGCCCAGATGAACCATAATCAGGTTGATATCCTTGAGGTCCTGCCCTAAATCCCTGGCGGCCCGGCGGGCAATGGCGCGAATATTTAAAGCATGGGAGGAGCTCCGCCGCTGGATTTCAGGCAGGCCTGAAATCTTGGCCTCAGGGATCATCTCGTCAACGGAGACAGGGTCGACAATGAAAGCGGGTATTCCACGCTTTCTGGCCAGTTCCCAGGCAATTAATCCGCCCAGGTTTGAAGCATGCTGTCCCTGAACCCCCTTGCGCAAATCCTCGCGCATCAGTTCATTGACCTGGTATGTTCCACCAGGGATTGACTTGAGCATGCCTCCCCTGGCAACGACAGCACTGAGTTTATCACCGGCAAATACTGAATTCAGCCATTTTTCCGCCAGCTGGGCGCGGAAATCCAGTTGCTCGACAATTACCGGTGCCAGGTCCTCGGGACTGTGGCGCAGGGTTTCTGACGCCCACATGGTCTCGTCTTCAAAAAGAGCCAGTTTCGTAGAAGTGGACCCGGGGTTGATCACCAGTATCCAATGGGTCATTTTCGCACTCCTGAGACTATTTGCCTGTATAGTTTCTTCTGATTCTGCCGATGGTTTCGATCCTTTCGGCAACGATGCGATTGGCGGCCTCATAGGGAGTAATCTTCTCTTCTTTGGCAATGGCGAAGATGTTGAGGATGCGGTCATAGATCATGGCAGTCTTGCGGAAGGCACGCTCCTTATTGTATCCCTCCAGCTCATCGCAAACCTGAATTAAGCCGCCGGCATTAGCGACGAAGTCGGGCGCCGCCAGGATTCCACGTTCCTGCAGCATTTCCGCGTGACGGGGTTCCGCCAGTTGGTTGTTGGCGGCACCGGCGATGCCCTTGCACTTTAACCTGGGAATGGTGTCATCGTTAAAGACTGCTCCCAGGGCACAGGGAGAAAAGATGTCGCATTCAGTTTCAAGAATCTTGTCGGGATCAACAACCTTAATGCCAAAATCCTTGACGGCTTTGTCGACATTCTCCTGGTTGATGTCGCAGCCATAGACAATTGCCCCTTCTTCAGTGAGATGACCCGCCAGGCAGTATCCAACCTTGCCCAGGCCTTGAATGGCTATTGTCCGCCCCTTTAAAGAGTCATCGCCAAAGAGCTCTTTCGCCACAGCTTTAACGGCTTTCCATACGCCAAAAGCAGTGATGATGCCAGAGTTGCCGCCGCCGCCGTACTCTTCGGGCAGGGCGCCAACATGCTTGGTTTCCCTGAGGGCAATAATGAAATCATCGTAGGTGGTGCCAACATCTGTGCCTGTCTTGTACCGGCCCTTGAGCACTTCGACGTAGCGGGCAAAGGCTCGGAACAGCCCTTCGCTCTTGTCAGTCTTAGGGTCTCCCCAGATAACTGACTTGCCGCCGCCATAATCGAGATCGGCAGCAGCGCACTTGTCGGTCATGCCCTTGGACAGGCGCAATGCGTCTGTCAAAACCTGTTCTTCGTTGTCATAGTTCCACATGCGACACCCGCCCTGGGCGGGGCCCAGTGTGGTGTCGTGGATTGCAATGACACTTTTCAGCCCTGTGGTGCGATCGTAGTTGAAGAACACCTGTTCATGGCCGTCTTTGGCCATGGCTTCAAAGATTTTCATTCCACCATCCTCCATCTGTACTAATATTGGCAACCAGACCACATACATCAGTGCAAAAATCGTGCCAGAGAAAGCATTGGTCCCGGGTCTGACAGCGCAGGCAGCATGCAAATTCTTTCGCAACAAATTGCAAGTTTTTGCATGCAATACCCTGCATTACCGGAGGCCATATTTCTCCAGCTTGTAGTACAGCGAGCGCAATGAAATTCCCAGCGTCTTGGCTGCCTGGGTTTTATTGCCCTGATGAGAGTCAATAACCAAGGCAATATAGTCCTTTTCGGATTCCGCAAGGACATCCCCCAGAGGCCGGTTGGGGGAAGGAGCAGCTTTGGCATGGGAAGCAGAAGTATTATGCGGACTGGCTGTAAGCGGCGGCAAATGCTCCCGCAAGATACAGGTTTCATTGGAGCGCATATTGATGATGGCACGGCCAAGGTTATTTTCCAGTTCCCGAACATTGCCCGGCCAGGAATGTCTCTGGAGAACCCTGAGGGCATCGGGAGCAATATCCTCTACAACGCGGCCGTACTCTTGATTGAGCTTGTGCAGCAAGTGGCGGACCAGGGCGGGAATCTCCTCGCGGCGTTCCCTTAAAGGCGGTATGTACAGAGGGATGACGCGAATGCGGTAGTAGAGGTCCTCCCGGAACTTGCCGCTGGCCACTGCCTCTTCCAGATCGATGTTGGTTGCCGCAATTATCCTGACGTCGACAGTCACTTGCTTGGCATCACCCACCCGGACAATTTCTTTTTCCTGCAGAACGCGCAATAGCTTCGCCTGCACAGCAGGGCTGATTTCTCCGATTTCGTCCAAAAAAATGGTGCCGCCAGAGGCTTGCTCAAAGAGTCCCTTTTTGCCACCCCTGCGGGCCCCTGTAAAAGCGCCGTCACTATAACCGAAGAGTTCACTTTCCAGCAGGCTGCCGGAAAGGGCGGCACAGTTGACGCGTATAAACTGATTGTTTTTGCGAAGGCTGGAATTATGGATGGCATGGGCAAACAGCTCTTTGCCGGTGCCGCTCTCTCCCAGCAGCAAGATAGTGGCAGGGGTAGTAGCAGCCTTGCGGGCCTGTTCCACCACCTCCTGCATCTTTGGGCTGATGGCAATGATATCTTTAAAATCGTACTTGGCTTCAAGAGTGCGAATAATGTGTTTGGCCTTGTCCAGTTCTTCGTTAAGGCGCTTGATTTCGCTGATGTCATGGATGACCGCCACGCTGCCCTTGAGCTCATCGTTGACTATTATCGGCGCGGCGTCCACCAGGACATCTCTCCTGGCTGTGCCTACTTTCAGGTGAATTCCCTTGACAGGCCGGCGGCTGGACAGCACCTGCAGATGCACGCTTTCTCCTTGAGCGATGTCGGCAGTAGCAGGCTTACCCAGAATATCGGACTCGTCATAACCAGTAATCTGCTTGTAAGCAGGGTTGACCAAAATGCCTCTCCCCTGACTGTCGACAACAGATATGGCGTCCTGGGTAGCGTTGATTATCGCCTCCAGCATGCTTTGGATTTCCCGGAGGTTGGTTATCTCTTCCGCCAGCTTCTTCATTTCGGAAATATCGCGGAACACCGCCACTGCGCCGATGATGGCGCCATTGGCATCCCGCACGGGAAGACGGGAGGTGAGGATGGTATTGTCCGCCAATTGCTGGCGCTGGTTTAATTCCGCCTCTCCCGTTTCCAGCACCCGCAGCAATCGGGTATTGGGAATGATATGGCCCACGGGCTGTCCCATGGCCTTGTCCCGGTCAACACCGATAAGATTTGCAGCTGCAGGGTTGAGAAGGACAATTTTCCCCTGCCGGTCAATTGCAGCGAGACCGTCGTGAATAGCGTCAAGGATTACCTGCAGATGAAAGTTAGGGGCAATGGCCTTCATGTTGGTCCCCCCTGCATATTATTGCACGTTATAGTTATTCGCCATGGTCCTTTTATTTCCCTGCCTGAGGCCGACCGATTTGATCCAGCCACGTCAGGAATTTGCTCTTGCCAATGAGGGCGCTGAAGGATAAGAATTCTCCGGCGGCATTGCCCAGGATAAAAAATATAAGGGCCGCGGCAACCCAGGGCAGGGGGAGAAAGGCAGTAATCGCGAGGCCCGCCAGGGCGCCCAGCAAATTCGAACCAGCATCCCCCAGCATATAGTCTGCCCGCAAATCTCCAGGCAGCAAGCCCAATGCTCCGCCCCACCCGACGGCGGCAGGGAAACTGCCTGCAGCGGCAAATCCCCCGGTCAACAGGAGGAATGCCTTAAGGGCACGCCCGGGGCGTAAATCAAGTTGGTTGAAAAAGTTTACACTCAGGACCAAGAGGGCAACATCCGGCAAAGAACGCCAGGTCAAAGGCAGGGAAATAAACACTGCCCCCAGAGATACCAACACCACCTTCATCATGCCGGTAGTAAGGCGCCCATTGACCAGGGCACGAAAATGGCCCCGAACGCCCCTGCTCTCATGGTCTCCGAAAGCATCGTCCACCAATCCCGCCAGGCAGACCAAGGTGAGCCAGAAGCCCCAGTGACCTGTTCCTCCGACCTTATCCAGGCCGAGGAGTACCGGCAGCCCCAGGCCGCTCAATACTGACACCAGCAAAATCGCCCCCATGCCCGTGGGAACATCTTTGCCGGCGTAATTTTCCACCCTGACGGCGGAAAGCATCTTTCGTCCCGGAGTCGCCAATAACATTGCCACAGCCCAGGCTGTGGCAAAACCTATTGCCGCCGCCACTGGCGGCCACCCCGCAAGAGGGCCCCTAAGACATCAATAAACTGGCGCCCCCTGTGCATAAAGCCCTCCAGTTTCCAGCCATGGCCGCGATGGACGAAATTTGTCGGGTATTCACGGATTCGGTAACCGCGCCTCAAGGCGTTGAGGGTGAGCTCCGTCTCCAGGCCAAAGCCCCCTCGGTCAGGAAGGCATTGTTCCAGGAGCCGGCGGGTGGCCGCCCGCTGGCCCGAAAGGGGGGCTGCCAGCTTGACTCCCGAAAAAATATAAATCCCCCAGCGGGCAAGAGTGCGGACCAGACCGATTCCTCCCCCCCGGGAAGAAGAAAATCTGGCAATGGCCAAATCGCAACCGTCAAAGGCAACTGCCGACACCAGGCCGGCGATTTCGCCGGCACGGCTGCCCATGTCCCCATCCACCATGGCCACCACCTGGCCGGAAGAATTCCTTAGCCCTGTGGCCAGGGCGGCGGCTTTCCCCCGATTGCAGTGATGACGCAGAACTTTTACACCCTGAGACGCCGCTAAAGCGCCGGTAGAATCGCTGCTGCAGTCATCTACTACTATCAGTTCCGCCATAGGCAGGGCCCGGCGCACACTGTCAATGGTTTCGAGGATCTTTCCCTCTTCGTTATAGGCAGGGATTATCACTGACACCTTCATTGGCCCCCGCTCCCCGGCAATAAAACATCGGAGCCATAATGGCCCCCCAGGCCCTGGAAGATCGCCCCCAGGCAGTAGATGCCCAGGGGAGTGTCAAGATGCGAAACCGAAGCAAAAAGGGGGTGCTCCACTAAATCCGCCAGACTCTCCCAACTGCTGAGGGCCAAGGCCACTACTGGAATTTCAGCGTTCAGCAGCCCCACTGCCAGAGGTTTAATCTCTGCCCAACCGCCACTTTGGCCGGGCGCCAGCAGCACATAATCGGGCTGACAGTACTGCCCCTCCCACTCCAGTCCCGTCGGCAATTCTTCGTCCCCCTGGACCAGGACCCTGACCAGGCTGTCTGCTGTCTCCAGGTCGAGGGTATCCAGGCGCAGCCGGGTCAGAATGACATTTTCATTGAAATAACTGCCCAGACAGGCCGGGTCGAAGTCGCCGGCATAGATTAATAGAGCCCTTTGCTGGATGGGGTTTGCCTCCAAGTACAGCTGGGACATATCTCCCAGCCAGGACTGAAGCAGAGACAGGATCTTTTCCTGCTCTTCCTTTTCTGTCAGCAGCCGGGACTGTTCTTTGGCCAGGTTATCGAGGCTGAGGCGCATCCCTTCAATGGTGCTGCGCTGCTGCTGAATGATGCCCTCTTCGGTAAAAGTGCTGCCGATAAAAATGCCCACCGCCAAAGCCAGGAAGATCCCAATTACTGTAACCAGGTGAAATTTAAAATTCGCCATTATCCCATCACTCCTGCCAGTTTGTAGAGCAAAAGGTATAACAAATGCCGGAATCCAGGGGAAGCATATAATAAGGCCGCTATGGGCATCGTTGCCGCTGCAAAGAGCACTGCTGCCCAGCCTAGAGTAAGTCTCCCCTGATATAACTTGCTGAGGCCCCTGGCGTCAACCAGTTTGTCGCCTATCTTCAGCCGGGTCAAAAAAGTGCTGCCCATTCCCGGCCGCCCCTTTTCCAAAAAATCGATCATGTTGGAATGTGTTCCCACCGCCACGATTAGATCCGCCCCCTTGCCGGCAGCCAGCAGCAAAGCCGCATCTTCACTGGTGCCGGGGGCAGCGAAGACAGTATACTTAACCCCCAGCTTTTCCACCCGCTCCTTCCCCGGCACTCGCCCGTCGGTATAGGCATGGACCACGCGTTCGCACTTGCCCAACAGTGCCCGGTCACTGACACTGTCCATATCCCCGAGAATGATATGGGGCTTCAGGTCATACTCCAGGAGGGCATCGGCGCCTCCATCCACTCCTATAAGGACAGGTCGCGCCTCCTTGATATAGCTGATAATGGCCCCCAAATCTTTCTTGTAATCCCGGCCGCGTACCACCACAACCACTGGCCTGCCCCAAATTGACGTCTCCAGGGAAGGCAAATCCCTGAGGCCAAGAATGAGCTGTTTTTCTTTCCTGGCATATTCCATGGTGTTGTCGATGAATTTTTCCAGTTCCCGGTCAAAATTGTCCAGGGTCCTGGCTAACTGCAGGTCGGCTTCTTCCATAGTCAGGGGACTGTCCAGGGGAAAGCTGTCCTTGCCTGCAAAGAGCACGTGGTGATCTTCATTGAGAGTTACTTCGGTGCCGTCAGGCAACGCCCATAATTCCCGGGGGACACAGTCGTATAATTTAAAATTCCGGGCCAGCAAATGCTCGGGACCCAAATTGGGATAGCGGCCGCTGATGAATTTTTTTTCGTTGAGCACCACGGTAATTCCCGTCCGTGCCAGGCTTTCCGCCGCTACCAGGTCTAAATCTTCGTGACTAATGAGGGCAATGTCCCCCCGGCGCAAATGATTGACCAGTTCCTTAGTCCGACGTCCCTTACGCAATCTTCCCTTAAGCATGATTATCACCTTCGATAGTAGTATTGCTCAAGAGGTGGGAAAATTATCCTAAAAAAAGCAGGCCTTTGCCTGCTTCAATTCTCAATCAGTTGTTTGTTTTTAAGTTTCAGCCGCAGCTTGTCAGCGAGTAGTGCAATGAACTCCGAATTAGTGGGTTTGCCCCTGTCATTGCGCACTGTATAGCGGAATAAGCGGTTGATAACCTCCAGTTCACTCCTCTCCCAGGAGGTTTCAATGGCGTGGCGAATCGCCCTTTCCACCCTGTTGGGTGTAGTGTCAAATTTAATGGCGATTTCGGGGTACAGAGCCTTGGTAATGCTGTTGAGGATGGTTACATCTTTAATAACCAAAGCGATTGCGTAGCGCAAGTAGTGGTAACCGCGAATGTGGGCAGGGACTCCCAGTTCATGCAACAGATTAGTTACTTCCAGTTCGATATCCACTTTGGGAGCAGGTGCATGAGCATAATTTAAGCTGGCCTCTGCCGCCAGTTCCGGCAGGGCGTCACTTAATAATGAGCGGACTCTTCGGATTAGAACCTCTATATTACACGGTTTCAGCACAAAGTAATCAGCTCCCAGTCGCAATGCTTGCTGGGTAATGCTTTCCTGGCCAAAAGCAGTCAGGACTATTACTCTGGGCCGGGTCTCCAGTTGAGAGTTGCTGTTGAGCCTTTCCAGCACGCCTAATCCGTCCAAATGGGGCATAATAATGTCCAGAATAAGGACATCAGGCTGATGTTCGATTACTTTGTCTACGGCATCGACGCCATTATTGGCAGTTGCCACCAGGTGAATATCCTCCTGGGAAGACATGTAATCCGACAACAAATTGCAAAACTCCCGGTTATCATCTGCGACCATAACCGAAATCACAAACCTTTTCATCCTCTCATTAATAATTTATTATGGCCATGTTATTCTTCTACATAATAACATAAATTCCCTGCCTGCTTTTAATAATTTCGGAAAAAATAACAGAAAAATAGCCTCCAATAGCATTGGAGGCGCATATGATTCAATTTCTGCCAGCAAGCCCGATTCGAGGACCATCCACTCGGCGAAGCAGCCATAACCCCGCTGGGGCTCGTTAATAAAGACATGGGTTACGGCGCCGACGATCTTGCCATTTTGAATGATGGGGCTGCCGCTCATCCCCTGCACAATTCCCCCGGTGGCAGACAGCAACCTGGGATCGGTAATTCTGATGACCATCCCCTTGCCGGCAGGCTGGTTTTGCAAAAACAGCTTTTCAATCTTGATGTCAAAGAACCCTACTTTATTGCCTTCTATCACGGTTAGTATCTGCGCCTTCCCCGCCTTAACTTGGTGTTTAAGGCCAAGGGGCATTGGCTCCAATTCCGATTCCGGCCTGCGGGAAAGCTTTCCGAATATCCCCAGTTCGGTATTTTTCTTTATCACTCCCAAGGGCTGGCTCTCCTCGACAAAGGCCCCCTGCTTCTCCCCCGGTTTCCCCTGTTCTCCGGGGCGGATTGAGACAATGTTGGCTTCTACTATCCTGCCTGAGCTTAAATCCGCCGCCGCTCCCCCGTTTTCATCGGTAATCATATGCCCCAGCGCCCCGAAATATCCAGTCTCCTCATGGTAAAAGGTCATGGTGCCCACCCCTGCAGCTGTATCCCGCAGCAGCAGGCCCAGGCGCGGCCGCTTCGCCTCGATGTCATAGACAGCTGTAATGGGCAGTGTTAGCTTTTTGCCTTGGCGGATAACCTCACACTGCAACTCAGTGCCCGGCCGGCTGAGGTCCTCCAGGATCATGGCGGCATGGCCCAGGTTTTTTAACTCAATTTCGTTGACGGCAATGAGAATATCCCCCACCTGAAAGCCCGAGTCCCTGGCGGGCTCCTTCTTGCCCCCAGAGGTCATAATGCTGTCCAGGCCAGCTACGATTACCCCCGTTTCCGACAGCTTTACCCCGATGGAATGCCCTGAAGGCACCAGTTCCAACTGGGGAATGACATTGACCCGCATCTGCTTGAGGGGCAGCAACCCCAGCAAGCTGATTGTAAAGCTGTAGTTTCCCGACTTTGCGTTGACTATAAACCCTTTGCCGCCATCTTCTGCCGCCTGGAGGATGCCGCCTTCATCGCTGATAGTCATTGGCCAGGGCAGATCGAAATTGATAGCCTGATCATCTCCCTCAAAGCGGGTGACTTCACCGGGGAGGAGCAGCAATGCCTGAATCCCCTGGCCCAGCACCAACAACCAGAGCAGAGATATTACCAGGCCCCTGGCGAATTTTTTTTTCAAACTGTTTCCACTCCCTTGTCGACCAACTCCTTTTCCTAATCGACACTAGTTTTAAATTGGCTGAAATCCAAGCTGCATATGCTGACAATTAAGGGCACGCCAATCAAATAAAGTTTCCGTTGCCAATGGGGTTGTAAAAAAGCCTTAAAACTCGCGGCAAAGAAAAAACACCTCTTTAATTATGGAAAGAGGTGTTGTCGCTGCCATAGATTTTTTGTATAAAAACTAATTTACGGTTTTTAGTTTACTGGCAAGGCTCAGCATCTCCCGGGCATGCTCTCTGGTGGCTGCCGTTACCTCCGCGCCCCCCAGCATCCGGGCCAGTTCCTCCACCCTGCCCTCCATATCGAGACGGGTTACCTTGGTGAGGGTGCGCTCTCCGGCCTGGACTTTGTAGATGTAAAGGTGGGTATCGGCCATAGAAGAAACCTGGGGCAGGTGACTGACGCAAATGACCTGGCGCCGCTCAGCCACTGCTGCCAGCTTTTCGGCCACAGCCTGGGCGGCCCTGCCGCCGATACCGGCATCAATCTCATCAAAGACCATGGTGTGTACAGAGCGCAGCTTGGCGAGGACACTAAGAACAGCCAGCATTATCCGGGACATTTCTCCCCCGGAAGCGATTTTGGTCAAAGGCTTTAACGGTTCCCCGGGGTTGGGGGAGATAAGAAAGCGGACGGTGTCGATGCCCGTGGCTTCTGCAGCCAGTTTCCTGCCAGCAACGGGCAGTCCCTCTTCATCCTCCCGGGACTCAAATTCAACTTGAAAGCGGGTTTTCGCCATCTGCAGATACTTCAGCTCTTCCATGATGGCGTCCCCCAATTGTTTCCCCGCTTGCTGCCGCAGGCGGCTAAGGTCAGCAGCCAGTCTCCCTGCCCTTTCCTTGGCGGCAACAATCAATTCGGACAACTGGCTGTGGCGGGCTTCAGTATTGCGGATTTTTTCTATTTCCGCCTCCTGCTGCCCTTTCCAGGCCAGGATACCTTCGATGGAATCGGCGTATTTGCGCTTTAGATCATGGATGAGCTCCAGGCGCTCCTCTATCTCTTCTTGGCGCCGGGGGTCATAGGAAAAGCTGTCGGCAAAGGAACGCAACTGATAGGCGGCGTCCTCTATGGAGTACAGAGAGTCTTCCAACTGGGTGCATGCTTGCTCCAGGCTGGCATCCAGCCCCCTGAACTCCTTGAGGCCAGACACTATCCCACCCAGGATTTCAACCACGGGATTTTGGTCAGACTCGTACAGGGAGTGGTAGCCGCTGTGGCATATCTCCAGAAGCTTGCGGGCATTTTCCAGCAATTTCAGTTCCGCCAGCAGGGATTCTTCTTCTCCGGGAGTGAGAGCAGCGGCGACGATTTCATTTACCTGGTAATTGAGCAGGTCAAGAATGCGCTCCCGTTCCCTCTGGTCGCCATGGAGGCCGGCAATTTCTCTCTGGTAGCCAACCAGCTCCTGCCAGGCTCGTTGGTATTCAGCGGCCACAGCCTGCAAGTCGCTGCCGCCGTATGCATCCACCAGGGACAGATGGGAGCTCTCGTCCAGCAGAGTCTGGTGTTCATGCTGGCCATGGATCTCCACCAGCATACTGCCAATCTCCCGCAACACTGCCAGGCTGACAGGCCTGCCGTCAACCCGGGCCTGGCTTTGCCCCCTGGCGTAAATTTCCCGTTGCAGAATGACAGTGCCTTCCCTGGTCTCCAGGCCCAACTCCGCCAACCGGGCCAGGACTTGAGGGCTGGTATCCACTACAGCTGTGATTATCGCCATTTCCTCGCCGGAACGCACCAGCTCGGAGGACGCCCGCTGGCCGAGGACTTGGTTGAGAGCATCGATGATTATAGATTTTCCGGCACCGGTTTCGCCGGTAAGGATGTTTAGTCCATCTCCGAAAGCAACTGTCAGGTTCTGAATGAGGGCAAAATTTTCGATGTGTAGTTCCCGGAGCAAAATAATCCTCCTTTAGTGATCTTGATCCACTATTTTTTTGGCGAGTATGTCGAAAAAGTTCTTGCCTTTGAGCCTGACCAAAGAGGTCTCATGCTTGGAGCTGGTAATTTCCAGGACAGCGTCGCAATCTAACTCCATGCCCTGCTGCCCGTCCAAGGTAATGAAGGTTTCCGACTGGCTGTTCATGGTGCGCACTGTAATCACTGCACCCTTATCCACAACAATCGGCCGGGCATTGAGGGTATGCGGACATATAGGCGTGACGAGGATTATATCCACATTGGGCGGGACAATTGGCCCGCCGGCCGACAGGGAATAGCCTGTGGAACCGGTGGGGGTAGCGACAATGACCCCGTCCCCCCGGTAGTTGCCTATGCGGACTCCCTCCACGGCCACTTCCAGGTGGAGAATTCTGGCCAGCGGGCCCTTTGCAACAACAACATCATTGAGGGCCAAGGCCTGAGACACCAGCTTCCCCTGGCGAAAGACCCGGGCGTCAAGCATCCCGCGCTTTTCCACACAGTAGTCTCCCTGCACCAGCTTATCCAGGTCCTGCTCCAGGTCGCCCACTTCTACCTCGGTGAGAAATCCCAGGTGGCCCAGGTTGACCCCGAGGAGGGGGATTCCCGAAGGACCATACATACCTGCCACGGCGAGGAAAGTGCCATCCCCCCCCAAAACCATTATCAGGTCTGCCGGAGGTAAAGGCTCGCCCAGAACAAAGCCCTGCCCACAGCCAAGCTCCTGCTGGGAGTAAACCTTGACCCTGCGGGCTTCCAGCCAGGCGGTAATATCTCTTGCGATCTCATGGACATTAGGTTTCGACAGATTTGCGATTATTGCTACAGCCTTCATCGTAGATACCTCACAAATAAGTAGATAACTGCCCCCAGGGCGGCGGCAGCCCCTAAAGCCAGCACAGTGTTCAGCCAGCGGCGGCTGTTGATTTTGATTATCCGCATTCTCTCCCTGTCCATATCGACGGTGATTATGCCATGGGGAGCAAAGGCAATTTTATATTCCAAAATCCGGCGGCGAATGTCGGCATTGCGGACGCTGCCGGAATCTTTGGCGTTTACTTCCACCACATATTTCTTAATGCCCCGGCGGACAACCAGGTCGGCCTTGACCTTTTGGCGATGGACTTTGCCCTCGATGTCAAAGTCTATAAACTTAACTGCCGCGCGGGCAAGGACTCGGTACCCCTCTTCCCGCAGCAACTCGGCTGCCTTTTCGTCTATTCTCCGGGGCACATCCCTGGTGCCGTACCAATCCCTCACCACTTTGTACAGCAAGAGCAAAAACGCAAAGCTCGCAATAATTATGTAATCAATCGCCGTGAGAGTCAAGACCATCACCTCCCCTACTATATTTCCACAAAAAAAAGTGATTTCCTGCGCCTCAGGAAACCAACACGCGGGTTATTTAAAATACTGGTGGGCAGCAACCACCACCTGCCGGGGAACAGGCTTTTCTTCCGGCTCTTTGGCATCAAAAAAACCGTGGGCCAGGAACTCAATGTTCCCCTTGGGCCCCTGAACCGGGGAAAAATCCAGGTTCCACAGGGTAAACCCCAGGTTCTCAGCAGCGGCCACAACCTTGTTGATGACCCACAGATGGATTGCCGGGTCCCGGACCACTCCCTTGCCCACCTGGTCCCGGCCAGCTTCAAACTGGGGTTTTATCAACATCACTGCTTCCGGGATGCCGAGCTCGGCAATAACAGGCAGCACCAGTTCCAAGGATATAAAGGCCACGTCGATGCAGCTAAAGTCCGGCATGCCCCCGGTGAGATGCTCTTTCTTCAGGTTGCGGATATTTGTCCGCTCTAAATTGATGACCCGGGGATCGGTCCTTAAGCTCCATGCCAGTTGGCCGTAGCCCACGTCAACAGCATATACAAGCCGCGCTCCAGCCTGGAGACAGCAGTCGGTGAAGCCACCGGTAGAGGCCCCAACATCCAGGACAATCCTGTCCTTGAGATCAATGGCAAACTTGTCCAAGGCCTTGGCCAGTTTTTGCCCGCCCCTGCTGACATAGAGGCTGGGTTCTGCCTTCAGTTCCAGAAGGGAGTCGACAGGCACCAGGGTTCCCGGCTTGTCTGTCCGCTCCTTGTCCACCAGAATAAGGCCTGCCATAATCAGCCCCCTGGCCTGAGAGCGTGTGGCAGCCAGCCCCCGCTCCACCACCAGGAGGTCAAGCCTTGTTTTCGCGGTCATGTATTTTCCCCCTGGCCATGAATTCCTGGGCTGCGGCAACGATGTCAGCGGCGGCTAAATTGCATAATTCCCGTAATTGTTGCGGCTCGCCATGAGGAACAAACCAGTCTTTGATTCCCAGCAACTTAGTGGCAGGTGTAATCCCCCTGGCGCTGCAGGCCTCCAGCACAGCACTGCCCAGACCGCCGTCAAGGACATGTTCCTCGATGGTAATCAGGCGGCCGCATCTCCGGGCATACTTCTCAATCAGTTCCTGGTCCAGGGGTTTGGCAAATCTGAGGTTAATTACAGCCGCGCTGATCCCCTGGCTGTGCAGCTGCGCCTGGGCCTGGAGAGCAGAGACAAGAGTCGGCCCCATTCCCAGGATGGCAAGATCCTTGCCATCGCGCAAGACTTCGCCTTTGCCCACCGCTAAGGGAGCTCCCGACAAGGCCACCGGCAAAGAGGAAGCGCTGCCCCTGGGATAGCGGAGGGCAACCGGCCCTTTATGCTTGAGGCAGAGGTCCAGCATTGCCCTCAGCTCGGTAAAGTCTTTGGGCATCATGATGGTCATGTTTGGGATGTGGCGCAACATGGCGATATCGAAAATACCCTGATGGGTCTCGCCGTCAGCGCCTACGATGCCAGCCCGGTCTATGGCAAAAACCACCGGCAGATTGGCAAGACAGACATCATGGACAATCTGATCATATGCCCGCTGCAAAAAAGTAGAGTAGATGGCCACCACAGGCCGGTAGCCTGCCCGGGCCATGCCGGCGGCCATGGTCACAGCGTGTTGCTCGGCTATACCCACATCGAAAAAGCGGCCGGGGTATTTGGAAGCAAATTTACTCAGGCCTGTGCCCTCGGGCATGGCGGCAGTAATGGCTACGATTCGCGGATCCTTCTCTGCTAAGGCACAGATTGTATCAGAAAAGACGTCGGTATATGTCCTGGAAGCCACCGGGACGGCCCCGGTTTTCGCATCAAAGGCGCCAAGGCCGTGGAATTTGGCAGGCTCGGCCTCGGCCGGTCCGTAGCCCTTGCCTTTTTTTGTGACGACGTGAATGAGGACCGGCCCCTTATAGCTCTTGGCCCGGCGCAAAATCTTCTGAAGGGCTTCAATATTGTGTCCGTCAATGGGTCCCAGGTAGGTAAAGCCCAACTCTTCAAAGAGCATGCCCCGGACCAGCAGGTACTTAATACTGGACTTCACCCGCTCCGCAGCCCTGTACACGCTGTCGCCAACGGCTGGTATTTTTTGCAGCAGAAACTTCAGGTCCTCAGACAAGCGGGTGTACTTGGGGTCGGTTCGCACCCTGGAAAGATAGGAAGAGAGCCCCCCCACATTCCGGGAAATGGACATTTCATTGTCGTTTAAGATAATGGTGAGATCAAGCTTTTGGGAACCCACGCAATTAAGGGCTTCAAGGGCCATGCCTCCCCCCAGGGAGCCGTCGCCGATTACAGCCACGACACTGTAGTTATCCCGGTTTAAATCCCGGGCAATTGCCATGCCCATGGCAACAGATATCGAAGTGCTGCTGTGGCCTGTCTCGGCAATGTCGTGGGGGCTCTCAGCAGTCTTGGGGAAGCCGGAAAGCCCCCCAAAGCGGCGCAATGTGGAAAATTCCCGGCGGCGACCAGTCAGAAGCTTGTGGATATAGCACTGATGGCCGACATCCCATATAATTTTGTCGGCAGGGCTGTCATAGACCGAATGCAATGCCAGGGTAAGCTCCACTACACCTAAATTTGAGGCCAGGTGTCCCCCGTTTTCGCTGACGACAGTCAGGACTTCCTGCCGCAATTCCGCCGCCAGCAGCTCCAATTCTTCTGCACTCAGTTTTTTCAGGTCTTGGGGGCAATTTATCCGGTTCAACAGTTTATTATCCATAAGAAACCTCACTTTCCATTGCTGCCGCGGTCTTTGGCCTTGTGGAAAGGATTTAGCTTGGCAAAAAAACTAATGACTTTGCCGGCAAAAATCAAAATTTCAGTGGAATAGCTTATGGCGGTGCTTTTGCCAAGGGCTTTGCCGCCTACAGTGAGGGCAGCGACAACTGCCCCGAGGATAATATTAATATATCCCTGTTTGGAGTGATTAGCCGCCAGGTTAAAGACAATGGCAGCGGCAGCAGAGCCGCTGATAATTCCACAGATGTCTCCGACGACGTCATTGCAGAAGCTGGACACCTTTTCCGAGTTGCGGGCGAGATTTATTGCCGCTTTAGCGCCGGGGACCTTTTTTGCGGCCTTGGCGTTAAGCGGTGCCATTTTCGAGGATGTAGCAGCAACGCCAATGATATCAAAAACTACGCCGGTAAGGATAATCAGCAGCAGGACGATAAGAGAAGGAATTAGGCCGGCATTATCTCCCAGGATGACCCGGGACGCGCCACTGAAAAAAATGGATAAAAAAAAGGTCGATATCAGAGTATTCCGCACCCATCGCCGATTCTTTTTAGTGGCCAAGATTTCACCTCAATATGTATGGTGGTGGCTACGCAGGTAAACACTGCGGCTTAGGTCAAGCAGGTTTTCCCCCTGGAAACACCACCCGTCGCCGGAATGGCGGTTCCCCTTTAAGTCCCAGTTTGCCGTGTCGCCTACGGCAATGCTTGATTGCCACTTAGTCCGCACTTTAATCCCCGCGTAACCTCGTTATAGAACAGCCTAGGAGATTTCCTCAACAGCGCGCGTCCTAACCTTATCCTCTTTTGCAAGAAAGGTTTCATGCGCAAAGCCTTAGCTCGTAGGCCTACGAGGTCAGGCCGACTCCGCAATCCGCCAATCCCGCTCAAGGCAGGCTACACTGCACACAACTCCTCTTGGTATCGGTCGGAACCGCATGCAGGTTCACCCCAAGCCGTAGTAATATACCCTCTGTATAGAACCACGCACTTGGGTCTCCGCGGAAAAGGGGTCAACGCCTACATGCCCTTGTAGATCGCCCCTAATCCTTAACTCCCAGCACCAACCCCTGACGGGGCGTCAAAAGCCGGCACCAGGAACTTCATCGATATGCCCTTTGACGGATTTTTAGGCCCGCCTTCGGATAGGGCGCACTGACTAGGATACTGCACCACCCAAATTAAAGTGTAATCATTTTAACACGAATTTTTTTTAATGGCAATGTTACAAACTTGGAAATTTGGTTTTTTTATCTTCCCATTAATGGTTATAAAAAGCAGGACAATCAATGCTGGCTGCGGAATAAATAATATATTTCGCTAGAGGGGGAATGTTCATGAGACGGGCATCATGCCTTTTCCTGTCATTGCTGTTATTACTGATGATTTTTACTTTGGCTGCATGCCTGGAACGGGATACTTTGCCTTACATCCCGCCAGTGACTAAGCTGAGCAACAATATAAAAATCACTGTCGACCCCAGAGTTGAGCTGATTGCCATCGTCCAGTATTTAAGTCAGTATAATCAACTGATGACTGCAGCGGAATTTAGCTACCGCTCCGATGTGGATACATATTTTCACCAATACCGGAACCATGAGGCTGTAACCATGTATGACAAAATGACGAAAACCGGGTTTATCTTCAGCACTCCCGCCACCTTTGCTTTGGGGCTGACTGACAGTTTATATCTGGATGACTCTGTGCACATTGCCGACCACGTTGTCACCGGCGGCGGCGGCAAAGAGCAATTAAAGCAATTTGCCCGGGCTTTGCGGGAATTTTGCCGGGACAGTAAATATGCAAATTTTTTCAATGCCCATGAAGATTATTACCGGGACAATCTCCTCCAGGTGGCAGCGATTCTGGGAGAGACAGACTACATTACCGAGCTGCAGGATTACTATGGCATGGAGTACCAATCCTTTACCATCATTCCAGTACCCCTGTACGGCGGCGGCGGGGGATTTGGCCCCAATATAGAACGGATGGACAGGGTTGATGCCTACTGCATCTTACTCCCCTTTGACGATGAGACCAGTGGAGATGTGCCTGTCTACGGCAACAAGGATGTCTTGAAGTTACTCCTGCGCCATGAATTCAGCCACAGCTTTGTCAACAGAATAACCAATATGCATATGGATGAAGTGGCGCAATATGAGCATTTGCTGGCCCCGATAAGAGAAGAAATGGAAGACCTCAACTACGGCACCTGGGTTACCTGCCTCAATGAACATATTGTGCGGGCAGTAACGGTCAGGCTGGCCTATGCCGACAGCCCCCGGGAAGGCAGCAAAGCCCTGGACAGAGAACTGAGTGAGGGCTTTATCTACACCAAGGTGCTGGCAGAAGCCCTGAAGGAGTACGAGGACAACAGGGATACATACCCCGACTTCATCTCCTTCTACCCCAGGCTCCTGGAAGCGTTAGGGAAGCACGGGGACGGTTCTGCTGCTTCCAATGCTTCCAAAGGGGAATCAGCCAAAGCTAACAGGCCTCAGGCCTGTTTTTGTTATTCCCCCCTGCCGGCCAGGTATTGGGCCAGTTCCGCCAGGAGGGTATAATCCCCCTCCAGATTGTGCAAAGCCCGGATTGCCCTTGCAGTTTCTGCGGCAAGCATTATCCTTGCCCCCTCCAGTCCATGGACTGTAACGAAGGTATCCTTGCCCTTTTTTGCGTCGCTGCCTGGATTCTTGCCTATTTGATCAACAGTGCCTGTGGCATCAAGGATGTCGTCGGCGATTTGATAGGCCAGTCCCAGAGAATCTGCATACTGAGTGAGGCCGTGAATAACTCTGGTACTCGCTCCCGCGACAATGGCGCCAATGCGCACTGCAGCCTTGATTAAGGCACCGGTTTTGCACCTATGGATGTCATTTACCAGGGAAGCCTCCTTCTTCCCCTCTTCAATGTCCATAGCCTGGCCTGCCACCATGCCGGCGGGCCCAGCTGCCTTAGCCAGCTCGGCCACTGCTGCCAGCCGCAACTGGGGATCTTCGTTTGACCCCTTGGCAGTGACAGTGAAAGCGTGGGTCAGGAGGGCATCCCCAGCCAGAATGGCCATGGCTTCGCCGAAGACTTTGTGGTTGGAAGGCTTACCCCGGCGCAGGTCGTCGTCATCCATGGCGGGCAGATCGTCGTGTATCAGGGAGTATGTATGCACCATTTCCAAGGCGACGGCATAGGGCAAGGCGGCATCAGGTGTTCCGCCGCATGTTTCCGCAGCAGCGAAAAGCAGTATGGGGCGCAAGCGCTTGCCGCCTGCATACAGACTGTATTTCATGGCTTCCAGCAGCTTAACGGGACAACTGTCGGGACGGGGCAAAAAATCCTGGAGTTTCTGGTTAAAAAACTCCCGCCGGGCAGCCATAAACTCCTGGATGGTCACTGCTGCTCCCCCTGGATATTTAATTGCTCTAATTTCTGCTCCGCCTCTTTCAGTTGCTTATCACAGGTGCGAACCAGGCTGATGCCCTCTTCAAACAATTTCAGGGCCTCTTCCAGGTCGGCATCGCCAGCCTCAAGGCTGGCGACGATTTCCTCCAGTCTGGCTAAAGCGTCTTCAAATTTCATTTCCTTTTCCATCTTCTAACCCTCCCACTGCCAGTATAGTGGCCTGAGCCTGGCCATCCTGAAACTGGATGACGACTCCTTTGCCCGGCATTAGCTGGCTGGTACTTTTTATTATGCCCTTTTCGTCGCGAACCAGGGTAAACCCACGGCTGAAAACAGACATCGGGTTGAGATCCGCCACACGAGAAGCAATCCCTGCCAGGCCGTGACGTCGCTGTTCCAGCAGGCGGGCAAAGGCGGTTTTCAGCCGATGAACGGTTATATCCAGACTTTGGCGAGGCTGTAAGAGAAGCTGCAGCGGCCGGGATAACACGGGACGGCTGGCAAGGGTGTGCAGTGTCCGCCGCCGGCTTGCGGCGACGGCATTGACAGCTGCCGCCTGCCGCTTTTGCAGCTGCACCAAATTTGCCGCCAGGTTCTTAGCATCAGGAACTACGAGGCGGGCTGCGGCAGTCGGTGTGGCTGCCCGGGCATCGGCGACAAAGTCGCAAATAGTAAAATCAGTTTCGTGGCCGACGGCGCTGACAATTGGCACAGGGGATGCGGCCACCGCCCGGGCTACTTTTTCTTCGTTAAACACCCACAGCTCTTCTAAAGAGCCCCCGCCTCTGGTGATGACAATAACATCAGGATGGCGTCTGTACAGGCTTTCCAGTGCCTCCAGCACCGAATCTGCACCCTTTTCCCCCTGCACAATCGCAGGAGCCAGCTCAAATGTCACTGGCCATCCCAGCTGGGAGGCAGTAACCAATAAGTCCTGGAGGGCTGCAGCCTGAGGAGATGTCACCACGCCAACCCGCCGGGGGTAAGCCGGGAGAGGGCGTTTCCGTTCCGGCGCAAAGAGGCCTTCCCGTTTCAGTTTCTCCTTGAGCTGGGCAAAAGCCAGGGCAAGGGCGCCCTGGCCCGCAGGTTCCATAGCATAGGCATTGAGCTGATAATTCCCGCCCTTTTTATATACCACCACATCCCCCCGCAAATAGACATGCTGTCCGTTTTCGGGGACAAAGGGCAGGCGCCTGTTCCAGGTGTGAAACATTACACCTTTAATGCTGCTGTCCTTGTCTTTAAGGGTAAAGTACATATGGCCAGAACTGTGGTGGACAAAGTTGGACAATTCCCCTGTCACTGTTACATCAATGAGCTGGGGATTCCCCTGGATTGTCCTGCTGATGCGGTCTGTCAGCTCGCTTACAGTCAGGGGCACACTCACCGGCATCTTTGGGCGGCAACTAATGTGTTTTTTAGCAGCATGGTAATTGTCATTGGGCCCACGCCGCCGGGAACGGGAGTAAGATGGCCGGCAACTGCCTGGGCACTTTCAAAGTCCACGTCGCCCACCAATTTGCCATCAACTCTGTTGATTCCCACGTCGATTACCACTGCCCCGGGCTTAATCATCTCGCCGGTGATAAAATTCGGGCGCCCAACTGCAACTACCAGCACATCAGCCTGACGGGTAATGGCCCCCAAGTCAGCGGTGCGGGAATGGCAGATTGTCACAGTGGCATGTTGTTGCAGCAAAAGCATGGCAACGGGTTTGCCGACAATATTGCTGCGGCCAACTACTACTGCGTGTTTCCCCTGGAGGGAAACGCCGGCATCAGCCAGCAGTTCCATTATGCCATGGGGAGTGCAGGGAATAAAACTCTCCTGGCCGATAAAGAGGTTCCCGGCATTCATGGGATGGAAACCGTCCACGTCCTTGCGGGGATCAATGGCATTGAGGACTTTGAGCTCATCAATATGCCCCGGCAGGGGAAGCTGCACGAGAATGCCGTGGATTTTATTGTCCTTGTTGAGTTTGTCCACTAAGTTCAGCAGTTCAGCTTCTGATGTCGTGGCGGCGAGACGGTAAACCTCAGAATACATTCCCGCCTTGACAGTGGACTTTTCCTTGCTGCGGACATAGGTATGGGACGCCGGGTCGTCACCCACCAAAACCACCGCCAGGCCGGGAGTAATCCTGGTCTCACTTATAAACCTGGCAACATCTTCTGTCAGCTGTTGACGTATTTTTTTGCTGACGGCCTTGCCGTCGATTATTGTTGCAGCCAAACTACTTGCCTCCTTTTTTTGCTTGGAGATAATCATCTATGGCAGCAGCGGCAGCCTTGCCTGCCCCCATAGCCTTGATGACTGTTGCAGCACCGGTGACGACATCGCCTCCGGCAAATACTCCCGGCATAGAAGTGGCACCTGTTCCTTCGTCGGCGATGATATTGCCCCATTTGTTTGTCTCCAGCCCCTCTGTGGTGCGGGGAATCAAGGGATTGGGCCCCTGGCCCACGGCGACAACCACTACGTCCATGGGCAGGACAAACTCCGAGCCCTCAATTGGCATGGGACGGCGCCTGCCAGAGCTGTCGGGTTCCCCCAGTTCCATTTTAATGCATTTAATGCCGGTCACCCAACCCTTTTCATCCCCCAGGATTTCCACTGGGTTGGTGAGCAGGCAGAACTTAATGCCCTCTTCCCTGGCATGCTCAATTTCTTCGTTGCGGGCAGGCATTTCTGCTTCCGAACGGCGGTAGACAATATACACTTCCTCAGCCCCCAGCCGCAGCGCGGTGCGGGCGGCATCCATAGCCACATTGCCTGCCCCCACCACTGCAACTCTCTTGCCGATGTGGATGGGAGTATCCCACTTGGGGAATAAATAGGCCCGCATCAGGTTTGTCCGCGTCAGGAATTCGTTGGCAGAATAGACTCCGTTGAGGTTTTCTCCCGGAATTCCCAGGAAGTAGGGCAGACCGGCGCCAGTGCCTATGAATACAGCTTCATAACCTTCTTCATTCATCAGCTCGTCGATGGTAATGGTCTTGCCCACCACCATGTTGACCTTGATTTCAACCCCCAGTTCTTTGAGGGCGTCTATTTCTTGCTGCACAATGGATTTTGGCAGGCGGAATTCAGGAATGCCATACATCAGGACACCGCCAGGCTGATGCAAGGCTTCAAAGATTGTGACCTGGTATCCTCTTTTAACCAATTCACCTGCTGCCGCCAAACCCGCTGGCCCGGAACCCACAATAGCTACCTTGGGGCCGGTGGGAGGAACTGGCTCAGCCTTTTGCTTGCTGTGCTCAGCTGCCCAGTCGGCTGCAAACCGTTCCAGGCGGCCAATGGCTACCGGTTCATTCTTGATGCCGACAATACAGAGCTTTTCACACTGCTCTTCCTGGGGACAGACACGGCCGCATACTGCCGGCAGACTGTTCTTATCCTTGAGAATATCAATGGCACCCTGAAAATCTTCTTCTTTAATTTTCCCAATGAAGCCGGGGATATCTATGCCTACCGGACAGCCGGCAACACATCTTGGAACCTTGCACTGCAGGCAGCGCTTAGCTTCCTCGATAGCAGTTTCAACTGAATATCCGTAGGGGACCTCGTCAAAGTTCTTTATTCTCTCTTCTGCTGGCTGGGCTGGCATGGGATGTTTGCGGGTCTTTTTCTCAGACATTATTCTCTAACCTCCTGCTCCTTGTCTTTGTACATCGAAAGCCGACGCATTTGCTCATCAAAGTCCAGGAGATGGGCGTCAAAGGCGGGGCCGTCAACACATGTGAATTTTACTTCGCCCCCCACCGTAACCCGGCAGCCGCCACACATTCCTGTCCCATCCACCATTAGTGAATTGAGGCTGACCAGGGTCTTTATCTGATGCTTGCGGGTCAAATCCGCCACCGCCTTCATCATGGGGATGGGACCCACAGCAATGACAAAATCAATGGGCTGACCCTCGGCGATAAGCTGCTCCAAAATCGTGGTGACAAAGCCCTTGGTACCTTTGCTGCCGTCATCAGTGGCCACGTAGAGCTTATCGCTGACTTTTTGCATTTCCTCTTCAAAAAACAGCAGTTCTTCGGTGCGGGCACCGATAATTGAAGTAACGTGGTAACCCTTCTCATGAAGGCTCTTGGCCTCTGGGTAGACCGGGGCAACGCCAACGCCGCCGCCAAT